>Ga0075030_100005993_pt1 | contig 10932 bp, 10 predicted proteins | sample LitLauG_LLR_2012_FD_71393 | JGI IMG/M metagenome (GOLD analysis project Ga0075030, IMG submission 71393) | Freshwater sediment microbial communities from Pennsylvania, USA - Little Laurel Run_MetaG_LLR_2012 | ecosystem: Environmental > Aquatic > Freshwater > Creek > Sediment | place: USA...
ACCTGATCCTGGTCATTCCGGTGCTGGCGATCCTCATCGTCCTCGCCCACATCGTCGCCAAGCAGGCATCGAACTGGTTCTGGCTGGCCGTCATCATCGGCGCCGTTTCGTGGACCTACGTGGCGCGGCTGGTACGGGCCGACTTCCTCTCGCTGCGCGAGCGCGAGTTCGTCGAGGCATCCCGGGCACTCGGCGCCACCAACCGGAGGATCATCCTCAGGCACATGCTCCCCAATGCGGCCGGGCCCATCATCGTCAACGCCACGATCACCGTGGCCCTGAGCATCGTGCTCGAATCGACGCTCTCCTACATCGGCCTCGGTATCCAGCCACCCAACGTGTCGCTCGGGCTCCTCGTCGACCAGGGCCAGGACTCGGCGACGACCGAGTGGTGGCTCTTCGTGTTCCCCGTCCTCTTCCTGGTGATCCTCATCTTGTCGATCTTCTTCATCGGCGACGGGCTACGGGAAGCACTGGACCCGAAGAAGAACCGGGTCCGGGCCTGATGAGCGAGACCACCTTGGCCGTCCAGGACCTCAACGTCGAGTTCGCCACCGGCGAGGGGACCGTCTACGCGGTCCGGGGCATCAGCTTCGCCCTGGCCCCCGAGGAGGTGCTCGGGATCGTCGGCGAGTCCGGCTCGGGAAAGTCGGTCACCGCGCTGGCCATCATGGGCCTGCTGGCCAAGAACGCCCGGCTGACCGGTTCGATCGCCTTCGGCGACCGAGAGCTGACCGGGCTGAAGGAGAAGGAGATGTCCGGCATCCGGGGCACGGGCATCGCCATGGTGTTCCAGGATCCGATGACATCGCTCAATCCGGTGTACACCGTCGGTTGGCAGATCGCGGAGGCCGTCCGGGCCCACCAGGACGTCTCCAAGGACGAGGCCATGGCCAGGGCCGTGTCCCTACTCGAGCTCGTGGGCATCCCACGGGCCGCCGAACGGGCCAAGAACTACCCCCACGAGTTCTCCGGGGGGATGCGCCAACGGGTGGTCATCGCCATCGCCATGGCCAACGATCCGGCGGTGATCCTGGCCGACGAGCCGACCACGGCACTCGACGTCACCGTGCAGGCCCAGGTACTCAGCACGCTGCAGACCGCTCTCGAGGAGACGAGGGCCTCCCTGCTCCTGATCACCCACGACCTCGGCGTGATCGCCGGGCTCGCCGACCGGGTCCTGGTCATGTACGCCGGACGCCCTGTGGAGATCGGCACGGTGGAGGACATCTTCTACCGTCCGGCCATGCCGTACACCCACGGCCTCCTCGGATCGCTGCCGCGGCTCGACAGCGACGGCAGCGAGCGGCTCCGCCAGATTCCGGGGGCACCGCCCTCCCTCACCGACGAGCCGAAGGGCTGCCCGTTCGCTCCCCGTTGCCCGCTGCGCGAGCCCCTGTGCGACGAGGAGGAGCCGGCGTTGCGGACGGTGGTCGCCCCCGAGGACAGTTCGGGCACCGGACCGGCGACCGGCGGAACACACGTCGCCGCCTGTCACTTTGCCGACGCCGTTGCCGACCTGCCGGTGGCCTCCATGTTCTCCGACTCGTCCGAGGACCAAGAAGGCGGCATCACGTGAGCGACGCCGGTACGGCTGCGCCCCTGCTGGTCGTCGACGACCTCGTCAAGCACTACGCCCGGCGGGGTGGGACCTTCGTCCGCCGGGTGGTGAGCACCATCCACGCCGTGTGCGGCGTGTCGTTCACGATCGGTGCATCCGAGACACTCGGCCTCGTCGGGGAGTCCGGGTGCGGGAAGACGACCACGGGGAGGGCCGTACTGCAGCTGATCGAACCGACGTCGGGCTCGGTGCGGTTCATGGGCCAGGAGTTGGTCGGACTCGGTGCGGGGGCGATGCGCGACGCCCGTCGCCAGATCCAGGTCGTGTTCCAGGATCCCTTCGCCTCGCTCGACCCGCGCATGCCCGTGGGCGAGTCGATCGCCGAGCCGCTGCACATCCACGGGATGTGGGAACGGGGCGACGGCCGGCGGAAGGTGGCCGACGCCTTGCGTCTCGTCGGACTGGAGCCCCACCACGCCAACCGGTTCCCCAACGAGTTCTCCGGTGGCCAGCGCCAGCGGATCGGCATCGCCCGGTCCCTGATCCTCGAGCCGAAGCTGCTGGTGCTCGACGAGCCCGTGTCGGCGCTCGATGTCTCGATCCAGGCGGGTGTGGTCAACCTCCTGGAGGACCTCCAGGAGCAACTGGGCATCTCCTACCTGTTCATCGCCCACGACCTGTCCGTGGTCCGGCACATCTCGGACCGGGTGGCGGTCATGTATCTCGGCCGCATCGTGGAGTCGGGGACCCGCGACGACGTCTACGACCGACCCCAGCACCCCTACACCCAGGCGCTGCTGTCCGCGGTGCCCGTACCCGATCCGCGCAAGGAGCGGTCGCGCCGCCACATCGTGCTCGAGGGTGACGTACCCAGCCCCGAGCACCCGCCGTCCGGCTGCCGGTTCCGCACCCGCTGCTGGAAGGCCCAGGAGGTCTGCACCGACGAGACGCCGGAACTCGTCGACCGGGGCGGCGGGCATCCGGTCGCCTGCCATTTTCCCGAGACGACGACCGTCGTCTGAGCCCGCCCGTCGACTCCCGCTGGCTGCGTCAGGTGTTTCCCTTCCGGCCGCATCGGCGCGAAGATGGCCGCACGACCATCGAACGGTGGCCGTTCCAGGACCGTCGAGCGATCAGCGGCCGGGAAGGGGAGGAACATGCGGGTCTCCGCCATTCTCGAGGCCAAGGGCGATGTCGTCGCCACCATCCCCCGGGATGCGACGCTGGGTGAGGCGGTGGCCGAGCTCGTCCGCCACCGGGTCGGCGCGCTGGTCGTGTCGCCGGGTGACGGCTCCGTCGAAGGGATCCTGTCCGAGCGCGACGTCGTCCGCTGCCTCAGCGAGCTCCACGCCGACGTGCTCGAGCGACCGGTCCACTCGGTCATGTCCACCAAGGTCCACCAGTGCACACCGCAAGCCAGCGTGGACGCCATCATGACGTTGATGACCGAGGAGCGGATCCGCCACGTGCCGGTGGTGGTCGACGGGCAGCTGCGCGGCATCATCAGTATCGGCGACGTGGTCAAGAGCCGCATGGGCGAGCTGGAGAAGGACCGCAACGAGTTGATGGAGTACATCACGGCCCGCTGACCGCCGGCCACGGGCATCGACACTGGCTAGCATCCGGCCATGCCCACCGAGTCCCGGGACTTCGACATCGCCCTGCTGGGGGCCACGGGATTCACCGGTGGCCTGATCGCCGCCTACCTGGCCGGAGCCGCCCCGTCGACGACGGCCATCGCCGTGGCCGGGCGCAATCCGGCGAAACTCACCGAGGTGGTCACCCGGACCGACCCGCGCTTCGAGCCCGTCGTCGTCGACGCCACCGACCCGGTGGGGCTCCGCGCCCTCACGGCACGCTGTCGGGTGGTGATCACCACGGTCGGGCCGTACATCGTGCACGGCGACCCCGTGGTGGCCGCCTGTGCCGACACCGGCACCGACTACCTCGACCTGACCGGCGAGCCCGAGTTCGCCGACCTCACCTACCTCCGTCACCAGGCGCGGGCGGTGGCCACCGGCGCCCGGTTGATCCACGCCTGCGGATTCGACTCGGTACCCCACGACCTCGGCGCCCAGTTCACCGTCGACCACCTTCCCGAGGGCGAGCCCATGACCGTGCGGGGCTATGTGCGGATGCACGGCACGTTCTCGGGTGGGACGGCGGCGTCGGCCCTCGAGATCATGGGCCGGCTGCGCCAGGGGCGGGCCACCCAGGCCATCCGGCGGGAGGTCGAGCCCGAACCGGAAGGACGGAAGGTGACCGTGGCCACGGCCCGGATCGGTCGGGACGCGGCCACCGGGTGGTGGGTGGTGCCGATGCCCACCATCGACCCGCTGATCGTGGCCCAGTCGGCCCGCCAACTCCCCCGCTACGGTCCGGACTTCACGTACTCGCACGTCATGGCCTCCGACGGACCGGTGTCGGCCGCCGCCATGGTGGGCGCGGCGGGCGCGCTCGTCGTGGCCGCCCAGTTCGCCCCGGCCCGCCGTGCCCTCGCCCGGCTCCGCCCGTCCGGCAGTGGGCCCACGGCCGCGCAGCGGGAGAAGGCGTGGTTCAACGTCCGCTTCGTGGGCGAGGGCGGTGGCACCCGGGTGGTCACCGAGGTGGCCGGCGGTGACCCCGGCTACACCGAGACGGCCAAGATGATCGGCGAGGCGGCGCTCTCGTTGGCCAACGACGATCTGGAGCCCACGTCGGGGCAGGTCACCACGGCCTCGGCACTCGGTCCCGCCCTGCGCACCCGGCTGCAGACGGCCGGGATCTCGTTCACCGTGCTCGAGTGAGCACCGACGGCCCACCGCGATGCTCACGGGCCACTTGGCTACGGTGAAGTGGAGATGAGCGAGATCCCGTCGCAGCCGACCGAACCCCCGGTGCCCGCTCCCGGGGTGCCGTCCGCCCAGCAGTCCCGTGACGACCGGGTGGCCTGGGGCGTGACGTCGTCCGGCGAGCCGCGCTGGCCTCCCCTGCTGGCCGTGGTGGTGGCCATCGCCCTCCAGATCGTCCTGCCGAACACCGTCATCCAGGGGCTCGGTCCACGGTGGCTGATCCCGGCGCTCGAAGGCGTCCTGCTGGTGGCCCTCCTCATCACCAATCCCCACCGGGTCGATCGCGAGGAGTCCAACCTGCGCCTGCTGTCCCTGGCCATGATCGCGGTGATCACGATCGCCAACGTGGTGGCGTTGGGTGAGCTGATCCGGGCCCTGCTGGACAGCACGGTCACCGGTGGCCGGACCCTGGTGTTCGCCTCCGTCCCCATCTGGCTCACCAACGTGATCGCCTTCGGCCTCTGGTACTGGGAGATCGATCGGGGCGGGGTGACGGCGCGGATGCTCGACAACCACCGCCAGCCCGACTTCCTCTTCCCCCAGATGTCCGTGCCCGGCTCGGCACCGGGATGGGCACCGAAATTCATGGACTACCTGTATACGTCGTTCACCAACGCCACGGCGTTCAGCCCGACCGACACCATGCCGTTGACGGCCGGCGCCAAGCTCCTGATGATGGTCCAGTCGCTGGCCTCGTTGCTGACGGTGGCGCTGGTGATCTCCCGGGCCGTCAACATCCTGAAGTAGCGGCGCGTCAGGCGCTGCGGGGTTGCTGGCCGTTCAACTCCTCGAGCAGCCATGGCGGATAAGGGGAGTCATAGGGGGCGACACCGAGCGAGGCGCGGATCTCGGGGATCGGTCGGTCCCACACCGACTCCCAGTCGACGCCCAGCAGCGGGGGTGTCTCACGGCCGTGCCGGTACCCGGTCAGGATCGTGTCGAGGGTGAAGGCGAACGCATCGGGCTGGGTGAAGGCCACCTTGGCCAGCACCATGCCGAGGAACATCGACGAGTACTGGTGGCCGAACTGGGCCATCTGGAAGCCGGACACCGACACCTCGTGGAGGCCGGACGTCTTGTGGTCCGCCACCAGATGCCAGACGTCGTGGCACTGCAGGATCCGCACATTGAGGTAGTCGAGCGGATACGGCAGGTCGTGGAGCCCGAGGGAGTCGCGGTCGAGGACCTCGAGATCGAACCCATTGTCGACGACGAACGAGTGCATGGCGCCCCCGAGCGAGTCCGACGGGCAGGCAGCCAGGGATTCCAGGGTGAAGCGGGCTGGGATGCCCGCCGCGGCGGCGTCGGCCACCCCGGGGTAGCGGAGGGCCATGGCGGCGACCCGCTCGTGGAACTCCGGCGTCAGGAATTCGGTCAGCGCGGCCGTCCGCACGGTGATGTCCGCCGGGTCCTTGCCGGCGTCGGGATCGAACACCAGGTCGCGCAAGCCGTCCCACAGGTCGTCGACCACGGGGCCCGGTGCCGCCATCGTGGTCACCGGGCCGACCGGCGGGCCGTCAGGCGGTGCGCCGAGCCAACCTGCGCACAGTCCGTCGTACACCTCGACCAGGGGCTCGGGCGCCACGATCGCCACCGACAGCGCCAGCGCGGCGATGCGGAACGTGGCGTCGGCATCGCCGGAACGGAGGGCCCGGGCGTCGGCGACCGCGGCGTCCGATGACCCCCCGGCCAGGACCATGTGCTGGAAATGCTCCCACGTCACTGCGGTCGCGGGCATCGGCCACCTCCTGCGTCGCTCGGTACAGGGGGAAACGTACCACCGGGCACATCCAAATCTCACACCGCAGACCTAGGCTCACTTCCTCGAAGTTGCCGACCGGTAGTCCACAGATGCAATGGGGAGCTGGCCTGTCATTTTCGACTGACCGACGAGCCCAAGTGGTCTTCGATTGCGAGCCATTCGAGCTGCCTGGATCGCCGGAACTGATTCCGGCGCCTTGATCAGCCGGTGATGCCCGGCAGGGTGGAGATCCCGGCCACATCTATGACCGAAGCACCGAGGCCAGGAAGGCTCCCGTAGTAGGGGGCATTGAAGGCGAAGATCCCGCCATCTGCAGCAGTCGTCCAGTAGCCGGATCCGTCGGCGGTAATCGCCATCCCGACAACGGGTTGTGCAAGCGTGATGTTGCCGGTCGAACCGTGGAACGTCGCGTCGCCGAAGGCGAAGATGCCGCCGTCGGTCGCCACGAACAAGTACCCCATCCCGTCAAGAGTTGGCGTCATGCCCACAACCGGCTTGTTGAGGCGAATGTTGCCGGTCGATCCATAGAACGTGGCGTCGCCGTAGGCGAAGATGCCACCGTCGGACGCCACCAACCAGTACCCCTTGCCATCCGGCGTGGCCGCCATGCCCACGATGGGTTGATTCAGGGTCAGGCTTCCGGCTGACCCGTAGAACGTGGCGTCGCCGTAGGCGAAGATGCCACCGTCGGACGCCACCAACCAGTACCCCTTGCCATCCGGCGTGGCCGCCATGCCCACGATGGGCTTGTTGAGCGTGAGGTTTCCAGCTGACCCATAGAACCCGGCGTCGCCGTAGGCGAAGATGCCACCGTCCGATGCCACCAGCCAGTAGCCGCCGCCGTCATGGGTCTGGGCCATGCCGACAATGGGCTGGTTGAGGGCGGACACCGACAGGTCACCGAGATAGGAGAGATACGAGTCGTTCCCGAAGCTCGTGATCGCTCCGTTGGATTCGTAGGTGTAGTAACCACCGTGGGGGGTGGAGGGAACGGCGTTGTAGGGCAACGCACCGTAGAGCCCCAGGTAGGGGCCCGCCGCTGCAGTGCATGTGAACTGGATGGCGGCACTGGTCACCTCGCTGCCGATGGTCGTCAGCTGGTCGATGACCGCCGTCGCCGTATCACCCACGATGTCACTGCCGCAGTTGTTGGTGCTCGTCACCGTGACGCTGCCGCTGGCACCAGTTCCATAGACCTGGCCGATCTTGAGCGGCACCCCGGTGGCACCCGTGTAGATACTCACGTTCATCGGTGGCCCCGGGATCTGTCCGGGAAACGAGGGGGCCACCAACTGGATGAGGATGTCGCTGTCGGTGGCTTCGAATGTCGGCATCGGCACGGTGCCGGGCGTGAGGGTGGTGGCGCCCGCACTGCTGGTCACTTCGAGGTAACCCGAGGAGATGGGCGCAACCGGCGAGGTGATTCCCGGACCGGCTGTGTGAATAACCGCACCATGTGCACGGAGTTCGTGTCCTGTGCCTGCGGCCCCGGCGAGCGGCGCCCCGACGACTGTGCCCCCGAAGAGGACAGTGATGGCGGCGAATAGAGACAGCCGGTTTGATCGCATGGCGGACTGTAACCGGAGAGACCCTTGATGTGGGGAACCGATTGCAACTGGTGGTGCGGGAGCCGCTCGTCACCGTCACACCCGCTGATGACCGAAGCGCCGGGTGGGGTCGAACCCCGGCTGTCGGGAGGCCGCGTGCGGGCTCCCGGGACCGGCGCCACGCCCCACCCCGCGGCGGTCAGGTGTGGGAGCCTGACCGGATGCCCGAGCCGACGAGCGAACTGGACCCGGCCACGTGGGACCCGCGCGACCCCGCGTTCCGCGACGATCCGATCCCCTGGTACCGGGCGCTGCGTCAGAAGTCGCCCGTGTACGGCCACCACGACATCGGCATCGTCCTGTCCCGGTACGACGACATCGACCGCGTGCTGCGCGACCGCAGGTTCGGCGTGGCCACCCCGTCACCGTGGCGCGAGGTGTTCGCCGCCGGCGCCCCGGCGTCCATGCAGCTGCTGTCCGAGAACTCCCTCCTGTTCGTCGACCCGCCCCAGCACACCCGGGTACGCGGGCTGGTGGCCCAGGCCTTCACCCCGAAGCGCATCGAGGCCATGCGGTCCCGCGTCGAGGGGATGATCGACGGTGTGCTCGACGGCCTGGAGGAGCGCCCGGGGTTCGACGTCCTGGAGGAGATCGCCTGGCCGATCCCGATCATGGCCGTCACCGACCTGCTCGACGTGCCCAGGACCGACCAACGACTGCTGCACGAATGGACCCACGCCATCACCGCGGTGGACGAGCTCCCGCTCGAACTCGACCTCCTGCCGTCGGCGGGCGTGGCGGCCGACCAGTTCCTGGCCTACGCCGGCCACCTCGTGGAGGAACGCCGGCGCCATCCGGGCGACGACCTCATCTCCGGGCTCCTCGCCGCCGAGGAGGACGGTGTGACGCTGTCACGCGACGAGCTGCTGTCGATGATCGTGCTCATCATCCTGGCCGGCCACGACACCACGGCCAGCCTCATCTCGACCGCGCTGTGGCTCCTCCTCGCCCATCCCGACCAGGCGGACGAGGTCCGGACCGACCCGTCCTGCGTGCCCAACGCCATCGAGGAGGTTCTGCGCTACCTCGGGCCGCTCCAGGTCGCCTCGGGTGGTGGACGCTGGCCCGATGAGCCGGTCACCATCGAGGACACCGTCATCGAGCCGGGAACACCGGTCCGCCTGCTCCTCGGCTCGGCCAACCGTGACCCGGCGCAGTACGAGGAACCGGACACGTTCGATATCCACCGAGGTTCCATCCGCCACCTGGCCTTCGGCCGCGGCCTCCACGTCTGCCTCGGCTCGGCGCTCGGGCGGCTGGAGGCCCAGGTGGTCGTGCCCGCCGTCCTGAAGCGCTTCCCGGACATGGCGCTCGTCGACGACCGGCCGACGTGGCGCCCCTCGTTCGTGGTCCGCCAGCTCGCCACGCTTCCGGTTGCCACCAGGCGCCGCTGACGAAGCGAAGGGGCTCAGTCCGAGGTCCGGGCGGAGTAGCTGAGGTCGTAGGCGGCCCGGCGCAACGCCAAGATCTCGTCGTCCTCGGGGAGGGAGAGGCCCTCGGTCACATTGGTGGGGTCGAAGATGATCGGATCGCGTTCACGGGACACCGCTTGCACCCGTAGGCGACCGGCCGCCACCAGGGGCCGTTCGGGCCAGACAGCCGTGGGGTCGTCCGTCGGGTCGCCCGGCTCGCCCAGGGCGACGACCAGGTCGAAGGCGGCATCGGCCGGTGTGCCGTCCAGGCGGTCGGCCAGTTCGGCGGCCAGGTCGAAGCCGTCCGGCACGGGCGGCTCCAGGAACCGTTCGCCGCCGACCGGGACCCAGGACCAACGGAACGGATGCCGGTCGCCGACCCGGTCGACCAGGAAGAAGGTGTGGAGCCCGTTGTAGGTGAGGGAGGTGTAACTGGCGGGGACCCGGGCCCCCATGGCCGCCTGGACGGCCGGCAGCGACTCGGGATGGGCGCCCACGAAGGCCATCATCCGGTCGGGATCGGGGGCGCCGGTGGCGGGGTCGGGGGCCCGGGCGGCCAGGAGCTCGAGGAACGAGGCACCGTCGCGGACCAAGAAGGCGGGCGAACTGACCCCGACCAGGTCATGCACTCCGGCCGGCCCACGCACCTTGACGGCCATACCCCGCCCGCTCGGCACCGCATCCGACACGCGCGGGTCGCCACCCGGGTGGGAGAAACGGATGGTGGCCGGACTGGAAACGGACACCAGGTGAGGGGCCGTGGTCAGATCGGCCAGGTCCCCCGACGGGTCAAAGGTGCCGAGGGCCACAGTGCCCTTGGCGTGGAGGGCACGGTGGGACGGCGAGCTGGAGGGAGCCGAGCGCAACACCTCGTGGATGGTCCGGGCCGTCGCCTCGATGTCCGTCGTCATGTTCGGAGGGTACCGGCGGATCCGGCACCGCGAACGGACTCTGGCGGATGGTGTAATATTGTAATCATGATTACTACAACAGACCTTCAAGAGCTCGTGGAGCTCGTCTCCACCTCGATCCCCGGCGGATGGTTCGACGGCCCGCCCCGCTTGACCGTCGACGACGACGAGATCCTGATCGTGGGCACGCTCACCGGCGACGGCCCCGGCAACGGCGATCCGGCCGCGTTCCGCGAGGCGACCCGGGCCGCCCGCATGGAGATCGCCGATCGGGTCCAGCCGGCCACGGGACGCTCGGTGGCCTGGGGGGTCGCCTCCGGCGACACCACCACGGTGTTCACCAGCCTGGGTATCCCCGTCATGACCCGCCTGCGCATCGCCGAGCGCGAAGTACTCGACACCCTGCAGGCGGCGGGCGTGGCCAAGAGCCGGAGCGACGCGTTGGCCTGGTGCGTGCGGTTCGTCGGGCAGCGAGAGGGTGCCTGGCTCGACGAATTGAGGACCTCGATCGAGAGCGTCTCCCGGATCCGGGCCGAGGGCCCGAAGCTCTCCTAGCGGCTTCGGCCACGTGCCACCCGGCTCGCCGGTGGCGATCAGGGTACAGCGGTAGGCGCGACTGACGGGTCCGGAGTCGGCCCAGCGCGTAGTGCGGCGGCGGATGCCATCTCCACCTGGCAGTCGTCGCAGATCCACCGGAAGCGGGATCCGCCACGGCGACCCCACGACCGCCACGCCGTCGGCACCCTGGTGAGCAACGAGTTCCACCCGCACCGTCGACACGGTCCCGTCCGCACGCCGATGTGGACGCCGAGCGGGGCCAGCACGGCACCGATCGGCCACGGATCCGG
>Ga0075030_100005994_pt1 | contig 10931 bp, 11 predicted proteins | sample LitLauG_LLR_2012_FD_71393 | JGI IMG/M metagenome (GOLD analysis project Ga0075030, IMG submission 71393) | Freshwater sediment microbial communities from Pennsylvania, USA - Little Laurel Run_MetaG_LLR_2012 | ecosystem: Environmental > Aquatic > Freshwater > Creek > Sediment | place: USA...
GCGGCGTGGAGTCAGTGCTGGTCGACATGGACCGCACGTTGCCGGGGCTCGTGGACGAGGAGACGGGCGCCGTGACCTTCGACGACGCCGAGGACGCGGTCAACTACGGGGTCGTGGACGAGATCGCCCGCCGGGTGCTGGCCAGCAGCGGTCGGGTGCTGGCCGTGCGGGCGGCAGACCTGCCGTCGCAGGCCCCGCTCGCCGCGATCCTGCGCTACCGGCTGTAGGGGCGCCCCGACTAGACCGTGTCGCCCACTGGCTCCACGGGCAGCGCCGGCGACGGATGGAGGATCGTCTCGTCTTGGTGGGAACCGGCAGTCTCGGCCTCGGCCGCGGGTGGCCGGGAGGCCGTCGGGCTGTAGGACGGGACGAAGTCTCGCTGCCGGATCAGGACGTAGGAGCCCAACGAGCCGACCAGCGCGATGACCGCGCCGATGATCATGATGTGGTTCAGGGTCGCGGAGAACCCTGCCAGATAGGCCTGCAGCAGCGCATCGTGGGCGGGAGCTGCGGGAATCGCGGCCGCCACATCGCGCACGGCACCGCCCGCGATGGCCGACTGCAGCTGGTCGCTACCGTGGGCGATGACGTCCTGACCCGCCGTGGTGGTCCTCAGGACGGCCAGCGTGTGGGCGACTATCTGGGTCTGGAACACCGCGCCGAGACCCGCGATACCCGTGGCGATGCCCACCTGGCGGAACGTGCTGTTCGCGCCGGATGCCATTCCGCTGCGCTGCGGGGGCACGACGGAGATCGCCGACGAGGCCAGCACCGGGTTCACCGTCCCGATGCCGATGCCGGCGACGATGAAGCCGGGCAGCAGCACTGTCCAGCCTGAGTCCGGGTGCGTGCGCCCCATGAGGAAGCAGCCGACGGCGATCAGCAGCAGACCGGTGCCCAGCAGGTAGCGCGCCTGGACCCGGACGGTCAGCCGCCCCGCGAACGGGGCCACGATGAACGAGAGCATGGTGATAGGCAGGAAGCGCAGACCCGCCGCCAGCGGGCCGTACCCCAAGCCGTCCTGGATGTACAGGGTCAGGTAGAGGAACAGGGCGAAGATCGACGCGGACAGCGTGAAGGCGGCCAGGGACACCCCCACCATCGCCGGCCGGCTGAACAGGCTGAGGTCGAGCATGGGTTCGCTCTGTAGCCACTCGGCCACGACGAACACGGTGAGCAAAATGGCACTGCCGGCGAGCAGGCCCACGATGAGCGGGCTGCTCCACCCGTCACCGTTGCCGCGGACCAGGGCGAACACGAGCATGAACAAGGCAGCGGAGAAGCTGATGAACCCGATCCAGTCGACCTTGCGATGGTGGGGGTCATGGGACTCCTGGACCCGCAGCAAGGTGATCACCACAGCCACCACGCCGATAGGGACGTTGACGAAGAAGATCCACCGCCACCCGATCCCGCTCGTGATCGCACCACCGATCAGCGGGCCGATGGCCACGGCGCCCCCCACCACCGCCCCGTAGATCCCGAACGCGGTGCCTCGCTCACGCCCGGAGAATGCCTGGGCGATGAGCGCCAGGGCGGTGGCGAACATGATCGCTCCACCCACGCCCTGCACGCCTCTGGACAGGTTCAGCATCAACGACGTGGTCGACAGGCCGCAGACCAGCGACGCGGCCGAGAAGACACCGAGTCCAATCGCGAACACCTCGCGACGCCCGAACATGTCCCCGATGACTCCGGCCGTCAGAAGGAAAGCCGCGAGGGTGAGGGAGTACGCGTCGACTACCCACTGCAGGTCGCTGAAGCTGGCGTGCAGGGAGCGCTGAATGTCCGGCAGCGCCACGTTGACCACGGTGATGTCGAGCAGCAGCATGAAGCTCGCCGTGCAGACGGCGATGAGTGTCCACCACTTGCGGTCCAGTCCGCTCACGGAGGGACTCCTTCAGGTAGCCCGATTGAAGGCGACGTCGCCCGGTAGCGCGGGGAGGTCGGCGATGTGCGCGGCCTGTCGCCCACCCGCCACTCCAGTGTCCGCGACACCACCGACAGGGGCAACCGAGCCGCTGCTCGTGCACCGGCCGGCGGTGCACGCGGCACCCTCCCCCGACACCGCGGACCCCGGTAGGTTCGCGACGAGGGGCAGGAGGCCGCGGTGGAGCTGGCAGCGCATGGATGGGTTTTCGACGCCCTCACCTGGGGCGAGCGAGCCAGTACGCCGGTGCTCCTGCTGCACGGCTTCCCGGAGGGCTCCCGGTGCTGGTCAAGTGTGGGGCCGCTGCTCGCCGAGCGAGGACTGCACGCGGTGGCGCCCGACCAGCGTGGCTACTCCCCGGGCGCGCGCCCCGACGAGACCGAGGACTACTCCCTGGACAGTCTCGTCGCCGATGCCGTGGGTCTCCTGGATGCCCTGGGCTGGGACAGCGCCCATGTCGCCGGCCATGACTGGGGCTCGGTGGTCGCCTGGACGTTGTCCGCCCGCCACCCCGACCGCGTCCGCACCCTCACCGCGGTGTCGGTGCCGCACCCCGCCGTCTTCGCGCGCGCCGTGGCGAGCGACGCGGATCAGCAGCGACGGTCGGCCTATCTGCGCACTTTTCGGACGCCGGGGGTGGCCGAGAGTGCGCTGGCCGCCGACGACGGGGCGGCGCTGCGTCGCGTGTACGCCGGGTCGGGTCTGTCGGCTGACGAGATCGAACAACTGGTCCGACCCCTGCTAGCCCCCGGGGCGCTGACCGCTGCCCTGTCCTGGTACCGAGCGACGCCGCCGGCGACAATGGTCGCGATCCCCGCCACATCAGTGCCGACCACTTTCGTGTGGGGCGAGGACGACGTCGCCGTCGGTCGCACCGCTGCTGATTCAGCCGCACAGGGGGCGCTGGGTGACTACCGCTTCGTGCCGCTGCCAGCGGTCGGTCATTGGGTCCCCGAGCAATGCCCAGCAACGCTGGCCGAACTCATCGTCGCGCGAGCGAGCAGCGCGGACCGCTACTGAGGATCTACGTGCTGGCGATCCACTGGCAGGACATCCCACCTGCCGGACCACAGGCAGCGAGGCTACAGCGGCGCGCCGTTACGCACGACGGCTCCGCGCCGGCGACGGCGCAGTCCCCGGCAACGTGAGCCCACCACGAACCACAGGGCGCCTCCAGGCCCCCCCCCCCACCGAAACCGGCCCTTTGGGCAGGACGGTCGTCCATCGCGGCGAGCCTTCCCACCCGTTCGGCGCATGAAAGGGCGCCGAACCGGTGGCCGGTCCCTTCGCGTGCGCAGACGGCCGGCGAATACTCGTGGCCCACTGCCCCAGGGGATGGCCACCCCTACGATCGCAAGGTGGACTCCGCCGATGCGGTTGCCCTGGCTCGTCGCTTTGAGCCGGTGCTGCGCTACACCCAAGGCGAGCTGTTCTTGCCGATGTCGGCTGAGGCCTTCGTCGGGGGCGCCGCCTTGTACCGCCGCGGGGACGGCGATCGAGCCTCTATGCCGGTAGTGGCCTCGGGCGGGCTCGACCTTGGCGTTCTGGGCACCCAGGCGCAAGCCCTCCCCGGGGCGAGGATGGAGTTGCGCTACGTCGCCGAGCCGCTGGATCGCAAGGCGTACCGGGAGTGGCGCAAGCGCCCCGGTCGGCCAGAGTTCCGCAGCGACAGCAGGTTCGCCGTCGTGGGCCTTTTCGGGCGGCTGGTCGACGCGCTGATGCGGCTGTCCTTAGTTGTTCGCGGGAAGGTGCCCGGTGGGTTCGCTGCCGCGGCCGAGATCCGCTATCGAGCATCGGGGGAAGCCGGCCGACCCACATACCACGTGCGCGTCAGTCGTGACACGGGCTACCTCGTCCTGCAGTACTGGTTCTGCTATGCGATGAACGACTGGCGCTCGACGTTCGCAGGGGTCAACGACCACGAATCGGACTGGGAGCAAATCACGCTGTTCCTGACCGAGTCCCACGGGAATGGCGAGCCGGAGCTTGCCTGGGTTGCGTTCTCCTCCCACGACGAAGTGGGTGATGACCTGCGTCGCAGGGTGGACGACCCCGACCTGACTCTGGTCGACGGCACCCACCCCGTGGTCTTTGCCGGTGCCGGTTCGCACAGCGGTGCCTACCTTCCGGGGGACTACCTCGTCACTGTGGCGCCCCCTGTCCTGGAACAATGGGTAGACGCCTGGAACAGCTTCTGGGGCGCGCTCTTGCCATGGACCCGCGGTCACCAGAACCACGGGTTTGGGATCCCGTTCATCGACTACCGTCGCGGTGACGGCCTCGCGGTGGGTCCCGGCACTGGCCTGGACTGGACGCCCGTGTTGATCGACGACAGCACGCCCTGGGTTGTCGCCTACCGCGGGCTGTGGGGCTACGACACCCGCGACCCGCTCGGTGGCGAAAGGGCCCCGGCAGGTCCGCGCTATGAGCGCGACGGCTCAGTCCGTCCCTCCTGGGAGCGGCCTGTCAACTGGGCGGGATTGGATAAGGAGCCGCCGACACTTGCTGCGCAAGATGAGGCGCTGCGACTACGTGCCTTCGAGGTCGACGCCGAGCTGGCTGCCGCTGAGCGCCAACTCGCGGTGGACATCGCACATCTGCGAGCGGTGTTCGAGGGAAGCCGCGCCGTGGCTGCGCACGGGTCTTCCAATCCGGCGCCACTGCACGAGGCGCAGGCCTCGGTGGACGTGTGTCGCTCCCGGGTGGCCGTGCTGCGTGCCGAACGAGACGCGGTCGCGGCCACGCTGACCTCGCCCTTGCCCCCGGATCCTCCCCACGCGCACCTACGGCACCGAAGCCTTCCCGACGTCGACCCGGCGAAACCTCCGAACTGGGCTCTTCGGGTGTGGGCGACCGTGTCGGTGTCAGTGCTGTTGCTGGGAGCGGCCGCCGTGATCTTCTTCGACTACAACAACTGGGTCCGCGGTCTTCTCTTGCTCGCCCTGGTCGTCCTGGGTGTCGACGCCGGGTTCAGCGGGAGGATCAGGGGGTTCCTCGCCACGACTGGCATCGGGATGCTGGTGATCGCCGGCGTCTGGTTGCTGCACGTCAACTTCCGCGTCGGGGCAGCCTTAATGCTGGTGCTTCAAGCCGTAGCGCTCCTCCTGTCCAACGTCACGGCAGTGCTGCGCAGCAGGTGATCCGGCGGAGTCCTCGTTACCGCCCGCGTGGGAGGTCGGGGCGCGCCTCGGGCGGGCCGGACCTGAGAGTCGCGCCCAATCCGAAGTCACCTCGGTGGGGAAGCTAACCGTCCGACCCCCGGATCTGCGCAGTTGGCGGGACCGTTCAGCCCTCCGCCCCGCTTGCTCTCGCTCGGCCCCACGGCAAGGTCCCCACGCCGTCAGGCCGCGCGTCCCTCACCTGGGTGTCGTACCGACGGCGCAGAAGTCCCTAGCCCGCTGCCACGCCCGACTACCGGTCGGGTACCGGCGAGAGAGGACCCACACAGGCGATCGACGACGTGCTCGATGCCGCCAAGTGCCTCGCCGACGACCACCCGCGTGCGGTGGACGACGCCATCCAGCAGGGAGCCGACCCGCTGAAGCAGGACATTTCCCACCAGGTCGCCGGCGTAGTCAACAAGGGCGCACAGCAGCTGAAGCGCGAATTGTGACCCATCGGGAGCCCCCGACGCGCCGGGGGGGCGCCCGCACAACGTCCTCGACCCCGGTGAGCTCGCGGTCGCAGGAGTCTCCCGCGCTCACTGGCGTAGGCGCCTCACGGAGCGTCGCGTCGCCTAGGAGGGAGACATCGCACTCGCACTCGGATGGTGGTGGAGGCAACGTTGTGCCACGGCGTCCGCTAGGTCGACCGCGCCCCTCCGGCCGGTCGCCAGAGCTGCCGGAAGGGCGATGCCGTGACGCAGCGACTCTCCGCCAGCAAGGGGTGGGCGTGCGTGGTGGTTCCTAGCCAGAATGCCGGGCGCCGAGCTGGACGGTGTCTCCCGCGACTCGGCGGCGGCCCGGTGTGCTGGCTCGATGCTCGCGCTCGACGGGCTCAGCGGAAACCTGCCCGTAATCAGCGCATGAGATCGTCGCCCCCCTCCACGAGGAGGGACACATGGACCAGGGCGCCAGCCCCATCGAGCGGCTGCTGGGCGAGGCCCGCTCATCCGTCACCGGGCTAAGCGACGGACAGGTTGCCACCTACATTCCGGAACTCGCCAAGGCCGATCCGGCCACGTTCGGGATGAGTCTGGTGACGCTCGATGGCCACGTCTACAGCTGCGGGGACGACGAGCCCTTCACTATCCAGTCGGTGTCGAAGCCGTTTGTCTACGCCCTGGCCTTGGCCGACCAGGGCTCGGCTGCGGTCCTCGCCCATATCGGAGTGGAGCCCAGCGGGGATCCCTTCAACACCATCAGCCTCGACGACCAAAGCGGACGGCCGCACAACCCCATGGTCAATGCCGGCGCCATCGTGGCGACGAGCCTCGTTGGTGGCTCCTCTCGGGCGGCCCAGCTAGAGCGCCTCGTTGACGGACTGTCCGCCTTCGCTGGACGCCGGCTCGAAATCGATCAGGGCGTCTTTGCCTCCGAGCGCGCCACGGGGGACCGCAACCGAGCCATCGCCTACCTCATGCGCTCGGCAGGCCATCTCGGTGACGACGTCGACGCCGCTGTGGAGCTGTACTTCCAGCAGTGCTCCGTCTTGGTGACCGCAAGGGACTTGGCGGTGATGTCGGCCACGCTGGCCCACGGGGGCACGAACCCCGTGACCGGCGAGCAGGTTGTCCCGGCCGAGGTTGTCGGGTCCGTCCTGACTGTGATGACGACCTGTGGCATGTATGACTACGCTGGCGAGTGGCTGTTCCGGGTAGGCCTACCCGCGAAGAGCGGCGTGAGTGGTGGCATCGCGGCCGCGCTCCCCGGACAGTTCGGTTTGGGCGTGCACAGCCCGCCACTGGACAGCAGAGGGAACAGTGTGCGCGGGGTGGCCGCCTGCGAGTGGCTCTCTCGCACGCTGGGCCTGCACCTGCTGGTGCCAACTGAACAGACCCGATCGGCCTTTCGCCGCTCCTACCGCGGGGACGCAGTGCGGTCGAAACGGGCCTGGCCCCCGGCCCACTCCCAGGTGCTCGAGCGCGCCGGAGCGGCCATCGCGGTTCACGAACTCGCCGGTGATCAGGGCTTCGCCACCGCCGAACTGGTCGTCCGGGCAGCACTCACCGACCCGAACCCGCCTCGTTGGTGCGTGCTCGATCTGCGTCGGGTCAGCCGACTAGACACAGCCGCCTCGGCTCTGGTCGCCGCCCTAGCCGACAGCCTGGCCGCCCGTGGCGTCAAAGTGGGGGTGGTCGAACCGGGGGCCGCGGCTCCGCAGGCGTCTGCGAGGGCGATCGACGCCGACATACCTCGATTCCTCGTTGCCGAGGCTGCGCTGGAGTGGGCAGAGACTGAGCTGCTCGCGGACGCTGGCATGGTGGACGCGATGCCAGACGGGCTGGTTCCCTTCGCGGAGATGGACCTGATGCAGGACCTTGACGCAGCGACTGTCGATGCGTTGGGTCAACGGACCACAACCGCCGTGTTCACTGCGGGAACTGTGATCTTCGACGAGGGAGCCCCGTCCGACGGCCTCTACTTCGTGGCCGCCGGTCAGGTGAGTGTGGACGTACGGGTGCGGGGCATTCCCCGTCGCCGTCGACTGAGCACTATCGGGCCTGGCGGCGCGGTCGGTGAACTCGCCCTGGTGGACGGCAAAGCGCGCTCCGCTCGGGTCTGCGCGCTCGAACCCACCATCTGTCGCGTGATGTCCGCCAACGCATTCTCCGCGCTGCTCTCCGACGATCCGTCGAGCGCTGCCGCACTCACGCTCGCCATCGCTCGCAGCCTGTCCCAGCGGCTTCGGTTCTCCACCTCCGAGCTGGCGGCACTCCAGTCTGGATAGAGCCGGCCACCGCGGCAGCGAGACACCAGCCGCCGACGCGACGCGCTACACCGCGGAATGGACCACGTCTAGTCCTCGCAGACGACGGTGGCTGAGGCCGCTGGCTCGACACGCGAGACAGTCGGGGACCCTGATACCCCCTCAATGGGTGGCTGCAGCGCCCCTCCGGCGTCCATCACCGTCCTGTGAGGACCCACCAGAGCCTCGTCCGGTCTCTTACCGTCGAGGGCGTGACCGGATGGTCGACCTGTTCACTGGGACACGCGCCACTGTTGCAATAGCGGGTGGGTGCGGGAGGGCGTGGACCATCTCCGGGAGTGTGGGCGTCGCGCGCCGTGCGGCCTCCGAACGGCTTCTCCGGGCAACCTGCCGACTACGGCACGGGTCCGTCAGTAGCCCGGTAGTCTCGTTCAACCGGGAGTACCCGACGACGTTGGAGAGATTATGAGCGACCGACCCCTGCTCGACACCCTGGCTGATATGACCGCCGCGTCAGTTGAGCGTTCGCATCTGACCGCCCGTGAGCTGATGCTCGTCCGGCTAGGAGCGCTCGCGGCTGTCGACGCCCCCACCTCCTCCTACCTGCTCAACCTCGGCCCCGCTGCCGACGTCGGACTCACCCTCGAAGACGCCCAAGACGTGCTCATCGCCGTCGCCCCGATCATCGGTGGCCCCGCTGCGCTGAGGTCAGCAGTCGCGATCTTTAAGGCCCTCGGGTTCGTCATCGCAATGACGGAAGACACCGGCGAGGACGACGAGTAGCGACGGACTGCCCAACCCCCTCCCTCGCCGAGCGCGGCGGAACCGAATCGGGCACCCGCTCGTGGACCAGGCCCGATGCTGCAGCGAGCCACCGACGGCGTCTCGGTGGGCGGCGCATGGACCTGTATGGGGAATGGCGGAAACGCGCCATCCGGATCAGACAGTTGCCGGCGGCCCATACAGCGTCCGTCGCAGTTCTCTTCGTCACACAAGCAGGCAACGACGAGAACGGTCACGGATAGAAGACCACCCCAGCTCACAGCATCACCAAACACCCGGCCTACTAGATCGAGAACGGCCGCCTTGCCGCCCGCCACCAGAACCCACAGAAGCAAGATCGCCAAGCTCTTCTTACCGACAAGGCCGAGCTCCCCGGGAGGAAGCCGCGCGCCGCTTGCGCACGACGCCGACAAGCTGGCGTCCGACAGCGACATCATGATCGAGCGCGACCAGCTCCATGTCACTGCGGCAGTCCCCGCCCAGATGAAGATGACAGTGGAGGTCAAGATCGACACCTGACGAGCGTGAGGTCGACGTCACGCTCACCTGGTAGCGACGAATAGGTCTGTCGTCGAAGATGTGCCCTGTTGACGTTCTCACCTCGGCTTGCGTGTCGGCCCGGCCTTGGGCGACGCTGCTGGAGGGCGGCGCAGTCAGCTTGTCTAGGTCCGCGGGGCTCGCTGCACGGACGAGCGCGCGAGGGAGGAAATAAGCCGCGTCCTCCGCTGCACCTCGAGAACCGTAGCCTCTGGCGCCGCCCACATCTGCTGCCAGCACGACTCACCCCGGTGCGAGCGGTCCCATAGCCCCGCCGAGCCACCGGCCTCACGGATGGGCCGGCGACGCAGGCAACGGGTGAAGACGCCCGTCGAGAATCGGCCGAAGGAAACTGTGAGGCATCAGCCGAAGGCGTACACGACACCAGTGGGGCGAGTGGGGCTCGAACCCACGACCGACGGATTATGAGTCAGGAGAACGCTGCGCCGCCTGACGGTGTCTCGTGATCGCTCGCGGTGTTTCCGCAGGTCAGCGGCCTAGTCCCGTCCCCCCTCGTGGTGGCTGCCGGTCCCCCCCGGTCGCTCCTGTGTGACCAGTTTCGTGACCACTACGCGCGACAGGCCGGCTGGTCCGGGCCGCCCTCTACCTTGGAAATGGACCACCGCACACGACCTACCCTGGAGGAGCAATGAGCACGATGACAACAACAGCACTCACCACCTGCCCCGAGTACCCCGAGTGGTGCGAGTGGAGCAGCGAGAACGACCCGCACGGGCAGCACGACCACGAGCACTACGGCGAGGTGTACGCCGGCCCCGACAGGCTCCGCATCGAGAAGCTGGACGGATACGAAGGACGGCAGATCGCCCTCGAGCTGGGAGGCGAGGAACCCTCCATCTTCACCCCGGCCGCATGGGCGGCGTTCGTCACCGCCGCCCGGGCCATCGCCGAGTGGGTGAGCGAATGATGGCCGAGGAGACACCCCCGCCCGAGAGGTGCGCTGAGAGGCCTTGGTGCGACGGTGGCCGCTACGGGCTCGGCGTCACGCACGACGAAGATGGCCACCACGCCACGATCCTGGGGACCTGCCCCTCAACGGGCCAGGGCCGGACCGGCCGGAGGGTTCCAATCGTGAACGTCACCGCGGTGGAGATCAACGGACTTCGCTGCGTGAAGCTGGACGTCTGGGGGCCTCCCGGAGAGCGGGCGGAGGTCCTCTTGACGGCGAACGAATGCTTCGAGGTCGCTCACGCGTTCCACACTGCCGCGGGATTCACGATTGGGGGCGATTCCCTGAAGATCACGCCGCTAGAACGGGAGTAGGGATGTCTGTCGGGCACATCCGCTAAGGTCCCCGTAACGGGGCCCACCCCCCGTCCACTCACCCCCGCGGTCGCATCCCCCGTAGGCCGGCGGGGGTGAGTGCTGTCCCGGCTAGTCGTCGCACCCGTCCGGGCAGACCCACCAGCGGCGGGGCCGCCGACTGCCTCTCGGCGGGGTGTCCGTCCACCAGCACCGCCCGCACCCGGGGCATTGGGTCAGGCCCGAAGACGGATCGATCATGCGCGAGGTCAGGGACATGGCAGCTCTCCTTCATCGTCGGCTGAAGGAGGTGGCCCGTGCCCTCGGCGACTGCGCCGGGCCTGTCCTCACTGCCGTGCCCTGCCGCGACGGGGGCCCGAAGGCGCTTCTACCCGGTCGCCGAGTGAGGGAAACGCTAGCAGACCACCGGTGTCCGTGGCCATGGGAAAGTCCCCGCTGGTGGCCACGAGTAGTCCCCACGTGTGGCCAGTGAAAGTCCCCACCTCGTGACCGTCGTGTCTGTCGGGAGCTGAGGCCCTGAGCGGTGACG
>Ga0075030_100005996_pt1 | contig 10931 bp, 7 predicted proteins | sample LitLauG_LLR_2012_FD_71393 | JGI IMG/M metagenome (GOLD analysis project Ga0075030, IMG submission 71393) | Freshwater sediment microbial communities from Pennsylvania, USA - Little Laurel Run_MetaG_LLR_2012 | ecosystem: Environmental > Aquatic > Freshwater > Creek > Sediment | place: USA...
GCGCTAGGAGGTGAAGCTGGAGCGGCAGATTTACCGGGCGATGATGCAGCTTGAACGCCTGCAACGAAGGCGGCAGGGCGAGGATATCCCAGCGCCGCTGTCCGTGGACATCTCGGATCGGGGGTGAGCAAAATGCGATTTTTGCCAAACGAACCCGTTTTCAGCCCCGCGCCCGGTCCCGCGCCGCCGCTTTGGATGGCGTTCCGGCACCGGGTGCGATTGCGTTCCTTAGATTGCCCGCGCCGGTGGCTTGACGTAGCACCCGCCACCATGAACCCCGTACGCCTTTGCCTGCATGCCACGCTTCTCGCCGTCCTCTGCCTTTCGCTTGCCGCCGCGGACAAGCCGCAGGCCGGGCCTCCTGCCTGCAACCGCGTCCGCTTTTTTGCGCCGAAGATGGGCGGGCAGCCGATGGCCGGCGGGAAATTCGAGGGATCGAATGTCTCGCGGTGGGAGGGCTTCGAACTGCTCGGGGAAATCAAGGCCGCGCCGGTGGCGGGGCAGTGGACCGAGCTGACTTTTGAAAACAAAAAGGTGTTCCGCTGGTTGCGCTACACGGGGCCGGCGGGATCGCAGGGGAAACTCGACAAGGTGGAATTTTACGCGGGCGACACGCTGCTCGCGGCGGAGAAGGCGAAGGGGATCGCCTACACTCCGTTCGACACGGAGCACCAGTCCGCGGGCTTCGATCTCACGGATGCGGCGACGGCGCGGCGCGTGGCGTTCAAGCCGGATGCGACGGAACTCGACGGGCCGGCGGACATCACAATCACTTCGTCGAAGGGCGCGGTGATTCGCTACACGCTCGACGGTTCGTGGCCTTCTGCGGAGCACGGGGAGACTTATGAAAAGCCGATCCACATCACCCAGAGCACGACCATCAGCGCCGTCGCGATTTTACCCGAACGCGCGCCGAGCCTGCTGAACACCGTCACGTATCTCGTACGCGGAACGATGAAGCCGGGACTCAGCTCCGCGCACATCGGCAACAGCCTCACGGGCACGACGGGCGGCTTCTGGCGCTTCGCGCGCACGGCGGGATACGATCACAAACAGGTCGCATTCCTCCGTCCCGGCGCGCTCACGCGCGAGCTGTGGGCCCTCGCGTCGGGCGAATATGCGAACGACAAGCTCGCGAGCGCGAAGGAGAAGCAGGCGCGCGATCGCGGTGTGGCCCCGTGGGACGAGTATTGGGGCAAGGTCGGCAAGGTGGATCTGATCACGCTTCAGCCGCGCGACTTCGATCTGGAGAAGGAAACGGCCGCCGAGATCGCATTCATCAACCGCTTCCGCGAAAAGTCGCCGGACCTTCAGCCGTGGCTCTACTGCGAGTGGGTCGAGCAAAAGCGCGAACGCCCGAGCGACAGGGGCGAGGTGCCGAGTTTTCAAATGAAGAAGACTTTCCCCGCGCTGACGTGGGAGGAATCCATGGGCGCGATGCTGCTCTACATGGAGGAACTCCAGCACCGGCTAGCGGCGCAGGTTCACGAGGGCAGGCCCGCGCACATCATCCCGAGCGCGCTCGCGATGGGCTGGATCAAGAACCGGATCGATCACGGCCAGGTGCCCGGTGTGAAGCCGGGATCATTTTACCCGCTGCTCTTCAATGACCAGGTGCATCCCGCCGACGCGCCGATCCACGGCACGGCGAACGGCGCGTTCCTCGTGGACATGACGTGGTTCAGCGCGTTCTACCGCGAATCGCCCGAGGGAAAAGTGCTGCCCATCGAGACGACGTTCACGCCCGATCAGGCGCGCATCGTCGAGCGGCTCGCGTGGGACGTGATCAAAAACTACCCCGACTGCGGTCTGTACGAGGAAGGCGTGACGCCGTGCGCGAAGCCGGAATTTGCGAACGACGGCAGGACGATCACGCTCAGTTCCACGACGCCCGGCGCGTGGTTCCGCTACACGCTCGACGGCACGGTGCCGACGCGCACGCGCGGCTACGTGTACTGCGGAGTCATCAGCGTACAGCCCGGCATTCACGTGAAGGCCGTGGCTTACAAGAGTGGCATGGCGGACAGCGAGGTCGCGGTGATGGGCAACTGAACATTTTGGACGGAAAGCAGACCGAACATGGGAAAACATCCTCACTGGAAACTCCCCCGGCTGACGCTGTGCGGGGCGCTGGCATTCCTGATCGGACTTTGCGCAGGCCCGGTGGAAGCGCAGCCGAAGCCCGCCGCGTCCACCGCCGTGAACCGCGTCCGCTTTTTCCCCGCGCCGGGACGTGAACAGGCGATGGCCGGTGGGAAAATCACCGGCTCCAATGTCTCCGAGCGCGAGGGATTCGAGCCGATCGCCGGGGCCGAAATCACCGCGACGCCCGCACCCGGCCAATGGGGCGAGATCACTTTTCCGAACACGAAGCCCTACCGCTGGATTCGCTACGAGGCTCCGCCCGGCTCGCACGGCAATGTCGCCGAACTGGAATTTTACTCCGGACAAAGGCAGATGCCCGGACGCACGTTCGGCTCCTTCGGCTGGCGCGACCTGCGGAATTGGCCGCGCGCCTTCGACAAGAAGACGGACACTTTCTTCGACTCGGACGTGCCCGACGGGCAGTATGCCGGCATTGATGTCGGCGAAGCGGCGACAGCGCAGACGCCGCGCATGGACCCGCCGCCCGGCGACGGTGAGCTGAACGGATCGCATGGGCCGCTGCAAGTTTCGCTCCGCTGCGCCACGCCGGGCGCGGTCATTCGCTACTCGTTCACCGGAGCGCCGGGGCCGGGCGACGGAACGGTGTATGAAGGGCCGATCCGCCTCGACCGGCCCGCGACGCTTTTCGCCGTCGCACTCAAGGACGGCATGCCGCCGAGTCCCGTCGCGTGCGGCATTTACCAGGCCGGCATTCCTTTGAAGCCGGGGCTGCATTCGTTTCACGTCGGCAACAGCCTCACTGCCTCGACGCTGCGGTTTCCGGAACTCGTCCGCGCGGCGGGCTTCGCCCACGACTACCACCCGTGGCTGAAGGACGGCGGCAACACGCCGCTCATCTGGCAAAACACCCAGGCACACAGCAAGGCGGACTGGGATAGGGAACTCGCGGCGATGCCCGGCATCAATCACTTCACCGTTCAGCCGCGACTGCCAGGTTTTACGGACGCCGACCTCGCGAACGAGGCGGAGTTTGAGGCGCTGTTCTTCGACGCCGCGCGAGCCAAGTCACCTGATGTGCAGCCGTGGATTTACTCGGAATGGCCGTCGCGGCGTCCGGGCTTCAACGGCTGGGTGCCGCCGTTCACGACCTTCGGGGAGGCGTGCGCCGCGCTGCTAATGTGCAGCGAAACGATTCAGCGCGATGTCTGTGCGATCCGCAGCGCGGGAAAGCGGCCCCGCATTCTGCCCTGCACGCTCGCCGTGGCGCACCTCAGGCAGTGGCTCGAACGCGGGCAGATACCCGGACTGTCCGCGCGCGACTTCGATCCGGTCATGTTTTACGACAACGTCCATCCCGGCGACGCAGGCCGCTATCTGCTGTGCCTGACGTGGTTTGCCGCGTTCTACGGTGAGTCGCCGATTGGGAAAATCCCGCCGGTGAACATGAGCATCACCACGGCGCAGGCCGGCGCGTTGCAGCGCCTTGCGTGGGACGTGGTGAAGAATTATCCCGACTGCGGACTGTACGAGGAGGGCACGCAGCCGTGCGGGAAGCCGGAGTTTGCGAACGACGGCAGGACGATCACGCTCAGTTCCGCGACGCCCGGCGCGTGGTTCCGCTACACGCTCGACGGCACGGTGCCGGCGCGCACCCGCGGCTACGTGTACTGCGGCGCGATCACCGTGCCGCCGGGCATCGCGGTGAAGGCCGTGGCTTACAGGAGCGGCATGGCGGACAGCGAAGTCGCAGTGAAATAACCAACCATCCCATGAAAATCCGATCGCTCATTTTATCCTCCGTCATCGCACTCGCGCCGTTTGCACGCGGCGCGGACTCCGCGAGTCCCATCGCACCCGTGCTGCAATCATTCGTGGAGCAGCACATCGCGCCCGGCATCGTCACGCTGGTGGCGAACCGGGACGGCGTGCTCGCGCTCGACAAGGCGGGCTGGGCGAGCCTCGCGAACAGGACGCCGATTCGCGAGGACGCGGTGTTTTGGATCGCCTCGATGAGCAAATCGCTCACGGCGACCGCGCTGATGATGCTTGTGGACGAGGGCAGGGTGAGCCCCGACGATCCGGTGGAAAAATATCTGCCGGAGTTCAAGGGGCAGATGGTCGAGGAGGCGGGCATCGAGATGCATCCGCCGCGGCATCCGATCACCGTGCGCGAAATCATGAGCCACACGAGCGGGCTCGTGCTCGCGAGCGAGAAGACCCTGAAGCGCACCCAGGTGCTGAAGGACGACGTGCTCGAATACGCGAAGCGCCCGCTGCGGCAGGAACCGGGCACGAAATACGAATACAACAACTGCGGCATCAACACCGGCGGCCGCATCATCGAGGTCGTGAGCGGGATGAGCTACGCGGACTTCATGCAGAAGCGGCTCTTTGATCCGCTCGGCATGAAGGACACGACGTGCTGGCCGAACGGGGAGCAGGCCGCGCGGCTCGCGCACACGGCGCGCTTCACCGAGGACAAAAAGGATCTCGTGGAGATCGAGCAGGACGCGAACACGAAGCCGGAGGCGATTTTGAAATTCAGCGGCGGCGTGCCGGTGCCGAAGGCGGTGACGCGGGACATGGGCTTCGGCATTTCGTTCGACTACGGCAAACGCTACGCGATGCCCGCGGGCGGCTACTTTTCCACGGCGAATGATCTCGGCCGGCTCTGCCGGATGCTGCTGCGCGGCGGTGAACTCGACGGCAAACGCTACCTGTCCGAAAAGGCCGTTCGCACGATGAGCGCGCCGCAACTTGGCGATGTGAAACTCAGCGCGCAGGAAAGCTACGGCATCGGCGTTTCGCTCAAGCTTACCGACGAGGAAGGCCCGGCTGCGGGAAGCTTCGGCCACCGCGGCGCGCGCCGCACGGCGATGTGGATCGATCCGAAGAACGGCCTCGCGATGGTGCTGCTCGTCGAGCGGTTCGACATGCCCGGCGATCAGCAGAAGGTGATGTACGGCGGCTTCATGAAGGCGGCGGTCGCGAAATTCGGAGCCTCGAAGGTGGCGCGCTGAACGCGCAGTTCACACCCTTTCATTACAGCCGCACTCCGATTCATGTTCACCAAAACTCTCCTCGCACTGCTCGCACTTTCCACCGCCATCGCCGGCGCGCAGGAAAAACCCGCGCCAACGAAACCCGCGCCGCCCGCGCCGGTGCCGACGCACGCGGACATTCCCTACGGCCCGCATCCGCATCAGCTCATGGACATCTATCTGCCGAAGAAGGGCGCCGCGCCGTATCCCGCGCTGCTGTGGTATGGCGGCATCTGGAAGGCGGCGAAGCATCCGGCGAACCTCGGCTTCTTCGAGCAGCAGGGCATCGCCGTCATTGCGGTCGAGACGCGCACGATGGAGGACGCGACCGCGGCGAAGGACCCGGAGCCCGCCTCGTATGTGCAAAGCGACGCGGTGCGCGCGGTGCAGTTTGTGCGGCACAACGCGGCGAAGTGGAACCTCGATCCGAAGCGCCTCGCCACCGGTGGCGGTTCGCAGGGTGCGCAGCCCGCGCTGTTCGCCGGCTGCTCGCGCGAGTGGGCCACCCACGACACGAACGATCCGGTGATGATGGAGTCTTCGCTCGTGACGTGCGTGGCCGCATACCGCTGCCAGCCGACATTCGATCCCGTGCGGATGCAGGAGTGGGTGCCCGGCGTGAAATGGGGCGCGCCCGCGCTCGGAGTTTCATTCGAGGAATCGCTGAAGCGCCGCGACGAACTGCTGCCGATTTTGAAGAAGTGGTCGCCGGACTATCTCTTGCACAGGGACGCCGCGCCGATGTTCTTCGAGAACGAATGGGGGCAGGTGAAGCCCGACGACATCACACAGGCGAACTACGACGTCCACTGCCCGCGCTGGGCGCTCGGTTTTCAAAAGCTCGCCCTCGCCGCGGGCGCGAAGTGTTACGTGAAATTCCCCGGCCATCCCGCCGACGAGGCCGGGAAGGACATCTGGGACTTCGTCGTGAAGCAGCTTCGCCCGTGAATTTTCACCCGATAACGCACTCCACCCACACCCACTAACCCCACCATGTTCCGCCACCTCATTGCATTTCTCGCCCTCGCCATCACGCCACCGCTTTTCGCGAAAGACCCGGACATCGCCGCCGCGCTCAAGGCCAAGGGCGCGGAAATCACCGAGACCAAGGGCGCGGTGACCGGCGTTGCATTTCGCGACTGCACTGTCCTTGGCGCGGGTGACTACGCGCAGTTGCGGCAGATTGCGCAGCTCAAGAGCCTGTCGTTTGGCAAAGGCTTCAACGATGCGGCGATCCAGGCGCTCGGTGCGCTGCCGGAACTGGAGATGCTCTCGACGAACGGCATGGATGTCTCCGACGATGCCATCCGTGCGCTCACGGTGTGCCGGAAGCTCAAGACCGTCTCGATTTTTCATCCCGGCAAAAGCTTCACGGGGCGCGGGCTTGCCGCATTTGCGGAATTGCCCGCGATCGAGCGTCTCACCGTTGCCGGTTCGCCGGAGTTTGCGGATGCCGGCATGGAGGCCGTCGCGGCACTCGTGCAGTTGAAGGAATTCCGCACATGGCACAGCGGCGTGACACTCGACGGCGTGAAGAAACTCCGCGCATTGAAAAACCTCGCGAGCCTCACCCTCGGCCAGCGCCTGAGCTATACACCGCCGACCACGCTCTCGGATGAAGCGGTGAGGGTGCTCGCGGAGTGTCCGTCCCTCGAATCGCTCGCGCTTCAGGAGGCGCGGCTCACGCTGCCTGCGCTCGCACAGTTGAAAAAACTGCCGAAGCTCAAGCGCCTCACGCTCGACGGCATTGACATCGCCGAGTCCGACATCGCCGCCTTGAAACAGCAGCTCCCGAAAACCGACGTCCGCCGGACCGCGCCGACGGAGCAGAACAAGAAACGCATCGAGGCGCTTTTCAAAACTGCGAAGCAGTGACGGGACAGGCCGTGAATCGCGGACTCGGTTTCGATCACGCTCCACAAAATGAAAAAGCTCCTCATCATTATTTTCGCCCGCTGCATCATCGCGGCGGCATCCGCGGCCCCGGAAAGCAAAAGGCCGAACGTCCTCTGGATCATCGCCGAGGATGCGTGCAAGGACTTCGGCTGCTACGGCACCGAGGCGGCGCGCACGCCGAACATTGAGCGCTTTGCCGCGGAGTCGCGCATGTATCTCCACGCGTTTGCGACTGCGCCGGTGTGCTCGCCGTCGCGCTCGGCTTTCATGACAGGGCTGTACCAGATTCGCATCGGCGCGCAGAACCACCGCAGCCGCCGCACGGCGGAGTACAAACGGGCTCCCGGCGTGCGCCTGCTCACGGAACGGCTGCGCGAGGCGGGCTACTTCACGGCGAATGTGCGCAAGCTGCCGGACGCGCTCGGCTTTCGCGGTGCGGGAAAGACGGACTGGAATTTTTACGAGGACGGCAAGGCGTTCGACAGCGACCAGTGGGGCGATCTGAAGTCGCATCAGCCCTTCTACGCGCAGGTGAACCTGCATGAGACGCACCGCGTGTATTATCGCGCGGCGAAGAATCCCACCGATCCCGCGAAGGTGAAGCTCCCGCCTTATCTCGCCGACGATCCGATCATCCGCGAGGACTGGGCCGCGTATCTCGATGAAGTCGCGGAACTCGACGGGAAAGTCGGCGCGCTGCTGGAACTGCTCGACCGCGAGGGGCTGCGCGAAAACACCGCCGTATTTTTCTTCGCCGACCACGGGCGCGAGGATTTCCGCGGGAAGTATTTTGCCTACGAGCAGGGCTTCGAGACGCCGCTCATCGCGCGCTGGCCGGCGCTGCTGAAGCCGGGCAGCGTGAGCGGGGATCTCGTCTCGCTGATTGATGTCCACGCGAGCACGCTCGAACTCGCGGGCGTCAGTTCCGCAGGGCTGGACGGCATCGTTTTCCTCGGGCCGAATGCGCGGCGGCGAGAGTATGTCTTCGGCGCGCGCGACCGGATTGACGACACGCCCGACCGCGTGCGCACCGTGCGCGATGCGCGCTTCAAGCTCATCCGCAACTGCCAGCCGGAGCGTCCGTACCTCCAGCGCATGGCGTACGCGGAGGTGACGAATCCCGCCTACAACCGGATGCGCCAGCTTTTCGCGGAGGGAAAGCTGAACGCGGATCAGGCGAAGTTCATGGCCCCGCACCGTCCGCCGGAGGAACTCTACGATCTGCAGGCTGATCCGTTCGAGCTGCACAATCTCGCCGGTGATCCCGCGCACCGCGCGACGCTCGCCAGGCTGCGCAGCCAGCTTGATGCGTGGATTGCAGACACGCACGACCAAGGCGTGGCACCCGAAGATCCGGAGACGGTGATGAAGAACATGCAGGGCAACGAAATCACCGAAAGAAAATTGCGGGCCGAACTCGGACTTGGCAAGCACGGGGTGCTGCTGAAAGTCCCCGAGGCAGCCGTGAAATGATTGCGGTCGGAAACAACGGGAGGCCAATGGGGTTTCCCACCCGCACGCATTTCAGAAAAAACAGACACCGCCGGATTATTTCCACCATGAACACCATCAGCATCACCAAAGTCCTCATCTTCGCCTCGGCGACATTTTCACTTTTCGCGCAGGAGCCTTTGCCCGCTCCGTGGCAACAGCAGGATGTCGGCACCGCACAGGTCGGAAAAAGCGCGCAAGTCGCGGGAACGGCGAAGCACGCCGATGGCGTGTTCACACTGCAGGGCACAATGGACATGTGGGGGATGGAGGACGGATTTCATTTCGTGTGGCAGCCGGTTCAAGGCGATGCCGTGCTGATCGCGCGTGTCACGGGCATGGACAATCCCGGCGGGATCGGTCACGCGAAGGCGAGCCTGTGCATTCGTGAATCGCTCGATGGCGGCTCGCGCTGCGTCACGCAGTGCACCACGCCCGGCGACGGCACTCAGTTCACGTATCGCGAAACGGCGAACGAAAAGACGGTGCGGATTTTCCCCGACGCCGCCGCGCCGAAGCCGAGCGTGCCCAAGGGAAACTTCCCATGCTGGCTCAAGCTCGTCCGGCGCGGCAATGAATTCAGCGGCTACGAGTCCCCCGACGGCGAAACGTGGTGGCTCACCGGCACGATCAAGCTCGACTTCAAGGCCGGGGCGTTCATCGGCATCACGTCGTCGTCGCACACGAAGGACACGCTCACCACGTCGGTCTTCGACCATGTGACACTCTCGAAACCCGGCGCGGGCGCGGGAATGCAGCGTGCGAAAAACCGGATCGCGAAACTCACGACCATCGGGATTGACGGCTCGGACAGGCGCGTCATCTGCGAAACGTCCGCCGGCATCGAGGCGCCGAACTGGTCGCCGGACGGGAAATGGCTCGTCTGCAATGGAGGCGGCTCGCTCTGGCGCATCGCCGCGGACGGCAGCGGCAAGCCGGAGAAGATTTCCATCGGCGACGCGAAGGGCGTGAACAACGACCACGTGCTTTCGCCCGACGGGAAGACGATTTACTTCAGCGCGCAGGGCCACATTTACGCGGTTCCGTTCGCGGGCGGGCAGCCGCGCCGCGTTTCCAACGACCAGCCGCCGGAGCGGCAGTTCAAATATTTTCTCCACGGAGTTTCGCCCGATGAAAAGACGCTCGCTTACGCGGGAGTGGAAATTGAAAACGGCGATCCCTGGGGGCGCATCGATCTCTACACGATTCCCGCCGCCGGAGGCCCCGACACGCGCCTGACAAACACGCCCGCGCCCGATGATGGCCCAGAGTATTCGTCCGACGGCCAGTGGATTTATTTCAACTCCGAACTGAACGCGAAGATTCCCGGCCACGCGCAGTGTTACCGCATGAAACCCGACGGCACAGGCATCGAGCAACTCACCCATGACGAACGCGTGAACTGGTTTCCGCACATTTCGCCGGATCGGAAGTGGGTCGTCTATATCAGCTTCCCGCCCGGCACGCTGAAACATCCGGCGGACAGGGACGTGATCCTGCGCCGCATGAAACCCGATGGCAGCGAGCAGTCCGACATCATCGCGTTCAACGGCGGCCAGGGCACGATCAACGTCAACAGTTGGTCGCCCGACAGCAAACACTTCGCATTCGTCATGTATGAGCCCATGGCGAAGTGAACTGGCGATTTGATTCGTCCGCATCACCCGAACCCCTCAAAGCATTCCCAATTCTCACCGCCCATTCCCATGAATACCCACCGCACCCGTCGCGATTTCCTTCGCCAAAGTTCCGCATTGCTTGCCGCCGGTCTCGCGCTGAAGCCGGGCGCGAATCTTCCCGCCGCCGATGCGACGCCGGAGGGGTTTCGTTCGCTCTTTGACGGCAGGACCACCGCCGGCTGGCACGCCATGCCGCGCGCGCAGGCGAACAGGCAGCGGCGTGCCGACGCGCCGAGCGATCCGAATTCACAGTATGAGCGCGCGCTGCGGAGTCGCGGAAGGTGGACCGTGCAGGACGGCATCCTCGTGGGTGAACAGGATCCGCCAGCCTCTGGCTTCGGCGGCTACCTCGTGTCGGATGAGGCGTTCGGCGATTTCGAATTGCTGATTGATGCCAGGCCGGATTGGGCGGTGGACACGGGCGTGCTCGTGCGGACCACGCCGGCGGGCAACGTTGGAATTCAGGTGCTCATCGATCACCGCAAGTCAGGTGGCATCGGCGGGTTTTACGGGAACGGCCTGGCGGGGTTCCACGCGGTGCCCTACCAGTTCAACGCGATTTTCGACAAGGCCGGACGGCCGATTGGGCTGCAGGAGGAAGATCCAAAGACCACCATTGAGTCCGGCTCGGAAGCGAAACGCCGCCTGCTGTCGTATGCCGCGCCTGTCGGGGAATTTCTGAAGGCGTGGAAATTTGGCGACTGGAACACGTTCAAGA
>Ga0075030_100005997_pt1 | contig 10928 bp, 9 predicted proteins | sample LitLauG_LLR_2012_FD_71393 | JGI IMG/M metagenome (GOLD analysis project Ga0075030, IMG submission 71393) | Freshwater sediment microbial communities from Pennsylvania, USA - Little Laurel Run_MetaG_LLR_2012 | ecosystem: Environmental > Aquatic > Freshwater > Creek > Sediment | place: USA...
CCCTGGAACCGAAACTCCTTGCCGTGAATCTAATCAACGATAGTATAGATATACCTTTTTAGGATTGCGGGCACATTACTCTGGTCATTAGGGCTTAATTCACATGGCAGCCAATTCCAACCCGGCTCCCCGGCAGGCGCAGGCGCGCGCCGATCACGCAGCGCCTCGATCCGTAGGCGAAGCCCTGCTCGAGCGCATCGGCAACACGCCACTGCTGCCATTGGACGCGCTTACCCGCGATCTGTCCACCATTCACCTTCTGGGAAAGGCCGAGTGGTACAACCCCGGCGGATCCATCAAGGACCGTGCCGCCGCCAGCATCATTACCGAAGCGCGCCGCACCGGCAAGCTTGCACCCGGGAAGATCCTGCTCGATTCCACCAGCGGCAACACCGGCATTGCCTACGCCATGCTCGGCGCCGCTCTGGGAATTCCGGTCACGCTGTGCGTGCCCGAAAATGTTTCCCCGGAACGAAAGCGCATTCTACAGGCCTACGGCGCAAATATCATCTACACCGACCCGGGCGAGGGTTCCGATGGCGCCATTAAAATCGCGCGCCAGCTCGCCGCCAGTCATTCCGATCTTTATTTTTACGCTGACCAGTACTCGAACGAAGCCAACTGGCGCGCGCATTACCAGACCACCGCGAACGAGATCTGGGAGCAAACCAACGGCCGCATCACCCACTTCGTCTCCATGCTGGGCACGACCGGGACCTTCGTCGGTACCACCCGCCGTCTGAAAGAGTTGAACCCGCACATCCGCTGCATTTCGCTGCAACCCAACTCCGCCTTCCACGGCATTGAAGGAGCCAAGCATCTGCCGTCCGCGATCGTGCCCCGCATTTACGATCCCTCGCTCGCCGATGCAAATCTCGAAATCTCGACCGAAGCGGCGCACCAGATGGCCAGACGCCTGGCGCGGGAGCACGGCTTGCTCGTCGGAGTTTCCTCGGCCGCCGCCGTGGTCGGCAGTCTGCAAGTCGCCGAGGGCCTGAAAAAAAATCAGCCGGCCACGATTGTGACCATCCTGTGCGACTCGGGCGACAAGTATCTGAGCGAGAGATTCTGGGACGAAGGCTAGGATCAGGTTCACCACGGAGACACGGAGACACAGAGAGGATCTTTTTCTTTGATTTCCTCCGTGCCTCCGTGTCTCCGTGGTGAAATGGTTCTTCGATGCTCAAACTCAGCCTCGACAGCTACGCGGAGATCCGTCAGCACGGCGAAGAAACCTATCCCCACGAGTGCTGCGGCGTGCTGCTCGGAGGCTTCCAGGGTGACGGCACAAAAATCGTGATCCGCTCGGTGCGCTGCGGCAACACGCGTGATGACTCGCCCCACAACCGCTACCACATCGACCCCAAGGAACTTATCCGCATTCAGCGCGCGGGCCGCGAGCGCGGTGAAGACATCGTCGGCTTCTATCACTCCCATCCCGACCATCCCGCCCAGTGGTCGCAGACGGACTTGGCCGAAGCGCACTGGATCGGATGTTCGTATGTAATCACCAGCGTGGAGAAGGGCAAAGCGGCGGTCACGAACTCGTTCGAACTCACCGGCAGCGACGAGGCCGACAAGCAATTCGCAGGCGAGCCCATCGAAGTAGGATGACTGCGGGCTCAGGCCAGCACCTTCGGAACCATCCTCATCCTCCCAGCGGACGGCCGAAGGGGCCGTCGCTCCATCACGCGGCACTATCGAAAAAATCGATTCGAACGATCGGAGTTGCTGAATCTTCCCGCGATACCTTAGCATCTTTTCAGTATGCCGCAGATTCAAATACCCTCGCCCCTTCGCCAGTACGCAGGTAAGCAGGCCTCCGTCAATGTTCCCGCCGCATCGGTCGGTGAGGCGCTTAAAAACCTGGTCGCGCAGCATCCGGACCTGAAGCGCCATCTCTACACCGACGAAGGTAAACTGCGCTCGTTTGTGAATGTCTACGTCAACGACGAAGACATGCGCTACCTGCAAAAAGAAGCCACCACGCTCAACGACGGTGATACCATTTCAATCGTTCCGTCGATTGCCGGTGGAAGCTGAACTATGATCTCCTGATTATGACCTGCGGACCAGAACATCGCCGAATGCCCCGCCCCGAGCGCTGTTGCCGCTGTCGGTAGTTCCGCCCTTCGACCTGATTACAATTTAAAAAAGAGGACCCCATGGCCACGCTTTCTGATCTCAAACCTGTCGAAGCCGTTTTAAGTAACGACGAGATCCTGCGCTACTCACGCCACCTGATCATGCCCGAGGTGGGCATGGAAGGCCAGCAGAAGCTGAAGGCTGCGAAGGTGCTGTGCATCGGAGCGGGCGGGCTGGGATCGCCGCTGGCGTTGTATCTCGGGGCGGCGGGTGTGGGCACATTGGGTATCGTGGACTTTGACGTGGTCGACTACACCAACCTGCAGCGCCAGATCATCCACACCACCGACGACGTGGGCCGCAAGAAACTCGACTCGGCCGCCGACAAGCTGAAAGCGATGAACCCGTTTCTGAACCTGCGGATGTTTGAAATGAAACTGACCAGCGCGAATGCGCTCGAGTTGTTCCGCGAGTTCGACATCATCGCCGACGGCACCGACAATTTTCCCACCCGCTACCTGGTCAACGACGCGTGCGTGCTTACGGGCAAGCCCAATGTTTACGGCTCGATCTTCCGCTTCGAAGGGCAGGCCAGCGTGTTCGCCACCGAGGATGGCCCGTGCTATCGCTGCCTGTATCCGGAACCGCCGCCGCCCGGTCTGGTTCCGTCGTGCGCGGAAGGTGGAGTGCTCGGCATTCTGCCCGGACTGGTGGGAGTGATCCAGGCGACCGAAACCATCAAGCTGATTCTCGGCGCGGGCGATTCGCTTGCGGGACGCCTGCTGCTGGTCGATGCGCTCGGCATGAAGTTCCGCGAACTCAAACTGCGCAAGAATCCCGACTGCCCAGCCTGCGGCAAGCACCGCACCATCACCAAGCTGATCGACTACGAGGAGTTCTGCGGGATCCGCGGTCAGGAAGAACCCGCCGGGAATGATGTGCCGGCCATCACCGTCGAAGAGCTTAAGAAGAAGTTGGACGCGAAGGCCGACGTCTTCGTCCTCGACGTACGCGAGCCGCACGAATATCAGATCTGTAACCTGAAGGGATATCTCATCCCGGTAGGCGATCTGCCCAAGCGCGTGAATGAACTTGATTCGAGCCGCGAGATCATCGCGCATTGCCGTTCCGGCGTGCGCAGCGCGAAAGCCGTAAACTTTCTGCGGCGTTCGGGATTCAAGAAGGTCTATAACCTGACGGGCGGCATTCTGGCCTGGGCGGATAAGATCGATCCGACGATGCCGAAGTACTGAGAGGCAGGTCTTAGGTCTTAGGTGTCAGGTCTCAGGTTTGGAGGGAGCGCTGCGCGCTCCCTTTTTTCTGTTCTCAAATGGCGGCAGTGGAGCGGTCAAACTATTTTCTTTCAAGGATGCTTGGCAAAGTTCATAATGCGTTTACGTCTCCGAGTATTTGAGAAACTTTCGCAATCGTCGAACCGGACCGGAGGTCCTATGAAACGTGACACATTCCTTGTTGTCACGCTGTTGCTTCTCACTATCTCATTCGTAGCTCAATCGCAGACTTCCAGCGCTCCTGCTGACAAGCAGGCAGCAGCACAGCCCGCTGCGGTGCCAACCAACGTGACTTCGGCCAAAGGATTTGTCCTGGAGGACGCGACTCCGTTAAAGCTTCGGTTCAATCGGACCGTTTCCTCCGCGGACGCACACGTGGGGGATACCGTTGACTTTGAAGTGATGCAGGACCTCAGCGTGAACGGGACACTGGTGATTCCCAAGGGAGGATTTGCCTTCGGCACAGTGACCGAAGCCCAGCCCAAGCGACGAATGGCGCGTGGAGGCAAGCTTGAGATCAACATTGATTACGTGAAATTGCTGAACAGCGAGCACGCGGCGCTGCGCGCGGTGAAGGGCGGCAGCGGCGGAGGACACACGGGAGCGATGACGGCGGGAATTGTGGCGACCGGCATTGTATTTTTCCCAGCCGCGCCTTTCTTTCTGTTTATGCACGGCAAGGACATCACGATGCCGAAGGGAGCGGAGTTCACGGCTTACGTCATTGGCGACATGAAATTGGACATTGCCAAATTTCAGCCGCCGTCCCCGAGTGTGGAACCACAGGTGAGTGTCGCGGCCAGTGGCGCCAGTCAGAACGCGATCGCCACCTCGGGAAAGGTATCCGTGGAGTGCAATCCGCCGGGTGCTGACATTGAAGTGGACGGCAGTTTTGTTGGCAATGCGCCGTCGGAATTCCAACTCCCTGAAGGTGACCACACCGTGGTGGTGAAGAAGGCAGGCTTCAAAGACTGGGAGCGAAAGCTCAAAGTCAGTGCCGGTAACAACGTGCACCTAAGCGCCGAATTGGAAAAAATCGCAACGCCTTAGTCCGCAAGATACTTGCGAAATCTACTGCAGCAAGGGCGAGTTGCGAACCAGGGATCTATTTCCTTTGCACGGACCCCAAAATCGTGCATACTTCCCACGCCCGTCCAGACAGGAGGCTCCTGCCGGTCATGGCTCTGCGCAGCTGGTTTGCCGCGACAGTTCTGCTTGCTTCGCTTTCTCCTCTCTACGCTGCCGATAGTCCACGCGTTGGCCCTAACTCCGATCCCACTTACCAGCAGCTGCGCAACCTGACGCCGGGTGGCGAGGCGGTGAGCCTGAGTAACTTCACGTTGAAACGCGATGCGGGAACCTTCCATCTGCGTTCGGGCACGGTGTGCTTTGTGGCCCCCGTGCAGGGCAAGGTTACGGGAGCAGTGTTTATGGGGGACGGTAATTTTGTCCTCGACCCTCCCCTGGAATCCGAGCGCCAGAGTTTGAAGCTCCTCACGAAAGAGAGCGAGTTCAGCGAGAACTTCAGCCAGGCGGTGCTGCGCTTCACGGACTCGACCTATGACGACATCAAGCAAGGCGGCAGCGCGGCGCCCGGCGGTTGCGATGCGGGCTTGCTGAAGGATAGCCAGAATACGACGCGGCACAAGCTCAAGTTCAATCTGGAAGCGCGCATTCTGGAGGACGTTCTCAGTCCCGAGCCGGGAGGCTTGTTCGTCGCTTTCATCCGCGGCAAGCGCTACAGCGACAAGGAGCTTTACCAGATTGATCCGAACTCCGGTTCGGAGCAGGTCAATTTCATCACGTACGAAGAGAACAAAAGGGGCGAATGGGCGTCGTTCAATATTTCCGGCGTACGGGCGCAGGGCAGTGTCGGCAAGGTGATGCGGATTCAGCACCAGCAACTGGAGGCAACGTTCGAGAAGAGCGGCAAGCTGTCAGGCAAGGCCACGACCGACTGCATCGCGCGGCGCAACGGACTGCGGGTCGTGGCTTTCGATTTGTTCCGCTCCTTGCGAGTCCAGAATGTGAGCTTGAACGGACAGGCTCTGGCCTTTATTCAAGAGGACAAGAATGACGATGCCGATTTCGCCGTCATCCTGCCCGGGAGCCTTGCGCAAGGCGAGAAGTTCTCGGTGACGACGACCTACGAAGGAAAAGACGCGGTGGTGAACACGGGTGGCGGAAACTATTTTCCGGTCGCGCGCGAGGATTGGTATCCCAATGATCCCGACGGGGGTCTGGGCGAGTATGCGCTATACGACATGACATTCCGCATTCCCAAGGGAATGAAGATGGCGGCGACCGGCGTGCTGGTGTCCGAGAGCAATGAGGGCGGGCAGAACGTCAGCGTGTGGAAGAGCGAAACTCCGCAGACGGTAGCGGGTTTCAGCTTTGGCCGGTTCAAGGAAGAGGAAGCCAAGCTCACGAAACCCGAATATTTCATCCAGTCCTATGCCAACGAGGAATCTCCCGACTGGGTGCAGGCGCTGAAGCATGTGGCCGATGATGACATGCCCACGACGGGATCACACGGAGGAACGGGACTGGCGCTGGGCTCGATGAGCACGACCACGCTGAACAAAAAAGCGCTGGCCGAGGGCGACATGGCGGTGCAGCTGTACACCGATTATTTTGGCCCCTCGCTATTCAAGCACCTCCAGTTGACGCAGCAGACGGCGTGCAACTTCGGCCAGTCGTGGCCGGAGTTGGTGTGGATTCCGATCTGCTACTACTTTGACACCACGGTGCGTCATCAGCTTGGACTGGACTGGGGCGACCGCGGCTACTGGAAAGTGGTGACCGCGCATGAAGTCGCGCACCAGTGGTGGGGACACACGGTCGGGTTCGCCTCCGGCCGCGACCAGTGGATGAGCGAAGGTTTCTCCGATATGTCCGCCTCCCTCTACATCAGCATGATCGAGAAGAATCCGAAGAAGTTTATCGAGTTCTGGAACGACGAGCGCCAGTTGTTGCTGGAGAGAAACACCCAGGGGTTTCGTGCCATTGACGCCGGCCCGGTGACCATGGGCTACCGAGCCAGTAACTCAAGAACGGGATTCGACGTGACGCGGCGCCTGATCTATCCGAAGGGCGCCTACATTCTGCACATGGTCCGCATGATGATGTGGGACCGCAAGACGGGCGACCAGAATTTCAGGGACGCGATGCACGATTTTGTGAAGACGTATTCCGGCAAGCCGGCGACCACCGAGGAGTTCAAGGCGATGATGGAAAAACACATGACTCCGGAGATGGATATGGAGGGCAATCATCGCCTGGACTGGTTCTTTAACGAGTACGTCTACGGCACCGCGCTGCCCACCTACCAGATGAATGCCAATTTCGATAAGGATCCGAATGGAGACGTTCTGTTCAACTTCAAGGTCACGCAGTCCGGCGTCGACGACAAGTTCCGGATGATCGTGCCAATTTACCTGGAACTCGCGGATGGCCGCACGATATCCGTGGGGCGCGTGCGCCTGGTCGGGAACACTTCGGTGGAGCAGAAAGTCCCATTGAAGGGATTGAAAGACTCGCCCAAGCGGGCGCTCGTGAATTACAACGACGACGTGCTGGCGTCGAATTAGAAAACAGAAAAGGGGAGCACGCGGGTGCTCCCGTGTCTGCCTGAGTTGTAAGTTCATGTTACTTGCTGGAACTTGCGGACATGGACGAGCTTTCGCTTCCGCCGATGGCCAGGGCGAATTTCTTGCCCGCGAAGCGCACCTGCTCAACCGTTGCGGTGCCGCCCTGGTGATCGATAACCGCAGAGTCGCCGGCCGGCGCGTTGTCAAGCTGCACTACTTTCGCCGAAGTTTTCGCTACCTCTTTCTTGCCTTTCAGGAAGCTCACTTGCACATCCGAGCCACTGCCATCCCAGCGAACCTGATATTCACCGGCCGGGAGCTTTTGTCCGTTGACCTGCACCGTTTCCGACACATTCAAAGTACCCTTGTTACTCGCGAAAGCACCCGTTGCGAGCAGCACTGCCAGCCCGAGCACCGCAAACTTTGCCAGATTGTTCAGCTTCATAGTTCCTTCTCTCTGCCCGGTTTCTGGCCGGGACCTCACGGGCGGCTGGTTCTGTACATGCCATTCGGACTTGCAATTTTCAGCAAAAGTCCTAGAATGCGCCCATCAGGGTGACGCAAAAAGACGCGGGCCTCAAACTCGTTCTCTTTGCCCAGACTCGGTTCACGCAGGGCCGCCAAACCACGCGTGAGCCAGTCCCGTCACCCTGCATTTCTTGTGATGTGTGATGTGGTCGAGGGCCTGCCCCTTCCCACCCCACTCAGTCCGCTTCAGGATACGCATCCCGGTTGAAGGAAGTTCCCGATTTTCTTGCGAACATAATTCTTGGACGCGGGTGGGGGCGGTGTGTTAGCAGTGCTTCGGACGGCCGGAAGTAAGTAACAAAACAGAAATGTTTTGTGAAGAGCGAAGATAACAGTACAGTTTGCAGAGTAATGATAAGGATGAATCACTTTATCGTTAATACGATCTTGCCGTAATTCCTGCCTTCCTGCATGAGCGTGTAGGCGGCGCGAGCCTCAGCCAGGGGGAACACTTTTCCGATCACGGGGTCGAGCAGGCCGGCCGCCAGCCACTCGGACAGATGCTTCCAGGCGGCATCCATCAGCCCGCGGTTCTGGCTGAGATAGCTCAGCCAGAGTCCGTGCACGCTCGCGCCCTTGGCATACAACAGGCGCGTGTCGAGCTGGGGAGTTTCGCCGGTGGCGGCGCCGTAGACGATGACGCGTCCGAAATCGCGCACACAGCGCACGCTGCGGGCCACGTGCTCGCCGCCCAGCATTTCAAAGACGGCATCGACTCCCTCGCCGCGGGTCAGATCCTTGATGGCTTCCACGTAGTCTTTCTGCTTGTAATTGATGCCGTGCTGCAGTCCCAGTTCGCGCACGCGCGATAGTTTCTCGTCGGAAGAGGAAGCGCCGTACATTTCGATGCCGAGGATTTTTCCAATTTCGACGGCCGCGGTGCCGACTCCGCCGGCCACGGCGTGAATCAGCACGCGGGCGCCGGCCGGTTTCTCGAGCAGGCCGGCTTTCCAGTAGGCGAAATAGGCAGTAAAAAAGTTCACGGGAAAGGCGGCGGCCTGTTCCGGGGTCCAGGCTGCGGGGACGGGCCATAAGAGCGCAGGGTAGGCCGGGGTCCTCTCGGCGAATGCGCCCCACTGCATGTATCCCATTACGCGCCGGCCGGTGCGCGTGTCGACGCCGGCGAACTCGCGTCCGGCAGTGAGCGGCGGTTTGGGAGTGCCGGGGTAGCCTCCGCGGGCGGTCAGCAGGTCGGCGAAGTTCAGGCCACCGGCTTCCACCTGCACGATGACCTGTTCGGGTCCGGCGTGGGCGTCGGAAGCGTTCTGGATTTCGAGCACTTCTGGGCCGCCGAAGCGAGTGATGACGAGGGCTTTCATGCGAAGAAGTGTAGCAGCCTGCCAGCTGCCTGGCGGACCGTAAGAAAGTTGTCACCCTCGAAGTGCTCCGAGCATCTATAATTGCGACTAAGTTTCCGACCCTCGCCGCCTGGAGAAACTGTGGCGGCGCGGGCGAGGGTGATGCCGGCGGGACGCCGGCGCTACCCGAGGGTGCCGGGGGAAACGCCGGCGCCTCCCGTGTTTGGAAAGGAAACGCGAGCCGGTTGATTCCCGCCTGTGTTTTCTTTCCTCTGGATTAAGGTGGATCCGAATTGCGGATAGTCGTTGGTCGTTCGTCGTTGGTCGTTCGCACTGCCTCGCCGCTGCGATCGAATCGTACTGCCCAACGACTATCGACCAACGACTAACGACCACAAACATGCTTCTCACCGACAAATTCGGCCGCTCCATTCACGATCTGCGGATTTCGATTACGGACCGCTGCAACTACCGGTGTGTCTACTGCCGCACGGGGACCAATGGCGCGGCGTATGCGGAACTTCCGTTTGAAGACTATCTGCGGATGGCGAGGATCCTGGTCGCGCTTGGAATCACGAAAATTCGCCTGACGGGAGGCGAGCCCCTGCTGCGCAAAGGCATCGTCGAGTTCGTGCGCGACCTGTCGAAGCTGCGCACGGTGCGCGGCGAGAAGCCCGAGATTGCTTTGACCACCAACGGCCACCTGCTGGCTGAGATTGCGCAGGCATTGAAGGACGCGGGCCTCGACCGAGTCACGGTCAGCATGGATGCCGTCGATCCCGACCGCTTCGCGCGCATCACGCGCGTGCCCAACGGATATGACAGCGTGCTCGCGGGCGTGCGCGCGTCGCGGCGCGCGGGGCTCGATCCGGTGAAGGTCAACTGCGTGCTGCTGCGTGGCTTCAACGAAGACCAGATCATTCCCTTCGGTATGTTCGCGCGGGAAGAGGGTGTGATCGTGCGCTTCATCGAGTTCATGCCGCTTGAAGAGGACCGCGTGTGGACGCCACAGACCGTGGTTACACTCGACGAAATCGTTGCGCGCATGTCGGAATATCTGCCGCTGGTGGAGATTGAGCATGAGCGCAGCGAGACGGCGCGGCGATATCGTTTTCCTGATGGCGTGGGCGAGATCGGAATCATCGCGCCGGTATCGCATCCTTTCTGCGGGCATTGCAGCCGGATTCGCATCACTTCGGACGGCAAGCTGCGCACCTGCCTGTTTTCTGTGTGGGACCATGACCTGCACGAATTGATGCGGCGGGGAGCGCCGGACGAGAAACTGGTCGAGTTCATCGTGAAGGTAATCGAGAAGAAGGAAGAACGCCACCACATCGGCGAACCGGGATTCGTGCCTGCGTCACGCACCATGGTGCACATCGGAGGGTAGTTCTCAGCCGTCAGCCATCAGCCGTCAGGAAAAGCGGCTGTCGGTCTTTTCTTGAGTCGTTTGAATTCGCCGCATACGATGATATCGGTGATGCTGCTTCCGGTTTTCCGAGTTGTCCTGTTCATCCTGGTGGTTTGCGTGGGCCTCGCAGGGTTCGAGCAGAGCGCCGGCGCTGCGGGTCCCTCCTCCGCTTTTCTGGGCTTTGATCGCAACGACTATCCGGGCGACAGCAACCTCAGGGAACTTCACAAGACCTTTGCTTATACCGGCTACTGGCTGGATAATCCGCCAGGTGCGAAGGCGAATACCTGGGCGGGAAAGCGCGCCAGGCTTCAGGCTGCCGGATTCGGATTTCTGGTGCTCTTCAACGGACGGCTGTATCGGGAACTGCGATCTCACGCGACAGAGCTTGGAAAGTCGGACGCAGAAGCGGCGGTCGCGGCAGCCCGGCGCGAAGGATTTCCGGCGCAAACCATTATTTTTCTCGATCAGGAAGAAGGCGGACGCTTGCTGCCGGAACAGAAGGCCTACCTGTTCGCGTGGGTGGATGGCGTCAGGCAGTCGGGGTTTCGGGCGGGTGTGTACTGCTCCGGGATTGCGGCGCTGGAGAAGAGCGGAGACCGCGTGATCACCGCCGAAGATATACGGCAGAACGCGGGTGCGCGACAGATTGCTTACTGGGTGACGAACGATGCTTGTCCACCGTCGCCCGGATGCGCGGTTCCGCGGCGTCCACCGTCGCCCA
>Ga0075030_100006002_pt1 | contig 10921 bp, 12 predicted proteins | sample LitLauG_LLR_2012_FD_71393 | JGI IMG/M metagenome (GOLD analysis project Ga0075030, IMG submission 71393) | Freshwater sediment microbial communities from Pennsylvania, USA - Little Laurel Run_MetaG_LLR_2012 | ecosystem: Environmental > Aquatic > Freshwater > Creek > Sediment | place: USA...
CAGAACAGGAGTGATTCATGGGGTACTCGGTCTATTACAACGGCGAGATCGACATCTCGCCCGAACTGAGCGATGAGCATGCGACGCTCTTGGACGAAGCGCTCACAAACGGCAATCCAGCACTGTTAGGAATCACCGCCGAAGACGGGCAAGGCTTGTATCACGGCTGTGATTGGCAGCTATCCGGCGGTCGCTTGAGCGTTGAAGGAGAGTCCCGAGGCGAGCAGGATGAGTGGTTGCGGCTTCTGATCGTGAGATTCTTTCAGCCTAACGGGTACACGCTCTCCGACGAGGTTAGCTGGGAGGGTGACCAATCCGGAGATACCGGCGTCATCCAAGTCGATGACAATCGGGCCGAGTCGGTGAACGATAGCATCACAAACGCGGGGCCGAGCTGGCGTCCACAACTCCCCGAGCCGAAAGTGTTCCGAACGCGATCTGCGCGCTGAAGGCATATTCGCTTCTGGCGATCCGGCTGTTCTCCTCTGCGTGATGGCCGAGGGCATGACGGGCAGGGCCTCACCCAACCGCACTATCCCGCTGACTTCTTCACTCATTCAATTGAAACAAACGGCTTCGACCTCGAAGTTCTCGGCACAACTCCACTCGGCGTATAGTTTATGTCTTCGGCGCTTGCGAAAAGTAGACCACCTCTGCTTGCCAAAACTGACCCACCGATGGGTGTCCCTCTGCAGACCTGAGGTTTTCGGATGACCCTATTTCTCCGGGAAATAGGCTGGCCCCAAAACGGTAGGACCAAAGAAGAATTGCCTCGAACCCTCAGGGGTTTGAGTTAAAGTGTTGATTTTGCGGTAACCAGAGGTTGGCTGCGCCCCAGAGGAGAAGTGGATTCCCCTCCAGGGCAAGAGCTTCTGGGAGTCATCACCTCCCATGGCCCCTCCCGAGAATCCTACAGGTCAGGCCGAAAATCAAGAGGCGGGTCGGCGGCGACGGGTGAGCCGCCGGCCGCGGATGCGGCGATGTCTGCTCAAAGGATGCGAGCAACGCTTTCGTCCACGACAGGCGCGTCAGCGCTATTGCAGCGGGGAGTGCCGGAAGGCGGCACGGAAATGGGCGCGCTGGCAGGCACAGCAACAATACCGGGCCACCCCGGCGGGCCAACAGAAGCGCAACGGTCAAAGCCGGCGCTACCGGGAACGCGTCAAGAGCCAGAAACCCGCAGCGCCAGAGGCAGTTGATGAAGCTGCGAGGGTAATCAGTACCGAACCTTTTTTTCGCTCATTGGTGCGACCGGCCGGGGTGCTACGAGGGATTCGTGCACCAGCGGCGAAGCCCCTTGCAGCGCTTCTGTTCGCACTCCTGCCGGTGCGCTATGGAGTGCGTCCGCGAACGGGAGCAGCGTTGGAAACAGGCGCGCATTTAAGCCGGAGATATTGATTCGCCGACGGCGCTCGCCTTACATTCAGCCTGTCCGATGCAACTGGAGTTTCACCAGCTCGACCGGCGTTGGGAGCACCTGCGAGTGCGGCATCCGGCGCGGCAGCGCCGGCTGCTGGCGTCGCTGGCCGAAGCGGGACAGCAGACGCCTATCGTGGTGGTGGCCGCCGAAGGCCAGGCGGACCGTTACATAGTGATCGATGGCTACAAACGCATAGCGGCGATGGAACAACTGGGCCGGGACACGGTGGAAGCGGTGGTGTGGCCGATCGGCGAGGCGGCGGCCGTGCTGCTGGACCGCACGCTGCGCTTGTCAGAGCACGAGACGGCGCTGGAGGTGGGCTGGCTGCTGGCCGAGTTGGAGCGGCGCTTCGACTACGGGCGCGACGAGTTGGCGCGCCGGTTCGATCGCAGCGTGAGTTGGGTATCGCGACGGCTGGCGTTGGTGGAGTTGGTGCCGCAAGCGATCCAGCAACAAGTGCGCGAGGGCAAAATCCTGGCACAGGTGGCCTTGAAGTTTCTGGTGCCGGTGGCGCGCCAAAGCCTGGAGGATTGCCAGCGGATGGCGGCGATTTTCGCTCAGCATCACTGCGATACGCGCCAGGCCGGCCAACTGTATGGCGCCTGGCGCAAGGGTTCACCTACCATTCGCAAACGCATTCTGGACGATCCGGAGCTGTTCTTCAAAACGCAGCGGCAGGCCGAGGAGAAAGCTCCGGCCGGGACCGGCGCCGAACTGCTACGCGATCTGGAGATGGTGGTGGCGATCGTGACCCGCGCGCAGCGTCGGCTGGCCGGAGCCGCTGCCATGGAGGTGGATCCGCAGCAAGCCAAAGCCGCGCGCTATCAGATCGAGCGCATTCAGAAGCAACTCTGCCGCATGGACGAAGACATCCAACTGGAGAAGAAACCGCATGTTGAGCCAAGCCCAACGCACCACGATTCTGGAACTGAGTGCGCAGCAAGTGAGCAGACGCGAGATCGCGCGAGTGCTGGGGATCTCGCGCGTAGCCGTGCGCAAAGTTCTGCGCTCGAACTCCACCGCAGTGCCGGAGTTGCCGCGTCCGGAGAAAGCCGAACCGCACCGGCAGCAGATCCTGGAGCTTTTCGACCAGTGCCAGGGGAATCTCGTGCGAGTCCATGAAGAGTTGCTGGCCGCAGGCGCGGAGCTGTCATATGCCGCGTTAACGGCGTTCTGCCGGCGGCATGGCATCGGCTACGCGCCGCCCACGCCGGCGGGTCAGTATGATTTTGCGCCCGGCGAGGAGATGCAGCACGACACCTCTCCGCACGAGCTTGAGCTGGCCGGTAGGAGACGCAAGGTACAGACCGCCTCGGCGGTGTTGTGTTATTCGCGGATGCTGTTCTTCCAGTGTTATCCCACCTTTCGGCGTTTTGACTGCAAGGTGTTTCTCACCGAGGCGCTGCGCTACTTCTCAGGTGCGGCAGCACGGACCATGATCGATAACACGCACGTGGTGGTGCTGCGCGGCAGCGGACGCGACATGGTGCCGGTGCCGGAGATGGCCGCTTTTGGAGAGCGTTTCGGCTTCGAGTTCGTGGCGCACGCGATTGGGGACGCCAACCGTTCGGGCCGTGTCGAGCGCCCCTTCCATTTCATCGAGAATAACTTCCTGGCAGGGCGCACCTTCCGCAGTTGGGAGGATCTGAATCAGCGGGCGCGGGAGTGGTGCGATAAGGTCAACTCGACTTACAAGAAACATCTGCGCGCGGTACCGCGGGAGTTGTTCGCGGTGGAACGGCTGCATCTGAAACCGCTGCCGGCGTGGATTCCGGAAGTCTACCGGCTGCATCAGCGGCTGGTGGATATCGAAGGGTATGTGGCACTGAACAGCAACCGCTATTCGGTGCCGGTGGAGTGGATCGGCCGTCGCGTGGAAGTGCGCGAGACCAAGGACAAGATCGAGATTCAATTGGATGCCCGGCGATTGGTCACACATCGCCGCATCGCCGAAGCCGAGCATCAGCGCGTGATGCTGGCCGAGCACCGGCCGCTGCGCGGCCAGCGGACGCCGCGACCCGATCCCCATCCCGAAGAACAGGCCATCGTCACCGCCGCACCTGAACTGGCCGACTATGTCGCTGGGCTGAAACAGCGCAGCCGCAAGGCGGTCACGCTTGCCCTGCGGCAATTGTTGCGGCTGGTGCGGGAGTATCCACGGGAACCGCTGTTAGGTGCTGTGCGCGAGGCCGGCCGTTATGGGCTTTACGACCTGGACCGGCTGGAACGGATGATCTTGCGCCGGGTGACGCGCGAGTACTTTCTGCTAGATGGGGAAGCGGACGATGACTGAAGAACTGGAGCAACTGCTGAAGAATCTCAAGCTGCGACGCATCCTGGAGATTTATGAGGAACAGTTGCGCGCCGCCGACAAAGACGACATCAGCTACACGGATTTCGTGACCCGCCTGGTGCGCGCGCAGTGGCAGTCGCGGCAGGAGGGTGCGTTGGAGTGGCGCATCCAACGGGCCAATATGCCGGAGCGTTGGACGCTGGAGACGTTTCCGTTCGCCCGCCAGCCGGGCGTGAACCGCAAACAGATTCGCGGGTTTGCGGAGTTGGAGTTCATCGCCAAGGCGGAGAACATCGTGCTGGTCGGGGAAACCGGGAGGGGCAAAACGGGATTAGCTTGTGGTCTGCTGCTGAAGGCGCTGGAGAACGGCTATCGGTGTCAGTTCGTGCGCGCCCAGGATCTGTTCGACGAAATGTATGCCTCGCTGGCGGATCGTTCCACGCGACAGTTGCTCAAGCGGCTGGCGCGGCTGGACGTTTTGCTGATCGACGAATTTGGGTATTTGAATCTAAAAGCAGAGCAATCCAACATCTTCTTCAAGCTGATGGAAGAGCGCTACCGGCAGCATTCCACCATTATCACCACCAACCTGGTCTATGACGAGTGGCCGAACTTTCTGGGCAACCGACCCATGGTGGAGGCGCTGCTGAGTCGCCTGCGGCACTACTGCCACACGGTGCATATCGACGGGCCATCGCTGCGCGTGCCGCAAAGTTGAGGAGCACTATCGTGGACCACGACTGCGAGCAGGAAGAATATATTCGTCAGGTTTTGGAGGCGTATCGCACGACGCCGGGGACGATGGGAACCGTCCGCCGTGCGGACCGGATGCTGGCCGCGCAACTGTATCAACGCGGCCTGTCCGTGAGAGTGATCGAAAACGCGTTGGTCCTGGCCGCGACGCGGCGCCTGATCCGCCCCGCCGATGCGCCGCCATTGGGCACGATTCGTTCGCTGGCCTATTTCCTGCCGGTGATCGAGGAGGTGCTCGAACTACGCGTCAGTCCGGATTACTTCCAATATCTCCGCCACAAGCTCGCACGGGTTCCACCAAAACGGTAGGCCCGCCCTCTGACGTCGGCAGCCACCACCTGCGGCGCCGATGATGAAAAACCAACCCGCACGCTGCCGCGTGGATGATGTCGCTTGCCCCTCCACCTGCCCAAAACCACACGCCTTCGGCGTGGATGATGCCCCTCGGCCCCGTTCCGTTTACCAGTCCCGTTCTCAACGTGGGTCACTCCAGCCGAACGCTAGTGGGTCACTCTTGCCAAGCGCCCAAGGTTTATGTATAATCGAGTGAATTTGGTTGATATGCGATATTCTCGCCCGGAAGGTGTATATGCGAACCTCTCCCTCGCACCCTGCGTGGTTGCGAGTAGAGTCTGTCTCGGTACGTTGCTGTGCTGCTTGCTCCTGCGCGCGCAGCCAGCTGATTCGCTGACCGTTGAGCAACAGATATATGCAGCTCTGTCTGCGACGTTCGCCCCCTCTCCCAATACATCTCTGATCCTCTTCGATCCCGGCATCACTATTGATGGATGGATCGACCCCCATGCGGACCAGCTTCAGGCTCGCCTTGCTCAGATCGCCAATGAGGGTCTAAAATCCGTCCCGCTTCGCAACCCGACGGCAGCAACGGTTCCCGTTGTCTACGATCAGATTCTTCGGCGCGAATCCTGGGGCGAGCTTGTTCTGGACAAGACGCAGCAGCAGCAGTTCGCGGATGCTAACAAAATTCTCTACAAAGACCCGGCGCAAAAGACCCCAACCTCGGGCTATGCGCTCTACCTGCAGCTCAAGGACCGCTATACGAAGGTCCAGTCCGCTTGGGACTCGACGCCGGAGGACAAGCGCACGGAAACGATGCGCGCAGAATTGGACGCTGCCGCGAGAGATCTCGAACTTCGCGGCAACGCCCCACTCTATGAGAGCAACCTGGAAACCATCGAGTCAATTCTGGCAACTCAACCTGTCCGGCAACGTGATCGATGGATCGCGCAGTTGGAGGGATCATCGGTCCTGTCCCCTAACGGCAGCCGCTCATTTCCGGTCTCATTCGTTCCGGCAATTGGTTTTGACTACGCGCGGCGTTGGACAACCATTAAGACAGACAGTGCGCCGGTCCCTTCAGCAATAGCTGCGCTCCCATGGCCGCAGAACTATGGAGGGCCGTGGCGCTATTGTGCCGGAGCAACTTTTTCCGATTCCGATGTTCGAAGTGCGACCGGGGCGACGCCGACCGTTTCGATGGAAGCCACAGCCCTTGCCATTTCGCGGCCTTGGATGGATGAGGCGCTCTTCTCATACCGGGGATGGAAGATGAGCGGCGCCGGCGGCCCCATTTCATCGGGTGGCCTGCCCTTTCAGGCTCGTGGCTCGTTGCCGATCATCGTCACGCACATCATTTTGGCGCGCAATGTTGCCATTGACGGCCAGCTTCCCCCGTCCGAACTAGCTAAGCTGACAAGTCAAAGCCAGGCCGGCAAATGCTCTGCCTTCGGCCCCTTCGTTGTTAGCGGGAACACTGAGATCGGTACCGGCATCGTCTTTGCCGTTCCGTTTGGAGGCGGCTTCTATTCACCAAACACGGAAGTTATCGGGGTGCTTGTGACGTCAGTACCGAAGTCACCTGATCCTGATTTAACTCACTATCGATGGCCATAAAGGAGAACGATTGGCGTATGCACATCAGTAAGCTCTTGATCGGTTCGCTCTTACTTTTTCCTGTCGGGGAGGGTGTCGCTCTCGCCCAGGACTCCAACCTTGAGATCATGAAGAAGCTGTACTCGAAGCTGGGCCAGATCGTCCGGGTCGGAGAGAATGTGCCCGGCCTTGGCACCAACTTCCTGGTCCTCGCAAATCCCGGCATTCTCCTAGACCCTAACATCAAGGAAACCGTGCCCCGAGGAGCTTATCAGCTGGCAAACACCGTAGACCCTATCCTGTTGCCCCACTGGATCTACGAAACCAAAACTGATACGACCTTCAAGCTCTACCGGGACCTTCTCGATGTTCGCGAGCTCCCCATCATCACTCCGACCGCCAAGGAAAAAGCGGACTTCGCTGCCGCGAAGGCCAAAATCATTGATGACTCAAGGCCATCCCATTACACGAAGCAGTTCGACTACTACCAAGATGCGGCCCTTAAGCTGGCAAAAGCGCAAGATAACATCAAGACCCAACAGAACAGCAATCCGCAAGCGGACGTTCCCAGCGAGTACTGGGTGCTGCTGCAAAGGGCGCAGCAGAATTACGACCTCGTGGGCAATGCCGATGAACTCGACGCTGCGCAGGAGATAATGAAGTCCTATGGCCGAATTGACCCCAATGTTTGGTGGGCAGATCGCCGAACGCAATTCACGCGCGGGAGCGGAATTTACAACGGCCAAGCGTACCCGAAATACGACTTCTATCCAGAGTACACTGCTTGGCTTGATCCAAATATGACCTGGACCGGAATCACCTTGACGGATCAGCAGATCAAACAAGTCACCAAGAACAGCCACACCGATGTTGGCGGTGGCGTCTCAGGTTCCTGGGGGCTGTGGAGCGCCAGTGCCTCGGGCTACTCCTCAAGGGACTCGACGTATTTCAAACTCGACTCCAAGAGCTACTCGCTCTCCTTTGAAATTTCGCGCGTGGACATCCATCGCCCATGGCTGGAAGGCTCTATATTCGAATCAAACGCCTGGCGCTGGCGGAAAGGCAATTCTGCCCGCAATAAGTTGATCAGCGACGGCGCCGATGCGTTTACTGGCAAGACAGCGGGGGATGTCTATATGCCCTTCCTGCCGGTAGCACTTCTGCTAGCTCGAAATGTTACTATGACGGGCGATTGGCAAGACAAGCTGGATACTACGGCGAACAGCCAAACGGGCGGCGGCGGCTCAATTGGGTGGGGTCCATTTCAGTTCGGAGGTAGCACGCACAGCAGCTCCAGCGAATCCTACAAAGACTATAAGATTTCTGGCAATACGATCAAGTTTACCAGCCCGCAAATCATAGGCTTTTTTGTCCAGACACTCCCCTTGTCGCCAAATCCCGACCTGAGCGCCTATAAGTGGCCGCCACAAGCCACTCCCCTTGATGAGGCTATCTCTGCACGCAAGACAGAACGGGACCGCCTGGTCAACGAGACGAAGAGCCTGATGGAGATCAAAACTCTCCAGCAGAACCGGGCTCTCAAGAAGTAACATCGAACTCATATCTCAGAGCAACTTAAGGATGGACTTCCGTCTATGGCTTGCATCTGCGCTTCTGCTAGTCGCTCCCCGCGTTTGGGGCCAGCCCCCGCTCGCCGGTTCGACACCTGACATCGATCAGATCGACAAAGCGCTGCAGGAGTATTTTAGGTTGGACGCCTCAACCAGGGAGTCCGGACTCCTGTACATTGGCGCAGAGCGCGTCGGTCCTTCGTTTGGCATACCTTCCGAAAATTCAGCCCAGACAAGAGTTCTGCTCGACAGACTGGCCAATCCCGCCATCCGCGCTCCCTTAACGATCGAGACGGTCGATTCCGTCTACGAATACATCTTGCAGTTTAGGCAGCTACCCGGGTTTCGATACAGCCGCCAAGACCAAGCGACACTAAAGCGCTCCGGCCACATCTTGTTCAAGCGGCGTTTTCTCTGGTCGATCATCGTCGATTGGCTCTTGGACCGCCACCCTCCGCGGAAGCCGTCTCGATTCTATACACGCTACTTTGAAATCGCCATGCTCGTCGCCCAAGCGAAAGACGATCTGAAGGCCGCCCAAGCCTCGCATGCCGATGCCACCAAGATTGGGCAGATCAAGGCCCAGATTGAGCACCTAACTGCGGAATGGCAAACGAAGGGCGAAAAAGACAGAGTGGAATGGGCAATGAGCGAATACAGTCGCATCACTGAAAAGAACCCCTCAACGATCTGGAAAAAGGTACAGGCGCAGTATGACAACAACTCTGGGACCATCGCGGGCCGCAAGCTTCCCAAAACCAACTTCTCCCCAAAAGTGGCTGACTGGAGAAGCGATGCCGACTGGGAGTTGGTTACGGTTCCGGGAACCGGCGGAATCCCGCCGACACGTCTGCGGATCAAGCGTATCCAGCTAGCCCGTCCGTGGCTGGACGACCGTGTGTTTGGCGACCTTCCGTGGACGTGGATTCGAACAGCGCCGCTGGGTGCAGGTCATGTGGTTTCCGATGGCAAAGGCCTGGACACAACTATGACCATGTCTAAGACCATCAGCCTCATCCCCCGCCAAATCGTTGTGGCCACCTATGCCGGCAACAACAATGACTGGCCACGATCCGGCTTCGTCGCAGGATATCTTGCCTCAGTTGTGCCGATAACGCCGATCCGGTAGAGCGCACTGAAGAACCAGCGGTTCAACATTACTCGGGCCTCGATTCCAGATTCCTTGATCGACAGAAGGTGAGTATGCTGTGCGATAGCGAGACGGTTTCGGAATTCTGACCAGGTAGTCGGCTTAGGAAGGGAGGTGGTATGCCGAAAACGCCTGGAACCGGTTTCCGGTCTTCTCATTTTCTCGACGTTGTCGCGCACGTGGTCGGGCGCGCCTACGCGAAAACCCCCACCTTTTTGCGGAATTGTGCTTCGATTCTTCGGAGTTCGAGCGATAACAATTCCGTCCTGTCGATCGGAACCAAGGGAAAGTCTTCAAGGACACCTCGATTCAGCCTCGGACAACTCGTCGCCACGCCCGGCAGCATGCGTGCCGAGGGCTGACGGAGCTAACTGCGGGGCCCAAACATTTGCAGCGATGTGCTCCAAACGGCCTTGTCGATCTCTTCATCAATGGCCGTCAGGCTCAAACCGCGAGCCTGCAGCCACCCGCCGAAATGGATCACCGAGTCCAAATAGCTGCCGATGGTTAGCGGCGTGTAGCCGACAGACGTCATCTCTGCGGCGAAACCTTCCAGATAACGAGCGGCATCCCCGACATTCATGTCATGGGGGCGCGCAAGAAGTTGAGCAATGTCCATGTGGTCCTCTCTGGTCGCCGGTATGGGCGGCCAGGAAGGAGCCTACGTTATGTGCAGTTCGCCGGGGCGCCCCAGTGACGCCCGCCGAGGCTTCTCGATCCATTTTCACCGTGACTCCACATAACAATGGACGGCGCATATTTGCAGCCATCCACCGATTCGATGGCTACCAGCACGCGCATCTGCGCCGTTATCTGGACCACCGGTTTCCATCCCGCCAGGTTCGCAACAGGTTCGTCCAGTCCGGTGGAACGCTGGACCTCCATTGAACGCGCATCTTGGTGCCGTGCGCCGACTCGAATTCGATGACGCAGCCTTCCATCTCTGCCGGCTGTGGCCGCACCAATTCCACAAATGCCGGCCGTGGAAACTTTCGCTGCGGGACATCTCCGATCAGCCGTTGCTTCAGCCTCGTATAATCCAGTCGCAGCGGTTGCGCCGTTCGGAAAGCGGTTGCGCCGTTCGGAATACTCCGAATTGCTTCACCAGTTCGACAGCAGCCTGCCAGAACGACTCTGGAAACTTGGCTCGTCCGTTTTGCGCACCGCGCCATTGATCGAGTTGCTGCTGCAGATGGAGGATCGCTTCCGGAATTTTCGCACTACGTCGGACAGGCATAGTCAGTCGCCCCTCGGCGACTGTCTTACCCTAACAACGCCGCCTACCGGCCGTCACGCACCCTTGCCGAAAGGACACACTCCCCGAGCCGAAAGTGTTGGAAGTGGTCCGGGCTGGACGCATCGTGCTAGCGCACTGGGAGTGCGGCGACCTGGCCGCGCAGATTCGACGCCTTGCTCGTGCACTTGGGGAATTCGTGCAGCTTCCCGATGAGGGCTGATGTGCATGGTCGCTGAACCTGATGCCCAGGCGGCGTCGCAAGATCACAGTGTCACCGGGATGGGCGCCATGTGCACTACCAGCAACCCAGGGGTCGATCGAGGGCCCCGGAGCGTCGCCCTTCCAACTTCAGCTCATCTAGCGCATTTCCGTCACCAGTCTCAAGGAGCGATTTCGCGTTCGTCGCGAGCCCGACCGCGCTTGGCTCCAGAAAGGATGCCGACAATGCTAATTGAGATCCAACGGCCCCCTCGCACCGCGTTGCTGCTGCAACTGGATGGCACACTCCCGAATATCGCCTTGATGCGTTTGGCAGCGCACCTGCGGGAGCGCAACTGCGACGTTCACTTCAAGAGAATGCGTTCCTGCACCACCTTACAGGACT
>Ga0075030_100006004_pt1 | contig 10920 bp, 6 predicted proteins | sample LitLauG_LLR_2012_FD_71393 | JGI IMG/M metagenome (GOLD analysis project Ga0075030, IMG submission 71393) | Freshwater sediment microbial communities from Pennsylvania, USA - Little Laurel Run_MetaG_LLR_2012 | ecosystem: Environmental > Aquatic > Freshwater > Creek > Sediment | place: USA...
CGGCATGCCGGGAACGGTCCTAGCGACGCTTGTTCTTGGCGGCCGTCGCTTCGGCGGCGGCGGCGTTGACCGCCTGGGTCTTGGCGGCGAATTTCTGGCGGAACTTCTCGACGCGGCCGGCCTCGACCACGCGGGTCTGCGCCCCGGTGTAGAACGGGTGCGACTCGGACGAGGTATCGAGCTTGACCAGCGGATATTCCTTGCCGTCCGTCCACTTGATCTTCTCGCGCGTCTGCGCGGTGGACCGGGTGACGAAGCTGAAGTCGCACGACAGGTCGGAGAAGACGACCTCGCGGTACTCGGGATGGATGCCTTCTTTCATGTTCTGCTCTCGGCGCGCGCAAGGCGGCTGCGGTAGTAGGGGGGCCTGCCGAGCGGCGCCCGCCGGCGGACGCGCGGCGGGAACAGGGCCCCAAAGAAACCCGGCATGTTAGCACGAATCGGACAGACCGCCCGATCGCCGCCCCGGCCCGGCGGCCGCGGCGTGCTCAGCCGCCGCGACGCATCATGTCGAAGAACTCGGCGTTGGTCTTGGTCTGCTTCATCTTGTCGAGCAGGAATTCCATGGCCTCGATCTCGTCCATGCCGTAGAGCAGCTTGCGCAGGATCCAGACCTTCTGCAGGATCTCCGGCTTGAGCAGCAGTTCCTCGCGCCGGGTACCCGAGCGGTTGACGTTGATCGACGGATAGACCCGCTTCTCGGCCAGCCGCCGCTCGAGGTGGATCTCCATGTTGCCGGTGCCCTTGAATTCCTCGTAGATCACGTCGTCCATGCGCGATCCGGTGTCGATCAGCGCGGTCGCGATGATGGTCAGCGAGCCGCCTTCCTCGATGTTGCGCGCGGCGCCGAAGAAGCGCTTGGGCCGCTGCAGCGCGTTGGCATCGACGCCGCCGGTCAGCACCTTGCCGGAGGCCGGCACCACCGTGTTGTAGGCCCGCGCCAGGCGGGTGATCGAATCGAGCAGGATCACCACGTCGAGCTTGGATTCGACCAGGCGCTTGGCCTTCTCGATGACCATCTCGGCCACCTGCACGTGGCGCACCGCCGGCTCGTCGAAGGTCGAGGCGACGACCTCGCCGCGCACCGAGCGCTGCATCTCGGTCACTTCCTCGGGCCGCTCGTCGATCAGCAGCACGATGAGCACGGCGTCGGGGTGGTTGGCGGTGATGGCGTGCGCCAGGTGCTGGAGCATGACGGTCTTGCCCGACTTCGGGCTCGAGACCAGCAGGCCGCGCTGGCCCTTGCCGATCGGGGCGATGATGTCGACCAGGCGCCCGGTGATGTTCTCGTCGCCGCGCATCTCGCGCTCGAGCGTCATCGGCTTGTCCGGAAACAGCGGCGTCAGGTTCTCGAACAGGATGCGCTGCTTGGTCGAGTCGGGCGTCTGGCCATTGACCTTGTCGACCTTGACCAGCGCGAAGTAGCGCTCGCCGTCCTTGGGCGTGCGCACCTCGCCCTCGATCGAGTCGCCGGTATGCAGGTTGAAGCGGCGGATCTGCGAGGGCGAGATGTAGATGTCGTCGGTGTTGGCCAGGTAGGACGTTTCCGGCGAGCGCAGGAACCCGAAGCCGTCGGGCAGCACCTCGAGCGTGCCGTCGCCGAAGATCTGCTCGCCCGTCTTGGCGCGCCGCTTCAGGATGGCGAACATCAGCTCCTGCTTGCGCAAGCGGTTGGCGTTGTCGATTTCGAGACTGGCCGCCATCTCGAGCAGTTGCGAGACGTGCAGGGCTTTGAGTTCGGAGAGTTGCATAGGGGAAGGGGTGGCGCCGAGGCTGCTGCGGTTGGGTCGTGCTGGTTGCGGGGCAGGGCGCGCGGCGGGTCTGGCGGCCGCGCGCCGGCGCTCCGTGGAAGGCGCCGTTGCCCGCAAGGGGACCGGCGGGTGCGCGTCAGCGCCCGCCGGGAAGGAAGGTCAGAGGTTGCTGTCGATGAAGGCGATCAACTGGGGTTTGGACAACTGGCCGACACGGGTACCGGCCACCGTGCCGTTCTTGAACAGCATCAGGGTCGGGATGCCGCGAATGCCGTACTTGCCCGGCGTGACCTGGTTCTCGTCGACGTTGAGCTTGGCCACGGTCAGCCGGCCCTGGTACTCGCCGGCGACCTCGGCGACGATGGGCGCGATCATGCGGCACGGACCGCACCACTCGGCCCAGTAGTCGACCAGCACGGGTAACGGCGACTTGAGCACGTCTTGTTCGAAACTGGCGTCGGAAAGTGTCTTGATATCGCTCATTTGGGGAAAACCCTCGGCTACCGCTGCCCCACACGACGGCAGGGATACGATGGAGATGGTCGGGAGAAGTCGGGAAGCAAGACGCGCTGCAGGGGTGCCGGGACTTCGCCTATCGGCCATGCCGGCGACCTGGCCCGGGGGAAAAGTGCGGCCCGGTGCGCCGCGAACGGAACGAATCCGAACGATTTGTCGGCCTCGGGGCAAATGGTAGCACTTTGCCGGTCGGGCGGGCTAGCGAGGAAAAGCGCGGCAAAATCCGCCTGTTTTCCCATCCGGGCGCAACGCTTGACGCCATGACCGATCCGCAGGCTGAAGCGCCGGGTGCGCCCCGGGCGGGCGCACACGCCGTCATGGCGGCGCCAGCGGGCGACCCGCCCTGGCGCGCACCGCCCGATGAGCGCTGGTGGCCGGCGGTGGCCGCCCGCATCCTCGAACTGGCCGGGTTGCCGCGCTCGGGCGCGGCCGACGCAACCGTCCGCACGGCAGACCATCTGACCGACGCCGGCGGCGTGCCGCAGGGGCCTTGCGATCTGCGACACGTCGTCGTGCTGTTGCCGTCCATGGCCCACGCGGCCGACCTGCGCGCGGCGCTGCACGCGGCGCTGCAGGCCGCGCCGGCCGCGGCGCCGCGAGCGCAAACGCCAGCGGCATCGCGGTCGGCGTCGCAAGCGTTGTCAAGCGCGACGCGGGGACCGCCGCGCGGGGCGCGTGCCTGCCTGGCGCCGCGCATGTTCACGCTGGAGACCTGGACCGGCATCGATCGGCAGCAGGAACTGGGCCGGGTCGCCGAACTGTACGAGGCGCTGCGCGCCAGCGATTGGGTGCGCCAGCGCTACGGCGAGCAAGCCGGTGCGCTCTGGGCCCTGGCGCGCGACGTGGCCGTGCTCGGCGACGAACTCACCCTGGCCGCCTGCGGCGAGTTCGAAGCCTTCGCCGGGCGCTGGACCGGCGCCGTGCAGCGACATTTTGCGCGGCGCTCGGCGCAGGCCGCCGATCCGCAGGCCCAGCTCGTCCTGGCGCTGTGGCGCGCCGGGCTCGACGGCGCGACCGGCGCGGCCGCCCTGCGCCTGCGCCTCGATGCCCTGGCGCGGTCCGCCACCGGACCGCTGCTCTGGCTTGCGCCACAGGGCGCCTTGCCCTGGCAGGAGAATTTCTGCCGGGCCTACCGGCTGCGCAGCGGTCATGCGGCGCGCCTGCTGCTGGGCGATTTCGACGCCCTGGCAGCCGCCCACGCCTGGATCGGCGCGGCCTGGCCGGAATTGGCCGCCGCGCGCCAGCCCGGCGACGCGGTCTTGTCGTCCACCGCGGGCGGGGCGCCGCCGCCCGCCGAAGCGATCGGCGAGCCGCTGGCCTGGCGCGCCCGCCTGTTCGCCGCGCGCCTGCCTGGGCCGGCCGCGGACGCGGCGCCGCCGCTGCGGGTCTATCGCTGCGCATCGCTCGAGGACGAAGCGATGACCGCCGCGCAATGGACCCTCGATCGGCTGCACGATGGCGCCTGCGCGATCGCGCTCGTGGCGCTCGATCGGCTCACGGCGCGGCGCGTTCGCGCCCTGCTCGACCGCGCCGCCGTGCTGGTCGCCGACGAGGCCGGGTGGAAACTGTCCACGACCAGCGCCGCGGCGGCCGTGATGCGCTGGCTCGACCTCGTGGCCGGCGACTTCGCGGCGGGCGACCTGCTCGACTGGCTGCATTCGCCCTTCACCTTGTGCGACCAGGCCGACAAGACGCAGGTGCTGGGCGTGATCCGGGCGGCGCTGGTCGACGACGCGATCGCCTCCGGGCGCCAGGCGCTGCTCGGCGCACTGGAGCGGCGCGCGCGCACGGCCGACCCGCTGGCCCGGGCCGCGCTGCAGCGCGTCGAGGACCTCGCGGCGCTCGCCCAGGCATGGCGCCGCCCGGGTTCGCTGGGGCGCTGCATGGGGCTGCTCGGCGCCAGCCTCGATCGCCTGGGCATGCGGCCCGCGCTGCGCGCCGACCCGGTCGGGCGCGCCGTGCTGCAGGCGATCGATGAGCTGCACGATGCCGGGGTCGGCTCGGCGCTGCCGCTCACGCTGGAGGAGTTCCGGGCCTTGCTGGCCGGGCACTTCGAGCAGATCGCCACCGCCCACGAAGGCGTCGGCGGTGCCGGCATCGACAGCCCGGTGCGCATGATGACTCTTGCCGGCACGCGCCTGCGCCGCTTCGACGCGGCGCTGCTCATCGGCGCCGATGCCGAGCACCTGCCGGGCCGCCGCCCGGCGGGCGGCCTGCTCGCGCCCGCCGTGCGGCGCGAACTGGGCCTGCGCACCGAGCACGACCACGCGCGCGAACAGGCCCAGGACGTGGCCGGGCTGGTCGCGCTCGTCCCGCGGGTCGATGCGACCTGGCGTTGCCGCCGGCACGACGAGCCGCGCGCGCTGGCGCCGCAGCTCGATCGGCTGGCGCTGCTCGCCGAGCTCGCGGGCGCTCAGCCCGTGGTGCGGCCGGCGCCGCAACCGGCCCTGGCGGTCGCGCCGGCGGTCAGCGCCGATCGCGCGCCGTGCGCGCCCGAGCTGCTGCCGCGGCGCATCTCGGCCAGCGCCTACCAGGACCTGGTCGACTGTCCGTACCGCTACTTTGCCCGGCGCATGCTGGGCCTGCGCGAGCGGCGCCAGCCGGACGCGGCGCCCGACAAGCGCGAGCTGGGCGATCTGCTGCACGCCGCGCTCGATCGCTTCCACCGCGAGGCGCCAGCGGACGAGGCCGCGCCCGTGGCGCAGCAGCGGCTGCGGCGCATCATCGAGGCCGTCTGCGCGCCGCGCCTGGCGCAGCAGCCGGCCTTGCTCGGTTACCGCCAGCGGCTGCTCGCGATGGTGGTCGGCTATCTCGCCTGGCAGGCGGCGACGCAGCAGGCCGGCTGGCGCTGGGCCGATGGCGAGCGCACGCTGCAGCGACCGCTCGACGAGGGGGCACTGGGCGGCACGGTCGCGCTGCATGGCCGGATCGACCGCATCGACGAGCAAGGTCCCGGACGCTTTCGGGTGCTCGACTACAAGACGCGCGACGGCGCCAGCCTGCGCCGGGCCCAGCGCGATCCGGGCGAGGACGTGCAGCTGCTCTTCTATGCCCTGCTGTTCGATCCGCCGCCGGTCGAGGCCGCCTACTTGAGCCTGCAGCGGCCGCCCGATCCGCGCGATCCGCTGCAGGGCGTCGTGCAGATGGTGGCGGCGCCGCAGCCGCTCGCTGCGCAGGCCGCGGCGCTGCGCGGCGCGCTGGCCCTGGCACTGGAGCGCGTCGCCGGCGGCGCGGCGCTGCCGGCCAACGGCGTCGAGTCGGTGTGCCGGCGCTGCGAGCTGCGCAGCCTTTGCCGCCACGGCTACACCGAGGCGCCGCCGGCGCCACGACCGGCCGGGGCGGCGGCCTGACATGAGCGACTACCTGATCGACGGCCGCGCCGCGACCCACGAGCAGTTCGTCGCCCGCGCGCTCGACCCGTCGGCCAGCTGCGTCGTCGAGGCCTGCGCCGGCAGCGGCAAGACCTGGCTGCTGGTCGGCCGCCTGCTGCGCCTGCTGCTCGACGGTGTCACCCCGGGACAGATCCTGGCGATCACCTTCACCCGGCGCGCCGCGCAGGAGATGCGCGAGCGCCTGGACGCCGACCTCGCCGCGCTGGCCCGGGCCGATGACGCGCAGATCGCGCAGCTGCTGCGCGAACGCGGCCTGGCCGCGCCGCCCGGCCCGCAGCTGCTCACCGCGGCGCGCGGGCTGTACGAGCGCGTCGCCACGGCCGGCGCGCCGGTCGCCATCGATACCTTCCATGGCTGGTTCTGGAGCCTGGTGCAAAGCGCACCGCTGCAGGCCGGGCTGGGCTATGCGCCGGCCCTGCTCGAGAGCACCGCGGTGCTGCTGGACGAGGCCTGGGCCGCGTTCTGCGCCGCGCTGCTCGGCGCCGACGGCGATCCGGCGGTCCTCGAGGCGCGCCGGGCCTACGAGCGCCTGACCGCGGCCAGCGGCGACGAGGCGACGCGCCGCCTGCTGCGCAACTTCGTCAAGCGGCGCGCCGACTGGTGGAGTTTCGCCGCCGCGGGCCGCGAACCGATCGAGCGCGCCGTGGCGCCGATGCGCGCCGGCCTGCGCGAACTGGCCGGGCGCGACGACCGCCATCCGGGCCACCTGCTGGGCGAGCCGTCCGTCGACGCGGCGCTGCGCGGCATGCTGGCCGCCTGGCGCGAGACCCGGCCGCTGGTCAAGACGCTGGCGGAGCGTTGCGCGGCGCTGCTCGACTGGCTCGAACCGTCCGCGCGGGGCGCAGCCGACCCGCCCGCGCCCGACCTTCCCGGCGTCGACCCGAACGACCTGCGCCTGCAACGCCTGGCCGACCTGCTGCTTACCCAGGAGGGTCGGCCGCGCGATCTGCTCGATCCGCACCGCATCGAGAACAAGCTGGAACATGCCGCGGCGCACCGCCAGGCCTATGCCGGGCTGCACGCCACGGTCCATGCCGCCCTGCAGCGCGCGCTCGAGGCCCGCCAGGAATGGGACGCCTGGCAACGCACCGCCGACGGGCTGCGCTGCGGCCTGCTGTTGCTCGAGCGGTTCCAGCGGCGCAAGCGGCACGCCGGTGCGGTCGATTTCGCCGATCTCGAATGGCACGCGCACCGCCTGCTGCGCGACCCGGAGATCACGGCCTATCTGCAGACCTGGCTCGACGCCCGCTACCGGCATCTGCTGCTCGACGAATTCCAGGACACGAGCCCGCTGCAATGGCAGGTGCTGCAGTCCTGGCTGGCGTCGTACGAAAGCGATGCGCAGCGTCCGCGCGTATTCCTGGTCGGCGACCCGAAGCAGTCGATCTACCGATTTCGCGGCGCCGACCCGCGCGTTTTCGAGGTCGCGCGCGCCCGCCTGGCGGCTGATTTCGGCGCGGCGGCGCTGCGCACCAACGTCACGCGGCGCAATGCCCCGGAACTCGTGCGCGCCTTCAATGTGCTGTTCCTCGATGCCAATCCGCTCTACCAGGCACAGAGCACGCGCGCGCCGGCGGGCGCCGCCGGTCCGGCCATCCTGCTGCTGCCGCGCATCCCGGTCGCCGCGGCGGCGCGCGACGAGGCGCCGTCAAGCGCCCTGCGCGACGCGCTCAGCCAGGCGCGCGCCGAGCGCCAGCGCGACGAGCGCTACCGGGAGGGGCGGCAGATCGCCGCCTGCCTGCAGCAGGCCCTGGCCGGCCTGCGCATCGTCGAACCCGCCGGCAGCCGCGCCGCACGCTGGTCGGACGTGATGATCCTCGTACGCCGCCGCACCCATCTGGCCGAACTCGAGCGCGCCCTGCGCGACGCGGCGGTGCCGCACTGGAGCGCCCGGCGCGGCAGCCTGCTGCGCCAGCGCGAGATCGAGGACCTGATCGCGCTGCTCGAATTCCTGTGCGACCCCGACGACGACCTCGCCTTGGCCCGCACCTTGCGCAGCGCCGTGTTCGACTGCGACGAGCGTGACCTCGTCGCGCTGGCACAAGCCACCCCGGGGGCGTGGTGGACCCGCCTGCAGCGCCTGTGCAGCGCGTCGGCTGGCGCGCCGGCCGACGCGCCCGGCACGCCCGCCGAGGCGTCCGGCATGGCCACCGCCGCATCGACCTCGGCCGAGCTGCGCCGCGCCGGCGTGCTGCTCGCGCAGTGGCTGCCCCTGGTCGGCATCCTGCCGGTGCACGACCTGCTCGACGTGGTGTTGCATGCCGGTGCGGTGCGCGAACGCTATGCCGCCGCCGCGCCGTGGTCGTCGCGGGCCCAGGCGCAGGCCAACATCGATGCGCTGATGGAACTCGCCCTGGACCTCGACGCCGGCCGCTTCCCGAGCCCGCTGCGCTTTCTCGCCGAATTGCGCGAACTGCGCGACCGCGAGGACTCCGACGCCGACGAGGGCATGGTATCGGGCGAGGACGCGGTGCGCCTGCTGACCATCCATGCCGCCAAGGGCCTCGAGGCGCCGGTCGTGGTGCTGCCCGACAGCCATGGCGTCGAGGCCCCGGAAGAGCGCGACGGGGTTTTGCTGGGCTGGCTGCCGGACCAGCCGGCGCCCGAGCATTACTCGCTGGTCGGCCGCATGACGCAGCTGGGCACGGCGCGCCGTCGCTGGGTCGACCTGGACCGGGCGCTGCGCGAGCAGGAGGACTGGAACCTGCTGTATGTTGCGCTGACGCGCGCCCGCCAGCTGCTCATCGTCTCCGGTGTCGACGGCGCCCGCGCCGCGCCCGCCAGCTGGTACGAGCGGCTGTCCGGTCGCCTGCTGGCCGACGGTCCGGGCGGGCCGGCGGCGCTGCGCTGGGAGCCGCAGGCCCCCGACCCGGCCGGCGCCGTGCTGCCGGTCGGGCGCGCGCCGGCGCCGCTGCGCGCCTACCGCGACTTTCGTCCGCCGCCTCGGCCGACCGGCACGCGGCGCGACGATGCGGCGACGCCGGCGATGCGCCTGGGCAGCGCCTGGCACGAGGTCATGCAGAGCCTCGACGAAGCGGGGGCGACGCCCTGGCAGCCGGCGACGCTGGCGCGGCGCCATGGCCTGGATCCGCAGCAGGCCGCGGCGGCGCTGGACGCGGCGCGGCGGGTCCGCGAGGCGCCGGCGCTGCGCCGCTTCTTTGACGCGCCGGCGCACGCCGCCCTGCGCGCGGCCAACGAAGTGGAGATGATCGGCGCCGACGGCGCGGCGCTGCGCATCGACCGGCTGGTCGAATTCGACGAGGAATGCTGGGTGCTCGACTACAAGTGGCAGCTTGCCGCCGACGCGCTGCCGCAGTACCGCCAGCAGTTGCGCCGCTACGCGCAGGCGCTGCAGGACGCCGGCCAGCGCAAACCGGTACGATTGCTGCTGGTCGGCGCCGACGCCAGCAGCGTCGAGGTGCCGACGCACGACTGAGCCGCATCGCCGGCGGCGGTTCGATCGCCGCGGCGCCGTCCTTTCCACCGTAACCCTTGCATACCCACCCGACATGCCGACACTACTCGATCCCCTGCGGATCGGCGATCTGGATCTGCCCAACCGCATCATCATGGCGCCGCTCACGCGGGCCCGTGCCAGCGCCGCGGCGCGCGTGCCGACCACGATCGTGCCGACGTATTACAGCCAGCGCGCCGGTGCCGGTCTGATCATCGCCGAGGCCACCTCGGTCCGCCCCGACGGGGTGGGCTACGAGCGCACCCCGGGCATCTGGTCTGCCGACCAGGTCGAGGGTTGGCGCGCGGTGACGCGCGCGGTACACGATCGGGGCGGCCGCATCTTCCTGCAGCTTTGGCACGTCGGCCGCATTTCCGATCCGTCGCTGCTCGATGGCGCCTTGCCGGTGGCGCCGAGCGCCATCGCCGCCCAGGGCCATGTCAGCCTGTTGCGGCCCAAGCGCGCCTTCGTCACGCCGCGCGCCCTGGCGCTCGAGGAACTGCCGGCGCTGGTCGAGGCCTACCGGCGCGGCGCGCTCAACGCGCAGGCCGCCGGCTTCGACGGCGTCGAGATCCACGGCGCCAACGGCTACCTGCTCGACCAGTTCCTGCAGGACGGCAGCAACCGGCGCACCGATGCCTATGGCGGCTCGCTGGAGAATCGCGCCCGGCTGATGCTCGAGGTCGCCGACGCCTGCATCTCGGTGTGGGGTCCGCAGCGCGTCGGCATGCACCTGGCGCCGCGCGGCGACGCGCATTCGATGGGCGACAGCGCGCCGCGCGAAACCTTCTCGCATGTCGCCCGCCAGCTCGGGCGGCGCGGCATCGCCTTCCTGTGCGCGCGCGAGCATGCCGGCCCCGACCGGATCGGCCCGCAGCTGCGCCAGGCGTTCGGCGGCCCGTTCTTCGCCAACGAGGGCTTCGATCCGGCGTCGGCACAGGCCGACCTGGCGGCCGGCAACGCCGACGCCGTGGCCTTCGGCCGGCTGTACATCGCCAATCCGGATCTGGCCCGGCGCATCGCCGCCGGCGCGCCGCTCAACGCGCCCGACCCGGCCACGTTCTATTCGGAAGGCGAACACGGCTACACGGATTATCCGGCCCTGGCCTGAGCGCGGGGCCGGCCGGCCCGAACGGGCTGATAAGATGGTCCTCGGCGGGCCCCCTCGCATCGTGGTGCTGTGAACCTGGTCAGGTCGGGAACGAAGCAGCCATAGCAGATTTCCACGAGTGCCGAGGATCGGGCTCGCCTTTTCGCGCGCCCGTAGCCGCGGCGTGCGCCGGACGCGCCGGGCGGGCACGTCGACGCCGGTCCGGTTCACGCCTGACCTTGCCGCGAATCGTCGACTCCGGAGGATCGCCTTCCCCATGTCGTATCAGGCTCTGGCGCGCAAGTGGCGGCCGCGCGATTTCGCCGCGCTGGTCGGGCAGGACCACGTCGTGCGGGCGCTGACCCATGCGCTGGAGACGGGGCGCCTGCACCATGCCTACCTCTTCACGGGCACGCGCGGCGTCGGCAAGACCACGCTGGCCCGCATCCTGGCCAAGTCGCTCAATTGCCTGGGGGAAGACGGCCATGGCGGCGTCACGCCGACGCCCTGCAACCGCTGCGCGGCGTGCACGGCGATCGACGCCGGGCGTTTCGTCGACTACGTCGAGATGGACGCGGCGAGCAACCGCGGCGTCGAGGAGATGACCCAGCTGCTCGAGCGCGCGGCCTACGCCCCGACCAACGCGCGCTTCAAGGTCTACACGATCGACGAGGTCCACATGCTGACCTCGCACGCGTTCAACGCGATGCTCAAGAC
>Ga0075030_100006006_pt1 | contig 10917 bp, 8 predicted proteins | sample LitLauG_LLR_2012_FD_71393 | JGI IMG/M metagenome (GOLD analysis project Ga0075030, IMG submission 71393) | Freshwater sediment microbial communities from Pennsylvania, USA - Little Laurel Run_MetaG_LLR_2012 | ecosystem: Environmental > Aquatic > Freshwater > Creek > Sediment | place: USA...
GTCGCGCCGTTGACCCTGCTTGGCTACCCCACCGCCTACTGGGTTTGGGTTGTGCTGAGCCTGGTGGCGCTCGGCGCGGCGGTTTGGTATGCGCGCCCCCGGGGCCACTCGACGATGATCTACTTCCTCTGGTGGGCGGCCCTCAGCCCGCTCTGGTTCTCGGCCTACGAGGGCCAGGTCACGATTCTGGCGGCGGCGGCGGTGCTTACGGGCTGGCGTTTGCTCGAATCGCGACGTGACTTTCTTGCCGGGGCGATCCTGGCCCTGGCTCTCTTCAAGCCGTACCTCATCCTCCTGCTGCCCCTCGCCCTGCTTGTGGCCGGCCGATTCCGAGCGCTGCTGAGCTTTGCGTTGGTCGCGGCGGCAGCGGGCCTCGCGATGCTGCTGACGCTTCACCCCGAGGGCATCCGCACGTACCTCGAGACGCTGATGGCTCCTCAGGCCGTCGGGGACATGGCCGAAACCCTGCGTTTCGCCCTGGGCGGTGGCCCGTATGTCCTGGCCATCCAGGTGGCGGCCGTGATTGCTGTCATCGCGGTGGCCGTGCATGCCCGTCGCACTGGCACGACTTGGCCCTTCGTCGTGGCCGCACTTTTCGGATCATTCCTCCTCGCCTCGTACTGGCACCCGCAGGACTATCTGTTGCTGGATGTTGCGGCGGCGGTCACCCTTGCCGCGGGACCTCTCGAGGCGGGCGTGCTGGCCGCCGCGGCGTCGGCGGTCCTGTGGGCTCCTGCCACGCCTCCTCTCAGCAATCGGGTGATGATCATGGGATGGCTCCTCATCGCGACGGCCTTTCTCGGATTTCTGACGGTTCGAGCCCTCAGACAAAGCGAGCCACGCAGGCAGCCGGCGACCCTCACGGCATGAGGGCTCGTGCCCCGGGCATGAGCGTGGCGGCGGTGTACGAGGGTTGGCAGCGGACGCAGGCGCGTCTGGTCCATGGCCTTCCTGCACTCGGACCGGACCAGCTGCAGCTCCGTGCGTCGCCGGAAGGGTGGCCGATCTGGGCGATCGTGAGCCACATCGCAGCCGCCCGCGTCTATTGGCTCTGTGGAGTTCTGAAGGAGCCTGGCGCTGAGACGACGCCATTTCCGGATCCGAACGGCGACGGGTGGGAGGATCACCTGGACGTTCCTCGTCGGTCGGATGAGCTCTTGATTGCAACCAACAGCTCGTGGCAGATTGTCGAGTCGTGCCTGGAGCGTTGGACGCCAGAGATGCTCAGCGAGGCGTTCACTCGTGAACGCGCCGGCAAGCTCGAGAGTCACACGAGGCAGTCGGTCTTGACACGGCTCGTCATGCATGACGCGTTTCACTGCGGGGAGGTCTCGGCTCTCCTCGGAGCCCATGGGCTCCCATCGATGGACCCCTGGGAGCCGATCCCCTAGCCCCGAAGCCGCGATGGGGCTGCCCGCAGAATGGGCGAGGATGGGGCGTCTAACGCGATCCGCCCAGTCAGGGGCGAGCAGACGCGGCGATGATCGAACTACGAAACCGGTGTCCATTGAAGATATCTAATCAGGGGGCGAATGGCGGAAGCACCACGGTGAACACAGCGCCTCGGCGGCTTCCTTCGTAAATGAGGTCGCCTTGATGCTCGCGCACGATCCCATAGGACATGAATAGACCGAGTCCCGTCCCGCCCTCTTTAGTCGTGAAGTGCGGTTCGAACAAACGGTGGCGGTTTTCATCGGCGACTCCGGGCCCGTTGTCCGCGACGCTGAAATACGGCCAGCCGTTGGGTCGGCGGCCGGTGGAAAGTTCCACACGACCGTTCACAGGAACGGCATCGATGGCGTTGTTAACAAGGTTTGTCAGAACCTCTCGCATCAGCAAGGGGTCGGCCTTGACCTTGACATCGTTGGGTGATTCGCGGACGGCGAGCTGCACCTCTTTCGAGCGTGCCCGCGGCCGGGCCATACCGATCGCTCGCGTGACCAACTCGTTGAGGTCGACGGGGTTCATCGAGTAGCTGACCCGCGGGGTCGCACCTTGCGAGAGACTTCGCAGCACCGTCACCGCGTCGTTGGCTGCGGCCGTGGCCGTCTCCAGGCTCTCGCGGTCGACCGGGTCCAGATGGCGGGGATCGATTTCCTTGAGGTAGCCCACCGCGGTCGCCACATGGTTGCGGAGGTTGTGGACCACGCCCTCGACGGCGCGGCTGTGGAAGAGGTGGCGGTCGGCGTCCGAGAGCTCGGATTCGAGGACTCGACGAACGCGCCGGCCCGAGATGGTGTCGGTCAGGGCCAGCGCGAGTACGCACACGATCGTCGCGAGGAAGTAGCCGAGCAAGCTGCCATCGAGGACGTAGCTAATGAGCAGCGCTGCCAGCGAGAAATACACGAAGGCGACCGCAAACGAGGGTGAGAGGTTGCGTCGGATCACCCTCCAGGTAGGCTCGCCGAGCTGGAGTCTGAACATGACTGCAATCAGCAACAGGTCGACTGCATCAGACCCAAGCAAGACCAGTACTCGTGAACCGAACGGCAGGAGCGACCCGTATCGGACCTCGCTCGCAAGGCTCGCCCCTAGGCATCCGACCGCTGCTGAAACTGTCGCATTCGCAAGGACCGCGAAACGGCCACGCCTAACGATAGAAATGGAAGACGCCAGTCCCACCAGCGTGGCATCGAGCGGATTCAGCATGATGGTGGTGGCCCATATCGCGATGCCCGACAGGCTCAGTCGACCCTGTTCAATGCGGACTTGTGGAATGTTCAGCAGAGCCGCGCCGGCGCACAGAAACAGGACAACGGTAACGTCGTCCGGATGGGCAAGGTCGTAGCCGCCCAATAGTCCGTTGAACCAGACGATAGTGAGGCCAAGAAACACTAGGTAGCCAAAGGAGGCGTAAGCGGGTCGCTTCTGCATCTTGCTAAGCTCCCAGCATCTCAAAGGCCGAGCCCCAGCGAAAGCTATTTAGCGTGCTCGTAGTGGACGACAGCGTGCTTCCTAGGGCGGCGGCGCGCGCGATGCTGAGTTCTGCGCCGGGGCTACGACTGGTTGGCGAGGCTTCGTCCGGAGAAGAGGCGCTGAGATGCATGGCGGCACTCAAAGCCGATCTCGTACTCATGGACGTGCAAATGCCCGGTATGGATGGACCTTCTACAGCGAGGGCGATTCTTAGCACGTACCCCGACACCATCGTCGTCGCTTGGACCGTATCCGATTCCAGCGATGACCTCTTGCGCATGATGAAGTCGGGTTGCTCAGGGTATGTACTTAAAGATGTTGGGCCGACCGAGTTGCAGCACGCGCTGCTATCGGCGACGCGCAGTGAGAGCCCGGTGCCACGCCGCATGATTCCAGACGTCTTGAAGCGCGTAGCCGATTCGACCCCGCTTTCACAATCTATTGGGGTAACGCTTACCTCACGTGAGATGCAGGTCCTGCGTGGCGTAGCCAAAGGCCAAACAACCAAGCGGCTTGCCATGGATCTCGGTCTCGCGGCTCCCTCGATCGAGACACACCTTCGGAATATCTTCCGCAAGCTGAACGCAAGTAATAGGGGCGAGGCTGTGAGTGCCGCCCTCAAGATCGGGATCATCACACTCGCCGACCTGTAATTCATCAATTTCCATGAGGGACACCTACCGGTTTCCCATCTCCGCGCTCACGGAATTTGGGGATTCCCTTGCAAGGCGGGGTTCGCGAAACTCTCCTTACCACCAAAGTGACTTGGAATTGGGCGATCACGACACAGGGAAATCTCAGGGGATAGGAGGTTCACAAATGCTGCGGATGTTCAAGCGACTGCTGCGGGGCGGAAACCGGCCGCGTGTAGTCGGCGGCTGGGTCCTCTAACTGCAAGTTCGAAGTTAACCGATAGGGTCCGCCTCAGGCGGACCCTATCTTCATTTGCGGTGCATCTGCCACGGGGTTGGGTAAGGATGCTCAGGCCGAATACCTGAAGTCTAGAATTCCAGCGTCTTGCCACCGTTCCGAACGCTGTCCTGGCCAGCCCGATTTTATGCGATCGTCGTAATTGTCCTGGGTGCCTCGTCTGTTGTTGTCAGCTGGTTTGTGTACGGCACAAGGACCGCCGATCTCCCGACTTTGCTTTACCTGGCGATCGGTACGCAGATCCTCGCGCTCAGACCCATACCTTGGAATACAGGGCGCCACTGGGTAGTCGATCCGCTGCTGATTGCTAGCGGCCTGTTCTCGCCCGGGGCGGGCCCGGGACTGGTGGCCTGGCTGGCGACCTTTGATGGCCGTGTTCCGGGACGAGGCATACCGTGGTGGGCTTTCCTCTTCAATCGCTCCGGTTACTCAGTCGTCCATGTCGTCGTATCCATCGCTGTTGCCTCGATTCCGAGTAAGGAGTGGTGGTCTTTACCCGCCAAAACCATTCCTTACGTAGCCGTCGCCGTGGTTATGAACCACCTAATTACGGCGCTTGCAATCTCGCTTGTAAGACGGACTTCGTTCTTGGCGACTGTTCTGGACAACATCAGCGTCGGCGCGACCCTTCCGACCTTCGGTCTCGGTTTCGGTGGTGGCATTTTGTATTTGCTGCTAATCGCTCAGCCAATGCCAGTGGGCTATTTCATAGCGCCGGGCCTATTTGTCTTCGTCCTCGGAATCCGCGGAACGATCGCGGACGTGCAGAGACAGACTGTTCTCAAGGATCAAACCCTAGACCTCGCAGCACAGGCGCTTGACGCTCGAGATCGGTATACGGAGTCGCACTCAATACGGGTTTCGGAGATGTCAAGCCGCCTCGCCGAGCACCTCGAACTCGGCAACCGCGAAGTTGAATTGGTTCGCACCGCGGGATCCCTTCACGACCTGGGCAAGATCGGCGTTAGAGACGACATCCTAAACAAGGCCGGACCGCTCAACGAGGAAGAGTGGGAGGTGATGCGGCGCCATCCGGACATCGGAGCTGACATGATCGCCCAGCACTCGGCGCTGGCAGCCGTTGCGCCTTTGGTGCGGCATCACCACGAAAGGTGGGATGGAAGTGGATATCCCGCCAGCCTGAAGGGCGACGAAATCCCTTTCGGTGCACGCATCCTGGCCGTCGCAGACTCGTTCGACACAATCACCGGAGTGCGCCTATACCGCAGGTCATTGATGACACCGATCGAAGCGGTTGAGGACATCACCCGCAGGGCGAACCACTGGTATGACCCCAACATCGTCGATGCATTGCGTGAGATTCACGGTCTCAAACCAATTGAGGTAGAGCACCGACCGGACGTGCCTCGTCAGATCACAGCCGTTCGGGTGATTCGGGCGAACCCCGGTTTTAGCAGTCTCATCACGGCAATCGGCATCTCCTCGCTCGGCGACCCGCTAACGCAGGTGGCCACGCTAGTCACCATCTTTGCTACCACTCACGATCCTCGGCTTGTCGCGCTTGGTCTCATCGTTCAAGCGCTGGGTACGGTCCTCATGAGCACCATCGTTGGGGGTGCTGCCGACAGGCTGCCAAGGCGCGGCCTCGTGGTAAGCCTCGAGCTGCTGCGTGCCGGAATGCTCGTGGCAACTGCATTCATTCTCACCCAGGCTCGCTGGTGGTTGATCATTCCCATCCTGTTCTGTCTCGCATGCATCAACGCGATAGTCCAGCCGGCGCGTCAGGCCGCGATCCCATCGCTTGTACCTTCGGGTCAGGTCGGAAAAGCAAACGCGATTGTCGCAGCAGTCAACATGCTTGCGAGCGCAGTCGGATTTGCCGTGGCGGGTGGGCTCCTGCTTCTGCTTCAACGCCCGAACCAACTACCAAACTTCTTGTTCGTCGCCGACGCCGCCACATTTCTTGTCGCAGCCATTGTCGTGTTAGGCATACCGAGTCTCGGTGGTGGAGCAACGCAAACCTCGGTCGGTGGAGCTCTAGCCCGAAGTTGGGCAGTTGTTGTTGCTAGGCCCCATTTGGTGGTCGGAGGCCTGGCGGCATTCCTGCTCCCCGTAAGTTATCCTGCCACGCTCGCGTTGGCATACCGAATGTCGTCCAATGGTGGTGGGCAAATCTATTCGATTCTTGAGCTGGTGCTGTCCCTGGGCATCTTCGCCGGATCTGTTTTCGTTGCAAATCTCCATTCGATAGGAACGATGCGAACCGTTGGGGGCGGTCTTTTCCTCACAGGGGCCTTCTCCCTTGCTATCTGGCTCAGCACCGTCGCATTTGGAGGGGGCTCTGTCGCGGTGCTCTTCATCGTCGTCGGGCTCGCCCTCTTTGTGGCGTCAATTGGCAACCCGATTTACGCCGTGGCGAACCAGACTGCCATTCTCGAGGCTGCAGACGAATCAAATCGGGGCAGCCTTATGGCAACGCGCTTCGGGCTGGTGCAGACCGCCAGCATTGTGGGTACCGCTGTCGGCGGGATCGTCACCCAGCTCTACGGCCCAGGGGCCGCCTACGGCGTGCTGGGCGTTGGGCTGGTCGCGCTGGCTCTCTATGCCGTAACGGGGGGAGGTCGTTCAGTCGGCCCGATTGAGGTCGAGTACCAGGAGCCCGAGCTCAAGCAAGCCAAGATCTAAACCGCCTCGACGGTTGATCTTCCTCGTCATACTGCGGTAATTGCGTAACGTGCGTTCGAGCCATTCCGGGGCGGCTCATGAGAAGGAACCGGCGAATCCAGCCCCGATCAGTGAAGTCGCCGGCCCAAGGTGGGCCATAGACCCCAGGCGGCACCGCCGCTACTTGCAGATCGCGTTCGGCGTCGCGGCCCTTGCCGTCGCCGTCACCGTGCTGTATTTGATGCGGGACTTCCTTGGGGCCTTCGTCCTGGGAGCGGCGCTGGCCTTTCTGATTCAGCCGGCCGTCACCCGCATCGTCGCTGTGGGAGTACCCAGGGTGGTGGCAATCTCGCTGATCTTCGTTCTGCTGATCGCGGCCCTGGCGGGTCTCCTCCTGCTCATCGTGCCGCTGGGTGTCAGCGAGGTTGTCCAGCTGCAGAAGCAGGCCCCGAGCCTGGCGGCGGCCGCCCAGGACCGCATCAACAGCTTGCAGGGGGCGCCGATCCAGGTGTTAGGGATCACGATCGACCTGAAGAGCTCCGCCGAAACCTTCAACAGTCACGTCAAGGACTATCTCTTGGGGCAGTTCGGGAACGCGCTCACCATCGGCCTCACCGCGTTGACGACAGTTCTCCAGCTGGTCCTCATGTTCATCGTGGCGTTTCTTCTAGCCCTTGATGCACCCGCGGTCCGGCGTGACGTCCGACGGTTTGTGCCGAACGACTACCGAACGGACTTCGATCAGATCTGGCGGAAGGTTCGCAAGATGCTGTACGCGTATGTACGCGGCCAGCTCGTCATCGCAGCCCTTATCGGAGTCGTGTCCGGCATCGCGTGCGCAGCACTGGGAATCGCGGACCCCATCGCTCTCGGTCTCATCGCAGGCGTGACAGCGTTGATTCCCTACCTTGGACCGTTCATCGGCGCCATACCCGCCATCCTCGTCGGCCTGGCCGCGTCGCCGGTCAAGGCCCTGCTCATTGCGCTGATCTACTTTCTCATCTCGAACGTGATCCTCAACTTCGTCTATCCCAAGGTGATGGGTGATGCCGTGAGGCTGCCGCCCATTCTCGTCATCGTCGCCTTCATCGCCGGGTTCAGCTGGGCGGGGATACTGGGCATGTTCGTCGCCGTTCCGATTGCCGCGACGATTCGCATTCTGTACGACCACATTTACGCTCGCCTCTACGAGAAGCCGGCTTGAAAGTCGCGCTGCTGTCCGACATTCACGCCAACTGGCAGGCTCTCGACGCGGTCCTCCGCGACTGCCCACCTGTGGACAAGACCCTGTGCCTCGGGGACGTGGTGGGATACGGCGGAGACCCCATCCGCTGCATCGACGAAGTGGTGAAGCGGGGCTGGATGACTCTGGTTGGCAACCACGACCGAGCCTGCACCGACCCCGAGATCCTGGAGTGGTTCAACGACGATGCGGCGTCTGTGGTCAAGTGGACGGTCGACGTCATCGGTTCCGAGCGCCTGGAGTGGCTGCGACTGCTTCCGGACAGCCACTTCGAGCATGACGTGCTGTTCGTGCACGCAAGCCCGCGGGACCACATCTACGAGTACGTGCTGGACACTGCCGTGGCCGGAGCGAACCTGGAGATGATCAGCGGACGCGTGTGTTTTCACGGCCACACCCATATACCTGGGATCTTCGCTTTGACGAGCAACACGGTGACTCACGAATATCGGCTCGACACCTTCCACCTGACCGGTCCGGCGCTGGTCAATCCAGGCAGCGTCGGTCAGCCACGCGATGGACTTCCAACTGCCAGCTATGGAATCTGGGACGTGGACGAGGCCACGTTCGAATTCCGCCGAGTGCGTTACGACATCAAGGGCGCCCAGCGAGCGATCAAGAAGGCCAAACTCCCGGAACGCTTCGCCCTTAGACTCGAATCCGGGCGATGAGCGGCCGCGGAGCCGTCAGGTGGCAGAGGCTGGCCTATGCCGGCGCTGCGGGTGCCGGGATCGGGTCACTTCTGTTCTGGGCGGCCTACTGGGTCAACTTCATCCGCGGCAACCTGCACGGGCCGGACTTCTTCTCGTTCTATTCGGCAGCGAAGATCTACGTGGTCCAGGGGGGAACCGACGTCTACGACCTGGCCCTGCAGAAACAGTACGAGCTCCAGGTGACAGGTCAGACCCCCGATCGCTTCATCGTCCTTCCCTACTTCCACCCTCCGTACTACACGCTGCTCATCGCGCCGCTGGCTTATCTCAACTACCGCGACGCCTACTTCGGAATGGCGGCGCTGAACGTAATCCTCGCCGCCGCCTTGATCGTGCTGCTCATCCGGACCAGTGAGAACGTCCATGGCAAGGCCGCCCTTGTTGCGGCGGCCATGACCGCGGGCTTCTTCCCGCTTTTCGTGACCGTGCTGCAGGGACAGTCCGACCTCGTCGTGCTGCTTCCTCTCGCCGCTGCCTACGCCGCGTGGGCCAAGGGCAGACTTGGCTGGGCAGGCGCCTTTGGTGCCCTCGCGCTGGCCAAGCCTCAGCTGGTCCTCTTGATCCCGGTGCTGTTTCTGGCGCGCCGCGCGTGGCGCGCTCTTGCGGCGTACGGCGCCGTGGTTCTGGGTCTTGCGGCCCTCTCGCTTGCCACGTTTGGATTGACTGCCGTAACCGACTACGTGAACTCGGTCGGTGCGTGGGCGATCGGTGGAACCCTGCCGACAAAGAGCCTGGTGTACACCGACACCTCTCTCTACTCGCTCAGAAACCTGCTCGAGGCTCTGCCAGGTGGCGGCAGGCCCGTCGCGCTCGTGATTCTGATCTTGCTTCTCGCGTTTGTCGCCTTGTCGCTAAGCTGGCGACCGAACAAGCCTCGTCTCGATTTCGCTTTGGCGATAGCGGCTTCGCTTGTGTTGAGCCCGCATCAGAATGTCCACGATCTGGCCTTGGTGGTGATTCCCGGTTTCGCCATCGCGGATCTCGCGCTTTCCGGCCAGCTCAGATGGCCTCGCGTCTCCACGGTCGTGCTCCTCGCTTCATACGCCGCAATAGACCTCACTCTTGCCATCAGCCTGTGGTCCGCAGCTGTCGGCGCACTGTCGATCGCGTTCTATCTGGCGGTCGAGAGGATGTCGGTGAAGCCGGATCCGATCCCGCTGGGAGAGCTCAAGTGGGGTGGGCCTCGCCCTCATCGCGTCATAGTGCTGCCGGCATACCGCGCGGCCAAGACGCTGGTCGAGGTGGTAGGCGACATCCCACCGGGTCACGCCGACCGAATCCTGCTGGTGGACGACGCAAGCAGTGACGCGACCGTGAGCGTCGCCACCGCACTGAGGCTTGATGTCATCAGACATCAGCGGAACCTGGGGTATGGCGGTAACCAGAAGACGTGCTATCGCCAAGCGCTGGGCATGGGCGCCGACGTGGTCGTGATGCTGCACCCCGACGGCCAGTACGACCCAGCGATCATTCCCAACCTCTGCAGTGTCATCGAAAAAGGCGAGGCGGACATCGTGCTCGGCTCGCGGTGGTTGGGACTCGATCCGGCCAAGGCAGGCATGCCGTGGTGGAAGCGGCTCGGCAACAGGTTCCTAACAGGAGCGGAGAACCGCGTCCTCGGGCTGCGGCTGTCCGAGTATCACACCGGCTACAGGGCCTATTCGCGCCGATTCTTGGAGAAGATTCCTTTCCTCGAGAACAGCAACGACTTTGTCTTCGACACGCAGGTTTTGATTCAGGCGGCGACCTTCGGCTTCAAGATCGGCGAGGTGCCGGCGATCGGCCGCTATCACGAAGATGCAAGCTCGGTCAACTTCTGGACCTCGACCATCTACGGATTGGAGACGTTGGGCGCGCTGATCCGCTACGTCGCGCACCGGGCGGGCTTTCCTTGTGCCTGGTTGACTCCCTCGTCAGACACCGGCGAAGAGGCGCTTGCGATAGGCCAGGTACCCCACCACAGCCAGGTTCAGTAGCAGAGCGCCTGCCTTGAACAGGGTCGGCCGATGCACGACCTCATACGCCTCGTACGGAATGAGGATTCCCGTCGCGATGACCGTCAGGTACTCGGCCCATCGTCGTCGCATCGCGAGGCCTACGCCTTCGGTGCCCTCGAGGAGTGCGTAAGCGATGGCTCCGATGGCAAGCGCAGTCACGTGGCTGAAGGTGCCGATCAACAGGAGCACTCGCAGGACAAGCTGCGTCAGGAAGCCGTGGCCCACATTGAGGTTGAGCTGATCCTGAGCGTAGCGCGACCAGCTCGTCAGCCAACCTTTCTCGCCCGCCACCAGCAGACCGACGGCAAGCGCGATGAGGACGATCGCCTTGCCGATGCGCTCCACGATGATGACCTTGATGAAGGCATCCGGCTCGGCACTCTTGCGGCCGAGCTCCGCCCGCAGCCGGATGAGGTACGGGCGCCTTTTGGATTCGACACCTGGCATCGCCTGACCTTAACAAGCCGGCTTGGCGACGGCCCCTCCGATGCTT
>Ga0075030_100006007_pt1 | contig 10917 bp, 8 predicted proteins | sample LitLauG_LLR_2012_FD_71393 | JGI IMG/M metagenome (GOLD analysis project Ga0075030, IMG submission 71393) | Freshwater sediment microbial communities from Pennsylvania, USA - Little Laurel Run_MetaG_LLR_2012 | ecosystem: Environmental > Aquatic > Freshwater > Creek > Sediment | place: USA...
ACGCCCCAGTGGACGTCCGGCATGGCGGCAACCCACTTGAAGATAAACGGAAGCTGCGCCACGTTCAGGAGCTGTTTGCGCGCCTGATCTTCGAGCGACACGCCCTTGGTCCACGCCTTGATCGGCACGCCGCTTTCGGTCGTCAGTACGTTGTAGTTTTTTTCGTCAGACATGTGAGCTGCCTGGGCAATGCTTGAGAAGTTCTACCGCGCGATCGTGCTCAGGAACGGGTAATGGCTGGCAGCACCCATGAAGAACAGCATCGGGAAGGAAAGCCAGAACGACGTCCGCGCGGTCAGATAATTCCAGCGCATCAAGCGCTCCGTCTCGGGCGGCATCGGGGCGCCTTGTTCGGCCGCGGCGCGCGTCCAGGCAATCAGCTTCTTCTGCACACGCCACACCACGCCCCAGGTGTTCAACAGCATGACCAGGCCGAGTCCACCTCCAACACTGATAGCCAGATGCGCGTTCGAAACGTTGGGCCCGCCATTCAGCGCGAGCACCAGCCACGACGCGGTAATCACCACGATGGAAACTCCGATCCCGCGCACCCACACGCTGTCGAGAATTCCTTTTGCCGGAAGCTGCAGCGCATAAATGAATAGGTACGCGACGACCCACACCAGCAACCACCACCCAAACCACTTGCCAATCAGCGACCGATCGCCTGCCAGCTTGGCGTCCGCAGCCAGATGAATCGTGAAATAACGCAGCCCCACGATCACAGTAACCAGCGCCGACGAACGGAACCAGCCCATCGTTCCCGGCATCAGCTCCGGATAAATCTTGACTCGCAGCTTCGGATCGCATTTCTTCATCGCCGGCGTCAGAACCAAATTGAAAAAATAGAGCAGTCCGATCCAGATGATTCCGAAGACGAGATGCAGCCAGCGCAAAGCCATCATTTCGTTGGCGTGCGGCGTATCCAGGAAGGAGAAGTGCGGCCGCCACTCGGGAAAGGAAAGCGCCAGCAGGTAAAGAATCATGAACACACCTCGGTCGTGCTACAGATCGGATTCGATGGAACACCGTAACGGATTGCAGACCAGCCCGTCAAATGGGTAGGGGGCGCTCTTTAACTTAAGAAATATTCGTACCGGGCTGTGGACGGATGTCTCTCTTCGTTCGTGTAAACTGTTGGGCGTACGGAGGCAATGTTCATCACTACTCAATCTATCCAACTCTCAACCCGAGGCCGAGTACATGACCCCAGCGCACAAAGAGCTCCTCAAGGAACTGCAAGAGTATGCCAAGACCACTCCTACGGCCCAATCCGTCATGGAACGGATGGCCAAGCTTCTCCACGAGAAGATGACGCGCTACAATTGGACTGGCTTCTATCTAGTCGACCCCGCCGATCCGGGACACCTGATCGTCGGCCCTTACGCCGGCAGCTTTACACCCAACGTTCGCATTCCACTTAACACGGGACTGTGCGGTGCCGCCGCCACTAGCGGCCAGGTTGTCGTCGTGCAAGATGTCTCCACCGACCCGCGCTACCTTGCGGGATCGTCTTTGGTGAAGTCTGAAATCGTTGTTCCCATTTACGTGAACAAGAAGCTGGCGGCTGAGCTCGATATCGAAAGCTATTTTGCGGACACGTTTACCAAGCCAGAACAGGAGTTCGTCGAGGCCTGCGCCAACGTGGTCGCCAACGTCCTGGCAAAAAGATAGCGGCCGGAAAGAGCTGATATCCAGATCGCACGCAATTAGGGCGCCAGAAGACTCTGCGCCAAATCGAAGCGCTCAACGCCCCAAATGATTGAACAATTGGTGCCCGAGAGAGGACTCGAACCTCCACGACCTTGCGATCACTACGACCTGAACGTAGCGCGTCTGCCAGTTCCGCCACTCGGGCACGAGTGAAAGGAAGAGCTCCGGACTCGCCGGAATCTCATACTGCGAAGCCTTTTCATTCTGCCCGGCGCTTCGCCCTTTGTCAACGCGAGGAGAGTGCGAGTGCCAAGGAGCGCTGTTCAGCTGGACCCACAACACGCCCCACTCCATCAGTTGGCGAATCCAGCCCGGCATCGAGGCCGCAGCTCACCACCGATCTGCTTTAGTTTGTTGGTTTTGCCGCCATATACACCAATGGCCAAGCAAAGCTCCCTTAGCATTCGGTAACCACCCCAAGCATCGGTCTTGCTTATTCTCAACACTAGAATTTTTAATCCAAAGTGCTATACTCCGCCTTAGAAAGTCCTACTTACCCCTTGCCGGTCCGCCCGGCACCGCGGATCGGTCCAATGGGAGGTCACCATGGAACCACAAAGTCTGCTTACAGGGACCATGCTTTACATGGTAGTTGCCTGGGGAATTGTTACCGCTGTGTTTATAGTGCTGTTCATCTGGCGGAGTGTTCTGTCCAGCCACGAGGACGATCAGATCTTTCTCGATGCGGCGGAAGAGCACATGGCCAAGGAACAGCGGGAGCTCGTGGCGAAGATCAATAAGCTCTCGCGGCCCTTAATGGGAACCGGCATCCTTGCAGGAGTTTTACTTTTGGTGATTGCGGGGATGTTGCTCAGGCCCGGGCTGAAAGGCCTCTTCTAGTCCTCGGCGTCTTCGCAGGCTGGCAGTCAGTTTCCGCGCGGCGTCGGCTTCGCGGGCTGTTGCGGTGAAGGCGCGGCGGCAGGGGCGGACATCGGCACTTTTGGAGCCAGCGAAGTATGATTGAGCACGATGAGCCAGTGGTTGTTTCGTTTCTCTAACACCACCGTAGTCTGGCCTTGGGAAACGGTCTGCTGGCCGTCCACCACTGCGGCGAAGTCCCACTGGTAGCAAGCCCAACCCACCGTTCCACTCACCTTGATGTACGTGTTGGTGCGATCCATGCGCACCTGCTGCATGCGCGCGCGCTGCTGTTCGTAAACCGCCTTATAATTGGTCCAGCCAACAATCGGCGGCGCCCAGGAACCGTTCACAATCGCCACGTCGTCTGCATAATCTCCATGCAGTTTTTCGACGTCCCCGAGCTGCCAGGCTCCCAGCATTTCCGAAAGCGCGTAATCGATCTGCTGTTCGTCGTTCAACGAAACCAACATCTTGGAGCTGTCCGTGGACGGAGGTGGGTCAGCCTTCTTTTTCTTCTGAGCCGCGGCGGGAGAAATGCAAGTCAGCGCGAGCGCGGATACTGCCAGCACTAGAAGAATTTTGCGAGCCATTCGTCCGGCAAAGGAAGTTCCCTGAAGATTGCTCATTCGCGTTTTACCCCTCGGTTCAAAAGAATACCACTTTGATTTGGATAGGGCGGAGATGTGCCCAGTTGGTTTACGCGCCCGTGCCGTCGTAGCTCAGGTCTGAGGTTTTTTCCGCGAGGGCCGTGCTGTGTGATTCGGCGATGCGCTAAGCAAATTGACGAACAGCCGGTAAGCTCCGGGGACCCCTTCCGGCAACTGCCGGAAAAAGGCGAGGCCCGTATAAATGTAAACGCCCTTGCCGGAATGCACGTATACCAGGCCGCCAGTGAGCGCCGGCTCGCCAGGGTCGCTCATGGTCAGCAGCGGCGTGTATTTCGGATCGAACTGCGTCCAAAAATAAAGTCCGCGCTCCTGCACCCAGCCCTTAAAGTCCTCTGACGTGATCTTGTTCGGCGTGTTCAACAGCGTGTCATCCGGCTTCAGGAACCCGACGGTAGAATTTTCGTCCGTGATGCGCGGCAATGGCCGCGGTGTTTGAGGAGCTCCATCCTTCGCAGGCGGGATTGGCGGTGAAATCTGCGCGGGATACGGCGCATATTGGAATTTGTCCCAGGCAAATTCCCGCTGGTATTGCACCACGAGCGTTCCACCCTTTGAAACGTAGTCCAGCAGACGCTGATTTGCTCCCGGCAATTCCGGCCGGAGTTCATAAGCACGCACTCCGACCACGATGGCATTGAACTTTGACAAGTCAGCGAACGCCAGTGCCTGCGCGCTCAGCAGGTCCACGTGAATTCCCAGGCGCTCCAGCGCTTCTGGCACAGGTTCGTTTTCTGCCGTGATGTACCCGACGTTTAGCTTCTCCGGCACATGGATCGCAAACGCGTGAACGACGCACTGCGCCGGCTCGCTCCAAAGTTGGGTCGGCAATGTCGTCAGCGGCTCCAGCGACGTCGTCAATCTCTCTGCTTTTGTGCTCCGCGCGCGGTCGCCGCTTCGTTCCACATAGGCGGAAATTTTATAATTTCCGGCGGCTATTTTTACCGGCGGCGTCACCGTCAGTCGCGTGTATTGCTCCCCCGCGCCGCTGAATTTCAGCGAGACGGCTGCACTCGTCCGCCATCCCCGCGGCACCGCGAGCCCCACCCGAACTTCCCCAGGCTCCGTCGCGTAACCATGCACGTGCAGCAGCACATCAAACGGCTTTCTCGGCTTCGCCACATTTTCTACCGTTTGCTTCGGTTCGACCGCCAGCGTATACGCCGGCACAACTCGCGGCGCGATTCGATCTACGCGCGTCGAAGTCGCATGCACGCTCATCACCGGCGAACTCACTGAAAGGGAATAGCCGTCAATAGTGGCTTCTTGTGTGACCGTTACCAACGACAAAGGGTCCGGCCAGATCGAACCCCAACCTCCCGCCGTATGCGGCGGATTTTTCCCCACTGTAATCGTGAACGGAACCGATCCACTCTTCTCCGGTTCGCCCTCTACTACAGTCCACTCCGGCGGCACCGACAGCGTTGGCTTCGCGAGTTCCCCTATGATCCCTTCTCGTTTATGAGTGTCTACTCGCACCGTGAAGCTCTCTCCCGAGACGAGTTCGCTTCGGTCAGCAAGTGCGTCCAGCCGCAGCCCCGCGACGAGTGCAAGAGCCGCGTCGATTTTTCCACGTTTCCGCTTCAGGCTCCGCGCCAGGGAGACGACCGGAGCGGGCGCCTGGGAAGAAGCCGAAGGCGACGGCACTTCGTTGATTTTTCTGCCTGCCGCGACGAGGGAGCTGGCGGCCGCCCTCCAATCCAGCCGCAACGCCGCTTCGCGCGCCGCCACCAGCGCCGCGTCCACGCTTCGCATCAGCGGGTCAACTCCCATGCTCCCGGCTTCATAGTCTTCATCCAGCGGGCCGAGCGGTTGTGCGAGTTGGCCAGGATCAAGCTCACTGCCATCTTCCGGACGGAGCGCAATGGCGCGCCGCAAAAACGGCGAGCTTAGAAATCCGGTGATCCCCTGCGTGCGATGATTGGCAAACGCATCGAGTCCGATCTCGCGCCACGATTTTCCATAGAACGGAGAAATCTGATCTAGAGGCAGCACGTAGCCCTTGGGAGCCTCGCTTCGATCAAGGTCCAGCACCAGGACCGGTTTTCGGTCACCCCACGGTGCCACATCCTCTTCCTCAGGAGAGCCGCGCAGCTTGAAGGAAGCATCCGCCGCGAGTTGCACGGCCTTCGGCGTTAGGAGACCTGATGCTTGATGGTGCCCGTGCCCGCCATGCACGCCGCCCCAGCCGTTGATCACCACTGTCGGACGAAATCCCCGGATCACCCGAACCATGTCTTCGAGGACTTGGTCGCCCCACACTTTCTCCGTTTCCTCAGGCGTTTTCGAAAAGCCGAAATCTTTTGCCCGCGTAAAATACAATTTCACGCCGTAGCCTCGAGTTGCCGCCAGCAATTCCTGGGTGCGGATTAATCCCAATTGTGGAGCTTGTTCGGGCCCCAGGTCGTTCTGCCCGCCCTCGCCACGCGTGAGCGAAAGCAACGCGACTTCTGCATGAAGCCCGCGCGCCAAATACGTAAGCACCGCTGCCGATTCATCGTCGGGATGCGCCGTAACGTAGAGAATGCGAGTAGTAACCCGCGCGCTTTCGATCGCCTCGATGGTCTCTGGCAGACCAGGTCCAGTCCCGGGCGTTGGAGGAAATTGCGCCTCGGCCGTCGTGGCCCAAAATGAGAGAAACAGGATTACGTTAGCTACGGCAACGAAGCGTTTCAATTATCCTCCCAGATCAAGTGCACTCTCTCAACCACGTATGGCCACGTTGCAGCGCCAATTTCAGTTAGAAGCTTCGCGAGTTCGTTCCGTTACTGAACACTAATTTCTGGTAACGGATCACTTTTCTTTCCAAAAGGCCATTGTCGCATTTCTCGCGCGCGAATGAGATAGGCGAGCGCTCCCAGGGCGATCTCCGCCAGCCCCCATTTCCGCGTAGCCCCGGTTTGCCAGAACAGCCAAGCCCACCCCACCATCGTCAGCACCGCCGGCAGCGGATACAGCCACATTTTGAATGGCAGCCCCACCGTACCGCGCCGCCGCCTCAGCAGGATCACTCCAACGGCCTGGCCGATGAACTGCACCAGCAGTCTCATGGCGAGAATTCCTGCAATGGCTTGTTTCAGTTTCAGCGAAATGCTGAACAGAAACGCAAGTCCAGCCAGCACCAGCAACGAAACATGCGGAAAGTGCTTCGTGGGGTGAACCTTGCCGAACACCGGGAAGAAATTCCCATCCTGCGCCGCCGAGTACGGCACTCGCGAAGCTCCCAGCAGCACGGAGAAGGCCGAAGCAACCGCGATCCACAAAATCATTCCGGTCACAAAGCGCGCCGCCGCCTGTCCGTACAATCGTTCGACAAACAAGCTGGCGATGAAATCGGAATTCTGCGCCTCGCGCCACGGCACCACGCCCAGGATACTGGTTTGCATCGCCAGATACAGGACCGCGATCCCCAGCACTGAGAGAAAAATACCGCGCGGAATATTCCGTTCAGGATCTTTGATCTCGCTGCCCAGATGGCAAATGTTGTAGTAGCCCCAGTAGCTGTATACCGTGCTGACCATCGCGGATCCCAGCCCTGCGAACCAGATCCACGACAAATCGAAAGCTCCGGGCGGGAAATCAAACGCGATTTTGGCACTGAAGTGCGTGGCTCCTCCCCAAATCAGCCACAGCATGGTTCCCACCACGCCAATCCACAGCAAAACAGAAATCTTTCCGATCGTCGCGATTTTTCGGTAAAGCAGAATCACGATAAGAATGACCAATCCCCCGGAAATCGCCTTCGTCTGCAGGGGCGTAAAGGGGTAAAGATATCCCGCATACTTTGCGAAGCCAATCGAAGCCGACGCCACCGATAGTGGCGCCTGCACCAGCGTTTGCCACACGAACAAGAAGGACATCAACCGGCCCCAGCGCTCCGGCCCATAAGCTTCGCGCAAGAAGACGTACGTGCCGCCCGCTTTCGGCATCGCCGCGCCCAGCTCCGACCACACAAACGCATCCAGCGTCGCCAACAGCGCCCCCGCCAGCCACGCGATCAGAGCCTGCGGACCGCCCATCGCCCGGATCACCATCGAACTGACCACGAACGGGCCAATGCCCACTATCTCGATCATGTTCAGCGCGACGGCCTCTTTCAGGCCCAAACCGCGCTCGAGCGCCGGGCTTGCCGCATTATTGGTTGTCTTCACAGGTCCGCCGAGAATAACAAATGCATCGTGCGGCACCTAACCCAGATTCCTCGCGCCAATATGGTTTTGCCTTGCGGCACACAGTCCCTCCGAGCCACCCCCAAATGGTGCGTTTGACGTAAGATGGTTCAGTTCGAACCCAGCCGTTTGTAGTTCCTCTCTGGCTGCCTCCCCAGTACGTTGCGGACGTTTCGGCGCTCGCTCTTCGTATTGGGCCACCATTTCCCTTTCTTCGAACGCTAACAGGATGCGTGCTGCTCTTTCACTGCGCGCACGGGAGGGTAGTCCTCGCGATGTCTTCCAGTTCCCCGCCTTATCCCAAGCCAGGTCTTACCATCTCTGCGCAATCAGCCAAGCTCGCGCTTCTCGGACTCTTCCTGGTTACTGCACTCCTCTGGCTCGGTTCGCGCACTCTCCTGTCTGCAAATTTTCTCCCCCATTGGTACTGCTACCTCGGCAACCGGCCCTTGCTTTGGTCAAATGTTATCGGCGACCTCGTCATCGGGCTTTCCTACATGGCTATCACTTCGACACTGGTTTGGCTGGTTCGCCACGCCGGACGCGATCTTCCCTATCGCCATTTTTTCTGGGCTTTCGGCGTCTTCATTGTAAGCTGTGGCGTTACTCACTTCACGGAAGTAGTCACAGTCTGGAAGCCGGTCTATTGGCTCTTGGCTGCGACGAAGCTCGTCACTGCCATCGCTTCTGCCGGCACCGCAGTTGTCCTCATCTTCGCTGCTGACGACATACTCGACTTCGTTCGCACCGCGCGCGAAGCCGCCGCTCGCCGCGGCAACGAGCAATTCCGCGCTCTCGTAAACGCCGTTCCCATGGCCGTGGTCAGCGTAAATATGTCCCGTAAGATTACAGCTTGGAACCCCGCAGCGGAGCGCGTCTTTGGTTATTCATCTTCAGAAGCTGAGGGAAGCATTCTGAGTTCATTGGTGCCGCCAGAAAAACTGGAGGAACAATCTGCGCTCCTCCGAAGGACCATGGCGGGCGAATCCATCACCGGCTTTGAGACTGTTCGGTTGGATCGAGCCGGCGAGTCTTTTCCAGTCAGCATATCCACTGCGCCGCTTTTAGCTGAATCCGGTGCCGTCACAGGGATAGTAGGCGTCATTGAAGACATCAGCGAGCGCAAGCGTATCGAACGCGAACTGCACGAAAAGACCGACCTTCTTTCCACCGTGACTCAAGCGCTGAATGCTTATCTCGACGTGGGTGACTGGGCGTCGGCAAGCCGCCAATTGCTAGCGTTTGCCATCCAGAAGACGCAAAGTGAATACGGGTTTCTTGGAGTGGTCCTCGAGGGCGGCGTCTTGCGCGTCCTGGCGCATGACGGGATTGTTTGGGACACCAGGCTCAATCGAGAACTCTTCGAGGAAAAATCCCGCCAGTTCGACGAGCGTGGATACTTCGAAATCGAACATAGCCGCAACCTCCTGGGCGAGATCATAGAGAAGGGAGAAACCATAATCACCAATTCCCCTTCTGCTGATCCTCGCGCGCACGGTGTCCCTGAAGGACATCCGGTAATGAACGCACTTCTCGGCGTACCGATCTTTAAAGGCAAAGAAACCGTTGGCTTGATCGCTGTCGCCAATCGCCGAGGGGGTTACACAGGTCATGAACTACGACATTTGGAAGTGATGTCGCAAGCTACGGGGGTGCTCTACGATAATTACCGGCAAAACTTGAAACGCGCCGCTCTCGAAGACGAGCAAAAGCGCCTGGAATCCCAGGTGCGCCAAGCGCAAAAAATGGAAGTCCTTGGCCGGCTGGCCGGTGGCGTGGCCCACGACTTCAACAATATGCTGATGGTTCTCGGCGGTTGTACGGAATTACTGGACCGTTCGTTGCCAGGTGATTCTCCTTCCCGTATGTATCTCGATCAAATCCAGCGCACCACCGATAAAGCCGCAGCCATTACCAAACAACTCCTGACCTTCAGCCGCAAACAGGTTCTCGAAATCCGTCCCATGGATTTGCACGAAACTTTGGCGGAATCCGAATTCATGCTTCCCCGCTTGTTGGGATCGGACATCTATCTGACTTTTCACCATAATGCTGCGAAATCCTGGATTCTCTCGGCGCCCTCACAGATTGAGCAGGTTCTTGCCAATCTCGCCGTCAATGCGCGCGATGCCATGCCCGAAGGCGGCCGCTTGTCCATATCCACTCGGAATACCCCCACCCTTCCCGCAGAAGACGCGGATTCTCCTTCCCTCGCGGGGCCTTGGGTCGTCCTTGAAGTCAGCGATACCGGTACGGGTATCGATGAACAAACTCGCGCTCAACTCTTCGAACCCTTCTTCACCACCAAACCTGCCGGTAAGGGGACCGGGTTGGGGCTCGCCACCGTCTACGGGATCGTCAAGCAAAGCAAAGGACACATTCGTGTCGACAGCACTCCGGGGAAAGGCGCACGGTTCGCGCTCTACTTCCCGCTCGTCGAGGCTCCCGTTCCAGAATCCCACGATTCCCCTCCAGCGGAGCCCCACGAAAATGGCAGCGGAACCACGATTCTGGTAGTCGACGACGAACCTGCCTTGCGGCAAGCCGTCGTTGAGATCCTCCGCTCGTCCGGCTACAAAGTGTTCGAAGCTCAGTCCGCTCCCGATGCCATCAGCATCGCGGAAAAGCACGCCGGGGAGTTGGACGTGCTCCTGACGGACATCGTCATGCCCGCGATGCGCGGTCCCGAGCTCGCTCGCCGCGTTACCAAACTTCACCCGGCAATTCACGTTATTTACATGTCCGGTTATGCCGAGGGGCTTCCCGAGACAGAACTCCCGGCCAATTCTACTTTTTTGCAAAAGCCATTTCGGTTTGCAACTCTTCTCGAACAGCTTAAACTCGTCCGGCGCAGAGCCTGAAACGGCTCAACTTCATTCTCGGATGGGGACGATGACAGCATTGCGGGTTGTTCGTTGCGCCGGCATAGCTTGCCTTCTGCTGGCGGTTTTGTCTTCATCCGCTCGCGCCTCCCATCTCGCTTTGCTGCCAGAAACTCCCGCCATCCTCGACAAAATTTATTCCTTCGACCTCAATGGCGCCATCGACGCCGCAAAGCGCATGGAACAAGAACGGCCCAATCACCCGCTGGGATATCTGCTGGAAGCGGAAGCATTGTGGTGGCGCATCTGGTGTACTTCCGCCGAGTTCAAATATGGAATGAGCGATGCTCGCCGACGTCCCAAGCTCGAAGCGGATCAACACTATGTTGATCTGTCCGCCCGGGCTTTGTCACTGGCGGAAGCGCAGATCAAGCAGGGCGAATCCGCGGAAATGCAATTTTATGCCGGCATGGCGGAAGCCTCCCTGGCCCGGCTTTACGGGCTGCGCGCCGAGAATCGCACTGCGGCCCGCTCTGGAGTGCGCGGCCGCGAACATTTCCTGCGCGCCAAAGCTCTGGAGCCCGATCTGGCAGATGCCGACCTGGGCCTCGGCCTTTACAACTATTACGTCGACACGCTCAGCGCCGTCGCTCGCATCCTGCGTTTTTTCATGGGCATTCCCGGCGG
>Ga0075030_100006008_pt1 | contig 10916 bp, 8 predicted proteins | sample LitLauG_LLR_2012_FD_71393 | JGI IMG/M metagenome (GOLD analysis project Ga0075030, IMG submission 71393) | Freshwater sediment microbial communities from Pennsylvania, USA - Little Laurel Run_MetaG_LLR_2012 | ecosystem: Environmental > Aquatic > Freshwater > Creek > Sediment | place: USA...
AGCGTCGGCTCCAGAGTCTTTACGGTCCAGGCATTCAGTTGGGAAGAGGCTGCGGCGGGATTGCCGGGCTTCTTCGAATGGGTCGGATCAGACATGCAGAAGCGCTCCCTGGATCACAGTATAAGCAACCGGATATGCAAACCCTGCAAGAAATTAATGCTATGGGAAAGCGTCGCGGGGAGCAAGCACAACGAAAAAAACGTATCGAATGCTCCGCGTAGCGCATCTGCAACTTAGCCCGGCTTGTAGTTGCGTCGGAGGAGAGTCCGAGCACCGATAAAGGAGAGCGGCCATGGCAACGATCACTACGAAAGATGGAACACAAATTTATTACAAGGATTGGGGAAAGGGACAGCCGATCGTGTTCAGCCACGGCTGGCCGCTGAGCGCGGACGACTGGGACGGGCAGATGCTGTATTTCGGGCGGCAGGGCTATCGTGTGATTGCGCATGACCGGCGGGGACATGGGCGATCCGACCAGACTTGGGATGGGAACGACATGGACACGTACGCGGACGATCTGGCGCAACTATTTGAAAAGCTGGATCTGAAGGACGCGATCATGGTGGGGCATTCGACCGGTGGCGGTGAAGTGGCGCGCTACCTGGGTCGCCATGGCACCAAACGCGTCGCCAAAGCGGCGCTGATCAGCGCGATCCCACCGCTGATGCTGAAAACGGAGAAGAATCCGACAGGTACACCCATCGAAGTGTTTGACGGACTTCGGGCCGCTCTTGCTGCCAATCGGCCGCAATTCTACAAGGACATTACCATGCCGTTTTATGGCTACAACCGGCCCGGCGCAAAGATTTCCGAGGGCATACGGGAACACTGGTGGCTGCAGGGCATGATGGGGAGCGTGAAGGGCCACTATGACTGTATCAGGGTGTTTTCGGAGACGGACCAGACGGAGGACCTGAAGAAGATTGATATTCCGGTGCTGGTGATGCATGGAGATGACGATCAGATTGTGCCCATTGTGGCGGCGGCGCCACTTTCGGCGAAATTGTTGAAGCATTCCACGCTGAAGGTGTATCCGGGATTTCCGCACGGAATGCCGGCGACGAACGCGGATGTAATCAACGCGGACCTGCTGGCGTTCTTCCAGGGGAAGCAATTGGCCGCGAGCGCGTAGACAAGCACGCGTTTCAGAAAAACGATCGCGAAGTGTCATCCCGAGGCCCCGATTCCGATCGGGGACGAAGGATCTCAACCTTTGGATCCTGCCCGGATGCAATTTGAGATCCTTCGGTCCGCACATAACGCGGCCCTCAGGATGACAATTTATTTTTGGCGATAAAGTGTTGCAGAACTTCGTGTGGAAGAAAGTTCGGTTAAGCGAAGTATTGGAACGGTTGCCAGAATTGGGGCCAGCCGAGTTTGGGCCGGCCGCAGACATAAATGTCTTGGCGCTCGGTGGTTTCTTCGTTGACGACGCCGTAGGAATTGGTGATTTGCGCGGCCAGGCGGCAGGAGGTGAAGTTGGCGTCCACGAATTCACGCGGAAAACCGACAACGATTACCGTCTGCGGCGGGGGATTGCCGTAGCCACGTTCCCAGGAAGAGTTGACGCCACTGATGGCGCGAGGAAGTCTATACGCGGGGCCATAGAGGTTGACGGCGCCCACTTCGCCATAATTTTCGACCAGGATGCCGAGATTCGCGCGATTTTCGGCGGGCAAGGAATCGCGCAGTTTGGCGAGCGTGGCGACGAATTCCTGCCAGCCGATTTCGTCGCGCAGGGTGACGTTAATCTTGTCGGCAGCGCGGAACCACGGCGAAGCAATCGGCGCCAGCGGCAGGGCCACGGCCATTCCTCCCAGAATGCTGATCGCCAGCGCCAGGGAAATTGCGGTCAAGACCAACTTCATGCGCAGCGGTGGCAAGGCTGACAGCCAGCGTTCGGTCCAGACGGCGCCGGCGGCATACAACATCGGATAAGCAGGTGCCAGATAATAGTCGCGGCCCTGCGCGAGCCGGAACGCGAGTAAGGGAACGAAGTACATCCAAAACAACGGCCGGAATTTCTTCCCGGCTTCTGTCCTAAGGCAGAAAGAAATGCCTGCGATCCAGAGCGGAAAAGAAAGCAGGGTCATCTCGATTTGATCGAGCAGGAAAAACTGCGTGAGCCCTTCGGTAATATCGCGATGGTGGATGAACTTCAAGAAGTCATAGGTGATGAAGTAGTGCTGCCACTGCCAATAGAAATTTGGGGCGAAGATGGCGAGCGATAGCAGCAGGCCGAGCCATGGCCAGGCAGTGCGGAGATATTTGCGGGCATCGGTGAGCAGAATCGCGGAGAGGACGCCCCCGGCAAAGAAGAGCATCGTGTATTTGGCCAGCATGCCGAGACCGATGGACGCGCCGATGAGCAGAAAGTAGCGCGGGTCATCGGACTTCAAGAACTTTATCACCCAGTAGGCAGTGAGCACCCAGGCGAAGTAGTCGAAGGAGATGTATTGCATCAGCGCGCCCGCGCCGAGGCAGAAGGGGACCGCGGCGAGGGCAGCGATCACCTGTGCAGCCCGGCTACCGCCCATTTCCTTGGCCATGCAGCCGGTGAGAACGACGCCGATTGCCTGCACAAGTGCAGAGAAGAAACGGAAACCCGCGAGGGAAGTACCGAAGAGCAAGAGAGCCAAGCGGCCAAGAAAAGGCGTCACAGGAGGATACGCGACGTAGCCCCAGGCGAGGTGGCGGGCGTCTTCAAGGGCGGCGAGCTCGTCGCGGTTGAAGCCGTAGCGATTGCCCGTGAGCAAATGAACGATAAGAGTCGCCGCACCGATGCCGCACAGCAGCGCGAAGGTAATCTTGTGGCGTTCAGCGGGCTCAGGCAAGCGGTGGAATCTCCCAAAAGAAGAGAAAGAATAGCAGAGTCAGGGCGTCGATGATGTTGCGGCAGACGGCACAAATCTGGCACGCTGGCTCAAAGAAAAAGTGCCGCGGAGGGAAACTCCCGCGGCACGGTTTCGTTGAAAGAATCAGGGAATTACTTGTTGCCGGATTTGGATTGGTCGTCGAGGGACCTGAAGAGTGCCTCGGTGCCGACAACCTGTCCGTCGCGGGTGCCGGGGATCAGAGTGTCGCGTTCGATGTCGCCCTTCTTTGCGCCGGCGATGGTGACGCTGTTGACCTGCAGCGTGCGGCCGAGCGCGCGTTCGTAATTGGCCTTGGCTTCAGCAAGGTTGGCCAGTGCGCGAAGTTCAGTACCCTGAGCGGTGATGTAATCGCGCTGGGTGAGAATCACGTTGTAAACCGTGGAAGCGCCGAGCTGATATTTTTTCTGTTCGGCTTCGAAGGTCTGTTTCTGGAGTTCGCGGGCTTTGCTGGCGGCTTCCACCTGGGCGCGGCCTTGTTCCACGGCGATTTGCGTGTTGCGGACGTCGAGAACGGCGCTGTTCTTGATTTGCTGCATTTGCGCTTCCAGTTGGCGTTGCGTCAATTGCGCGTGGATGTTGTCCGCCTGCGCCGCCCGGTTGCGAATGGGAATCTGGAAGTTGATGCCGACGGTATAGTTCGGGAAACGGTTGTGAAACACCTGGCTGAGGCTGTCGGGCAAGCCCTGCTTGGTCTCGCCGGTGACGGTGGTTCCAGTGGTGGGTGGCAAAAAGATCGGAATGGGAAGGCCGGTAAGGGGGTCAATACCCTCGGCGGGCTGACCAGTTGGTCCAACGATGGCTTGGCCCGGAATGGTGGTGGGGGAGGTGATCGCGGAATTACCGGCAAGGCCGGTGCTGGAGTACGAGGCATTCAAAGTGGCGACGGGCAACAAGGCGTTCTTCGTGGCCTTGACGTCAATTTCGCCATTCTTCAGGTTGAGAATCTGCTCCTGCACGTCCGGACGATTGACGAACGCTTCCTTGACCGCGTCGGCGAAGTTGGAAGTCTGAATAGATTGCGGTGAGTCGGGTTTGTCCGTGGGAACGATTTCGACGCTGATGAGATTGGAAGCCGTGGGGTCCTTTGAAATGTAGTTCTTCACCACAAGCTCGTCCTGAAGCTGCGTGGTCTGCGCGACGATCAGGTTTTGCCGGTCGGTGGCGAGTTCGGATTCCGCGCGGGTGACGTCGAGCGGGGCCATGGTGCCGATTTCCAGTTGCTTCTTGTTGTCGTTATAGAGTTTTTCAGAGACGGTGACGGCCTGCATTTCGACTTTGACGTTCTCGCGAGCGTAGACGAGTTCCCAATAGGCGGTGATGGTGTTGGTCACCGTGGTGATGGCCTGCTGGGCAAAGGAGAAGTCCGCGATCTTGCGGTTGTTTTCGGCGATCAGGATGTTGCGGCGGGTGATGTCGCGGCCAAATCCCTGGAGAAGCTGCTGCTGAAAACTTATGCCGATAGAGGACTGCACCGCCGGATCGAAGAAGTTGAAGGTCGAGGAGGAAGAGGAGCGCGTGTTGTTCCAGAAGACGTTGAGAGTGGTGCCGGTGGAAAAACCTTGGGAGAAGGCAGTGTTGTAGATTGCGTTGTGTTCCGCGAGAGCGGAAAGCGTCGTCGACCCCGTACCGGAGATGAGGGGGTTATTTACCGGGAAGCGGGCGTCGGACCAGGAGAGGGTTTGCGTAATGTAGGGGTCGAAATACAACGTGGGCAGGCTGGCCGTGGAGCCTGCGGAGAGGCTGTTGGGAACGCCGAAGCCGAAACCGCCTGCCTTGGTTTTAAGGATGCTGGCATCGGCCATCCACGGGTTGTAGCGCTGCACGACGATGTCCATGCTGTTTTCGAGCGCGAGCGCGATGGCGTCCTGGAGGCTGAGGTTCATCTTGCCGTCCTGGATAAGCTGCTCCAGGCGCGGCGAATTGCTGAGCGTGCCGGGATTGACATAACGCTGGCGGAAGGGGGCGGAGATGTCCGGCCAGGGATTCGGCGACTCGGTGTAATGATACTTGCTAAGGCCAAGAGCGATGGGAAGGCCTCCCTGCATGGGGGCCTTGGCCTGCGCCGCGGAGTCCGGCTGCTGGGCGAACACCGGAGCAGCGGGCCCCGCCGCCAGAATTCCCGCCAGGACTGCGGCGAGTAGGGATTTAGCGAACGGCTTCGTCATGATTATCCTCACCTTTAGACTTCAAATACCAGCAAATGAACTTGTTGCGTGATGTGGCTTCTCTCTGTAAAACGCTTTCCGGGGGCAAATTGTTTCATGGAAATGGAGTTGGAGAAGCACCCAGACCGGAATTTACCGGGACCGACCGATAAAATATCAAGCAGCGAGTCTAACAGGCGGCGCCATTCCTTGACAACGCGTGGCCCGGAGGCTAGGCTGCTGACATTTCGACGTTTAGGAGCGACCCAAAGTTAGCTCTCTTATGCTTACACGGGAAGAATTGTTAAAGGTGTTCGAGAAGGCGGGCGCTATTCGCCAGGGCCATTTTGAGCTCTCCAGTGGCCTCCATAGCGGCACGTATGTGCAGTGCGCGCTGGTGCTGCAGTATCCGCGGTTCGCCGAAAAGCTGGGGCAAGCGCTGGCCGCTCTCTTCTCCGATGCGAGAATTGATGCGGTCGTTTCCCCGGCGCTGGGCGGCGTGATTATTGGCCAGGAAGTGGCGCGGGCGTTGCCGGCGCACGGCGATGTGGTGGGCGGTGGGGTGCCGGCGATGTTTGTGGAGCGCGATGCCAGCGGCACGATGTGCCTGCGGCGAGGATTTACGATGCGAGAGGATATGCACGTCCTCGTGGTGGAGGATGTATGGACCACGGGCGGCTCAACGCAAGAGGCTATCAGCGTGGTAGAAGAGGCCGGCGGGCGCGTGGTGGCCGCGGGCGCGTTGATTGATCGCAGCGGCGGTAAGATTGAATTTCCCGTGGAGTCGAACGCGCTGCTGGAGCTGACCATTGAAAGCTATGAGCCGGACGATTGCCCGCTCTGCCGGCAGGGAACTGTGGCGGTGAAGCCAGGCAGCCGGTTCGCGAGGTCCGCTCCGTGAAGCAGTTAGTAGTCGGCAGTTGGAAGTCGGTAGTTCTGCTGGCCGCCACCAGCAGCGGCTACGGACGCTACTTACTAGTGGGCTCTTTTCTGTAAACTACAAGCTACCGACTACAAACTTCCGACTTCCTCATTCATGCACTATTTCAAGCTCACGATTGCCTACGACGGTACGGATTATCACGGCTGGCAGATTCAAAAGAACAAGCCGACGATCCAAGGCGAAATTGTGTCCGTGCTGCGGCGGCTGACGCAGGAAAATGTGCAACTCCTGGGTGCGGGGCGGACGGATGCGGGCGTTCATGCGCTGGGGCAGGTTGGAAGTTTTCGGACACAATCCATGCTTTCGGCGCTGGAATTTCAGCGGGCGCTGAATGCCCTTTTGCCTCCTGCGATCCGCATCGTGCAACTGGAGGAGAGCGGGCCGGATTTCAGCGCGCGATGGTCGGCGAAGGGGAAAGTTTACCGTTATCGGATTTATCGCGGGAAGGTGGTGCCGCCGTTTTTGTGGCGATATGTTCTGCACTATCCTTTTCCGCTCGAAGAAGAGGCGATGCGCGATGCGGCGGCGCGATTCGTGGGGGTGCACGATTTCACTTCGTTTGCGGCTTCCACTGGCTCTGAAGACGATGACAAGGAACGCAACATGCAGCGGGAGATTTTTGCGACGGAGTTGCAGCGCACGGAGGACGGCGAGGAGTTGTGGTTCACGGTGCATGGGCGGTCGTTTTTGCGTTATATGGTGCGCAAAATGGTGGGGACGCTCCTGGAAGTGGGGCGCGGGAAGCTGAAGCCGGAGGACATTGACCGGCTGTACGAGATCAAGGATCGCTCGAAATCCGGACCGACGGTGCCACCGCAGGGGCTGTTCATGGTGAAGGTGGACCACGACGAGGCGTACCGGGTTTCGTAGCGGGAGCGCTGAACGGCACGACACTTTTGCGGAATCCCACGGGAGTGTAGAATCAGGTCCATGGCTGCTACATCTGCGATGTTGGATACGCTTCCCTCGATTGATCCGGCTACCGGGAAGGTGCTGAAGCACTACGAGCGCACCTCTCCGCTGGCGGTGCCGCAGCTTCTGGCCAAGGCGCGCGAAGCGCAGCGCGAGTGGGCCAAACGTTCGGTAGAAGAGCGTTGCGAGCGGCTGCGCGTATTGCAATCGATCATTTTGGAGAAGAAAGACCTGCTCGCCGATGCCGTGGTGCGGGAATCGGGGAAACCGCGGTCGGAGGCGAAGTTCGCCGACGTGTTTGTGTCCCTGGATTCCGCCAAGTATTTTGCCGAGAACACGGCGTTGCTGATGCGATCGGAAGGCGTGCCGCATCACAGCCTGGCGGCCAAGGCGAAGTCCGGCAAGCTGGTATACGAGCCGCTGGGCGTGGTGGCGATTATCAGCTCGTGGAATTACCCGCTGGCAATTCCGATGAGCCAGATTACGGCCGCGGTCGCGGCGGGGAATGGCGTGCTTTGCAAGACCAGCGACTTCACTCCGGAATGCGGAGAGCTGATTGGGCAATTGTTCCGCGAAGCAGGCTTCCCCGAGGATCTCGTGACGATTGTGCAGGGCGGGGGAGAAGTCGGCCAGGCACTGATCGAAGCGCGGCCCGACAAAGTGTTTTTCACCGGCAGCGTGTTTACTGGCCGGCATGTTGCGGAAGCTTGCGCGCCGCTGCTGATTCCCAGCGTGCTGGAACTTGGCGGAAAAGACGCCATGCTGGTGCTGAAGGACGCGAATCTGGAAATCGCATCGAGCGCGGCGGTCTGGGGGAGCTATTCAAACTGCGGGCAGGTTTGCCTTTCCGTGGAACGGCTGTTCGTTGAGGAATCCATCAGCGAAGCATTCTTGCAGAAATGCGTGGAGAAAACAAAGAAGCTGCGGATGGGTCCCGGCTACGAACCTAATACGGAAATTGGGCCGATGATTCGGCCGCAGCATGTACAGCGTATGAGTGAATTGCTTGCCGACGCTGTGAAGCATGGCGCGCAGATTTTGTGCGGCGGGCGGCCGCGGCCGGAGCTGGGGCCAAATTTCTTTGAGCCAACCGTGATTACCGGCGTAGAACCCTCTATGAAACTTTTTCAAGATGAAACGTTCGGGCCGATCATGGCGATTCGCGTGGTGAAGGATGCCGAAGAAGCGATCCGGCACGCGAACGATTCCGAATTTGCCTTGTCGGCCAGCATCTGGACCGGCAATCGGGAAATCGGGCGGAGAATTGCCCGGGAGATGCGCGCCGGTGTGGTGATGGTGAACGACCTGATTAGCGGTTTTGCGATCGCCGAAGCGCCGCACGGGGGCTGCGGACTGAGTGGCTGGGGACGCACACACGGTAAGGCAGGCTTTCAAGAGATGGTCCACGTGAAATACATCGATGAGGACCGGCTGCCGTGGATGGAAAAGCCCTGGTGGTATCGCTACGGAGCGGATGTCGAGAAGGCGGGCGACTCGTTTTTGACCTTTGAATTTGGCGGAAGTTGGATGGAGCGCTTGCGCCATGCGCGCGCGGCCCTGAAGACTGTTTTCCGCGATCACGGTTTGAAATAAGAATCGAGGAGCGTACCTTGGCCGAAGAAACTCCGGAAATTGCGCCGTCCACCGAAGCACCGGAGTCTCCTAAGACTCCGAAGATCAAGGTGCGCAAGCCGAAGCAGCGCGCCTGCGACGAGCGCAACGAAAAGGGGAAATTGTGCGCCGGGCACCTGAAGCGCTGGTACGACCTGACGCCGGAAATCGAGGCGGTGGTGGGGAAGGGCGCGGAGATCTACCGCTGCGAGTTTTGCAAGATACTGTTCCGGCCCGACCCAAAGCAGCTGCCAAACAGTTTCACACTGCGCTATTAGGCTGAGCCCGGAGGCCGCGCGACCATGAATCGCTCCGAATGGATGCACGACTGGAATGCCGAGGGGCCGATGGCCATCGCTCCGGGGACGCGCGTGCTGCTGAATGACGAGACGTTGCGCGACGGGCTGCAGAATCCCTCCATCCAAGACCCCACCATCGAAGAAAAAATCGAAATCTTGCACTTGATGGAGTCACTGGGCATTGATTCGGTGAACATCGGGCTGCCGGGCGCCGGTCCGCGCGCTGTCGAACACGTGGAAGCGCTGGCGCGCGAGATTGCCACGAATCGCATGCGCATCCGGCCGAATTGCGCGGCGCGAACGCTGGAGGCCGACATCCGGCCGATCGCGGAAATTTCCCAACGTGTGGGCATCGCCATCGAAGCGGCGACGTTTCTGGGCTCGAGCCCCATTCGCCGGCTGGTGGAAGACTGGACCGTGGATCATCTGGAGCGCACGACGGAAGCGGCCGTGAAATTCGCGGTGGCGCAGGGACTGCCTTCGATGTACGTCACCGAGGATACGATTCGCACCGATCCGGACACGGTGAAGCGGCTTTACAGCACAGCGATTCGCAGCGGCGCGCGCGCGATTGTTTTGTGCGACACGGTGGGCCACGCGACGCCGCCGGGGACGTTCAACCTGGTGAGATTCGTGATTGAGAACGTGGTGAAGCCGAGCGGGGAAAAAATACGCGTCGATTGGCACGGGCATCGCGATCGCGGGCTGGACATTGCGAATTCCCTGGCGGCGGTGGCCGCGGGGGCGCATCAGGTGCATGGCGTGGCGCTTTCGCTGGGCGAACGTGTGGGCAACACGCCAATGGAATTGCTGCTAGTGAATTTCCGGTTGATGGGATTGATTGAGAACGATTTGAGCAGTCTGAAGGAATATTGCGAGAAAGTGGCCAAAGCCACGCACACGGTGATTCCGCCAAACTATCCGGTGTTCGGCAAAGATGCGTTTCGAACCGCGACCGGGGTGCACGCCGCCGCGATCATCAAGGCGCTGAAGAAGGGCGACCAGGAATTGGCGGACGCGGTTTATAGCGGCGTGCCGGCGCATCTTTTTGGGCTGGAGCAGGTGGTGGAGATTGGGCCGATGAGCGGGAAATCGAACGTGCTGTTCTGGCTCTCGAAGCACAAGATTCCGGCTTCGGAGGAACTGGTGAACCGGGTTTTCGATGCCGCCAAGCAATCACCGCGGATTCTTACGGAAGAAGAGTTGCTGGCGATTTGTGCCGCGAGTAAAACTCCTGTTTAACGATTTGCCCATCCCCCTTTCGGCGGGTGTTTGAGCGGGTTAGAATGGCGGCGTGATTGGATCGGCCTCTCCACGAAAGCCAACAAAAGTTTCCGCCTACATGCATCTGTCACTTCGTACAGTGAAACCCCTCGCGGTTTGCGTTATCCTCTTGGTCATGCCGATTCGCTCCACGGTCCTCTCCCACGCCGCGCGGCCCTTCACGTCGTTTTCCCTGGCGGATCAGCCGCAGGTGAGGAACGCGCTGGACTGGTTCGCGAAAAATCTCACCTGGATCAATGACGAGCAGGCCCGGCTGACGGAAATTCCCGCTCCTTCCTTTGAGGAGGAAAAGCGCGCCGCGGCGGTAAAGGTTTTGCTGGCCGCCGAGGGTCTGGTGGTGCACACCGACAAGATCGGCAACGTGATTGGCGAACTGCACGGCTCGAATGACAAGGAATGCATCCTGCTGACCGCGCATCTGGATACTGTTTTCCCCGCCGGCACCGATGTGAAAGTGAAGCGCGAAGGCGAACGCATGCTGGCACCGGGAATTTCGGACAATGGCACCGGCCTTGCCGCGCTGGTGGCCATGGCGCGGGCCCTGCACGCGGCGAAAATCAAACCGCAGCGCACGATTCTGTTTGCGGCAAACGTGGGCGAAGAAGGAGAAGGAAATCTGCGCGGGATGCGCGCGCTGATTGACGCCTACCGGGCAAAGATTCGCGCGGTGATTGTTCTGGATGGTTCGGGCACGGACCATGTAACCACGAAGGCGCTGGCTTCGCGACGGCTGGAAGTTGTGATCACCGGGCCGGGCGGCCACAGCTGGTCGGATTTCGGGATGGTGAATCCCATCAACGCGCTGGTGCGCGGTTCGGTGCGCTTCATTAACACGCGGGTGCCG
>Ga0075030_100006012_pt1 | contig 10912 bp, 8 predicted proteins | sample LitLauG_LLR_2012_FD_71393 | JGI IMG/M metagenome (GOLD analysis project Ga0075030, IMG submission 71393) | Freshwater sediment microbial communities from Pennsylvania, USA - Little Laurel Run_MetaG_LLR_2012 | ecosystem: Environmental > Aquatic > Freshwater > Creek > Sediment | place: USA...
GCCGGGATCAAAGTTTTGGGGAGATTTACGGAATGATTGGCTCGACGGCCTTCTGGGAAAAATGGAAGACAGGGGCCGCCGGGAGAAATATCGCGTGGCGTTTTTGGACAACACTGCTCGGGACGCTGAAGTCGGGCATCGTCGAAATCGCCACAGCAAATAGTTCGCGACAGTTCGGGAGAGAAGAGGAGAAGGAATAATGAATCGCAGATTAGCCATGAGTTTGATCCTCGGTGGCACCTTGGCAGTGAGCGCCGGCTTCGCCCGAGCGCAACAGCAAGATGCGCCGCCTCCTCCGCCCCCCGGCGGAATGCGGCACGGCGGTCCCGGCGGAGACATTATGCCCCCTCCAATGGGTGATCGCATCGAACTGATGGGCTTCGAAGGAATGCGCGGCGGAAAGCTGGTGACCGGCGCGCCATTCAGCGGAGTCGCTGTTACTGAGTCGACGCAAACGCTCGCGGACGGAAATCACATCACCCACAAGACGCAGACGAATGTTTTCCGCGACAGCCAGGGACGCGTTCGCAAGGAGGTAACGCTCTCGGGGTTTGGTCCGATGGCGGCTTCCGGCGAACCAAAATCGTTCGTGGTGATCAGCGATCCGGTGGCCAATGCTAATTTCGTGCTGCATCCCGATACGAAAGTGGCAGAAAAAATGGGCCATGGCGGACGCGGAATGAAAGGCCTGGCCAAGGGCGGCAAGTTCGAAGAAAAGATGCAGGCCCGCCAGGAAGCGGAAATCGCTGCCGGCACGCTTAAGAAAGAAGATCTGGGCACGCAGGTGGTTGGCGGAGTCAGCGCGCAAGGAACGCGTCTGACGAAGACGATTCCAGCGGGTCAGGTGGGAAATGAGAAGCCCATCCTCATCGTACACGAGACGTGGTTCTCCAACGATTTGCAAATGGTGGTGATGAGCAAGCGTAGCAATCCGTTGGGCGGCACAACCACCTACACGTTGACAAATATTCAACGCACCGAGCCGGCGGCGACACTTTTCGCCGTGCCCGCCGACTTCACGGTAACAGCCGGCCGCCCGATGGGAAAGCGCGGGGGCCCTGGATTCAAGGGGGCGCCGATGCCGCCTCCTTCGGAAGACTAAAGCACAACACACGATCTTCTCTCCTGAAGACGGAGCGCCCTTTTCGCAGCTGCCCCCATCACTGCGGAAAGGGCGTTGCCGTGTTTGGAAGAGACAAGATGACGTAAAGAATGCGGAAGCGACGAACAGCGCGGACTTTGCGCTATCAGCGCAACAAGCGCGTGAGCAAACGACTCAACAGGATGCGATCGCGAGGACTGATGTGGGTAAATTCGACGCCCATTTCCTTGCCGGGGGTGATGTTTCGTACTACGCCTTCGGCTTTGACCGAGCCTCCGGGTACTTCAAAGGCTAACCTCAGTTTTGTACCTATTGGCGGTGCTTCGGAGACGGAGATGGAACAGCCTCCCATGCCCAGGGTCTGCACGCGAGAAATCTGATGCTCGCCGCTGTACCAAGCCACGAACATGCCTATGGGCAGCGAGATGCGTTCGTAGCGGCGCGTCCCGCAAAGAGTTTCTTCGGCCATAAGACAATGAAATGGTACAAATCGGATTTGAGGGCAGCCAATAGAACCAAAGTCCCCTCTCACGGGTACTCTTAGATCGTGGCTCGACTCACACAGTCGGAAATCCGACTCGCTTGAGGAGCGCTTTGAAACGTGGATCGGCGCGTAGCGGATCAAGGCAGGGGTCAACCATTAAGTATGTAAGCCCCTTATCTCTCACTTGGTATGCCCGTTCCAGCCACTCAAAGGCCTGGTCGTTTTCTCTCATCCCCGCATAGATCAAGGCAATTTCATATCGGCCGATGCCGGTTTTGTCTACATGTTCCCTCAGCTTTGGAAGAATAGCGCGGGCTTCCGTTTTTCGGCCGTCGCGCGCATAGGCGTTGCCCAGGTGGCCCAATCCGTGGGGAACGTCACCCATCTTCTGAAACGCTTGAATGGCTTTTTCGTATTCGCCTCTTTCTACGTAGATGATGCTCAGCGGAAACAGAGTTTCAGCTGGGTCCGGCCGCATCGCGATCGCGTGCTCAATTTGTGCCAGCGCTTGGTCATATTGACGCGCATAGTAATAAATGAAGCTGAGGTTCATATAAGAGTGGCTGGAAACGGGGTCGATCCTCAAAGCAAGGTTCCCTTCTTCCACGGCATCGTTCACCAGACCCACTCGATTGAGATAGTTGGCATAGGCCCAATGAACCGTCGCCGAGTTCGCATTCAATTCCAGCGCGCGCTGGAATTGCTTCCTCTGCGTGGCCCAGTCCCAATCCTGGTTCATGGCGGCGACACCAAGTTCGAGATGCGGCTCCGGCCGCGAATCATCGAGTTCAATGGCTTTAAGGGCCTCAGCCTTCTGCTGCGAAAAGGCTTCGGCGTACGACATCCAGCCGGCTTCGCCCATCCAGCCGTAGGCGCTGGATAGCGCGGCATGCGCTGCCGCATAATCGGAGTCTTTTTCGATCGCTTGGTGGAAATATTCGATGGCAGCGCGAGGGTTTCCGGAGTTTATCTGCTGAGTGCCCTGTAAGTACGCCTCGATCGCTTCCGGCTTGACCGGCCTCACGCTATTGAAACGTGCCTGTTGCTGTGGCGTGAGTTCAATCCGGATTTCATCGGTGATAGCCTTCGCCACGTCGCTCTGCAATTCAAGCACTCCGGTCATGTCTCGCTCATAGGAGTGCGCCCAGATATGTTCATCGGACCGCGAATCAATCAGCTGTGCGGTGATGCGGACACGATTGCCTTCGCGAACGATCGAGCCTTCCACGATGGCGTCCACTTGCAACTCCTGAGCGATCTCGGGAAGTTTCTTTTTGGTGCCTTTATAGGTCATCACCGAGGTTCGCGAAATGACCCGCAGTATCGGCGCCTTGCCCAATTCTGCGATCAGTTCCTCGGTCATGCCGTCCGCGAAATACTCTTGGTTGGGATCGCCGGAAAGGTTTATGAGCGGAAGGATCGCAATCGATCGAATCGGTTTGATCGCTGGCGGTTTCTTCCAGGTGTCAACTACGAAAAGTCCTGCTGCGATCAAAAGCAGAGCAACTACAGTGAGCACCGTCCACTGGCGTGGTGATGTTCGCCTTGCACTCTGCCGGTCTGACACCGCACCCGACGATTCCGGATTTGCTGCCTCGAGTCGGTCACCTTCACCGGATAATTTCTCGGCCGTTGCCCAAACAAACTTGGGGACGTAAGATCCAACCGGAAGCTCAATGCGAACTATAGGCTCGCGGACTGACCCATAGTACTGCGCAAGCCGGCGCCGGACTTCTGTCGCCTTCACGCGAACCACTGCGTCATTTGCGGTGTCGTAATCAGCTGGGCGCCCAAACATTTCGGCGCCGATCATTCGTTCCTTAAGAGATGCCGTGCGATCAGCAAGTCCGTGCTCTACAACGAGTTGCAGGAACTCCTGCGCCCGTTTGCTGCTAGCGAACCCGGGACTCGCGAGGATTTCTTGGAGGTGTTCCCGAATCAGGCCAACCTGTTGTGAGCTTAACCTTTCCGAATCGTCAATTGAACCGCTCGGTGAGGTCATTTTGCACATCCCTCTTAAGCTCGCGTTCGGTATCGCAGATTTTCCTGTCCACCCGCCCAGAAGGTCTATCCGAACGCCAATAAGTCCATTGGAATCAGTCCTTAGGCACGTTAGCACCCCCAGCAAACTGTTCGGAACATTCCCACGTCGCTGCAAATGCGATATTAGATTTCGTCATCGGCCTCTCTCGGTCATCCCTGGCGTAAACCGGCGACCAACTGGAGTTCGGAGGGTTTGAATTGATGCAAGAAGAACTACCCATCCTCGGCAAAAACAATCGCTGCCCCGAGTCCCAATCCGCCTCCGTTGCCGAATCCGAGCGCCAAAAAAGCGAACAACGGCTCCGGCACATCCACGACATGGAAATGGTCGGGAGATTTGCCGGCGGCATCGTCCACGGCTTGAATAACATTCTGACTGTCATCGTAGGAAGCAGCCAGCTGCTTCTAGATCACCCTGAAGTCGGAACATCAGCCAGAGACCGCGTCCAGCAGATCTTCGATGCAGGTTTTCGCGCTGCCAATCTAACCAGTGAACTTCTGGCCTTTACTCACAAGCAGTCCCCACGGGCGGTGCCACTAGACCTCAATGAAGTAATTAGGGAGAACACGAACATGCTTCGATTCCTGATAGGAAACGGCATCGAACTGAAAACCGAGTTGGAAGCCGATTTGTCTCATATTAGCGCCGATAAAGGCCAAATGGAACAGGTCCTCATCAATCTTTGTGTCAACGCTCGGGATGCCATGCCTCAGGGGGGTAGTATCGTGATCGAATCGCAAAATGTTGATGTCGAAACAGAGTATTCCGTAAATCCCCAGTTTCCGATTAAGCCAGGCTGCTATGTCCGGTTTTCGGTGAGCGACACCGGCACGGGAATGGATCCGGCGACACTGCGGCGGGTTTTCGAACCTTTCTTCACCACCAAGGAACCCGACAAGCGAATGGGCCTCGGTTTGGCTACCGTCCAGAGCATTGTGAAGCAGGCCTGCGGATTTGTGAGGGCTGAGAGCCAACTGGGCGAAGGTTCCACTTTTTCCGTGTACTTGCCGGCACTGGCCGAGCCGACACGAAGCCCTCACAAGGATTACATGTTGCTCGAAAACATTCGGGGAACAGAAACCATCCTGCTGGTAGATGATCCGGCTTCCTCTCTCCAGGAAACTCTGGAGAACCTCGGCTACACGGTCTTGGCAGCGGAAGACGTCGAACGTGCCGAGGAGATAGCCGATCGTCACGGAGATATTGCCTTGTTGCTGACAGACATAAGTTTGCCCCGCATCAGCGGCCTAACGCTCGTGGCAAACTTGCGGAAATCTCGCCCTGCACTGAAAGTGCTGCAGCTGACTCCGCCTCCCAGCGGATTTGTGAACTATGGATTTACTCACGAGGGCTGCGACTTTATACGAAAGCCCTTTACTCCCAGAGCTCTCGCTCAAAAACTACGGCATCTTCTCGACGACTCAGCGTGAACCCAGGCTAACTTGGTCTGGACGAAAGGCGACGAGGCTAAGGCAAATCCTTTTGCATGCGCTCGACAACTTCCTTGGGCTCGGTGACGGGGGCGTTGTTGAGGTATTTGCCGAAGAAGACCAGGTAGCGCTGGAGGCGGTCAACCAGGTGGCGCGGCTCGGTGAAGCCGTGATTTTCGCGAGGGTAGACGACGTACTCGACGGGGACGTGGCGCTCAACCAAGGCGCGATAAAATTCCTCGGACTGCGGGATGGGCACGCGGGTATCGGACTGGCCATGGAGGATCATGGTGGGGGTCTTCACGTTATTGACAAACTTCATGGGGGAATGATCCCAGTACTCCTGGAAATTGTCCCAGGGGGCTTTGCCGTCGAAAAAATTGCGCATGTACAGGTGAATGTCGCTCTGCGAATACATGGAATAGAGGTCGGGCAGGCCGGCACCGGGTGAAATGGCTTTGAAGCGATCGGTCTGGGTATCGATCCAAAAGGTCATGTAGCCGCCGTAGGACCAGCCGAAGGCGCCGAGGCGATCGGGGTCGGCCCAGCCGCGGTCGACGACGGACTGGACTCCGCTCATGTCGTCCTTGTAGTCACCGTTGCCCCAGTCGTTCTGGTTGGCGCGGGTGAATTTTTCGCCGCGGCCGATGGAGCCGCGAAAATTGGGTTGTAGGACCATATAGCCGTTGGCGGCCATCACTTGGGCGGCGAGGGAGAAGGAAAGGAGCGAGGTTCCTGTGGGGCCGCCGTGCGGATTGAGCAAAAATGGGGCTTTGCGGGCGGCGTCGTAGTCCACCGGCTTGGTGACGATGCCGTCGATTTCCATGCCGTCCTTGGTGCTCTTCCAGCGAATCACTTCGGTTTCGCCGAGGGCGTATTCGGCGAGCCAGGCGTTGTGATTGGTGAGCGGCTCAATGGCGCTGAAGCGCAGGTCGCTGCTTCGGAACACTTCATCGGGATGCTTGGGGTCGGACCAGGTGCCGACGGCGGTGCCGCTCTTTGCGTTGATGGCGGAGAGGTGAAGCACGCCGGGCTTGTCGGTCAGGCGGCGGACGGTTGCGGCGGTGACGTCGGCAGCGAAGACTTCCTCGGTTTCGTGGTCGATGGTACTGAAATAAATTGTTTTGCCGTCCTGCGCCCAGAGGGGTTCTTCGGCGTTCAGCTCGAAGCCGCCCATCAGCTTGCGGGGCTCGCCGCCGTCGGCGCTCACGACAGAAAGATTCTGCTGGTAGATGTCGTCGCCGGCAGTGCTTAAGTAAGCGATCCATTTGCCGTCAGGGGACCAGCGGGCAGTGCGTGTGTGCGTTGCGTCTTTGGTTTCGATGAGCTTGCGCTGCTTGCCTGTGGCCACGTCCAACACCCAGGCGGTTTGCAAGCTGGCGTCGTCGGCGCGCGGCGTGGGGTTGGATGTGAAGGTGATGTGGGTCCCATCGGGGGACCATCGCGCGTCGCTTACGGTAAAATCGCCGTGAGTGATTTGCTTTTCGTCGCCGCCGGCGATGTCCCAGGTCCACAAGTGCTCCATTTTGAGGTCGTGATCCACGACGACGGCGTCATCCTTATCTTTCTTGCGCTTTTCCTGGTCAGTGCTTTCCGGAACGGTGGCCTCTAGCAGCAGCGTTTTGCCATCGGGCGAAAACTCGTAGCTGCCCACTCCAGATTTGTGTTTCGTCACCTGCCAGGCCTCTCCGCCATCGGCGTAGAGAAACCACACTTGCGGCTTGGCCTCTTTTTCTTCGCCGCCTTCTTTCGTGAAGGCGAGGATTTCTCCGTCGGGCGACCATTTGGCGTTCGAGACGGTCTTTTCGCCGCGGGTGAATTGGCGCGCGGCGCTTGCCGGGCCTGCGGCGGGAACAACCCAAAGTTGCGAGACGAATTTGCCGAGCGCTCCGCCCTTTTCCGCAGAGTCGCCTTCCTTGCTGGGCGGCAGGGTGGACAGCAGGTACGCGACGCGCGCGCCATCGGGCGAAATGCGCGGGGCGCTCACGCGCGCGATCTTCAGAATGTCGCCAGCGCCGAACAGTTTCTTGCCGTCCTTGCTGTGGGCAACCATCGCCGGCTGCTTGGGCGCAGCTTCCTGCTTCGAGGAAGGCTCCTGCCCCGCCGCCCCAACCGCCACGGTCATCAGCATCGCCAGCAAACTCAATTTCGAAATCGTGCGCATCGTCTTCCCCCCGTCTTTCGCTCAGATTCCCCGCTTGGGCCAACCGAACCGGACGCATCCTACAACATCAGGCCCACAGGTGAGCCGAATTTCTTCCTCGCCTGGGACGACCACCTCTAGTAAGAGGGCGTGGCTTCTAATAGGATGAGGGCCGACGAAAGAAGGGCCGGGAGTGAGCCATGGAGCGCAATATTCGAGAACTGCTTAACCTTTATAACCCGAATGACCCGCTGGATCACGCGTGGACGATTCCGTCGCCTTGGTATTTTGAGCCGCGGGTGGGCGAACTCGAGCAGCAGAGCGTGTTTGCGAAGACGTGGCAGGTGGTGGGGCGCGCGGATCAGGTGCGGGAGCAGGGGAGTTTCTTCACCGCGGACTTGGCGGGAGAGCCGCTTGTGGTGGCGCGCGGAGATGACGGGCAGTTGCGAGCGTTTTACAACGTTTGCCGGCACCATGCGGCGGCAGTGGTGACGGAAGCGGAAGGGTGCGCGAAGCAGTTCCGGTGTCCTTACCATGGGTGGACTTATGGGAACGATGGGGCGCTGAAAGGGATGGTGGAGTTTGAGGGGGTATGCAATTTCGACCGGGGGAAGAATGGGCTGGTACCGGTGAAAGTGGATACCTGGGAGAATTTTGTGTTTGTGAACCTGGATGGGCGAGCGGGGGAGCTACGGGGGTTTCTTGGTGCGATTCCGGGAATTGTGGCGCCGCTGCAACTGACGAAAAAGCTGAAATATTTCGACCGGCGGATTTACACGCTCAAGTGCAACTGGAAGGTTTACGTGGACAATTATCTGGACGGCGGGTACCACGTACCGCACGCACACAAGGGATTGAGCAGCGTGATCGAGTACACGAAGTACACGATTGAGAATCTCGAGAGGGCGTGCCTGCAATCGAGCCCGCTCTCTTCGGGGACGAAGAAGGAATCGGGAGTGGCGGCGACGCGGCAAGGACGGGCGTTTTATTTGTGGATTTATCCGAACTTCATGATTAACGCGTATGAAGGCGTGATGGACACGAACCTGGTGCTGCCGATGGGCGTGGATAAATGCGCGGTGGTGTTTGACTACTACTTTGCGGACGTCAGCAAGAAGGCGCTGAAGAAAAACCAGGCGAGCATCAAGGTGAGCGAAAAAGTGCAGGAAGAAGATGAAGCCATCTGCGATGCGGTGCAACGAGGGCTAGCTTCACGCGCGTACGTGGCCGGGAGGCTTTCAGTGCGGCGCGAAGCGGGTGAGCACCTGTTTCATCGATTGCTGCATGCCGACCTGATGGGAGCGCTGGAACGCCCAGCGGCGGCTGATTAGAAACGCAGGCGATTCTGCGAAGCTGAATTTGCGAGCTGCAGACGGCCTGAATGTGCTCATTGAAGGCGAGCGCATCGTCCTCACTCCGAAAAAGAAACGATCACGCAGAGAGCGCAATATTAAGGACCCGATTACGGGACTGCCTGTATTAACCGCCCCGCCCAGCCCAGGCGCTCCAAAACTGACGAGCAAGCAAGTGTCAGAAATGCTCGCGGATTTTCCGTAAAGCATCAATGAAAAAGGCTCTCGGGGACGGCGATAAGCACGCCCCCGGGAGAGTTCCCTTCCTCAGCTTGCTACGGCAGAGAGATCGGTTTGCAACTGCGCGTAGTTGTATCCCGGGGCAAAGCCGTTCTTCTGTGCTTCAGGTGGCAGAATGGCATAGGCTTCGTCCACGCATTCATCCCACCAAGCCCAGGTGGCTAGCTGGGTGTTCCCCCAAGTCAGCACAGTGAGCTGATTCTGGTCGTAGCCCACGGCGTAGACGGCATGGCCGTCCTGGGTCAGCGGGCCGGGCGTCCAGGGCTGGTGGTTGTCGAACTCCTGGACAGCGTTTTGCTGGACCTGGAAACCCAGGTAAACACCGCCAAAAAGTTGGATGGCCAGTTGGACGTGGGTGTGATTCTTCGGGTCGATGCTGACGTAGTTGATGATCTTGTCGCCGGATACGGGGTTCTGGCGCCAATAGTTGAGGACGTCGAGTTCATTCAGGCCGGAGTCGACACCGCCGGTCAGATGCATGTAGAGCTTGACGACGGCGGTCTTTGCCAAGATTTTCGAGGTGCCGAGCATGCCGTGATACACGGTTTCGGCGTGGGCCAGGGCCGCGATGGTGCAGTCACCTAGGGTGTCGTTGCCGTCCATGGGGAACAGCTTGGTTGGGTCAGTGGTCTTGAGCTTGGGATAGACGCTGGTTGTTAAGACGTTGTAGGCAGCAGGCGGTGCGGGAATTGCCGGGGTAAGGTAGCTTTTGAATTGCAGGGTGCGATAGTCGACTTTGGGTGGATGTTTTCCAAATCTGTAGTTGGGCATTTGAAGGAGCTCCTCTCGGGGTTGGACATCGTAGTGTTGTGCGGGAAGAGCTTCGTTCGTTTCAGCCAAATGGATGAATTTTCGATGTGCCCGCCCCAGGCGGGGTTCGATTGATGATGTCCCAGGCGTCCCGAGGTCTACTTTTGACTTTTCACGACCGCATCGGCGATTTCATCCAGGGCCTTCGCTATCAACGGAGCATCACTCGCGGGCACCTGATCGGCTCCGTACATCATTATCACAAGCAGGATTTTCGTTTGTCTGCTCTGACGGCAAACCGTCAGACCTAGCCGATTGGTCGGATCTTTCTCTCTTAACTGTTCTAAGGCTATAGGTTCCCACTTGGCACTCAGATAGGGAGGATCCTTTTTCTGAAGGCCGCTCTTCAAGACTGCGGAACAGACGCCATCCGTGATCACCGGCATGATTTTTAGTTCCGCTGCGCCGCCAGTTCTCAGTATTTGATCGACTTCTCCGACCGCACCCATGGTTATTTTCCCGGCGCCCCACGCCCCAGAGGAGATGTTCACCGAGACATTTAACTTCTGGAGGGGCAAGATGCCCGGTCCATAAATCAGTGTTGAATTCCGCCTTCCGGAATCGGCGATGGACTGCAGCAGAGGCGTCAGCTTTGTGCCGTCATTTGGAGCTGGCGCGGGCTGCACGGAGACAGTGATGTTCGAGCTTCCCAAGTAGAGGCATGCGAAGATAGCGCCGCGCTTCTCGACGGGCTGGGCGGCTAAAACGCGAGCGTAATAGTCCTGGGGTATATAGTCCGGGCGCGGCAAAAGGACGCCCATATTGCCATTGTTTGCACCCTGCAGAACACCGAACATGACATCGCACTCGAATGGCAGGCTCGTTACAACTGTGGCAAAAGGATTGTTCCCCGAGGATTGCTTCACGCTGATCTCAAAATGCGGTTCGCCCTTGTACCGAATCACCTTGGATGAAATGCCGTATACCTTCGCTGGCACAAGCTCCCAGTCCGCAGGAAGGGCCACACTTAATGTAGTGCCCTCCAGTTGCACGACCTGCGCTGCAATACTTAGGGGATAGGTGCTCAGTCCAAAGGCTGCGAGGGCGAGGACCAAATGGGAGAAGAGTTTCAGGTTAGTCCATTTCATGGGTGATCCCTTTGCGGTCATGCAGAGCAAGTGATAGTTGCGGATAGGATAGTGCCCCGAAGCAGGACCATATGCCAGTGTAGCCTTCCGCTGTGTCGATTGACGGTGTCCGAAGCGTCGCCTATACTGAGAATTCGAGTTGCAGGGTGAGTGCTCGCCTGTTTGGCCTCTTCTGAAACGAAAACCGGGTTGCCGGTAGCCTCAGACCGAGTCGCATGC
>Ga0075030_100006016_pt1 | contig 10909 bp, 6 predicted proteins | sample LitLauG_LLR_2012_FD_71393 | JGI IMG/M metagenome (GOLD analysis project Ga0075030, IMG submission 71393) | Freshwater sediment microbial communities from Pennsylvania, USA - Little Laurel Run_MetaG_LLR_2012 | ecosystem: Environmental > Aquatic > Freshwater > Creek > Sediment | place: USA...
CCATGGTGCGTTGCGCCAGATCGCGACGCAGTTGTCCGATTCCGTGCTCGGCGCTGATGGAGCCGCCATATCGCGTTACGGCCGCAAAGACGATTGCGTTGATGCGCTCTTCCAGGGCAAAAACGCTCGCCGGTGCCGTCCCGGGGCGGGCGCCGACATTGAAATGCAGGTTGCCATCCCCCAGGTGGCCAAAGACATAGGCCTGCAGGTTCGGGTTCAGGGCCAGCAGTTCGCGTTCGGTCTCCTGAACAAAGGCTTGCATGACGCCCAGGGGTAGCGCGATGTCGTGTTTGACGTTGCCGCCGGCGCGCGCCTGCGCCTCCGGAATGCGCTCCCGCATTGCCCACAACGATGCGCTGTCGGCAAGCGAGGTCGCCACGATGATGTCCTGCACCGCGCCGGCCTGCAGTGCACTCGCGCCCAAGGCTTCGCACTGACGCAGCGCATGGGCGTGGTCTTCGTGATCGGTCCATTCCAGCAGTACCAGCCAGGGATGGTTGCGCGCAAAGAGGGGGCGCCGTGCACCCAGTACGGTGCCGACGAGATCCACGCACGCCTGGGAAATTACCTCGAAGGCCGTGAGCGCGGGGCCGCCGGCGGCACGGGCGCGCTCGAGCAGGCCAATTGCTGCGCCCAAATCCGCTACGGCAAACAGGCACGCCAGCTGGGCCTGCGGCGCAGGAAAGAGTTTGACGGTGGCCGCGGTAATGATGCCCAGCGTGCCCTCGGCGCCGATGAAAAGCTGTTTGAGGTCGTAGCCGCAATTATGCTTGCGCAGGCCGCGCAGCCCGTCCCAGATGGATCCGTCGGCAAGAACCACCTCCAGTCCAAGAGTCAGTTCCCGTGCATTGCCATAGCGCAGCACCTGGGTGCCCCCGGCGTTGGTGGCAAGGTTGCCGCCAATCGAGCAGCTGCCCTCGGAGGCCATGCTCAACGGAAACAGCCGCTGATGCGCGGCCGCCGCCTGTTGCAGTTGCGCCAGCAGGCAACCCGCCTCGGCCGTGAGCGTGTCGTTCACCGTATCGACCGCGCGGATACGGTTGATCCGGCGCGTGCTCAGCACGAGCGCGCCGCCCGATTCGTCGGGGGTCGCCCCGCCCACCAGGCCGGTGTTGCCGCCCTGGGGGACGATGGCAAGCTTGCGCCCGGCGCACCAACGAACCAGTTCGGCGACCTGCTGCGTGTTGCGTGGCTGCACCACGGCCAGCGCGGACCCACGGTAGCGACCGCGCCAGTCCGTCAGGTAGGGTGCAAGTTCCTGGGGTTGCGACAAAACGCCGTCGGCGCCCAGCAAGCTGCGCAATTCCTCGATCGCATTCATGGCAATAGGATAATCGCTGCGTGCCGGCGCGTTTTTGCCGGTGGAGGCCATCGGCGCCACCGGCGTCGGGCGGTACGGCAACGGCAAGGAACTTCATGGCAGAACCTGTTGAGCGCGAATCCCCGAACCCGATCCCGCCGGAGGGTGGCAGTGCCGCGCACGGCCTGGCTCCGCGCCTGGCACGGGCACGAGAGGTTTTTGCCTTTGCCGTGCACAAGGCGCAGCAGTTGCAACTGGCCCAGGTCGCGGCCAGCCTGACCTTTTCCTCGGTGCTGGCGCTGGTTCCCCTGCTCGCGGTGGTGTTGGCGATTCTGACCGCCTTTCCGGTGTTCACGGAATTTCGGCAGTCGATGGAAAGCGATCTGCCCAAGGGGCTGTTGCCGGTACCCTACGCGCAGACCATCTTGCGCTACCTCTCCGACTTTGCGGCCAAGGCCACGGGGGTGGGGGCTGCGGGCCTGGCCATCCTGGCCTTGTCCGCGCTGTCGATGGTTCTGCAGGTCGACCGCATACTCAACGACATCTGGCAGGTCCATCGCCGCCGCTCACTGGCGCAGCGCCTGCTGGTGTATTGGACCGTCCTGTCGGTGGGGCCGGTGCTTTTGGGCGTAAGCCTGAGTCTGACCTCGTACGTGGTCACGATGCCCGAGGCGCGCATCCAGAACCTTGCTCCGGGCACCCGCCAGGTGCTGGCACTGGTGGCGCCGGGAATCGCGGCCATCGCGTACAGCGCGGTCTACGCGCTCGTTCCCAATCGCGTGGTTGCCTGGCGCCACGCGCTCACCGGCGGCGTGGTTACGGCGGTGACCGGCGAACTCATGAGCCGCGCCTTTGCCGCCTACGTGATCCATGGAAGCTTCCTGTCGATTTACGGCGCCTTTGCCGCAGTACCAATCTTCTTGATGTGGATCTTCTTGTCCTGGCTGACGTTTTTGTTCGGGGCTGCCATCGCCGCGACGCTGCCCCAGCTGGGTGCAACCCGCTTTTTCGACACCCGGCGCGCCGGCGACCGGGCGATAACCGCAATTGCAATCATAAAGATCCTGTTTGACGCGCGCGGGACCGGCGCGCTGCGCGCCGTATCCCTGGGCGATCTGGCGCGCCGGCTACGCAATGACGAGCAGGACATCGCGCAGCTGCTGACGGTGCTCGAATCGCTGGGCTACGTGCGCAAACTCGCGCACGCCGATTCGGGCGTCGAGGAATGGATTCTTTCCTGCGATCCGGATGCCCAAGGATTGGGCCCGGTGTTTCATCACTTTGCCCTGGATCCAGGAAATTCGCTATTGCAAAACGGCGAATTGGGCTTGCGCGCGTGGTTGGCGCCGGCAATCGCCGGTGATTGGCTGCAGCAGGGTCTGGCTCGGATCGCCCCGGCGCCGGTCAATGGATCGACGCAAAGCGCCAGGGCATGAACCTGGTCGCGACATCCGCCATTTAGCCTTTTAGTTCTGCAGGCTGGGCATTGTCACGGGCGGACGCGTGGAAAATGGACGGATCTGCAGGGCGCTGTGCACCTCTTCCGGAAACACGACCGCGCCACCCTTCATTACGAGGCGCGCCTGGCGCAGCAGGCCTACATCTTTGGTGGGGTCGCCCGGTACGAGCAAGAGTTCCGCGCTCTTGCCGCGCTCGATCGTTCCGCGCTGTTGATCCAGATGAAAATATTGCGCGCAGCCCAGCGTTGCTATGCGCAGGATCTCGGCCGGCGCAATTCCCGCGCGCTGCCATGTCTCGAGTTCGGTGTGCAACGCGATTCCCGCGATGTCGTCGGTCCCCGGAAAGATGCGAATACCCGAATCGTGGAGCAGCTTGACAGCGTCGAGTAGTCGCTGCGCCGACGCGCGGTACGCGGCTTCCTGTTCCGGCGCAACGTCAAGTTGCGTCGCCTTAAGGCCGCGCAGGACCCGGCTGGGCATGTGGTCCGCCCAGGGGACCACCGTGGGCGCAAGCTCGCCCGGGCGAGCCAGCAGCATTCCATAAAATATTCCCAGTGTCGGATCATGCGCCGTGCCGTGCTCCTGCATGAGGTGGATCATGCGTGTGAAGTCCGCGCCGTGCAGGTCCAAACGACCCGCGCGTTCCCCGAGGGCCGTAAAGCGAAATGGCGTGCGCGTGTCCTCCTTATCGGTATCGATGAGAAAACCCAGGAGCAGCTGGTTGATGTGGGTAACCTCGTCGTACCCTTCACGCACGGCCCGCTCCGAACTTGAAAAGGCGGGTACATGCCCGGCCACGCGCATGCCCAGGCGGTGGGCTTCCCGCGCAAGTGCCGGTACCCAGTCCGGGTGGGCCGAGTTGTAGATCTTGAGCTGCCAGTATCCGCGCACGGCATACCAGCGCACCGCGGCCAGCGCCTCCTCCAGGGTATCGGCCACGATCCCAACGCGTGCCGAATACGGGCTGCGCCCCTCCAGGAATCCCGATCGCAGCACGTGCGGACCGGCAATCGTGCCCGAGTCGAAATTGCTCACGAGCACGTCGAGCAGCGCATTGTCGTTGCCCATGTCCCGCACGGTGGTCACGCCGGCCGCAAGATCCAGCGGCCCGTCCCAGGGCCCAAGGTGCGCGTGCACGTCAAATAGGCCCGGCAGCACGGTGCCCCCTTCGCCATCGAATACGATGGCATCCTTGGGCACCGGGATTTCGCTACCCACCCCCGTGATTGCGCCGCGATAGGTGGAGACCGTGACGATCGGCGATAGTCCTCCGGTGACCGGGTCGAAGACCCGAACGTTGCGAATCAGAACCGGCGCATCCCAGGTGTGCAGCACCTTGCTGCTGATTTCGTGCAGCGCGTCGCGGTTCATCTCCTGCGCCAGCGCCTTGAGCTTGCTGGCTGCGCTGCTCCAGGGTTCCCAAACCGTCAATACGTAGGTGTCAAGCAGGGCCCTGACCTGGTTCGACGCGTCCGTCAGAACGAAGTTGGGGGCAAAATCCAGCCCCCGCAGTGCCCAGACGCGGACGCTTTGTGCGCCGCCGGGCAAATCCAGCTGTAAATCGCGAACACGCTCGGCGCGTACCGCACCGGACGGCCAGGCCGGGAGCGCTAGGTTCGGGGCAGCCTGCAGCGCCTGAAAATAGACAAAAAGCGCATACGGGCTCGCATCGTTGGCAAGATATAGGTGGGGTGCGGCATCGACAGCGGATCCCTCGTCATTGCGCGTTTTCCAATGTGCCCGCCCGGTACGCAGTTCAAAGGTTTCCTCGACGCGGGCGCCCAGCTCGGAATGACCGTCGATCCTCCAGGTGCGGGGCGCGCCGTCAGCGCCAAGCTCGATTGTTTCGTGCGTGGCCGGCCCGCGGCCATTGTCATCGATGCGAAAGTCCAAGCCGACCTTGCCGGGCTCCCGCTGTGCGTGGACATACCCGACCTGCTCGTCGTTGAAGTAAATGTTGAATCGCTCCTGCGCCGGGGCCGCGAGGGCAGCGCTTGTTACGATGCTGCCGGCAAGCCCGATCATGCCTAGGAAAGTGCGCGCAAGAGTCATGATTTGTCTCAACCTCGCCGTGATGAATTCGCGATATTGGCTTGGACCTTCGCGGTCTCGATAGACCGGATACGCGGTATGTCGCCGTCGCCTTTTGCGATCACGGGAATCTCGTGCCAAGCACGCGTCCGCTGGCCGCCGCGCCATTCGAATCGGGCAGGAACGACAATTGGAGTGCGCGCACAGCGAAAGCGGCGGCGAGCGCGATCGGAAGGGTGCCAATTCGGCTTGCATCGCTGGCTAAAAACAATCGGGAACGAGAGCTTGCCTTGCCTGACGCCGCCGATTTTCTACAGGCTCATTTGAGGTTAAGTGCCTGAATGGTTTCGGAACCCAAAATTCTCCGTATCTTCGCGCGATCCACCTCGGCTTGATTGGACGCTGCCACCGAGCCTTCGATTTGCTTGGCAATGGTGTCGCCCTTGACGATCCAGTCGTCCAGCGCCGCGTAATTCTTGTAGGTAAGCACCAAATAAAGATCCGCTTCCTTTTCCGACCGCGGCTGTGCCGCGAATACCTGGTAACTAACGATGTAGCCGGCCTTCTTTGCTGCTTCCTGCTCTTTCTTCCAAACGGTATCAACCCAAGCCATGTAGTCATCGAAATGCCCGTCGACGGTTCGGACCGACGTTACCTGCGATACGGTTCCTTCCGTAAAGGCATGCTCATCCGCGTATGCCACTTTGCCGCTGACGGCAAGAACGAGCGCCGCCGCACTTGCCGCGATACTTTGCTTCATTACCATTATTAGGCTCCTCCATTGCTGTGCGAATCACTGCGTCTATACGCAGGGCGATGGTCCGACTGGCGTCAAACCTCCATACCGGGCGCCTGGCGATCTTAGAGGCAGGCAGCACTTTGGTAACCGAGCACTCTGTGCGGGATGTGCTGTGGCACTTGGGCGTTGCACGGACCTGGCTGCGGATTCGCGGGTTTGAAACCGTTGTGTCGCGGCTGCCCATTTCAATTCCGCGTTGCACAAGCCGCGCGCCATATGTCAAAAGTCTCGTAGAAATTGTCACATCGATAGCGAGGCTCGACTCGCCTAGATCGATCTCGTGCTGTGGCAAGGCCGACTTCGAATGAATGAACGCCAATTTGCTACCTTCCCGCGTAGGCGCGGATGGATCCTCGTCATGACGATCACTCGAACGCGCGATTATCGGGTCTCGTTCAAATGAGCGGGAATACGGCACACTCTAAGTAGATGAATCGGCGAACGGGTAGCACGCACTTTTTGCTTGCATCGTGATGATTCGATTTTCTAAATACTCACCAATGCGGCGCGTTCAATGAGTACAACCTCAGCGGGCGGGGCTTTCCTCGCGGGCTTGATCGCAACGGCCCTGATGTCGTTTGCTGAGGGGGCCATGGCGCAGGTTCCCACGCTAAAACTCCCGGATTCGGTTGCGCCGATCGGGTATCAGGTTGACCTGACCCTGGATCCAGCGAAAGCAGAATTCTCCGGAAATGTCGACATCAAGGTCCACGTACGCCGCGCTGTTCGGGACATCTGGCTTCGGGCACGCAACATCCGGGTGCTGTCGGCAAGAATCGAGGCGCAAGGGAAAGCCCTCCCGGCCCGGGCGGAGGAGGTCGTAGGCGATTTCTTGCGAATCAAATTTGACCAGGTGCTTGCCGAAGGTGCGGCAACCTTGCAAATTCGCTATCGCGGGACGGTTTCGCAAGATTCGTCTGCGGGGATTTTTCACTCCAAGGACGCCGGCAATGATTATTTGTTTACCCAATTCGAACCTACGGACGCCAGGTCCGCATTTCCATGCTTTGACGAACCCGGTTTCAAAACGCCGTGGAATTTGACCTTGCGCTTTCCATCGGGAAATTCGGCGGTTAGCAATACTCCGGTTGCGCGCACCTTTCGTGAGGGGAAGCAGCAGGTCGTTGTGTTTGGCGAGACTCGGCCGCTGCCAAGTTACCTCGTCGCCTTTGGCATTGGGCCATTTGAGTTTGTGGAGGCGGGCAAAGCGGGGCGTAGCGGCGCGCCCGTGCGCATTGTCACGCCCAAAGGCAAAAAAGCAGAGGCGCAGTTTGCTGCGCAAATTACGGCGACGGTGTTGACCCGATTGGAGGATTACTTCGGAATTCCCTTTCCGTACGAGAAATCGGACCTGGTGGCGATACCACTTACCTTCGGCTTTGGCGCCATGGAAAACCCGGGCATGGTGACTTTTGGACAGACCTTGATCCTGGCAAAACCAGAAAGCGATACCGTGCAGCGGCGTCGCAATTATGCGATCGTTGCAGCGCACGAACTTTCCCACCAATGGTTCGGCGATCTCGTAACGATGGCATGGTGGGACGACATCTGGCTCAATGAAGGCTTTGCCACTTGGATGGAACAGTCGATGATCGCCACCTGGAAGCCGGAGTGGAGAACGGCGGTTGCCGATGTCAACAGCCGCTTGGATGTCAAGGCGCAGGATAGGCTGCTATCGGCTCGCAAGATCCGCCAGGAGATTGATTCCCGTGACGACATTAGTAATGCGTTTGACGGCATAACCTACGAGAAGGGCGCAGCGGTGATCGGTATGTTCGAGCATTACATGGGAGCCGACGTCTTTCGCGCAGGCGTTCAGCGGTACATGAAAGAGCACGCCGACGGCACCGCCACTGCCGATGATTTTCTCGCTTCGCTGGACGCCGCCGGCAACAAGAAGGTCGCCGGCTTGTTTTCGACTTTTCTCAACCAGCCTGGTGTTCCGTTGGTTGCGCTGGAGCTTCATTGCCAGGACCCGGTGCCATACGTGCACCTGACGCAAGAGCGCTTGCTTCCCATCGGGTCGGCCGGCTCCGCGGGGCAGACTTGGGGGATACCGGTTTGCTTGCGTTACCCCGCATCCGGTGGCACGCAGTCCGAGTGTGTCGTGTTGTCCGAACGGGCTGCCGACGTTTCCTTGCGTGCGGCAGCCGGGCGCTGCCCGGCGTGGATACAAGCAAATGACCGCGCTCTTGGCTATTACGTCGTTGACTATCGTGGAAATCTTCTCGATGCGCTTTTGGCTGACGACGTGACGCACCGCTTGGATGCAGCCGAGCGCCTGGACTTGCTGGGTTCGGCCAAACTGCTCGCCGATTCAGCCAAACTGCCTGCCGATGCAGCGTTACGTCTGGTTGATTCATTGAGTCAGGATGAAGAACGCCGGGTGGTGCAACGAGCGTTGGACCTGACCGAGTCTTACCGCAGGAACTTTGTTCCGACTGAGCTCGTTCCTGCTTACCAAAAGTTCCTTCTCGCGAATTTCCAGGCGCGCGCACGCGCGTTGGGCTGGATGGCTCATTCTGGTGATTCAGACGATGTGCGACTGCTGCGACCGCGTATCGTGGGCGCGGTTGCCACCATTGGCGGCGACGAGGAATTTGCAAAGGTGGGAATTGCATTGGCAGACAAATGGCTGTCTGGAAGTGCGGAGGTGGCGCCGGATATGCTCGAAACGGTACTCGCGACAGCAGCATTTTATGGCGACAAATCCATGGTCGAACGGTATCTCGAAAAATTGCATGGCACCGAGGATCGCCAGCTGCGCGAAAGGATCATCGGGGCGATGAATTCCTTCCGCAATCCAGCCGCAATCGAGAGGCTGTACCAGGCGGTTTTGGCGGGGGAAGTGTCCTTCCTGGAGGGTGGATGGTTGCTTTTCGCTGGACAGGAATATGAGGAAACGCGGCACTTGGCTTTCGCTAACGTGCAGGCGCATTTGGACGAGATCCTTGCCAAACGACCAAAGGGCGCTGATTTTGATTTTGCCGCCGACCTGCCATACGTCGGCCGCCGCTTTTGCGATGGCAGTTCACGGGACGAGTTGTACAAATTCTTTGCGTCCCGATCTCCTACCTTTGTCGGTGGGCCCCGAATTCTTGCGCAAGTGCTGGAAGGAATTGACCTATGCATCGCCCGCAAGCAAGCGCAGGGAGAAAGCATCACCGCTTTTCTTGCGAATTACCGCGCATCGGCGGCCAATTGAGGTCCCCGATGTGCAGGCGTCGGCGGCGGATTGTTGCCTAAGCGGCAATCGACGGAAAGGCCGATGCGATCAGCGCGTGCACCCCATTCCAGATGATTTGCACGCCGATGCAAAGCAGGATGAATGCGGACAGGCGCTCGACGATGCCCGTGCCGATCGGACCCAGTGTTTTGAGAATGCGCCCGGAATAGCGGTAGCACAGGTAAACGACGAGCGCGACGATCGCAAACCCGATAGCGTGGCTGCCTGCGGTCAGCAGCAGCGGGCGCAGGCCACGCGGCGGATTGGCGCCCAGGGTTAGGGCGACCGAAATCGAACCCGGTCCCACGGTGAGCGGCATCGTCAGTGGGTAAAACGCCCGCAGGCGATGCTCCACAAGCTCGTTTCCCGGTGTCTCTTCGCGCGAGACGCTCGGCGGTGCATTGGGTTGATTGAGCAGGGACCAGGCAACGGCGCAAATGACCGAGCCGCCGGCAACCTGCACGGCGGGAATGGAAAGGCCAAAGAGGTCCAGAACGTAGGCGCCCGCCAGCGCCGAGGCGAGCAGCAGCAAAAAGCTATTGATGGCAACCGTCTTGGCCGTGGCGTTGCGCTCCGCGGGCGTCATGCCCGCGGTCATGGCCATGTAAATGGGCGCGCCGCCCAAGGGATCGACGATGGGCAGCAAGGCGCCTACGGCAAGCAGGATGGTCGCGCCAAAATGGCTGAAGTCCTCAAGCATGGGACCGATGGTAACCGTCTCTTGGCTCAGCGTTGCGCAAACAGGGCGCAACCGCGCACGACGCGAATATTGGCGTGCGCCAGCATCTGCGGGAACGCACTGCCGCCCAGAACAGCAAACTCCATTGCGCGTGCGGCGCCAATCGGATCGCCGGGCTGGGCATGCGCCGCCGGGTGGCACATGAGCACGCTGCCGCTGGGACCGACCTGGATCCAGTGGGCCAGATGGCGCAGATACGCGTCTTGATCCGCAAGAAAATCGTAGGCGCCAACGAGGTATCGACTCATTCGCACGCCAGTTTGCGCGGCGCGCCGGCGCAGGCCCGCGTCGCCCAGGGTGGCGATGATGCGTGCCTTGAATCCGCGCAAGGCCGATGGCGCACGGGTACTGCGGATCCAGGGAGGCGTATCGCCATAGCGCCTCTGCAGCGCCTCCAAGAGCAGATCGCGCACGACCGCGAACTGGTGCACGTGCTGGTGCCCGTCGATGTAGTCAGGTCGCCGTCCCATGGCGTCTTCAAAGGCGGCGAGCTGGCGCTCGATCGCCGTGCGCAGCCCCGCACGGTCGATGCGCCCCAGGCGGCAGGCAAGGATCAGCGCGGGCAGGGGCCAGACTTGCTGGGGCCGATGCGCAAAGGACTGCGTCAGGTTCAGGTGCAGGCCGACGTCGGCGGGCGTGCCCGCTGCAAGCAGTCGCTGCGCGGCCGCTGGCCACAACGGCGCATCGACCAGGGCGCTGGTGGCGGTCAGTCGCTCCCGCTCGATCAGGCGCAAGATGCCCTCAACGGCGCCCGAATCGACGGCGAAATCATCCGCGCATACCACCCAGTGCCGCACGCCGGATGCCGGTGCGGCGACGGAAGCGCCGCTCACCGCGGCGTTGCCGGCGGGAGCGGCTCGATGGGGCTTTGTCCCAGGCGCCGCGCCACGATGTACCGCGGGCGCAGCTTGACTTCCTCGTAGACGCGCCCGAGGTACTCGCCCAGTACCCCGATGAAAAGCAACTGCACACCGCTGAAAAACATCAGGCCCACGACGATGGTCGCCCACCCGGCAACGTCACCGCCGTGCAGGAAATGGTCGACAACCACCCAGGCGCCATAGCCGATCGCGATGACCGCCAGTACCGAGCCCAGCGCACTGGCCACGCGCAAGGGTAGATTGGAAAACGCCGTGATGCCGGAAGCGGCCAGGGAAAATAGCGCACGCATGCCAAATCCGCTGCGGCCGGCAAAGCGCGGTGGCGGGTGAAACTCGATGGCTTCGGAGCGATAGCCGACCCACGCGTACAGGCCCTTCATGAAGCGCGTGCGCTCGGGCAGCGCACATAACGCATCGACGACGCAGCGGTCCATCAGGCGAAAGTCTCCGGCGTGCGGTGGAATATCGATGGA
>Ga0075030_100006018_pt1 | contig 10908 bp, 10 predicted proteins | sample LitLauG_LLR_2012_FD_71393 | JGI IMG/M metagenome (GOLD analysis project Ga0075030, IMG submission 71393) | Freshwater sediment microbial communities from Pennsylvania, USA - Little Laurel Run_MetaG_LLR_2012 | ecosystem: Environmental > Aquatic > Freshwater > Creek > Sediment | place: USA...
GAGCTACGGGCGCGACCGGTGTTTACAGTCTACATGGGCATGACAACGGCGTTCAACGTATTCGCTGCGTTCGCGTCAAGGGAAAGCGCTTTCGAGGCCAAACCGGACGCCACAAACCGCATGGCAGTCGATCGGATGCCAACCAGCGCTCCGCGGGACCGTCAGTATTTGTGGAAGGACTACCAGCGATCGCGATGGCCGCCGCCACCACGCCCACCACGGTCTCCGCGATCGCGGCCGCCTCCACCACCACCACCGCCGCCGCCGGCGCGTTCGGCCTTGGGCCGGGCCTCGTTGACGTTGATTGTCCGTCCGCCGAGTTGGGCACCATTCAACGCGGCAATCGCCTTCTCACCGTCTTCGTTACTCGCCATCTCGACAAATCCGAAGCCGCGCGACCGACCCGTGTCGCGGTCCGTCATAATGCTCACGCGATCCACCTGCCCGTACGATTCAAAAGCCTGGCGCAACTCGTCTTCGTTGGTGTTGAAGCTGAGATTCCCCACAAAAATATTCTTCACGCGTCTGCCTCTGCATTGAGCTGTCGGAGTGCAAGCTCAGTTCGGCGGACTTGGCAGGTCGGGGAGGGCCGTTCCTGAAAATCGATACCGGAGCTGGCGAACAGTCAATTGCGGGCAGAAGTATAGCAGGTTTCCTGAAAAGTGCTTGTCAAATTAGCGGGCGGCGGGTGCGGGTTCCCGGCCGCAAAAAAATGCGGTTAGCACTCGTCGACTGCCCAGTATCCGGCGGAGTGAAATCCCATCTGGAGCAGGCGGTTTTTCGGATCGTGCCTTTTGCCGCAGCCGGGACAAATCAAATAACGGGTCCAGTTCGTACCCCGATGGTCGTAGTTTTCGGCAACGGCGAAGGTGGTTCGGCAGCTGCAGGGAACGAGAAACATGCGCAGGCCGGATTTCGGTTTCGCCTCGTCTGCGGACTTGCGTTGCTTCTTCACGACTCTTCCACGGTTGCCAGCGCGCTCTTCTTGCGCCGGTTGGCTTGCAGGACTTTCTTGCGGAGACGCAGCGATTTTGGGGTGATTTCTACAAACTCGTCGTCGGCGATGAATTCGATGGCCTGTTCCAGATTCAATGCCCGGAAAGGCACCAACCGGATGGCCTCGTCGGCCGTGGAGGCGCGCATGTTGGTGAGCTTTTTCTCGCGCACGGCGTTGACGTCGAGGTCGTTGTCCTTGGCGTTTTCTCCGATAATCATGCCCTCGTAGAGATCAATGCCCGGACCGACAAAGAGTTCGCCACGCTCTTGCAGGCCCCACAAGGCGTAGGCGGTGGAAACGCCGGGGCGGTCGGCGATCAGTGCTCCCGTCAGCCGGTGCGGGATTTCGCCTTGCCACTCGGTGTAGCCGTCGAACAGCGAATTCATCACGATGGTGCCGCGCGTGTCGGTGAGCAGCTGGCTGCGCAGGCCGATGAGACCGCGGCTGGGTACGCGAAACTCGATGCGCACGCGGCCGTAACCGTGATTATGCATGTTGGTGACTTCGCCCTTGCGGGCGCCGAGTTGCTCCATCACCACGCCGACGAAATCTTCCGGCACGTCGATGGTGAGGTGTTCGACCGGTTCCATCAGCTTGCCGTCGATGCGCTTGGTGACAATTTCGGGCTTACCCACCATCAGTTCGTAGCCTTCGCGGCGCATCATTTCAATCAGGATGGAAAGTTGTAGTTCACCGCGCCCCAGCACTTTGAAGGAATCGGTTGTACCGGTGTCCTCGACGCGCAAGGAAACGTTGGTGAGCAGCTCTTTTTCCAGGCGTTCGCGGAGGTTACGCGAGGTGACATAGGTGCCGTCTTTCCCGGCGAACGGCGAGGTGTTCACGGTGAATAGCATCGCGATGGTCGGTTCGTCGATGGCGATGTGGGGCAGCGGGGATGGATTCTCGGCGTCGGTGATGGTCTCGCCAATGGTGATTCCCTCCACGCCTGCGACGGCGACGATGTCGCCGAGTTCGGTTTCGGTGATGTCGGTGCGCTTCAGGCCGGCGAAGGAAAACAGCTTCGTGATTTTGGTCTTATGCAGCGTGCCGTCGAGTTTCGCGATACCCACTTCTTCGCCGGTAAACATCTTGCCGTTGAACACTCGCGCGATAGCCAGCCGCCCGAGATAGTCGCTGTAGTCGAGGTTCGCGACCAGGATTTGCAACGGGCCGGAGAGATCGCCTTTCGGCGGCGGAATCGTCTTTATGATGGCGTCAAACAGGGGACGCAAATCCTCGCCGCCGCCCTTGATGTCGATCGATGCCGTCCCGATCTTGGCGTTGGTGTAGAGCACGGGAAAATCCAGTTGCTCTTCCTTGGCGTCGAGGTCGATAAAGAGGTCGTAGATCTCGTTCAGCACTTCCTGCGCGCGCGCGTCGGCACGGTCGATCTTGTTGATGACCACGATCGGCGGCAGCTTTGCTTCCAAGGCCTTGCCCAGCACGTAGCGGGTTTGCGGCAACGGGCCTTCACTGGCGTCGACCAGCAGCATGACGCCGTCGACCATCTTCAGGGCGCGCTCGACCTCTCCGCCGAAATCACTGTGGCCGGGAGTGTCGACGATGTTGATCTTTACGTCGTGATAGAAGATAGCCGTGTTCTTGGCGAGAATGGTGATGCCGCGCTCGCGCTCCAATTCGTTCGAATCCATCACCCGTTCGACGTGGTGTTCGTTGGAGCGGAAGGTGCCGCTCTGTTGCAGCATGGCGTCGACCAGCGTGGTTTTGCCGTGGTCGACGTGGGCGATGATGGCAATGTTGCGAATGCCTGAACTCAAAAGAAATCCTTCCTGGTTTTGTGCCTACTACCACTTTACTATGCGGGGATCAAATCGGCGATGTGAGTTTGACGGTTGGGGACGCGGCGCGTACCGAGCGTCGGCTACAATCGATAGCCACACAAAAAGGAATCAAGCATGAGAATGGGCACGAAAGCGATCAAGACGCTGTTGAAAGCGGGAATCCTCATGGTGGGGATTTTGCCGCAGCCAGGGTTCGATGCCATCGCGTCCGATGGCGGCTCCCAGTTCGGGCCAGCCAATCCGTTTTACGCACCGAGCACCTTGCCTCTCGAGGCGCCGCCGTTTGACAAGATCAAGGACAGCGACTATCAGCCCGCGATCGAGGCCGGCATGGCGCAGCAGCGCGAAGAAGTGCGGGCCATTGCCGACAATCCCGCCAGGCCCACATTCGAAAACACGTTGCTTGCACTGGAGAAGTCGGGGCAGTTGTTTAACCGGGTCATGCCGGTGTTTTACGGTGTCAGCGGGGCGAACCTCAATCCCGTGCTGGAGAAGTTACAGGAAATCGAGGCGCCGAAGCTGGCGGCCCACCAGGACGCGATTTTTCTGGATTCCAAACTCTTCCGGCGCGTTGAGGCCATTTACGAAGAGCGTGAATCGCTGAAGCTGGACCCGGAGTCGTTGCGCCTGGTTGATTATTACTACAGGGCATTTGTGCACGCCGGAGCGAAGCTTTCTGACGCAGAGAAAGTGAAACTGAAACGGCTGAATGAGGAAGAATCGACCCTCATGACCGCTTTCAGAACCAAACTGTTGGCCGCGACCAAGGACGGGGCTTATGTCACGACCGACAAAAACACTCTGGCAGGCCTGAGTGCCGCGCGCCTGGAAGGAGCGGCCGAAGCGGCTAAGGATCGCAAGGTGGAGGGCTACGTCCTGGCTTTGCAGAACACCACGCAGCAGCCCGATCTGGCGTCTCTAACCCGTCGGGAAACGCGGCAGGCTATCTTTGAGAACTCGTGGAATCGCGCCGAACGCGGCGGCCCGAACGACACCCGGGAGGTTGTGGCTCGCCTGGCACAATTGCGCGCGCAAAAGGCACAACTGCTGGGTTTTGCCAACTTCGCCGCCTGGAGATTGGAAGACCAGATGGCCAAAACGCCAGCGGCGGCGGTGAAGTTTATGGATGCGCTGGTGCCGGGTTCGACCGCCAGGGCTGCCGCCGAGGCGAAGGATATTCAAGCTGTCATCGATGCACAAAAAAGCGGTTTCGAATTGCAGCCCTGGGACTGGGACTTCTATGCCGAACAGGTGCGAAAGGCAAGGTACGAACTGGAGGAGGAGCAGATCAAGCCGTATTTCGAACTGAACAATGTGCTCAAAAACGGCGTGTTCTATGCCGCCAACCAGCTCTACGGGATTACCTTCAAGGAACGGAAAGATATCCCGGTTTACCATCCGGATGTGCGCGTTTTTGATGTTCTCGACGCCGACGGCAAACCGCTGGCGCTGTGGTACTGCGACTATTTCAAGCGTGACAACAAGAACGGCGGCGCATGGATGGACGTCTTTGTGGGCCAATCGAAACTGCTCGCCACGCTGCCGGTCGTATTCAACGTAGCCAACTTCACCAAGCCCGCGCCTGGCCAACCGGCATTATTGAGCTTTAGCGACGTGACCACCATGTTCCACGAGTTCGGCCACGCGCTGCACGGCATGTTCGCCAACACGATGTATCCCACCCTGTCGGGAACGCAGGTGGCACGCGACTACGTGGAGTTTCCTTCCCAGTTCAACGAGCACTGGGCAAGCGTTCCCGAAGTATTCAATCATTACGCCCGGCACTACCTGACGGGCGAACCCATGCCGGTGGAATTGTCGGCCAAAGTGAAGAAGGCAGAAAAATTCAACCGGGGTTATGGGCTCACGGAGGTGCTGGCCGCGGCTGAACTCGACATGCAGTGGCATACGCTCGCGGCCGACGCTCCGCTGGAAAAGCCGGATGATTTCGAGGTGCAGGCGCTACGCCGCAAGCAGCTCGCCTTGAGTGCAGTGCCTTCCCGCTATCGTTCCAGCTACTTTGCTCATATCTGGGAAGGCGACTACTCGGCTGGCTACTACGCTTATCTCTGGAGCGAGATGCTGGACCACGCCGCCTTCCAGTGGTTTGAAGATCACGGTGGAATGACACGGGCGAATGGAGACCGTTTTCGCAAGATGGTTCTTTCCCGCGGGAATACGGAAGAACTGGGAAAGATGTACGCGTCCTGGTTTGGCGGGGAACCGACCATCGAACCGATGCTGAAGTATAACGGTCTGCTGCCGGAGGAGAACACGAAGTAAGTCCGGTCTGGCGAGGGAGGTAGTGGCCCGCGAGCCGGTTACGTGCCTTCTCGGTCGTTGACCGTGACCAGTTCGGCGCCTAAATCCGCGCTGCCCTCGGCGCGCACCCGCAGCCGATACCAGAGCACGATGGTCAGCAGCGAGAAAACGAAGATGATGGTCGAGACCGCGTTGATTTCCGGCGTGATCCCGCGGCGCAGGCGTCCCCAGATTTCGAGGGGGAGCGTGTTGTCGCGGCCGATCAGGAAAAAACTGACCGCGATCTCATCCATCGAGAGCGTGAAGATCAGGAGAGCCGCGCCGATGATGGGCAGTTTCAGGTTCGGTACCGTCACCCGCCAGAAGGTCTGCCAGTAGTTCGCCCCCAAGTCGAGCGACGCTTCCTCCTGTGCCCGATCCAGCTTCTGCAGGCCGGCAAACACTTCCGTGGTCGCTACCGAGATCAGCGCGGTGCCATGGCCCAGGGTGATGGTCAGCAGGCTGAGCTTCACATTCCCCAGGTTGAAGAGCATGAGCAGCGACAATCCCGTGATGATTCCCGGCAGAATCAGGGGGAGCAGCACCAGGCGGCGAAAGAGCGCTTTGCCCGGGAAGTCTGCCCGATCCAGTGCCAGGGCCGCCGGAATGCCGAAGGTGAGCGATATCGCCATTGCGGCCAGCGCAACCTCGAGGCTGTTGAGCACGGAATCCCAGATGGGACCGTCGCCAAATAAGGTGCGATACCAGTCCAACGTGAGGTGGCGCGGGGGAAATCCTCCGACCCCGGTTCCGTTGAACGAATAAAGGATAAGGACAACGATCGGCAGGTACAGGAAGCCGAAGACCACGAAAGCATAGAGGAGCAGCCAGCGCGAACCCGGGTTGGCGGACGGGTTGGAGCTCACGAGAAACTCCATTTCTTTTCCAGTCGCTCGGAGACGAAAAGCAAGCTCACCACCAGCACCAGCATGCACAAGGAAATCGCCGCGCCCAGGGGCCAGTTATAGGCTGCGCCAAACAGGCTGACCACGATGTTCGAAATCATGATGCCGCTTGGCCCACCGAGCAGCAGCGGCGCCAGAAAATCGCCGAGGCTCAGGACGAAGGCGAAAGTCGCCCCGGCCAGCACCCCGGGGATCGACAGAGGAAAGATTACCTTCCAGAAGGTTTGCGTCGGCGTTGCTCCCAGATCGTGCGAGGCCTCGACCAGGTTTCGCGGAATGTGCTCAAGGGCGGCATAGACGGGCAGAAACGTGAACGGGGTGTAGATGTGGGTGAGCGTCAGCACCACGGCAAATGGGCTGTACAGCAGAAAGTCCAGCGGGTGATTCGTCAGGTGCGCGTACTGCAACAGGGTGTTGAGCACGCCGTCGGAACCGAGAATGGTCTTCCAGGCGTAGGCTCGAACCAGGTAGCTGACCCACAACGGAATGATCACCATCTGGTAGAGCAAGTCTTTCCGCCGGCCCGCGTAGAAGGAGAGGAAATACGCCAGCGGGTATCCCAGGACGAGTGAAAACAGCGTGACCCGCGCGGCGATCCACATGGAGCGCAGCAAGGTCTGCCAGTAGACCGGCTTCTCGAGCAGGTCTCTGTAGTTATCGAAATTCCAGGAGTGGACAATCGTCTGCAAGGAAGAGACCGACCAGAAGCTGTAGCAGAACATCAGCAGGTAAGGCACCAGAAGAAACACGGCGACCCAGGCCAGGGGGGGCACGGTCACGACGGTTTTGTAGGCACGAGAAAACATCAGATTCTTTCCGGAGACTCGAGCACTGCGATCGCGTCCGATGGCGCAAACTCAAGCTCGACGTCGTTCTGGGGATTTCCGCTGGCGGTGCGCGCGACCAGAATGAGTCCGCCCCCGCAGTCGACCCGGATCAATTCGGTGGCGCCCTGAAAAGCCTGATGGATGACTCGCCCGCGGACGCGTACGTCGCCGGACGAACTGCCCTTACCGGCCAGTCGGACATGTTCCGGCCGCAACGAAAACAGTGCTACCCCGTCGGGGCGCGTGACCGGCCATGAGAGGAATCCGCAGCGTGCCACGCCGGCTGTTACTTCTGCCTTCAGCAGATTCGTGTGCCCGATGAACTGCGCCACATACGCCGTAGCAGGACGGCTGTAAATTTCGCGCGGGCTGGCGACCTGCTCCAGTTCGCCCGAGCGCAGCAGGGCGATGCGGTCTGACATCACCATGGCTTCTTCCTGATCGTGGGTGACGAAAACGAAGGCGATGCCGACCTCGCGCTGCAGGGACTTGAGTTCGACTTGCATCTGGCGTCGCAGGTTCGCATCCAGCGCCGAGAGCGGTTCGTCGAGCAACAGCAGTTGTGGTTGGTTGACCAGCGCGCGCGCCAGCGCTACGCGCTGTTGCTGGCCCCCGCTGATCTTTGACGGCTTCTTGCGGGCATGTGCCGTCATCTTCACCTTGTCCAGAGCTTCGGCGACGCGTGCGGTGATCTCCGCCGCGGGCCGTTTGGCCACGCGCAAGCCGTATCCGACGTTTTCCTCCACGGTGAGATGGGGAAACAGGGCGTAGTTCTGAAAGACCGTGTTCACGCGCCGTCGGTACGGAGGCTGCGAGTCCAAGCGCTCGGCGCCCATCCACACCTCGCCCGAAGTCGCAGTTTCGAAGCCGGCGATAATCCGCAGCAAGGTGGTTTTGCCCGATCCGCTTTCGCCCAGGATGGTGAGAAATTCTCCCTCGGCAATCTCGAGAGAAACGTTGCGCAGGACCGCGTTGCGCCCGAACGTCTTGGCCACGCTGCGAATGCTGAGGAGCGTCGGTCGTGCCGCAGAGTCAGCGCCGGCGTGGCCAGTGGTGATGGGGGAAGTCATGAATGATATCCAGCCCGGGTGCCGCAGGTCTCGCATCTTTCGCTGAGACGTCGGAATTTACTGGGTCGCCTTTACGTCATTCCAGATTTCGTTGTACTTCGCGCGCCGGGGCACATTCTGCCAGAAATAGATGTGTTTCTGGTAGCCGTCGACGTCGTCCAGATGCAGCAGCTTGACTTCATCGGAGGTCATGAATTGCCCGGCCTGCGGGTTCGCGGGAGTGTAATGCGTCTTGTCGGTGACCAGTTTCTGGGTGTTGGCCTGGACCATGTATTCCAGAAACTGGTGGGCCAATTCCTTATTGTCACTGCCGGCGGTAATCATCAGGTGATCGATCCAGCCGGTCGTGTTTTCTTTGGGAATGGTCTCGCCGGCGGGGAAGTTGGCTTTCTTCAGATCGGCCGTGTTCAGCGGCCAGCCCATGGCGATCACGACCTCGTGATTCTCAAACAAGTTGGTCAGATCGCCACCCGTCGACCACATCTTGCGGATGTTCGGCTTCAGTTCGAGCAGCTTCTTCTTCACCGCTTCCAGTTGCTCGTCGCTCAGGTTGTAGAGTTGCGATGGATCGGGCTTGTCGTAGCCCAGCACCTGCGCCGCCATGTAGACGGTGGACAGATCGTCCCAGACCGAAATCTTCCCTTTGTATTTAGGGTCCCACATCACGTTCCAGGAGTCGGGCGGCTTGGCAAACACGGTGGTGTCATAAATGATCGGGTCCGGGCCCCACATGAATGGCACGCCATACACCTGGCCGTTGACGCGCACCAGGGGCAGGGAAGTGAGCTGGGGAGAAAGCTGGTTGTAGCTGGGAATTTTGGAAAGGTCGAGGGGGGCGGCCAATCCGGCCGACGCGATCGAGGACGCCACGTCGCTGGAGGGAGAGATCACGTCGTAATTTCCCGAACTTCCGCCGCGCAGCTTTGCGACCAGTTCGTCGCTCGATCCCATGTACGAGGCCGAGACCTTGCAGTGGTGCTGTTCCTCGAAGGCCTGCACGAACGAAGGATCGGCGTAGCCCTCCCACACCAGAAGGTTGAGGCTCGGCGTCTTCCTGGAACAGGACAGCGCAAACAAAAGAGAGGCCAACACGCACAGCAGACTCAAAGCACGATGCCGCTTCATTTCGCCTCCAGCGCTTTGCTCGGATTGGTTTGGGTTTGCCACGGTGGGGACTCCTACGCCACTTTGCCGCCCGCCATTTTGCGGCCCACCATGGTCAGCCCCACTTCTGTCTTTCCGTTCTCGGTCGGTTCGATCTCAAACAAGTTTTGCGACAGCACGATCAGGCCGGCGAACTTGCCCGGCTCCAGAGGTCCGGAGGCTTTTTCGCGCCGCGCCGCGTACTCTGCGCAAACGAAAGAAACGATCATGCTGGCAATCATCGCCGCCCAGCCGCATTGATTCGTGCTGACCATTGAGGTTGACGTTTACGACTAGAATGTCGGTGGCGTGTTGACCCACAACACCCAGGTTTCCTTACGGCCCGGATTCTTCCAGCGATGCGGCGTTCCGCTTTCGAAGTAGAAGCTGTCGCCCGGCTTAAGCTGATATTGCTGGCCGGCGAGGGTGATCTCCAGATCTCCGCGCAGCACGTAAATAAACTCTTCGCCTTCGTGGGTGTAAGGATCGCCGCTGCCGGCCTCGGGAGCGATGCGAAACAAGTGCGGCTCCATGATCGTGTTGCCCCAGGCCAGTAATTCCATGCGCACACCGTCGCCGGCTTCCAGAACCTTGCGCTCTCCGGGCTTCACTTGCAGGCTGCTGGTGTCGCTGGCGTCAAAGAAGTCGAGAATGTTGGTATTGTAAAAGCGCGCCAGCTTGCGCAGCGTGCCCACCGAGCTGCTCATCTGGGAGCGCTCGAGCGCGCTTAGAAATCCTACCGAGATGCCCACCGCCTGCGCCACCTGCGCCAGAGAAAGCTTTTTGCGTGCCCGGAGCTGGCGCAGGTGAGCCCCAATCGCCCCGGCATTTCCGTCGGCGGAAGGGCGGGCCTTGCCTTCGCGTCTCAGCAACTGCACGATCGCCGCGGCGTTCAAACCCCGCACCTTGCGCAAGAAGCGCGCCCGCTTCAGCAGTCGTACATCCTCGGACGAGTACAGACGGTATTTGCTCGCGGTGCGGCGGGGCCGCGTCAGCCCCAGGTTCTCCCAGGAGCGGATCACTGAGGGCGAAACCCCAACCTTTTTGGCCACGTCTCCGATCTTCAGGTAAGGCTCAGGGTTCGGCTTCATGGTTTTGGCACGGCTGGACAGGGCGAGGGAATGAGAATTTTCTATGGCCGGGACCGTTTTTTTGTCCTTGACAGTCCCTGCCTTGCTTCTCTAACCTTGCCGGATTATAGCAAGGTTGCGTAAAGACACAAGCAATCGTTTCAACTGTAATCTCAAATCAAGTCAGGCTGTCCCCGGATACCCTTGGAGGTCCCATGCCCTCACTGCGAGCCCGCCGGTCCCAGATGTTTCTGCATTCCGCCCATGTCAGAACGTTGGCCTTGATGCTGATTGGTTGCTTGCTGTGGGCTCCGCTGCTTCAAGGGCAGGGTACAGGCGGCCGCATTCTCGGCCGGGTGGTGGATCCGACTGGCGCCATCCTGCCCGGGGTAAAGATCACGGCCACCAACGACGCAACGGGCGTGAACCACGACGCCGCCACGAATGACAGTGGCGATTTCGTCTTCCCCGACCTGTCCGTTGGGACCTACAGCCTGACTTTCGATTTGACTGGATTCAAGAAGGCTGTACGTCACGCCATCGCGCTCGACGTCAACCAGGTGATCACGCTTAACATGACCATGCAGCTGGGCGCTGCTCAGGAAGTCGTCGACGTCACCTCGGAAGCGGCCCTGGTTGAGACCAGCAGCACCCAACTCGGCGCGGTCGTCAATAACCGCTCGGTGAACGAGCTTCCACTGAATGCCCGCGATTCCTACCAGTTTTTGCAGCTGCAGCCGGGAGTGCAGTCGCAGTTGGGATCGAGCGGCGGAACCTTCTACGGCAGCGACAG
>Ga0075030_100006020_pt1 | contig 10908 bp, 9 predicted proteins | sample LitLauG_LLR_2012_FD_71393 | JGI IMG/M metagenome (GOLD analysis project Ga0075030, IMG submission 71393) | Freshwater sediment microbial communities from Pennsylvania, USA - Little Laurel Run_MetaG_LLR_2012 | ecosystem: Environmental > Aquatic > Freshwater > Creek > Sediment | place: USA...
ACCTGCAAAATGGCCTGCAAACGGTGTTCCTGCCAGACCGAAACCAGGAAGAGAAAGAAGAGCGAGAGTACAAACCACAGCACCATGCCCGTCAGGAACGGCATGACGGGCAGCGGGCTGGGCGTCAGGCGGATGACGGCCAGTTCAATGGCCAGCAGGACCGTCAGGATCAGGATACGAACCTTGACCAGCCAAGTCAGCCAGTTCCGCTCATCAGTGATGGAGTGCATGGAGAAGTTTCTAGTTTCTAGTTTCTAGTTTCTAGTTTCCAGTTTCTAGTTGCTGGTGCGCGTTGGTCATAGGGTGAGACCTTCTCGCAATTGTGAAAAGTCAACCGTCGCTGGTTGCTAGCAAACTAGAAACTAGCAACCAGCGACTAGAAACCGCGTTTACCCCGCCAGTTTCGAAATCATTGAGAACAACGGCATGTACAGCGAGATGACGATGCCGCCGATCGTAAGACCGAGGATGCCGATGATGACCGGCTCTAACATGGCCAGCATGTCCTTGGTGGCCGAGTCGACTTCGTCTTCATAGAAATCGGCAATCTTCTGCAGCATGGCGTCCATCGCACCCGTCGCTTCGCCAACACCGATCATCTGCGTGACCATATTGGGGAAGACTCCGCATTCCCGCAGCGGATCGACGATGGTGCGGCCCTCTTCGATGGCCTTGCGAACTTTCATCAGGGCTTCTTCCAGCACGGCGTTACCGGAGGTGCGAGCCGTAATGGACAGGCCTTCCAGAATCGGCACACCCGAGGTGATCAACGTGCCCAGCGTCCGGGTAAAACGGGCCACCGCGATCTTGCGCAGCAGAATGCCCACGATCGGCAGCCTGAGCAGCATCGCGTCGAAGTGGTAGCGGCCTTGCGGATGCTTGAGAATCTGCTTGACGGCGAAGACCATGCCCACCGCGCCAAAAATGAAGAACCACCAGAAATGGCCCACAAACGCGCTCAAGCCCACCACGATGCGGGTCGGCAGCGGCAGGGCCACGCCCAGCCCGACAAAGAGATTGGCGAAGATGGGCACCACCCATTTGAGCAGCGCGCCCACAATAAGGAAGGCGATGGAGACGACCGCGACCGGGTAGATCAGCGCCGACTTGATCGCCGACCGCAACTTGACGGCCTTTTCGACGTAGGTCGCCAAGCGCTGCAGGATGATGTCGAGGATACCGCCGGTCTCGCCGGCCTCGATCATGTTGGTGGTCAGGTCATCGAACACCTTCGGAAACTGGCGCATGGCGTTCGCCAGGGTCGAGCCGCCCTCGAGCGTGGTCCGAACCCCGGTGAGCGTCTTCTGAAAGTTGGGATTCTCCTGGTTGGCGGCGAGAATTTCCAGACACTGCACCAGCGGCAAACCGGCATCGATCATGACCGAGAATTGCCGGAAAAAGACGGCAACCTCTTTGACTTTGATCTTGCCGCTGCCAAACGTGGGCAGGGAGAATTCCTTGCCCTTCTCCCGAATGGAGGCAGCCTGAATGCGCTCCCGGCGGAGTTGCGTGGCCAGCATCTCTTTGGTGGCTGCTACTCGTTCTCCCTGGATCTTTTCACCCGAGGCGCTTTTCCCTGAAAATGTAAAAACCGGCATGGTTCGTTTCTCCTTAACGCGCTGGTGCGCGGTGCTGACTAATTCGAATCTCTGCTCTTAACTCTTGCCTTTGCCGACCCCTTCCCTCGACTCACTTCTTGACGGGAATCGCGCCCTTTCCCAGGGCAGTCGACGTTGGCCGGTTCACGAGGCCCGCGCCGCGCGCGATCATTTCCTGCAGTTCGTCCTGGTTGCTGGAGCGGGCGAGCGCGGTTTCCAGGGTGATCTGTTTCTGGAAATAGGCGGTCGCCAGTGCCTGGTTGAACGTCTGCATGCCGAACTTTTCCTGGCCCGACTGCATGGCCGAGTAGATCTGGTGAATCTTGTCTTCCCGGATCAGGTTGCGGACGGCCGCGTTCGGAACCAGAATCTCCATGCACATGGCCCGCCCCTTGTTATCGCTCCGCGGCAGCAGGCTTTGGCACATGATGCCTTCCAGCACCAGCGACAGCTGGGCACGGATCTGCGGCTGCTGGTGCGCCGGAAACACGTCAATGATGCGGTTGATGGTGGAAGATGCCGAATTCGTGTGCAACGTGCCGAAGGTGAGGTGTCCGGTTTCCGCAATCCGCAACGCCGACTCGATGGTTTCCAGATCGCGCATTTCGCCGATCAGCACCACGTCCGGGTCTTCACGAAGTGCGGCGCGCAAGGCGTCGGTAAAACTCTTGGTATCGGAGTGCAATTCGCGCTGGTTGACCACGCAGTTCTTGTTCATGTGCACGAATTCGATCGGATCCTCAATGGTGAGGATGTGGTCGTGCCGCTCGGTGTTGATCTTGTCGATCATGGCCGCCAGGGTGGTGGACTTGCCCGAGCCGGTCGGTCCTGTAACCAACACCAGCCCGCGGGGCTTGTCGCACATCTTGCTCACCACCGGAGGCAGGCCTAGCTGATGGAAGGACTTGATCTCGAACGGAATAAGACGGAACACGGCCGCCGTCGCGCCGCGCTGGTTGAAGACATTGGCGCGGAAGCGGGCCAGACCTTTCAATCCAAACGAAAAGTCCAGTTCGAGGTTTTCTTCCAGCCGGTGCTTCTGCGAGTCGGTCATGACGCTGTAGGCGAGTTGCTTGGTTTCGGCCGGCGTCAACTGTGGCAAATCGAGTGGCACCAGGTGCCCGTGCACGCGGATTTGCGGCGGAGAATTGGTGGTGATGTGGAGATCGCTTCCGCCCATTTCCAGCATGCGCCGGAGCAGATCGCTTAGTGAGAGCGCCATAGTCTTCTCTTTCCTCTTTCGTTCTAGTGGATCGTTTCGCGAGCCACTTCTTCGAGCGTGGTCCAGCCTTGCGCAACCTTCATCAGTCCGCTGCGCCGCAGCGTGATCATGCCGCGTTCAATTGCTTTCTTCTTAAGTTCGAGTGCCGAAGCGCCCACCAGCACCAGTTCCTTGATCTCATCGTCGACTTCCATGACTTCGTACAAGCCGGTCCGGCCCTTGTAGCCCGTCTTGTTGCAAGTCGCGCAACCCTTGCCCTTCATGATCTGCACCGTCTTGGCTTCCTCGGGCGCGTACCCCTCTTCGATCAGGGCCTGCACCGGCACTTCGACGGGCTCGGCGCAGTCCTTGCAGATCCGGCGCACCAGGCGCTGGGCGCAGATCAGGTGCACGGAGGTGGCCACCAGGAACGGCTCGATGCCCATGTTCATGAGGCGCGTGATGGTTTCGGGCGCGCCGTTAGTGTGCAGCGTCGACAAAACCAGGTGACCGGTGAGCGCGGCTTTGATGGCGATTTCGGCGGTTTCGAAGTCTCGGATTTCGCCGACCAGAATGATGTTGGGATCCTGCCGCAGGAACGCGCGCAACGCAGCCGCAAAGTTCAGGCCAATCTGCTCCTTCATCTGCACCTGGTTGACACCACCCAACTGGAACTCCACCGGATCTTCGGCGGTCATGATGTTGGTGTCGGGCTGGTTCAGTCTCGAAATCGACGAATACAGCGTGTTCGTTTTGCCTGATCCGGTCGGTCCTGTGACCAGCACCATCCCGTAGGGCTTGAGAATTGCCTTCTCGAACTTGACCAGCGACTCCTGTTCGAAGCCCAGCTTGGTCATATCGAGCCGCAGATTTTCCTTGTCAAGCAACCGAAGCACAATCTTTTCGCCCCACAGAGTTGGCAACGTCGAGACGCGGAAATCGAGCTGCTTTTTCTTGCCTCCAATCTGCATCTTCAGCATGATGCGGCCGTCTTGCGGTAGCCGCTTTTCGCTGATGTCAAGCTTCGCCATGATCTTCAGGCGCGAAGTGATCGCGTCCTTCAGCTTTAGGGGCGGATTCATGATCGACTGCAGAACACCGTCAATACGGAAGCGCACGCGAAATTCTTTTTCATACGGTTCCATGTGAATGTCGCTGGCGCCGCGCTTCACCGCATCGGTGAGCACCAGGTTCACGAGCTTGACGATGGGAGCTTCGTCGGCCGCTTTCTCCAGCTCCTTCAGCTCCATCTCCTGCTCTTCGGTCTGCAGTTCGATGTCGCCGCCTTCGCCGAATTCATTCATCGACTGCATGACCTGCTCCAGCTCTTCCTCTTTGGAAGTACCGTAGGCCTTGTCGATGCCCTCGACGATGGAACTTTCCGACGCCACGACCGGCTCAATGTTGAACCCGGTCATGAACTTGATATCGTCCATGGCGAAGACGTTGGTCGGATCGACCATGGCGATGGTGAGCGACGCGCCCACCCGGCTGAGCGGCAGAATCTGGTAGCGCTTGGCGGTTTCGTACGGGATCAGCTTGACGACGGCCGGATCGATTTCAAAGTACGAGAGATTGATGGCGGGCACGCCATACTGGCGCGAAAGAAAATTGGTGACGTCTTCATCGGAGAGGAAGCCCAACTTCACCAGCGCCGAGGCAAGACGGCAATGCGACTCCTTCTGGAGTTTGGTCGCCTGTTCCAACTGCTCTGGGGTGATGACCTTTTCTCTTACGAGCAGGTCGCCCAGCCGCTGAGACATATCTCTCCTGATTCCCGCGCACTCGGGGTATGCGAAACCGCTGATTTCCGGGGGGATTCAACGGGAGCGTTTCGCACTGACACAAATTGTCAACCCAATGGGAATTCTGAAAAAGTAACCTTGGTACCTGTACTCAGCGCAGAGGTAAGAGGCAAAGTTTCGGAGAGCAGCATTTGGGGCCAGAAAATCCCCGATTGGAAATAGATGAGACGCGGCAGACCATGTTCTTTGGTGTAGAAATGACGTGACGCAATCCCTAGCGGAGCAACCCGCGACTGGGCGTGTCTTTCGTGCAGGCTTGGAACCTGAACCGCAAATCCGCGGCTACTTCCAGACGCTCTATGACGCCTGGGGACAACAGCATTGGTGGCCCGCCCAGTCGCAGTTCGAGGTCATCGTCGGCGCTTATCTGACGCAAAACACCTCCTGGACCAACGTCGAGCGTGCGCTCGAGAGCCTGCGGAAAGCGCGACTTCTAAGCGTTGCGGGAATTCGGCGTACGCCATTGGCAAAACTGGAACAACTGATCCGCTCCGCCGGTTACTTTCGTCAAAAGGCGCAACGTCTGAAGACATTCGTGAAGTTCTTGGACCGCCGCTACGCTGGTTCTCTGGCCCGGATGTTCGCTCAACCCACCGCCAAGCTTCGCGAAGAACTGCTCGCGCTCAACGGCGTGGGCCCGGAAACGGCGGACTCCATCTTGCTGTATGCAGGAAATCATCCCATCTTCGTTGTGGACGCTTACACCCGCCGGATTCTGGAACGTCACGAACTGGTTGCGGCGCATGCCAGTTACGAGGCAATTCGAGAGTTATTCGAGGAAGCGCTCGTGCCCTCGGCAGAACTTCACGAACGTGGGCTACTTCCCGGCCTGGCAACAACTGCCACCGGCCCGCGCGGGTCCTCTCACCCTCCATCTCCCATGAGCGCCGCCAAACGCACAGCCGTGGTCCAGGTGTTCAACGAAATGCACGGCCTGATGGTTGGAGTGGGGAAGAACTACTGCAAAAAGTCACAAACTCACTGTGAGCGGTGTCCTTTGCAAAAGTTTCTCCCCGGCGCACATTGAGGCGTATGCATCGCACACTCAGAACACGAACGCTGGGGTTGGGGTTATCCATCATCTTCCTGGGATGCGGAACGGCTTCCGCTCCGGTTTCCCTGCGGGAAGCCGCCCAGCGGTCCGGAATGCTGGTGGGTGCGGCGGCGCGACCGCAACAACTTACCGAGGCCGCGTACGCCGCGACTCTGGCACACGAATTCAATATGCTCGAACCGGAAGACGCTCTGAAGTGGGAGGGGCTGCGACCCGATTCGCAGTCGTTCGATTTTTCGCAGGCGGACCGTTTGGTCGATTTTGCTGCCCAACACGGCATGAAGGTCCGCGGTCACACCTTGGTCTGGCACCAGCAAAATCCGCCATGGCTCACCGAGGGACAATTCACCCCTGACCAGCTCGCCGCGCTGCTGGAGACACACATCAAAACCGTGGTCGGGCACTATCGTGGCAAGGTCTTTGCCTGGGACGTGGCCAATGAGGCCTTCGACGAACAACCGCGTCTTGGGCAATTGCGCGCCACGATCTGGTATGGCCGGCCCGGAATTGGCTTGGCGGGAAACGGCACCGCGTATCTCGAGCGCTGCTTTCGATGGGCGCACCACGCCGATCCCCAAGCGTTGTTGTTCTACAACGAAGCGGAAGCCGAGGCACTCGGACCTAAGTCGGATGCGATCTATGCCATGGTGCAGGATTTCCGCAAGCGCGGAATGCCCATCGATGGCGTTGGTTTCCAGATGCACATCAGCAACCTGCTTCCAGATATCACCTCATTCTCCGCCAACCTCGGGCGCTTCACCGCGCTGGGAGTGCAAGTTCACATCACCGAGATGGATGTCTCCCTTCCCGTTGACGCCAACGGCAATGCCAGCGCGGAAGATCTGCAACGGCAAGCCGACATGTATCGCCAGATTGCCGCCGCATGCCTGGCTCATCGCGGTTGTACCGCCATCCAGACTTGGGAATTTACGGACAAATACTCCTGGATCGTCTGGCAGTCGAAAGGAACACGGGGAGCCGGTCTACTGTTTGATCAAAACTATCGGCCAAAACCTGCATATCGGGCGCTGCGTAATACGCTCAGCGGCCGGTGAATACAAGGTATGGCTCCGATTTTGCTGGTTACCGGCTACTGACTACTGCATCCACCCGTTCCCGGCTAAGCACCATCAACCCCTTCTCCAGATCGGCAATCAGGTCCTCGACGTTCTCAACCCCCACTGACAGCCGGATCATCTGTTCCGTCACGCCCATCTTCTTCCGCAACTCCGGATCGATCATGGCATGCGACGTCAGCACCGGGATCGACACCAGCGAGTCCACCCCGCCCAGACTGGGTGCCAGCGTAAACAGGTGGAACGCTTCGGTCACCCGACAGGCGTCTGCACCGGTGCCGTCAACCTCAAAACTCACCACGCCGCCCGCGCCCGCCAGGTACTTTCGGGCGAGCTGGTATTGGGGATGCCCATGCAGCATGGGGTAGTGCACCCGCGTCACCTTGGGATGCTTGCTCAAAAACTCGGCGACTCGCAGCGCGCTCTCATTCTGCCGCTGCACACGCACCGCCAGCGTCTTGATGCCGCGGAGCAGCAGGAACGCGGCATGAGGATCCATCGAGCAGCCCAGCGTCGTGCGCACGTTGCGAATCTGGTCGATCAGGTCGCGCCGTCCGGTGGCGATGCCGCAGATCAGGTCGGAATGTCCGCCGAAATATTTCGTGCCCGAGTGCAGCACCAGGTCAATGCCCCACTCCGCCGGCCGGCAATTCATAGGCGTAGCAAAGGTCGAGTCAATGGTCGAAATCAGTTTGTGCTTGCGGGCCAGCGCCGCAATTTTCTCGAGATCGACGACCCGCACGATCGGATTCGTCGGTGACTCGACGTGCACGATCTTCGTATTCGGCCGGATCGCCCGCTCGTGCTGCCCGATGTCGTTGGTATCGACGAAGGTCGTCTCAACGCCCAGTTTCGGCAGCCATTCCGACAGGAACTTGGTCACGCCGCCGTAAATGTCGCGCTGCGCCACAATGTGGTCGCCCGCCTTGACCAGCGCGAGGATCGACGTAGTGATCGCCGCCATGCCGGAAGAGAACAGCAGCGCCGCATCCGCGCTCTCCAGTTGGGCGATCGTGTTTTCGGCCACGGTATGTGTCGGGTTTCCGTAGCGCGTGTAATATCGGTCGCTTCCTGTGACCCGAACTTGCTCCTGGTTATCAGTGACTTCGAAGGTCGAAGTCTGATAGATCGGGGTCGAGAGCGGCCCGTGCTTCTTGTGCAGGCTGGCGCTCCCGTGAACGGCCTCGGTTTCCTGTCGAAACTCATGCTTCTTCATTGCAGAACTTCCTTTCAGCTCCCGCTGGCACGCGCCCAGCGATCTCTCAAGACTACCTGCGCGGCCATGGCCGCGGCAAGACAGCTCGGCACCCAGACTCTATAATCAGCCGTTCATGGAAACCGGACTCAAGAATCGTGTGGCCATCGTGGCCGCATCCAGCCAGGGAATTGGTCGAGCCACTGCCGAGGCCTTTGCGGCCGAAGGATGCCGTGTTGCCATGTGCGCACGCAACCGGGAAACGCTCGCTGCGGTCGCCGAAAACCTCCGCGCTCGATACAAAGCTGAAGTTTTGGCCGAACCCTTCGACGTGACGGACGCGAATGCGGTGCGCGATTTCGTCAGCGCCGTGGTCCAGAAGTTCGGCAGCGTAGACATCTGCGTGACCAACGCTGGAGGCCCGCCCGCCAAGGGTTTTCTCGCCACCACGATCGAAGAATGGCGTCGTGCCATCGATCTTAACTTCATGAGCACGGTGTACTTTGCGCATCAGGTCATTCCACACATGCAGAAGAAGAAGTGGGGACGCATCATCACCATCACCTCGATCACAACAAAACAGCCGGTTGCTGACCTTGTTTATTCGAACGCCGCGCGCGCCGCAGTGGTCGGGCTGGTGAAGAGCCTGGCGAACGAGTTCGGGAAAGATGGGATCCTGGTCAACAACGTCGGTCCCGGTTTTACTGCCACCGATCGTCTCAAGGAACTCGCCAAGTCCCGCGCGACGGCCCTGCATAAGACCGAAAAGGATATTTTCGAGGGTTGGGCTGCGGACGCTCCTCTGAAACGCCTGGGCGAGCCACGGGAACTGGCGGACACGATTGTCTGGCTGGCCAGCGAGCGCGCTTCCTACATCACGGGCCAGACCGTACTGGTCGATGGCGGCCTCTACAAGGGGCTGTAGAATTAAACAAAATCGGGCGAAGACATGAAAAAGACAAAAGCAGTCTCGAAAAAACCAACTCGGAAACCGGCAAGCAAAGTGGCACTGAAAGGCACGATCTCAGCAAAGCCGCGCAAGGCTGAACTGTGTCACTTCGCGTGGAACAAAATCCCGGTCGAAGAGTTGAACTCGCTGCTCGGCCGTCAACTCGTGGTCGGACAAAGCGTGATGCTCGCGCGTGTGCTGCTGAAGAAAGGTTGCATTGTGCCAGAGCATAGCCATCCGAACGAGCAACTCACCTACATCCTGGCGGGCGCGTTAAAATTTTGGATCGACGGAAAAATCATTGTCGTCCATACGGGCGAAGTCCTGACCATTCCACCCAACATGCCACACAAAGTGGAAGCGCTCGAAGATACAGTCGATCTTGACATCTTTAACCCGCCGCGGGCCGATTGGATGAGCGGAACCGACGCGTATTTGCGATAGCGCAGGCGTTGTTTCCTGGCAAGCCCGCGATGCCGTATTCTAGACATGCGCATTGATGCGCTTGAACGTATGCCAAGCTCATAACGACTCGACGTGTCCTCTACTGCCACCGAAACCATCGCCCACCTGCGCTGCATCGCCTGCGGCGCCACGCCTCCCTCCGCCTGCCAGGACTTCCGCTGCGCCAACTGTGGCGACCTGCTCGAATTTGTCTTTCCCAAATGGACCTTCGATCCCGGTGCCCTGAAAGCGCTGTGGCTGAATCGCAGAACATCGCGCAAACCGCTCGACCAGAGCGGGGTCTGGCGCTTCCGAGAGCTGCTACCGCACATTGCCGAGGAGCACGCGATCACGCTGCGCGAGGGCAACACTCCGCTTTATGAGTTGCCGCGCTGCGCCCGAATCGCAGGCCTCGACACTCTTCACGCCAAGCACCAGGGCATGAACCCGACCGCATCCTTCAAAGACACGGGCATGACCTTTGCCGCCTCGTCCGCGCATCAGGGGGGATTCCGGTGGGTGGCTTGCGCGTCGACCGGCAATACGTCGGCCTCGATGGCCGCCTATGCCGCCCGCGGCAACATGCACAGCCTGGTGCTGATTCCCGAAGGAAAAATTTCCTGGGGCAAACTCTCGCAATCCCTCGACTACGGAGCCCTCACCTGCCAACTGCGCACTGACTTCGACGGCTGTGTGCGGATCCTGAACGAACTCGTACGCCAGAAGCCTGTCTATCTTCTGAACTCGGTCAACCCGTATCGCATCGAAGGACAGAAGACCGCCGCCATAGAACTGCTTGAACAACTCGGCTGGGAGCCGCCCGACCACATCATTGTTCCCGGAGGCAATCTCGGGAACAGCTCGGCAATCGGCAAAGCGCTGCTGGAAATGCGGGAATTGAAGCTCATTGACCGCCTGCCAAGACTATCGATCATCCAGGCGCAGGGCGCGAATTCCTTCTACCGCTGCGTGAACGAGTTCGGCGGGACAAAACTTGAGCCCATGACTGCCGACACAATGGCGACCGCGATCCGCATCGGCAATCCCGCATCCTGGAAGAAGGCACTGCGGGTGCTACGGGCGACTGGAGGAGCGGTCGAGCAGGTCAGCGAAGTCGAGATTGCCGCAGCCAAAGCCGAGATCGGGTCCGATGGGGTTGGCTGTGAGCCCGCCTCGGCGGTGACGCTAGCCGGGCTGAAAAAACTCACCCGGCGCGGATTCGTCAAACCCGGCGAATCCGTCGTTCTGATTCTGACCGGCCACCTGCTGAAAGATCCTGACTTCACCATTAAGTTCCACCGCGGGGAGTTGTTCGCTGGGACGCCAGACGACATTAACGCCCGTCTGACAATGCCTCTGCAGCGTGCTCCAGTGGTCCTGAATGCCGATTTAGGGGCGGTTATTGGCGCTCTCGATGCCGCCGAGAGAAATTCGTAGCGGTTCTCGCCGAACTCGTGTATAACACTCAGCTTTGATCATTCGGGTCCGAGCCGTGGTCTTGCCGCGGCCGCACCGGGTTTCGCTTTTGTTTCGTGCCGGGCTTCGACTTGTCGGTGCCCCAGGTTCGCGCCCGTTCTTTGGGCGCT
>Ga0075030_100006021_pt1 | contig 10908 bp, 6 predicted proteins | sample LitLauG_LLR_2012_FD_71393 | JGI IMG/M metagenome (GOLD analysis project Ga0075030, IMG submission 71393) | Freshwater sediment microbial communities from Pennsylvania, USA - Little Laurel Run_MetaG_LLR_2012 | ecosystem: Environmental > Aquatic > Freshwater > Creek > Sediment | place: USA...
GTCACGGTGCTAAGCTTCTTCATTGCCGGTCTCCTTTTTATCTGTGCTTCGAGCACGTCGATAACTTGGGAGCGTACCGCATCCCGCCGGAGACCGGCCTTCTCATCTCATCTGGTTTCGTCAACAATCAGGGTCCGATGTCCGTGAGTACTTTAGATCGCCCACTGAAGAGAGGAACGAGCGGACAAAGAGAATTCCGACGAGCACGCAACACCAGAGCAGATAGCGCACTTCCGGCGAGGGATACAGCCTCTTGTCCATCCGCTTGCTCAATCCGGAGGAGGTACCGACCCTCACGATAGGTCAGCGGCTTCCCCGAGGAAAGGAAGTTGCTTTTTGACGGCAAGAGCGATGCTTGGCTCATTGCAGTTCGATGTTGCGTTCGGGCAATCGAGGAGTGGCATTCCGCACAAACCCGGCTCCCGACGTAACTCAGTCCAGGTGGTGCTCCGAATTTCCGCACCCAATGTGGCGGCGGAAAGCTCGCGGCTGAGGCTTTTACCTCATTCCCGGTCGCTTGGGCGGGAAGCTGTCCGACACAATAGGGCATTACTCCAAGAAGAAGGGTGATGGGACCAATTGAGCGGATCCAGAAACGAAGAGGAAAAACCCGCAGCAACAATTGGCCGAATCGCGTTGCGCTACAGCGAGTCACGGATGCCTTTGCCTTCCTCAATTGTGACGTAGCGGTTCATCGGTAGATCAGCGAATCGTTCTAGTTTGCCCGAGGGCTGCGGCCACTGGACTTCTACGTAATCGAACTTCTTGGCTTGGCCGATGCCGAGAACCATGCGGGGATCGTGGCTCGACAGGAAACTGCCACCGCTCGTTTGCAAGCGGGAGCGTTTTTGCCCGTTGAAGCCCCAGCGGACCCACGCACCGACCGCGTCGATGTTGCACGTCCGGCCAATCAGGCGAATGCCGAGCCAGTTGTTATGTTTCCCGACCTCATTGTGGAGCAATAGCGGGGCACCACCGTTGTTATTGATCAACACATCCAGGCCGCCGTCATTGTCAAAATCGCCGATGGCGAGACCGCGAGCCGACCACATTTTCTGAAACGCAGGCCCCGCTTGAGCGCTGACGTTCTGAAACGTCTTGCCGTTTCCATTGAACAGCAACAATGGTTCTTTGTAAGTGACGCCTTCCGTGTCGACCTCAACCATGTCATCGGGGTGCCCGTTCGACTGGATTAAATCGAGGTCGCCGTCATTGTTGTAGTCGAAGAACTTGAGGCCCCAACCACTGAGCAGGCGAGTGGCCTGCCCGATTCCGGTGTCGGCAGCCTCATCGGAGAAGCTCTCTCCCCCGTCATTGTGATAGATGGAAAAGCGCTCGTGATCAATGTTGGCGACGAACAGATCGAGCTTGCCATCGTTATCGTAGTCCGCGGAATCCACTCCCATCCCAGAACGCGCGCGCCCTGCGTCACTGTAGGCCACGCCTGCGCTGAATCCCACCTCCTCGAACTTGCCGTGTCCACGGTTCACGAAGAGATAATTGGGCTCGGTGTCGTTGCTTACGAACAGGTCCATCCAACCGTCATTATTGATGTCGGTGGCGACAACGCCGTGAGACTTCCCCAGCTTCTTGCCAATGTCGGTGAACTGCCCGACTTCCGCGAAAGTGCCGTCACCGTTGTTGTGATAAAGCTTGCTGGCGCGCCCATGAAACAGCCGAGGAATGCAGTAGAAGTGCTTCCCGACACGGTTGTCGCCACATAGGTATTTATTGCCCATCCCATATTCCACGAAGCTGCACACGAACAGGTCCAATTTGCCGTCATTGTCATAGTCGAACCAAACGGCCGAAGTGGACCAGTTGGGATCGGCCACGCCAGCTTTCTCGGTCACGTCCGTAAAGGTGCCATCGCGGTTGTTGCGATAGAGAGTATTCCGTCCATACCCGGTCACGTAGAGGTCGGGAAAGCCATCGCTGTCGTAATCACCAACCGCAACGCCGACGCCGAATGTCACGCCCTCAAGTCCGGCTTTCGCGGTTACATCCGTGAACGTCCCGTCGCGATTGTTTCGATACAGTGCGTTTCGTGGCCGCCGGCTTGGATCGGGAGAGAAGAATTCGCAAGGGCCCGTATTCACCAAAAAAATATCCATCCAACCATCGTTGTCGTAGTCAAGGAACGCGCAGCCGGAGCACATTGATTCCGGAAGGTAGTGGGCTTCGGAAGCGGCGTTGTCGTGAACCCAGGTGATGTGGCTGCTCTCGGGTGGCACAGCAGAGAATATGGACCCTTCGTCCGCGGCAACTTCCGCGGGCGAAAGCCATTGCCAGAAGCCGTTCCGCATGTGCCATCCGCCGGCGGCCAAAGCAGCGCCGAAACCGAGCTTCTCGAGAAAGCGCCGCCGCGAAATTGTTTTTCGATCGATCAAACCATGTTCCTCAGCAAGATAATTCTCCATGGATCACTCAAGATCTTGACTGCGCAACATCCGCTATTGCGGACGCACGGGCGTGAGCGTTGGCGGTCCCGAGGATGGAGCGTTGTGCGATGCGGGACCAGCCTCCGCTTCATTGATGCGGCCCGCTGCTTCGGCTTTGGATTGCAGGCGCGTAAACTCCGCCTGCTCGCGCCGGGACTCTGAGCCCCTTCCAGCCTTGGCATAGGCCCGCGCCAGACTGTAACGAACCTCAGGGCTTGCAGGCGCCAAGCGACACGCGAGCTCAAGCTGCGGGATCGAAGCGGCCGTCTCACCCTGGCCGAGCAGAATACTGCCGAGTAAGTAGTGGCTCATGGATGAATCCGGCGCCAGCCTGACCGCGCTCTGCGCCAGTGGCAGGGCCTTGGCGTAGCGCTGCCCACGGAACTCAAGAAAAGCCCACTCCATGTAGGCCAGACCGCTCTCAGGTGTGACTGAGGATTCCTCCTGAAACTGGGCCTCGGCATCTTCTTCTCTCCCGCGCGCAGCCAACATCGCTCCGTAAGCGTAATGAGCAAAGGGTGTGCCGGGATATTTCTTTAGGAGATCGCGAAAGGCGAGGTCAGCCTGCTCGAACTCGCGTAGGGCAAGGAAGCCGGCGATGGTGCCGGCGTCGTGAATCAACGCGTCCTTGGAAGGATCGAGTTGTGCGGGAAGAAGTGGCACGCGAAGCAGGCTTAGTCCTAGTCCGACCTGCAGGTCCTCAGACTTGACATCTCGCAACACCAGCTTCGACAACAGGGATCGCGCCACCTCAAATTCACCTCTCAGGTTGAACAGCAGTGCCAGGTGATAGTCCGCGACATTGGCCAGTTCGGGAGTGTTGCCGAGAGCGCGGGAGCGCTGCAGATGAGAGAACGCGTTAGAGAAATCATGGGTTTCGAACTCGCTCAGTCCGAGCAGAGCCCACGCTGCGCTCATCTTGGGGTTGAGGGAGGTCAGACGCCGGAGAGCCGTCGCGGCTTGGGTGTATTGGCTGCTGTCATATTCCAGTGACCCGAGATACCACCATCCTTCCTGCCAGGCCGGATTCATGCGCACAGCCTTCTGGTAGAGTTTGATCGCCGCAGGAATTTCGCCAGCATCGCGCGCGGCGGCGGCCCGCTGTGCAATGTCCCGAAAGGCGGGAGGACCTTTTGGTGCTGATGTTTGAGCCGTCGCAGAACTGGCGTGCGATGGCAGCCATGCGACACAGGCGATCACCAGCCAGCGGCACACACTTCCGCTTCTGGAAGATACGTTACGGCGGATTATGGTTCGTTCGATCATCGTTCCTTGGGCGCGGCGTCCGTCGAAGCGGACGGCGGGTTCGCGGATGAAGATGTCTTGGCCGTCTGTCTCTCCTGTTCTTTCTGCCGCAATCTTTCAAACCTATCTCGTTCCTGCTGTGCGGCTTGTTTTCGGCCCGTTCGGCGGTACAAATCGGAAAGCAAGAAATGTGCTTCGATGTGGTCAGGCTGTTTGTGCAACACGCGTCCGAGCAGGGGCTCAGCTCTGACATAGTCCCGCTCCGTCATGGCGATGGCTGCAAATTCGAAGATCACCTCGGGAGCTCCAGGGTGTAACTGCTCGGCTTTCGTCAGGTACTTCCGCGCCGCTTCGTAATCACCATCCAGTCGCCGCAGCCGACCCATGTAGTAATTTGCCTGGAAATCATTCGGGTCAGCTTTCAGCGCTTCGGCGAACTCGAGCGTCGCGCCATCGGAATCTCCCGAACCGACCTTCGTTACCCCTAGCGCGGAGCGCAAGCCAGGCAAATCGGGTTGGATTGCCGCAGCCTGCGACAACTCATCCATCGCGGGATGATAAAGACGCAGCCCCAGTAAGGTTTGCCCCATGATGAGATGGCCGTCCGCCGAACCCGCGGACTGCAACGCGAAGGTGATCAGCGGAAGCGCCTTCTGATAAAGACCCATCCGCGTGTAGGCTGAGCCCAGGATTAAAGCGTTGGCAGCGTCCTCGGGATGGGCTCGATGTACCTGCTCGGCCTCACGAGCGGCCAACAAATAATGTTCCAAGTGGTAGTCGCAGAACGCGAGCAACTCTGGGACCCGGGGATCGTTCGATCCGGCCCGCTTCAGTCGTGTCAACTGCCCGACGGCGTCCTCGTAGTTCCCAACCTTGATGAGCGCCAGGGCCAGATTGAACCGCACTTTCGGGTTGCCCGAGCTTAGGACAAGGGCCTTCCGATAAGTCTGGATGGCCTCGTCCATGCGCCCCATGCGCGTCAACGCCATGGCCAGGTTCGACAGAACCTCATATCGCGGCGGCCCGGCGGCCAGACAGACAGCGTACTGGCTGCTCGCGGTTTCCCACTGACTCGCAGCCAGAGCCCGGTCAGCGTCCGCACAGGCACTCGTTGCCGGTGACGATTGCGGGGTTTCGCCACACGCGAAGCTGCCGAGCGCGCAAGCGACCAGCAACCAACCCAGCCAGCGCCACCACGAACAAGCTATCGTCCGCGCACGCGCCGACGTTGGCGTCATTGTGCAGGCATCTGGGAACATCGAAGCCGGATCGCCGTTCATCGCTCGCCCTCGGACTTCGAAGTCTGCAAAAACAGTTGTCGCTCCTGTTCTGCCTCGCTGTTCCTGTGCAACCCCATATAGACCGACACCAGCGCGTAATGAACCTCCGAACTTTGCGGTGCCCGCTGCTCCGCTTCGCGCAACGCAGTGAGGGCGCTGTCCCATTGGCGGTCGAGTATGAAACTGCGGCCTTCGATCAGGAAGGAAAGGGCATCGTCCGGATTCAGCGTTCGGGCTCGCAGAGCGTCCGCTCGCGCTTCCTCCCCAACTCGCTGGTCCAGTGCCAGGCGCCCCAGCCACAGCCAGGGCACAGCGCTCTCGGGGTTCGTTTTGGTCTCCGCGAGAAATTCAGCCGTCGCCTCTTCGTCGCGGTGCTCGCTCTCCAGGAACATGCCATAGTCGAGATGAACAAACGGTTGCGCGGGAAACTGCGCGAGCAGCACCCGATACGCGTCTTCCGCGTCTTTCTTCCGGTTCTGTAGAATGGCGGCTGCCGCGTCGCCTGCTGCCCGCACCGCTGCAAACAGCGACGAGCCGGCAGCTGGCACTTGTTCCAGATTAAGTTGAGCGGACCCGAGCGCCAACAGTAAGCCGGGATAGTCGGGCGCTTGATGAAACAGAATCTTGAACGCCAGCAATGCACCTTCATCGTTGTGCTGGCGCATCAACACTAACCCCAGGTGGTAGGCTGCCGACTGGGAGATGGGCGCCGGCATCCCATTGCGCGCAGAGAGGGCCTTGTTCAGGTGAAGACTGGCGTTGTTCCAATCGCCTTCTTCGTACTCACTCAAGCCGAGCAGCGCGAACCCCAGCGGATTCTCCGGAGCGAGCCTGGACAAGCGCCCGAATGCCTGGGCAGCCTCGGCAAAGCGTCGGGAATCGTAAAGCAGGTTGCCATATTCCCACCAGCCATCCGCCCACTCCGGTGTCTTGGCGAGAATTTGACGATACAGCCGCAAAGCGGTTTCCGTATTGCCATCCGCCTGGGCCTTCGCCGCGTCCTGTTTGAGCTGTGTAATAGTGGGGGAAGGCTTAACTTGAGCACAGAGGGAAAACCCCATCAGAAGCCACGCCACCGTACTCAGACTCCGTTTTACGTGGCGAGCCATCCGCACATCCCGTAGGACATTCCAACCCCCGGGCGATTTCCCACAAATATGTTCGGAAATCGGGCCCAGGGATCTTGAATGCCGAAGTCTATCGCTCCTCTTCAGAGATTAGAAGAAGAACTTAGCCGATACCTCCATTTCGCGGTGCCCCGTCTTGCCACAACTGTAGCCGAGCGGGCCGACTCCCCCAACGCAAGTCCCAGTGCCATTCGCAAGGCTTGGCGTACCTTGACTGGGATCAGTGGCCCCGGCTGGCACAGTCCAGTTGTAGTTGGCCACCGTGTTGGGGTTGTTCAATTGCGCGCGGTTGAACAGATTGAATGCAGAGACCCGCACATCCAGCCGCCGGCTCTCACTCATGTGGAAAGATTTCTGCAGCGCGATGTCGAAGCTGAAACTACCTGGCGTTTTCATGTACGGCGGGTCAATTACACCTTGCTGCCCAAAAGCCGGCAACGCGATGCAGTTGGAGTTAAAGAAGGTCGTGTTGATGCCTCCGTGGTTAGCCTTGGGATTGCACGTGTAGACCGGGTAGATGCCGTTCGGTGGACTGGTCGTCGAGCCTGGCAGGAACGCCGTTGGCCAGGCGTTGCTGCCAAACCATGTGTCCGAAGGGTTCCAGAATGACTGTGCACAGGGAAGATTTTGCGGACTGGCTATCTGGATGCAGTTTACATACGCGCTAATGGCCACTGGACCGCCACTGCTTGCCTTGCTGATCCCGGAAAACATCCAGCCGTTCAAAGCGCCGCGCGCAACTTTTGATCCTCTCAAAGACCCAAGCGCCATCTTCGGCACGTAGTACTGATATCCGACGGAAAATAAGTGGGTGCGGTCGAAGCTCAGTACGTGGTACGCCCCCTTGTTGCTGTAAGGGTCGGGCAGAAGGGTCTGGAATTGATCGCTTTCACCCAGTGCTTTTGAGTAGGTGTAGCTGGCGATGAAGTCGAGGGAATGGCTGGCCTGACGCCGCAATGTCCCCTGCAGAGCGTTGTAGTTGGCATTACCGCTGCGCTGGTTTTGAACGATCTGCTTAAACGGGGTGTAGGGGGCGGCCAAGCCTTCATTCCCGTTGTAGATCGGATTGATGAGGTGAGTTCCCGGCAACCACAACGCACCGTAGGGAATGTTGTCGATGTTCTGTTCGATGAGCAAATGGCGGCTCTGGTTTCCAACATAGCCCAGTTCAGCGAAGAAGTGGTGGGGGAGCGCCGAAGAGAGCGTCAGGTTGTACTGGTAAACGATGGGGACGTGATTGTCGCGCGGGCTATATACGGCAGTGCTCTGGCCGTAGGTGTAGGCACCTTGGCTCCCCGGATTTGTGCCCTCGATCCCGCTCAAGTTGAAATTACAGCAGATCGACGCACTGTAGAGGTTGGGTGGCCCAAGAATAGCGCCGAAGCCAGAGTTGGTGGGATCGCGTTGCGTATATTCGCCAACGCCTCCGCGTAAGACCGCCCTGCCGGTTCCTAACGTGTCCCAGGAGAAGCCGAGGCGTGGCTGAATTAAGGGATGACCGTACGGCATGATCGTTTTTGGGATCGTTCCGCAGAGAGGCACCACCGACTGCCCCGGATTGCTGCAGCTTGCGGTGCGAATGCCATCATACGGACTGGACGAATTGGCCACCGTGTAGACGCCAGGATCAAAGGTCGCGGCCAGGCCGCGAGCTTCATACCATGGTCCCTGCCAGGTCCAGCGCGCTCCATACTCAAGCGTCAGCTTGTGGCTCACCTTCCAGTTGTCTTGCCCAAACCATTCGAATTGTGAGGAACGGAGATTGGCGCGGACATCCTGGTTCACTTGGGTATAACTCGCAAAGTGTTGGGTTAGAATGTCGGCATACTCGTCGCCGCTGGTGCCGCCCGTCCAGTTGGAAACGGTTAACTGTCCTTCGAGAGACTGACCGCTGAGGTTCTGGTCGTTGCGCGCGCGCTCGATCAATGCACCAAACTTCAGCGTATGGGCGCGGACAACCTTGGTCACACTGTCGCTGAACTCAAATTGGGTTTGCTTGTAGAAGTTGCCCGCTCCCACCAGATTGCTGGCGCCCCATCGTCCTTCGCCCGGTGGGCTGTAGCCCGGACCGCAACCGCTGGTGTTAAGGGAATCGCAAATTCCAAAGGCTGGAATGATTTGCGGCACGATGGGATAGGTGGTGCCGCTGCCGAAAGCGCCACCAGTAAGCCCGGTGAAGTTGACTCCCAGCTTCTGCTTGCTCAGTTGACTTGGGTCCTGATAGTAGTTGGGCTGGCGCAGCACGTTGGTGTTGAAGGTGAACTCGTTGGTCAGCGCTGGGCTCAATACGTTGACCATGCTCACATTCAGAGACCGGGAATGATATTCCTGGATGGTCGGCGTTGGGTCGGGAACATTCGATGTCCAGGTGCTGCCTTCCCCTGAATACTCGGAGAACGGGGAGAACTGTTTCTCGTCCTGGCGGCCGAGCCGCACGAAGATGCGAGCCTTGTCGGACGGGTTCCAGTCGAAACGCCCTACATACTGCGTCACATTGTGCGGGAAAATGGGGTGGCCTGCATAATTCCAAATGCCGTTCGGGTCGGTGTAGTTGGGGCCGGCAAGTCCGGGTCCCATCAACGACTTCATTAATCCCACTCCGTTGGCCGTGAGCCCCGTTAACTTGCCACCCTGCTGGTCCAGGAAATTGCCGGTCGCCGGGTCGGTGATGTGACACGGCTGGTTCAAATGGCCCGGGTCCGGCGTGTTGGGGTCAATTGCGTACGCAGCATAAAAAGCCTGACAGCCGGGATCATTCGTGATGTCGGTGAAATCGCCGGTCAGCATCTTGGTAGTCGGGACGTTGGCCAGTTGAGTGCCAAGGTCGGGGGTCTGGCGCGACCACTCCGCACCGAAGAAGAAGAACAGCTTCTTGTTGTCTCCCCGGTTGTAATCGCTCCCGGGGATCAGGATGGGTCCGCCGACGGAGAACCCAGGATAGTTGAACTTGGATTGCGGCCGCGCGATGCCGGCAAAGTTGTTGCTCCAGTCATTGGCGTCGAACACGCTGTTGCGTCCGACCCAATAGACCTCGCCATGAAGATCTTTCGTGCCGGATTTTGTAATTGCTGTCACCAGAACTGGACTGCCTCCCTGGTCCGCGGTGAAGTTGCTGGTTTCAACCGTCAGTTCGGAAATGAATTCCGAGTTGGGATAGATATTGCTGCCGTTGTTGCCCGTAAGGTCGTCCATGTTGCCGCCGTCCAACTTGAATGTGTTCGCGTCGGAGCGGTTTCCATTGACGTTAAACCCCTCAATCCCGTTGGACGAAGTGGTTAGGTGGGAGTTAAAGTTCTGGCCGTAAGCGGCGCTCGCGCCCACGGTGATACCGGGCAGCAGAGTCAACAACTCTTCGGCATTCCTTCCGATGGTGGAAAAAGCCTGAATTTGATCGCTGCTGAGCGTTTCCGAACGCTGGCCTGAGTCCGTCGTGGGCACGGCGGCCGAGGTTGCACTCACATCGACCTTTTCGTTCACCGCGCCGACCGCCAGGGTCACGTTGATCGCGATTCTGTCGTTGGCGTGGGCCACCAACGTGTTGGCCCAAGTCTTGAAACCAGCGTGCGTCACCGACAGGGTGTAACCACCAGGCAGCACAAACGAAAAGACATACTGGCCAGTGGCATTGGACACAGTGGTGGTGACCAACCCCGTAGCTGTGTTCACGAGCTTGACTTGGGCGTCGGGGATGGCAGCGTCAGTTGAGTCCGCGACCACACCGTCGAGGCGAGCCGGGGACTGTGCCCACAGCGACGTCACACAGCAGAGCAAAAGACCACTCAGGAAAGCCCAACGCAGTCTCGCAGCCAGCATTTTTCGCTCCTCAGTTGCAATCCGCAAAGCAGAAGTCGCAATAAAGCGAAATCAAAAGAACCAATACGATTGCATGCTTGGCCCAGAAGTGTAGGTTTACGAAAGTTTTTTGTCAACAAAAATAATATTTTATGATTATTATTAGTTTCGTTTGCTTTCGCAGTGGTATGAGACTGCCGCCGCAAGTTCTCAAAGTCGCGAGGGACCTCGCCGTGCGACGGCGACTTTCTGGCTCGCCCGATTTGTGGCCTTGCTCAGCCATGAACAAGAAAATTCCGCCGCGGGTTGCGAAGGAGGTTTGGATGAGACATTGCTGGTATCTGTCGCTGCTGTGCTTGCTGTTCTCTGTTCCCTGTGTCCGGGCAAGCGACCATCCACGTTTAGCCGTGCCCAGTTATGTGAGCCCCACCGCAAAGGAATGGAATGCCTGGGCATCGCTCGGGTCACAGCGTCTCGGATTGATGATTCTTAATCTGAACAACGGGGATGACGCCCGTTATGACGCAGCACTCGCAGCCGCTGTAAAGAGCACGCAAGACTCCGGAATTCTGGTGCTGGGGTACATCTATACAGGCTATGCCAAGCGAGATCCCGCCGAAATTCGCGCCCGGATTGACGGAGTATTCAAGAGCTACCGGGTTGACGGTATCTTTCTGGACGAGACGCCCACCGATTGCCAAGCGCCGGGAAAGTTCGCTGCTTCGAACTTCGCATATTACGAGGCACTGGCCGGCTACATCCGCAGCAAGCCTGGGAAGCATGATGTCATCTTGAATCCCGGGACGGTACCGGAAGAAGACTGCTGGATGAAGGCGGCCGACATTCTGGTAACGTTTGAAGAAGCGACGCTCGCCAATTATGAGAAGGACTACGTCGATCGGGAGTGGATCCATCGCTATCCGCCCGAGCGCTTCTGGCACCTTGTCTACAGCGTCCCCTCCACTGACGAAATGCAGCAGGTTGTCAGACTGGCTCGCCAGCGCGGCGTGGGATGGCTGTATG
>Ga0075030_100006024_pt1 | contig 10898 bp, 4 predicted proteins | sample LitLauG_LLR_2012_FD_71393 | JGI IMG/M metagenome (GOLD analysis project Ga0075030, IMG submission 71393) | Freshwater sediment microbial communities from Pennsylvania, USA - Little Laurel Run_MetaG_LLR_2012 | ecosystem: Environmental > Aquatic > Freshwater > Creek > Sediment | place: USA...
ATCCCGAATTCCGCCAGAATCGTCGGCGCGATATCGGTCAGCGCGGGAGTCTGCGCGTCAATTTTTCGATTGCTCAACAGCACGCCCGGCACCAGCGTGTAGTCCATGCAATGGTCGCCGCTCCAGGCATTCGTGTTGTCCTCCAGCACGTCCGGAGGAAACGCGCCCAGAATCGTCTTCCATCCCGCGCGATATCCCCGGTTGTACCCGACCAGCGCATCCGGCCCCGAGTGCGCATACGGGCCCTGGTAAACCTCGCTCGCCAAATCGATCCGCGTAATCACAGGGGAATTGTCTTTCGGATCACGAACTTCCAGGAGCTTTTGCCGGATCACCCGCAGCAAACTCTCCGCCTGCCCACCCGGCTCGACCACGCCCTCCCGCTCGCGTCCGCGCAGATTGAGGTAGAGTCCGTTCAGCCCCAGACCGTAAGCACGTGTGCGGCTCCAATCCACGCCAGCAAACGGCTCGGCCTCGTCGCCGCCAGTGCCATTCTTCAGCGAGATATAGCCGTTGTTCAGCAGCCAGGTATTCAGATTGAACGAGTGCCGATACGGAGCGAACCCGTGATCGGAAAGCACCAGCAGCGTCGTGTCTGCGTCGACCTTCGGCAGCACTTCGCCCAGCACCTGATCAATCTGCTCATAGAATTCCTCAAGTGCCTTCCCGTACTGCGAAGCCAGCGCCGCATCGTACCCCGGATGCTGCGGGTCCGTAAGCCGCCACATCATGTGCGCATTCAGATCGAGACTGGAAAAATAAAAGAAGAACAGCCCGCGCTGAAATTTCGGGAACTCCACATCAAACGCCCGTCGGTGCTCAGCCAGTACCGTGCGGGACTGCTCCAGAAACTCCTTGTCGTCGAGCACGCCGTCCGACAGCGCCTTCGTATCCTCCGCAATTCCCTGCGTGTGAAACTCGCCAATCTCTCGGCTCAGCGTGCGTGAGTAACTCGCCGGCGTCGAAATCGGCAGCGCCGGATTCGCCGGATCAATATTGATCGGCGAAACATACAGCTGGAACCGCGGATGCGCCTGCTTCAGATAAAACCGGCAGATGCCCTTCACGTTCCCGATCAGCGGCATCAGCTGGAATTCCACCGGCACCCATCCGCTCCATTCCCCTTCCTTGAGAACAATCTGCTGATCCTGGAATGCCACGCGCGCCACCGGCTCCAGCGGATCGACATCCACCGTAAACGGCTCGGTAGCCGCAGGCGAGTTCCTGCGAAACGTATTCGCCGGCCCGATCAGATGGCTCACGACCCGATGGTTCTGCACCTCGACCTGCAGAACTTCTCCCCCCTCAACCGCGCCGGCTACGGCCGTCGGATCGTCGGTATAAAACGTGAAGGTTCCGTAAGTCCCGCGCAGATCAGGCGTGCCCATTCCTGAAAGCGTCTGGCCCTTGGCGGTAATCGGCGGAAAATTTGCCGGAATCCGGTACACATAATTCGGCACACTCTGCTCGTCCAGAATTTCCCAGAATGCCTTGCCGTGCCGCAACTCTTCCGCCGTCCCACTGCCCAGGGGAATCACCCAGCTGCCCAAGTGAAAGCTGTGCTTCGGCCCCTCGACGCGAGAGGTCGAGAAGTAAAGCTGAAACGTCTTGGGATCGCGATGAATGAAATCAAAGATCCCATGTCCCCCCGCGTTCATCCCCGTAATCAAGTTTGACCAGGCCACCGGACTCTGCGGCGGAATACTCGACGTCAAACGGCGGAACGAGCCTTCCTGCGCCAGCCGGGCAAAATTCGGCATCGTCCCCTCGGCCATGAACTTGGTAAGAAGGTCCGGGTCCAATCCATCGACGCCAAGAATGATCAGCTTCTTCGCACCGGCCGGTCCGCCCCGCGCGCGCTGGCACGAAACCAGCAAGCTCAGTCCCGCCGCGCACAGGGCTAGCAGGCACACCGCCAGAACGCGTTTTCTCAAGGGCGCAATCATTTCAATCAGGTCCAGCTTCACGGAGGCGGCACCGCCCTTCCCGCAAGCGATGCAAGGTGATCACAGCGTGACCACAGACTGGAGTTCCCGAGGAGCAGGTACATAAATTGTACCCGGAGTGCCACCAACGTCAAGGCCGGGACGATCCAGGCCAGCCCTGCGTTTGAATCTCTCCGGCACACTTCCTTCGCGCTCTTAGCGAATCCTTAGGGCTCTTTGCGTTCAAAGACGTTGTACCGACTTTGGTCAGCGCCCCGCCAGCGATTACACTGTTGTCCGATGATCCAGCAACGAAGATTCACCGGCGCCCTGCTAGTCGTTACTCTGCTAGCCGTCTGCTCGAATGCAGCCACCAAGCCCAATCTCGTCCTCATCACGCTCGACTCCGCGCGCGCCGACCGCATGGGCTTCCTAGGCGCCAAGGCCGGACTCACGTTCAACCTCGACCGTCTAGCCGCCGAGAGCCTGGTCTTCGAGCACGCCTATGCCCAGGCGCCCGGAACCGTCGTCTCGCACGCAACCATACTCTCCGGAGCTTATCCTCAAACCACCGGCATGAGCGAAATCGGCGGCACGCTGCCGTCTTCGCTTCCCTACCTCCCCGACCTGCTGAAGGCGCAAGGCTACCGCACCGCAGCGTTTGTGAGCACCATCGACCTCGATCCCAGCAACGGCCCAGCCCAAGGCTTCGATCGAGGCTTCCAAACCTACCAGGCAGGTGCAGGGACAGCCAGTGTGGGGACAGCCAATGTGGGGACGGCTAATGTGGGGACGGGCGACTCGCCCGTCCAAGCCGAGCGAAGCTCGGCAGCCGGAAGCCATCATTCCACAATGACTCGCCGCCGCCCAGACCAAGCCGTCACCAGCGCTGCCGCCTGGCTCACTCGTAACGCGCCAGCCCCATTCTTTCTATGGATTCACCTAGCCGCCCCCGGCCAGGCCGCCGCGTCCTACAACGCCGCCCTGACCGCCGAAGACGCAGCCATCGGCAAGCTCCTGGCCATCCTGCATCAGCAGAAACTCGATGCCACGACAGCGGTCGTTGTAGCAGCCGCCCACGGCGAGAGCCTAGGCGCGCACGGCGAAGACACGCACGGCATCTTCCTCTATGACGAGACGATCCACGTCCCACTCCTCGTGAAACTTCCCGGCAGCCAGGCAAGCGCCAAGAAAGTGTCCGCCAAAGTCCGCCTCGCCGACATCGCGCCCACCCTGCTCGAAATCGCCGGCGTGTCCGTCCCGTCGCAAATGCAGGGACAATCCCTTCTCTGGATCGCCCGCGCAGCCACCGCCCCCGACCAGCCCATCTACTCGCGTGCCGATCTACCCCAGCGCGGATTCGGCTGGAGCGCGCTAGAATCCTGGCGCGCTGGAAAGTATCTCTATATCCGAGCCCCCAAGCCCGAACTCTACGACTTGATCGCCGACCCCGGAGCCACACGAAACCTCGCCCAAGGCTCCAAAGCCACGCTCGACACCATGGCCGCACAACTGGAAAGCTTCGACCGACGCTTCACCGGCGAAGGAGGAAAATCTCCCGGAGCCGAGCTGAGTTCCTCGGAAATGCAAAAGCTGGCGTCGCTCGGATACGTAGGACTGCAGAAGTCCGCGACTGCCTCGGCCGCCGTCAGCGGCATGGATGCCAAAGACAAGATCGCCGTAGCCAATCAAGTCATCGAAGCCGCCGAGCGATCCAAGCCCGACCAGGCCATCGCCGCGCTGACTCCGATCACGGCCGCCGACCCCAATCTCTATCTGGCGCAGTACGCGCTGGGAATCGCACTGGCTCAAAAAGGAGAACACGCCGAAGCCGCCCGGCACCTGCACAAAGCCATCGAACTCCAGCCCGACTCCGCCTGGGCGCACTATGCCATCGGCGCCGCACTCATCAAAACCGGAGACTACAAGACGGCCACCATCCACCTGGAAATCGCCGCCACCCGCCTCCCCAATTACGCTCCCGCCCATCAGGCCCTGGCCGAAGCCTACGACCACTCCGGCCGCTCCGACGACGCAAAGAAGGAACGGAGCAAAGCAGGCCAGAAGTAAGAGTGGATGCGTGGGCCGCTACTCGGGAGGCTGCGCCCCAAGCTGAGCCGCTTTGGCCCGCTCCCGCTGCGCATTCTGCTTCTGTCCCAGCGCCTCATAAGCACGCGCCAGAAACGCATGCGCTTCCGCCGACTTCGGATCCACCTTCGCCGCCCGGCTCAGTTTCGGCAGCGCTGCCGCAGCCTTCCCCTCAACAACCAACAACTCGCCGTATTTGAGGTTGGCCAGGAAGTGGTTCGCATCCAGTTCCAGGGCCTTGTCAAATTCGGAAGTAGCCTCAGGAACGTGCTTTAAGCGAAGGTGGGCGGCCCCCAGGTAAAAGTGCATCTGAGCGGAACTCGGAGAGCACACCACGGCAGCCTGCATTTCCGGAAGCGCTGCTTCCCACTGCCCAGTTTTGATCAGCGACAGCGCCAGTTCGTAGTGAGCCATTCCCGACTCCGGCATTCTCTCCGCTGCGGTGCGCAACACCGGCACCGCCTCCTGGTATCGCTGCCGATACACCAGTGCCCGCCCGAGTTCCAGGTATCCCACGGACGCATCCGGCTCCTGCCGGACGACATCCTGCAGTTGTGGAATCGCCTCATCGTAGCGGTCCTCTTCAATGTCGACGAGCGCCCGGTGCAATTCGTTTGCGATCCCGATTTTGTCTTTTGGGTCAATGGCGGCTTTCGCTTTCGCGTTGTCACTCGACCCGCTGCTGTCCGAAGCCAGGTATCCCAGCGCCCGCAAGCTCTCCGCCTGCGCAGGATCCAGCTTGGCGTGCTGCGCCTCGACGCTGCTGGTCCTCTGCCGGTACTCGGAGAGTTGCCCGTCCAACGTATCGGCCACCGCCTTCGACGACGATGCCAGATTCTGGAGCGCGTCGGGGTCGGACGACTGGTCATACAGCTCGCGCTTCGGCGCTTGCACGTACAGGTATTTCCCTCCGCGCCAGCTTCGTAATTCGCTCCACCCGAACGCCCGGTGGGCATACTCCGTCTCGGAATAAATTGGCCGGTCGGAGATTTTGTTTTCGTCCGTACTCGCCTTGATCTCATTCATCAACGGAAAGAGCGATTTCCCCTGCACTTCTTTGGGCACTGCCACCCCGGCTGCTTCGAGCAGAGTCGGCGCGACATCCGTCAGTGCCACTCGAGACTCCACCCGCTTGCCGGCGGATTTCCCGGCCGCCAACTTCACCAGCAGCGGGACGTGAATCGTCTCGTCATACAGGAACATTCCGTGCCGTTCTTCCCCGTGCTCTCCAAACGCTTCTCCATGGTCGGCCACAATCAGAATCACGGCGTTGTCATATAGCCCGTGACGCCGCAACATGCCCACGAAATCGCCGACCACCGCGTCGGTGTACGCAATCTCGCCGTCGTAGGGAAATGAGGAGTAGCGCTCTTTGAACGGAGACGGCGGATCATAGGGATCGTGCGCGTCATAGAAGTGCAGCCACGCGAAGAACGGCCCCTTCTGATGCCGGCTGATCCAGCCTAGCGCATGATTGGCCACATCCTCCGCCCGGCGTTCCACGCTCTTGTAACGGTCCTCGCCCGGTTTCCGCTGATGGAAAGGGGCGTCGAAATAGTCAAAGCCGCGGTCGAAGCCGGGAGCTACGTGGCTCTCCGGGTCGAGAATATAGGCTCCGATGAATGCGCCTGTGTGATAACCGCGCTTGTGCAGCAGGTCCGGCAGATAGGGAAGATCCACCCCCAGAGGCGAGCCGAGATCTTGCACATGGCTGTACTGCGGGTAGGTGCCGGTGAGCATAGCCGCGTGCGAAGGAGTAGTGAGGGGAACCTGCGCGTATGCCCGCGTAAATACCACACTGCGCGACGCCAGTGCATCAAGGTTGGGCGTCAACCCGCGCTGCGATCCAAGGAAGCCCATCCGGTCCGCGCGCGTCGTATCCAGCGTGATCAGGATGATGTTAGGAGGCGCCGCAAACGCGAAAACAGCCGAACTCAGCAGCAACAGGAAGGATAGAAGGTTGCGCAACATGGGAGATCAACAAAAGTCTAACATTCGGTTCCTCAGGGACGGTCCCGCGAAAAACCTATTCCTCTCTTGCAATCTCCTAGGAATAAAAAGGGCCGGCCTTGCGGCCGACCCAAAGAACTGCTGACAACCGTTTCGCCCTAGAACTCGAACCGGAGCGCCAACTGGGTGACCCGGCCAGAGAACGTCGACGTTGACTGTCCAAAGGTGCCACTGTTCAGCGCGGAATCCGGAGCAAGGAAGTTCGGGTGGTTGAAAATGTTGAAGAAATTCCCTTCCAGCTTGAGCTTCGTACTCTCCGTAATCTTGAAGCTCTTTCCGAACCCGAGGTCCGTGTTGAAGTATCCCGGACCGATCAGCGAGTTGCGTTGCATTTGGCCAACCGCCGATCCCTCGCACCATAGACCACCATTCACGCTCGCGGGGCACGGCAGGGATGCCAGGTTGGAAGTCGGGAGTTGAACCACTCCAGGTTGCCCCCAGTCACCTTTCGCGGTTTTCAAATAGCCAGTTGCCGGGCTTACGTTGTGGTTGATGGCGCTCGTGATTTTGCCCGGCCCGACCCAACTGGACCGGTCGTTGAGTTGCCGGTCCTTGTTGCTGTCGCACGCCGCGCAGCCATCGCTGACCGAGAAGTCAGCGCCCGACTGCACCGACACGATTCCGGACACATTCCAGCCGCCGATCCACCGGTTGGATTTTGCGAACGGCAGATCGTACACAAAGCTTGCTACCACCCGGTGCTTGACGTTGAAGTCCGCCGGACCGTAGTCAAACCCTGGGTTCGTGCTGTCGGTCGGGTAGGCTGCGGCGCTGCGGTTCTTGGTGGTAAAGGCATCGCTCACATTGTCCATCGCCTTTGAGAAGGTGTAGTTGGCGTTGAACTGCAAACCATTCGCGTAGCGCTTCCGCAAGGTGGTCTGCCAGCCGTGATAGTTGGAATCTCCCCAGTTGGTGCGGTAGCTGATGTTGCTGTACAGGCTATTGACCGCACGATGGTTATACCCAGTGGCGTTACGGCCATCAAAGACGTTGGCGCCGATGACCGCGAGCAGTTTGTGGCCCATCGTACCCACGTAGTTCGACTCCAGAACGTAATCCTTGCCGAGCTGATACTGGACGCCGAGGTTCATTTGCTCGTAATACGGGGTTTTCAGGTCCTGATTCATAGCGCGGAGCGAGGGGGTAATGCCCGCGCCGGCGAACAGGGAGACGGCGGTGAATGGGCTCTGGAAAAGGGCCGCTTGATTAGCTTCGCTGATCGTGTTTCCGTTGCCATTGTGGCCGATAATCGAGACCGCAAAAAACGGCGGGTTGAGACGGATGTTTTCGAAGATGTTGTTGTACATCCGGTCGTAGGTCATGCCGAATCCGCCGCGCACAACCATCTTCCCGTTCCCCATCGTGTCATAGGCAAACCCGATGCGTGGGCCATAGTTGGTCAGGTCCTTGTTCCAGAGGGAATGGTCCCGCTGTTGCACAATTCCACTGTTCACGCTGGCATAGAACTGGTTATTGACTGGATAGAAGATGTTCCCATACTTCGGATCATTACAGGGCCGGGTTTGCGTCCCCACGGGGGCTGCGGAGAAAAAGCACTCTGCGGGCGTGATTGCAGAACCTCTGTAGAAGTTAGCGTCGATGCCCTTTTGGAAGTTGTGCGGCGGTCCGAAATACTCCCAGCGTAAGCCCAGGTTCAGGGTCAGGCGGGGATGAATTCGCCAGTCATCCTGGATGTACATTGCCGCTTCGTTCGCGCGATAGCCCCGGTAAAACACTGGTGATGTTCCGGTGGTCGGGTTCACCGCAGCCACGGCATACGTTATGGAACCGTAGTCGACGGCACCGTAGTTGGGATACCCCTGGTACTTTTTTTCAAAAGCATTGGTGAACGTGGCGTCGGTCACTAGGTCCTCCACGCCCGTTGGACTCACGATACCGTTCTTATAAAAATCGGCGCTGCTGCCGTTGCGGGTGCGCCGGTATTCGCCGCCCCCCTTGAAATTGTGTTTGCCCTTGGTAACAGATAGATCGTCCTTATAAACAAACTCGTTCTCGGTGAAGAACTGGGGCAGGTTGGAAGCGTTGCCAAACGCGAGTTGCGGCGTATCGAAATAGGTAAAAATGGACGGCGTGTTCGCCACCGAGGGATCGCCCGGAAAGTTCCCCGTGTGCCGCACATACGATGCTCGTGCCTGGTTGAGGATCGTAGGACTGAAAGTGTGCGACCAGGTCACGCCGACGTTCATGGCCCGCCCGTGATTGGGCAGTGCTGGCCCCAGGGTATTGTCCCCGCCCGCAAACGCTGTAGTGTTATCCGCGTTGTCATACAGAAAGGCGACGTTGAACTGGTCCTTCGTACCCACTTTCTGGTCCACCTTGGTGGTGTACCGCATCTGGTTTGTGGATGAGGGTTGGCTGACCGTCACCGAGGCGTAAACAGGAACTGGGTAGAAAATTTGCGGCCCAAAAAAACCTCCTGTGTAAGCGTTTTGCCCGCCATTTGGAGGAGTCGCCGGGTTCGTTGAGAACGTGCAATTTTTTTGTCCCATCGTGCACAGCGGAAGGGGTTCCGCTGCGTACAGCTTTTGAAAGACCGGACCCGCGGTCGAAGCGAATGTTCCGACGGGACAAGTCACTCCAAACTGCATACATATACCGGCAGCATTGCTCTCCATGAACGTTGCAAAATTCCCAGTTTGCACGAAGTTCACAAAGTCGGAAGTAATGGTGTTGCCAACCAACGGGGAAGACGTACGCAGACGATGCGCTTCGGCGGTGAAGTAGAAGAACGTCTTGTCTTTCACGATCGGACCGCCCACCGACCCACCAAACTGATTGCGAACCAGATGGTCAACCTGGCCAGACTGATTAGAGAACCAACTGTTCGCCGCAAGGAGCTGCATGCGGTTGTATTCAAAGAGTGACCCGTGCCACTGGTTGGTGCCGCCTTTCAGCACAGTGTCGGTCACGAAGCCGCCCGCCTTGCCGTATTCCGCCGGGGGAATATGCTCGATCACGCGATACTCTTCGATGGCATCGGGAGAAATGGTCGTGTTCGCTCCGCCCGGGCCGACCAGGCTTCCGCCGCCGCCCAGACCCTGATCGTTGTTGTCAAAACCTTCCACCATGAAGTTGCCGCTACCGCTGCGCGTGCCGTTGACAGCCGCACCGCGATCCGTGGGCAATTCAGCCTGGGCCGCCGGCTCCGCCCCTGGCAGCAAGCCGATGAAGTCGTTCTGGCTGCGCGTTTCGAGCGGCATGTTCGTCCAGACGTTGCGGTCCACATTCTGCGAGAGCGAGGAGTCTTCCGTCTGCACGAGCTGCGCGCCCGCTTCGACCGTGACTTGCTCGGTGTTGGCGCCCATTTCCAACTTCACGTCGCGTGTAGTGGTCGTGGCGACGCTGACGACGATATTGTGAACCTTGACTGACTTGAATCCCTTGGGAGTGACTTCCAACGTGTACGCACCCACGACTGGCAATGCCGGGAAATGGTACGTGCCGGCTGCGGTTGTGACCGTAGTGCGGACATCGCCGGTAGCGCTGTTGGACAGCTTCACTTCGACGCCCGACATGACGGCGCTGGTTGGATCGGTGATCAGTCCGCTCAATTCACCGGTTCCGCCTTGGGCGAATGCTCCGACGCTCAGCGCCAGAACCAGAAACACAAGCAGTAAACGGGTCCACATAGAACGAAGGGCGAATTCCATTGCTCTCTCCTCTTGATTCGATTTCCTGAAAATCAATCCTGGGTTCATTCAGTTCGGTTGACTATATTCAGGGAAGCAGCCAGAAGACGGGCGCACTGCCCCAAAGAAATAAACAAAAATAGCTGTTACCGAAGTGCAATCATCTCTCCAAAAAAAGAACGAAATAACATGCTTATTTTTCAATTACTTAGGTTTTCATAACAGAATTCATATGTTTAATTGAATTTATCATCAGGCATTGCCTATGAAAACCTGTAGGTGTGTGGCGCTAAGCTCAGAATGCTAGCCGCCGGAGGACCCCCAGTTGCCGAATTCGATCCATCGCCAATCCTTCGAGCGCGGCCTTGACCTGTTCAACCGCGCCCACTTCTTCGACGCCCACGAAGTTCTGGAAGACGTCTGGCGGGCCCTGCCGCGCTCCTCCGCCGCGAAGAAACATCTGCAGGGCCTGGTTCAGCTCGCCGTCGCTTTTCATCACCAGTCGCGCGGCAATTTGCGGGGCGCCCGCTCCGTGCTCGATCGCGCGCTGCGCAACCTGGCCGGCGCCGAGGCGTCGTTCCCCGCTCTCGACCTCGACCAGCTTCGTCTCCATATGGCGGACTGGCAAAAGTATCTGGCCGGTGCTGCTCCCAGGCCGGCGCCGCCCAAGATCGCTCCCCGCAAACTCATCCCCTGAGGATCACTGAGGGAACGCACCCTGTTAGAATTTCGATCCAGTGAAGCCCACCCTCACGCCAGCGCGCACCGCAACGCCGGAGTCCGTTCCTCTCCTCGATCTCCGCCGCCAGTACGAGACCATTCGCGAAGACGCGCTGGCCGCTATCGCCCGCGTGTGCGACTCGCAGACCTTCATTCTCGGCCCGGAGGTGGAAGCGCTCGAGCGAGAGATCGCCGCGCTCACCGGAGCCGACTCCGCCGTCGGCTGCGCGTCTGGGACAGAAGCTCTCTGGCTGGCGCTGATCGCGGCCGGGGTCAAGCCGGGAGACTCGGTCATCACCACCGCCTTCAGCTTTTTCGCATCCGCCAGCGCGATCGTGCGCGCCGGGGCCACTCCCATCTTGCTCGACGTCGATCCCGGCACGCTCAATCTCGACCCGGCGCTGGTCGAGCGGCGCCTGCGCGCCCGGACAACCGAAAAAATCAGCGCCATTCTTCCCGTCCATCTCTACGGCCAGTGCGCCGACATGGACGCCTTCGCCCGCAT
>Ga0075030_100006026_pt1 | contig 10896 bp, 8 predicted proteins | sample LitLauG_LLR_2012_FD_71393 | JGI IMG/M metagenome (GOLD analysis project Ga0075030, IMG submission 71393) | Freshwater sediment microbial communities from Pennsylvania, USA - Little Laurel Run_MetaG_LLR_2012 | ecosystem: Environmental > Aquatic > Freshwater > Creek > Sediment | place: USA...
TCGGTGAGGTTGGGACCAAGAAGGCCGCTGCCGTCCTTGTTGTGGCAGGCGACGCAATTGGCGGCGAAAATTGCCGCGCCGCCCTTCATCGTGTCGTCGTCTTTCATCAAACGCACCAGCGTCGGTGCGTCGGCAGTCAGTGGGCCACCCGAGCTCTTGAGCGCGGCGACCACTGCCTGGTCATACGCCCCGACCGGGCTCAGTTGTCCGTTCGTGATCGTCACGAAGAAGAAGTAGCAGGCTGCAAAAATGATCGTCGCGGCCCAGAGCCATTTCCACCAACCCGGCAGCGGGTTGTCGTACTCGGTGATTCCGTCGACCGAGTGAACCTCGGGCGCGTTCTGCATATTTCGATTTGCGGGGATGTCACTCATGGGGTTCCTCCAGGGCGCTCGGCGCGATCGCTTGGGCGCAAGGCTCGCGCAATGGAAGATCGGACCAGCGATCCAACTCCTTCTTCGAACGGGTGATCGCATAGACGGTGATCGCGATGAAACTTATCACGAAAAGCACAAGCCCGGTCTCGGCAGAATGCGAGGTAATCAGTTCTTTCAGCATCTTGAGTTCCTTACTTGGCCTCGGCTGCCGCCGGGGCGGGCTGAGTCTGCGTCGTAGGCGCCGGTTGTGTCTGTGCGACACCGGCTGGCTCGGTCGGCGTCGCGAACAGGTCCGTTCCCATCCGTTGCAGGTAGGCGATCAGGGCAACGACCTCCTTGTCTTCGAGCCCGTGCGGACCACCCTGTTGCACGATGCTTTGTGCGATGTCCGCCGCCTGCTTCTTCGCGGCGTCAACGCCATTGGCGCGCTCGGCCTCGGTATACGGGACGCCGACGCGCTGCATCCCTTTCATCCGGACGGGAATCGATTCGAAATCGATCTTCTCGGAAAAGAGGAACGGGTAACGCGGCATCACCGAGCCCGGCGTGACCTGCGGCGGGTTCATGAAATGCAGCACGTGCCAAAGGTTCGACTGCCGGCCTCCTTCGCGGGCCAGGTCCGGGCCGATTCGGCGCGAGCCCCATTGGAACGGGTGGTCGTAGACGAATTCACCCGCCTTGGAATACTCGCCGTACCGCTTGGTTTCCGACAAAATCGGCCGGATCATTTGCGAGTGACACAGGTAGCACCCCTCGGAGAGGTAACGATCCCGGCCGTCGAGCTCCAACGGGGTATAGGGACGGACGGACCCAATGGTTGGAATGTTCGAGCGAATGAGGAATTCGGGGATTGCCTCCAGCAATGATGCGATCGCGACTGCGCCAATCACGCCGAATGTGAACTTCATCGGCAGCCGTTCTAATTTGCGGTGCCACCAGAAGGTCGACCATACGTCAATCTTCTTGGCGACTTCCGCAACGCTCTTGAGCGAGGATTTGGGCCGCAGTGCGTCGCCCGAGTAGGCGGGCGAAAATGCCGGGGCGCGGTAGACCGGCTCTTCATACTTCGCGGGCCGGGATTTCCATGTCTTGTAGAGGTTAACCCCGCCGAGAATTGCCGCGACCAGATAGCAGGTGCCGCCTACCGACCGAAGCGCCCACATGGGGACGATCGCGCGGACGGTTTCGACGAAATCGGGGTATTGAAGCTGGCCGGTATCGGAGATCGCCCGGAACATCAGCCCCTGCGTGATGCCGGCGACGTAGATCGGGATGATGTAGAGCAGAATCCCGATCGTCCCCAGCCAGAAGTGGGCGTTGGCGAGCTTGGTGCTCCAGAGCTTGGTCTGGAAGAGCCTCGGCAGCAGCCAATACATCATGCCGAAGGTCATGAACCCGTTCCAACCGAGCGTGCCGCTGTGTACGTGAGCGATGGTCCAGTCGGTGTAGTGCGACAGGGCGTTCACTGACTTGATCGAGAGGAGCGGGCCTTCGAACGTCGCCATGCCGTAAAAGGTGATCGCGACGACGAAGAACTTCAGCACTGGATCCGAGGCAACCTTGTTCCACGCCCCTCGGAGGGTGAGCAATCCGTTGATCATGCCGCCCCAGGAAGGCATCCAGAGCATCAGAGAGAAGAGCATGCCCAGGCTGCTGGCCCAGTCGGGAAGGGCGGTGTAGTGCAAATGATGCGGGCCGGCCCAAATGTAGATGAAGACCAGCGACCAGAAGTGGACGATGGAAAGCCTGTAGCTGAATACCGGTCTCTCCGCGGCCTTGGGCAGGAAGTAATACATCAGGCCCAGGAACGGCGTGGTTAAAAAGAACGCGACGGCGTTGTGCCCATACCACCACTGCATGAACGCGTCCTGAACGCCCGCGTAAATCGAATAGCTCTTGAACGGGCCCACCGGGATGGCCAGGTTGTTGAAGACGTGAAGAATCGCGACGGTGACGATGCTGGCGATGTAAAACCAGAGCGCCACGTACAGATGCCGCTCGCGCCGACGGACCAGGGTCATGAAGAAGTTAACCGCGAAGAATGCCACCCAGACGACCGCAATCAACAGATCGATCGGCCATTCCAACTCGGCGTATTCCTTGCTGTGCGTAATCCCAAATGGCAACGTCAACGCGGCACTGACGATGATGACCTGCCAGCCCCAGAAGTGGAGTTGACTGAGCTTGTCGCTCCACATTCGCGCCTTGCAGAGGCGCTGCGTTGAGTAATAACACCCGGCAAAGAATGCGTCCCCGGCGAATGCGAAGATTGCCGCATTGGTGTGCAACGGGCGCAGGCGTGCGAAGTTGAAATAGGGGATGCCCAGAAGCCAATACAGCGAACTGGCGATCCATGTATGCCCGTTGGAATCCGCCCATTCCTTGAACGCGGGAAGCGTGAGTGTAATGGCCACCCAAAGACCGACGGCAAACGCCACGACGCCCCAAACGTATGTTGCCAGCAGGAACTGTCGAACGATCTTGTCGTCGTAGGTGAATTCTTCCAGTCGATCGTCTGTCGAAAGAGTAACGTCGCTGGCCCGTATGGGCGAAACGGCTGCTGTCATGACGAATTCCAGTCTTGGCCCTAAGCGATCGTCCGGCGGCACCCGCTGGCGCAACGAATCGCGTGACGAACCTGTGAGAATGATTTACTGGAATCATCGACCTATGAACTATAGGTGAAACCCCGAAGGGCTCGTCAGGGCAGGCCGGACGCGGGACGGGGGAATTCTGATGGGGCACGTCTGCGCGGATGGGGGGGCCGAAATTGAGAGTATCGGACCCCTGCGTTGCGCGGGAGCTAAGGGGAGATTACTGTGCGAGGCGCTAGCGCTTCAACCATCGCTTGAGGTTCTGCTGAAGCGGCGTAAGTCGTCTCCGCCGTACGGCATACGCGATTGCGACGGTAGCGACGAAAATAACAATCGTAGCGAACAAAATAAGCATACTACCTTCGGACAGAAACTACTGGACTCCGTCCATTATCGGCCTGCCGGGGACCCGTCGTAATGAATCTTTGGCGAATAAACTCGGTCACATCAGATCCTCAGACGGTCGGGAGGCAAAACCGTTGGGGCTCACATGCTCTTTGCGGGGATGCCCGCCGCCGCCGCTCGATGTGTCCAGTACGAGGCCTCCGCTGTGTCGCGAACTCCCCTGAGCATGCCTCCAAAAACAAAATGGTGGAAAGGCAGAACGGCATACCAGTACAAGATCCCCAACAGTCCCCGCGGTCGGAATCGTGCAATCATTGTAAGTTTCGTCCTGGTGTGGTCGTCGTCCGCTTCGAGTTCAAAGTTCAGCATCGCTTTGCCCGGCAGCTTCATCTCAGCGATGAGCGACAGCGACCGATTGCGGTCGACGCCGACCACGCGCCAGAAGTCGAGGGCTTCTCCGAATTCCACTTGCTCTGAGTGGCGCCGGCCCCGTCGAAGCCCGGGGCCGCCGACCAGATTATCCATCCACCCGCGTACGCGCCAGAGGATGTCTGCCGCGTACCATCCATTGCCCCCGCCGATGCGTCCTATCGCCGCGAAGACCGCGCGGGCGTCCGCATTGATCAGTATTGTTCGCCGGTCGGTGAAAACGGTTCCTCCCGCCCACTGCGGGTCGCCCGGGATCGGCCCCGCCGCCGACCAGCGCGTCTCGACATCGTTGGCTTCGACCTTTCGCAGCGATTCGCGAATTGCGACCCGCACCGTCATGGGCCGATGCGGCATCAGACGCATCACATCACTATTCGTCACGACGACGCGATTGCGCAGCCCCTCGCCCAGGGGTCGGGCAATTCGATATGACACCGGGGTAACCAGGCTGATCCAAAGTGAACTCAGTTTTGGAGTGAGGACCGGCAACGGGATAATGAGCCGTGTCGGCAAGTTCAATTCCTCAGCCATGATTCGCATCAGATCGCGGTAAGGAAGCACGTCCGGCCCGCCGATTTCAAGGGTTCGTCCACTTGTCTCCGGTACTCCCAGGCAGCGGACGAGCCAATGAAGGACATCATCGATTCCCACGGGCTGCGACTCCGTTTTCACCCAGGAGGGAGTGACCATCACCGGTAATCGCTCGACGAGATATCGGAGGATCTCAAATGACGCCGACCCGGCCCCGATGATCATCGCGGCGCGGAAAGTCGTGACCGGCACGCCTGTGGAAGCCAAATTATTTTCGACGTCCCGACGCGAGCGCAGGTGCTCGCTCAGCCCGTCGCCGATCTCTCCAAGACCTCCGAGATAGATGATTCGGCCGACGCCCGCGCGCGCGGCCGCTTGCGCGAAGTTCGACGCGAGATGACGGTCGTGGTCCGCATAGCGCGATCCGGCGGCTTCCATGGAATGAACGAGATAATACGCTGCGGAGCAACCGGCCATTTGAGTCGCAAGCACGTTCACATCGGACATTTCGCCGGCGATGACACTAACCCCCGGGTCGGAGCGCCATGGGCGCTCTGCAAGCTTGCGGGGTTCACGTGCCAGACAGTGCACGCGGTAGCCGGCCAGGAGAAGCGCAGGAACGAGACGTCCGCCAACATACCCCGTTGCACCGGTAAGGAAAATCCGGCTGCGGGAGGGGACTTGCGGTTTCATGTAAGCACCAGTTTCCGTTGATCGAAGTACCAGCGATACAGGATCGAACGCCGATTTCCGACGTTCGATCCAGTGAGGAACGAGCGTGATACTTAAGGCATCAGCACGGTGTCGATCACGTGAATGACGCCGTTGGAAGCGACGATGTCCGCTTTGGTGACGGTGGCATCACCGACCATCACCTTTCCATCGACGACCTTCAGTGGGAGTTCCTTGCCGTTGACGGTCTTCACCTCTGACAGGCCCATCACGTCCTTCGCCATGGCTTTGCCAGCGACGACGTGGTAGGTAAGAATCGCGGTCAGCTTCTCCTTGTTTTCCGGCTTGAGAAGTGACGCGACAGTGCCTTCGGGAAGCTTGGCGAACGCGGCATCCGTCGGCGCAAAGACCGTGAAAGGTCCGGGCCCTTTCAGCGTGTCGACCAGACCAGCCGCCGTCAACGCGGTGGCGAGCGTCTTGAACTGACCGGCCGCGACGGCGGTGTCAACGATGTCCTTGGGCGCGTTCGCCGACGCATCCCCAACCTGACTTGCGGTACCGGCGGCTGTCTCCTTGGCATCCGTGCAGCCAATGCCGGCAACAGTTCCGAGTCCGAGCAACGACGCAAGCAGCAAACCATTTGTGAGCTTCATAAAAATCCTTTTGGTCTTTCGACCGACTGTAGAATTCGAAGGCCCCTCGCGTCCCCGGCCACGCGGCCGAGGACGCTCGGAGATAGTTCCTTTAAGTGGATGGGCGATCAGTGGGCCACCCGGACCTCAACACCGGATGTATGCCAGCGGCGCTGGATGGCTTTCCACTGAACCGCCTGATAGACGCCCGCCAGGCCAACCAGCGTGTAGACGATCGAACTGATGATCGTCGCACCGAAGAGGGCGGCCACCAGGTTGAACTTGAGCGTCCCGACCAGGCCCCAATTGACGGCGCCAACTACAACAAGAATCGCGGCGAGAACATCGAGCTTCTTCATGGCATTCTCCTTTTGGAGGGTGAATATGAGAGACGCCGTCAACCTACCGGCGACTGTTACAGATCAGGTTGATGATTTGTGATCCGAGGTCTTGATCGGCCTCGTAGGCCCCGCGCAAGGCAAATGTTTGCATGGTGCTGCACGTCTTGTTGACGCCGCGCATTTTCATGCAGAGGTGATTCGCCTCGATGACCACGGCGACGCCTTGAGGATTCAGATGCTCGACCAGCGCATCGGCGATCTGATCGGTCATCCGCTCCTGCACCTGCGGCCGCCGCGCGAATACATCGACCGTCCGCGCAAGTTTCGACAGGCCCACGACACGTCCGCCGCTCGGGATGTATGCGATATGAGCCTGACCGAGGAACGGGAGCAGGTGGTGCTCGCACAGGCTGGCAAACTCTATATCGCGCACGATGATGACTTGGCCGTGTTCGTGAGTGAACGTGCGGCGAAGGTGTGTGGCGGGGTCTTCTCGCAAGCCGCGAAATAATTCGCGGTAGGATTTCGCCACTCGCTTTGGCGTGTCGAGCAGACCGTCACGATCCGGATCCTCTCCGATGGCCAGCAGAATTTCGCGAACCGCTCGTTCGATCCGTGGAAGATCGATGCCGTCTCCCAAGTTTGGAATCGCTTGGCGCGCCCGCACAGAGCGGGGCAAACAGGAGGATATTCGGTCTTCAGCGATCATGACTTCTCCATAAACGACCAATTCATTCAAATCGTCCAATTCAGTCATAAGAATAGGCATCGCCTAGAAGGAGTCAAGAGGTCTGGGGGGAGTTCATTGGCGGAATAATCGTAAGAGACTGTGATAATTAGAGATACTACCGCTCGACTTTCTGATATATTTGTCTAAAATTCATCCAAATCAGTCAGGAATAATGGAAAAACTGCTTACAACTAGCGAATTAGCAGAGGCGATCGGGGCGAGCCAAAGCTCGATGCGGCGTTGGACCAACAGCGGGGTAATTCGCACGGCGCGGACGGCGGGGGGGCACAGACGAATAGCGCTTTCGGAGGCCATCCGATTTATTCGCGAAACCGGGACCACGGTCGTCAGGCCCGAGGTGCTGGGACTTCCCGAGCTGACGGCAACGGTGGGCGGAAAATCGCTCGCCAGCCGCTCCCTGGAGCATCAGCTTCTTGAAATGCTGCGAACTGGAAGCACGAAGGCCGCAATCGGGTGTGTAACAGGAATGTTCCTGAGTGGCTTGAACGTGGCTTCCATTTGCGATGGAGCCATGCACGGCGCGATGGAGCAAATCGGAGAACTGTGGCGGAAAGATCCGCGGGGCATCCTGATCGAGCATCGCGCCACAGATATCTGCCTGCAGGCGCTGGGCATGCTGAGGCAGTTAATGCCCGAGCCGGCCGAGAACGCGCCGGTTGCATTGGGCGGAGCGCCGCAAGGCGATCCTTATTTGCTCCCATCCATGATGGTGGGCACGGTGCTTCTCGAGGCCGGGTATCATGACATGAACTTCGGCCCGGAAACGCCGCTCGAATTGCTCGCAGCCGCCGCCCAGGAGAACAAAGCGCGACTCGTCTGGTTGTCGGTCAAGGCGGATAATGATCGAGGCAAACTTCGAAAAAAAATCGACGAGCTCGCGGCACGATTGGAGGCGCTGGGAATCACCTTTGTAATAGGCGGCAGCGCCGCCGAATCGCTGGGACTCCGCTCGTCGAAGAATGTCCACGTCATGCGAACGCTGGGTGAACTGTCCGCATTCGCTCACGGAGCCGCGGCGACTCCCCAACAAAAGCCGGATCAAGCACAGGGTGAGTGACAGGTGCTACGCCAGTATCTCTTTGACAATTCTTCCCGGCTGATCGTCCAGCAAACCCTGCTGCCGGGCGTTGCGCAGGAAGGTGAGCTTTTCGGGCTTAAGCCCGAACAAGTGCAGCAGTGTGGCGTGATAGTCGTGATGGTTGACGACGTTGGTCACCGCTCGGTGGCCGATTTCGTCGGTCGCGCCGTAAGCGCAGCCACCACGAATTCCGCCCCCGGCGAGCCACATCGAGAAGCCGTGCGTATTGTGGTCGCGGCCGATCTTGCCCGGGCCGCCGTTCTGGACAACCGGAAGCCGGCCCATCTCGCCGCCCCAATGAACAACCGTTGTATCGAGCAGCCCGCGGCTCTTGAGGTCCATGATCAGCGCGGCGCTGGGCTGATCGACCTTCTTGCACGCCAGCGGGAGCGATTTGGCGATCCCAAAATGGTGATCCCAAAACTGATTGCTCGTGAAGATCTGCACGAAACGTACGCCGCGCTCGACCAGGCGGCGGGCAATCAGGCAGCGGGTGGCGTACTCGGCGGTGGCCGGGTCGTCCAGACCATAGAGCCGCTTGGTTGCCGGGCTTTCGTCGGAAATGTCGAGGGCTTCCTTGGCGGACATCTGCATTCGGGCGGCCAGCTCGTAGCTGGCGATTCTCGCCGAGAGGTCGGTTTCGCCGTGATGATTTTCGAGGTGGCGCTTATCGAGCTGCTCGACCAGCGACAAATAGCCGTCCTGGATTTCTCCCTTCAATAGCGGCGGCGCATCGAGATTGAGAATTCGCGGCTCCTGCGGGCGGACCACCGTCCCCTGAAAGAGCGATGGGAGCCATCCATTGGTCCAGTTTTCGACGCCCTGCACCGGCAATTGCCCGGGGTCGATCAGCGCAAGATACGCCGGGAGATTTTGGCACTCTGCGCCGAGTCCATAGGTGAGCCAACTGCCCAGTGACGGGTGACCCGACGTGATTCTGCCGGTATTGAGCGCCTGGATCGATTGGTTGTGATTGTTGACGCCCGTTTGCATCGAGCGGATCACGGTGATGTCGTCGACCACCTTCGCGAGGTAGGGAAGGAGTTCAGAAACCTCGGTGCTGCTCTCTCCATGGTGGGAGAACTTCCACGGGCTGGCCATGAGGGTGCCATCGTAGTGGGCCGGGCTGTCAATCGCCATCTCGCCCTTGAACTTCTGGCCATTTAGACGGTCGAGCTCGGGCTTGGGCTCGAAGAGATCGATATGGCTCGGGCCGCCCTGCATGTATAGCGAGATCATCGCAGTGGCCTTGGGCCGGCTAAGCGGAGCCTTGGGGGTCAGATCAAAGGTCTGCGGCTCGAGCGGGGGCTTGGAAGGCTCGGCTCGCAGCGCCTCCTGGCTCAGGAGCCAACTCAACGCCAGCGAGCTGATTCCCATCGCCCCCGAGGTGAGCAGATGACGACGTGAAAAACATGGGCGGCTCATGGGCCAATCCTGTTTGGGGAACCTGCGATCAATCGACATACAGGAACGCGTTTGAACTCCACAGCGCCTGGCCAAGCGTTCCGAGCGATTCCAAGGCCGGATCGAGCTTCAATTTCGTTACGGCCGGCTGTGTCGTCGCGTTCAATCTCTTTTGAAAACGCAACGTCTGCTCGGATAGGAATTGGACAAGCACATCGACATCCGCACGAGAGGGCTCACCCCCAATCGCCAATTCCCAGGCACGCTTGACCTGCGCCGCCGGATCGGCACCCGCTTCCTTGCGGACGCGCTGCGCGAACTCCACCGAGCGGGCGATCACGAACTCGTTGTTCATCAGCAGCAGGGACTGCGGCGCAACCGTTGAACATTTGCGGGCATCGCAGTTCGGCTCCATCGTCGGCCCGTCGAACGTCGCCAATACGCTCAATGGCCGGCTGCGGCGAACCTGCACATAAACGCTGCGGCGATAGTCCTCTCCCTTCATCGGGATTACCGGCCCGGGCCGGCCGGCACTGAGATTCTCCTTGCCGATCACAATTTGCCCGAATTCGTCGGGCATCACCGGGACGGGCGCCCCGAACATCTCGTTATTGAGTTTTCCACTGCCGTATAGGATGGCGTCGCGAAACTCTTCGGACTCCAGACGATGCAAGGACTGACGCCCCACCAGCTTGTTGTCCGGGTCGATCGTATCTTTCGCCGGATCATGCACGCTGCTCTGGCGGTAAGCGGTTGAAAGCATGATTAGCTTGTGGAGCCGTTTGAGCTGCCACCCGTGTGATGTGAGATCGGTCGCCAGCCAGTCGAGCAGCTCCGGGTGCGTCGGGCGGTCGCCCAGCATGCCGAAATCGCCGGGGGTCGCCACGATGCCCTTGCCGAAGTGATACATCCAGAAGCGATTGGCGAGGACGCGCCCGACCAGGGGGTGCTTTCCGCTGGTGAGCCAGCGCGCATAAGCGAGGCGTCTGCCGCTGGTGGGAAGCGAGCCGTCTTTCTCGGGGATGCGGACGGTGTCTGAGCTGACGATGCCCAGGTCTGAAGGCGACACCGCTTGCTTTGGCTGGTCGCAGTCACCCCGATTGAAAAGGTGCGTGACGGGAACCTGCCCCGGCACCTCGGTCAACGCCTCGACAAATTCCTCAACCGGCTTGGTCGCCCGTAACTTCGCGGCTTCTGCGAGCCGGTCGGCCTGCTCTTTTTTGATTTTCGGGTACGCGGAAACCAGGTTGCCGAAAACCATGTTCACATTCGGGTGTTGCTTCAGCAGCATGACCTGCGCGGGCGTGCGCTTGGCGATTGGCGTGTTAAAGGCGGCCCGAATCGGCTCGCGAAGCTCCTCGGAAACGTGCGGCAACTGCTTCTCAAACTCGATTGCGAGCTGCTCCTTCTCCCATTTGCTGCGCTCGGCGTCGACCGCGGCCGCCTTCGCTTCGATCTCTAAGCCGCGGGCGCGGTCGGCGTCGCTCATCAGCGAGATCAATCGCTCGCGGGGAAGGCGCCAGGAATGAAGGTTGAATGCCGGCTCGAAGATCGCCCGAAGACGGTAATAATCAGCCTGCGGGATGGGGTCGTACCGATGGTCGTGGCACTGCGCGCACCCTACAGTAAGCCCAAGGAGCGAAGTGGAGACGACCTTGATTTCGTCCGCGACAACCTGGTTCGCCACCGGCTTCCGCAAGCTGGTGCCGACGTCGGCCGAGCCATCCGGCGCCATTCGCAGA
>Ga0075030_100006027_pt1 | contig 10896 bp, 8 predicted proteins | sample LitLauG_LLR_2012_FD_71393 | JGI IMG/M metagenome (GOLD analysis project Ga0075030, IMG submission 71393) | Freshwater sediment microbial communities from Pennsylvania, USA - Little Laurel Run_MetaG_LLR_2012 | ecosystem: Environmental > Aquatic > Freshwater > Creek > Sediment | place: USA...
CGCTGCTGGCGGAAGCAGTCGTTCAGCCGCCGCTGCATGCCCCACAGCTCGCCGGTACTGAGGCGGTAAGCCGGCCATGCGGCCATGCCGAGGCCATCGCCCGGATTTCGCGTCAGGTCGGGCAGCACCTGCAGGCGCACGCGTCTGCCCGCGGCGCCATGGCAGGTGGCGCAGGCAAAGCTCATCGGGCCGGCGCGATAGAAAAAGGCCCGCTGGCCCAGTTCGTACATCAAGCGCTCGCTTGCGTCCGACTGCGGCAGGTTCATCGGCAGCCCGGCCGACTCGGAGGCGACGTACGACACCAGCGACTCGACCGTGGACTGCTCACCCTTGCCGAACGGCAGCGCCGCGATCTGTGCGGCATCGAAGCCCTGCAGCTCCTGCATGCAGGTGAGCAGGCGCGATTCGAGATCCTGCACCCGGCCGGTGTCGGCAAAGTATCGCGGCAGTTCGACGAACGCCCCCTTGACGATGCCCGGCCCCTTGCCCAGGTCGCAGCGCTCCAGCGTGGCAGCCTTCGGTCCGCGCGCGGTCTTCCACAGTGCCTCGCCTTTGGCGGTGAAGAGCTCGGCCGGGTTGCCGTCGGCCAGCATCTCGCGGTATTCGGCGATGCCGTCCACGGCCGACTTGACGCCGGGCTGGGCCAGGGGCTGGGCCGGGGGCTGGGCCTGAACCGGGCACGCAAGGGCCAGCAGCGAGGCGGCGTCGACCGCAAGCGCGAACCGCATCGCCCGCATCACGCGGCGCAGGCCTCGCACGCGGTCCATCGGCCCGCTGCTCATCGGCTCGCGGACGATCGGCAAGGTCTGCCGCGATATTCGCGCCGCGTCACGTCACCACCGCCGAGTCGGTGCGGGTCTCGTCGCGGTTGTCGATCCAGCTGATCGTGACCCTGTCGCCGGCCGCGCCGCCCTTGATGCGGAACTGCAGGTACGGGTTCTTCGCCACCGAGGGGCCCCACTGTGCGGTCAGCACCGTCCTGTCGTTCAGCTGCGCGGTGACCTGCTGGATGAACCAGGCCGGGACGATCATGCCCTGTGCGTCTTTGCGCAGGCCGGTTTCCATTTCGTGACTCATCAGCACCCGCACCGTGGTGACGCCGTCGGTAAACTGGGCGCGAATGCGCATCGGATCGGGCATGTCGTCATTCTCCCTCGTGATGGCGCCGCCGGACGCCGCGCTCAGCCGCCGCAGCCGCCGAGCGTGACCTTCACTTCCTTGCTCGCGTAGAACACCCGGTCGTCGCCGGTGATGGCGACCGCGAAGACGTTGGAGGTCTGGCCCATTTTCACGCGCGTCGACAGTGCGGGTTCGACCTGCGCGGTGACGTCGAACACGGCCGACAGCGTGGCCGGGTTCTTCTCGACCAGCAGCAGGATGCGCTTGACGCCGGGCAGCGCCACCGACACCGCCACCGGCACCACCGCGCCATTTTCGGCGATGTCCGGCGCCGTGAGCGCAACCTCGGCGCTGGCAACCGGCATCGCGGCGCCCAGCGCATTCATCACGTCGGCCACGGACTTCGCCTCGAACGCGACCGCGTTCCAGGCGGTTGTCGCGCCGGCCACAACCAGCGTGGGCGGCGCGGCCTGCCCTTGCACCTGCGCCGCGGCCTGCGCCGAGACGATGCGGGGCAGCAGCCCCAGGCCAGCCAACATCGAAGCAAGCTGCGCCGAGCGCAGCAGCGCTTCGCGGCGGCTGCACATCCGCCTTTCCGCAAGCGGATCAGGGATAAGGGAGTCTGGTTCTTTCATGCGAAGCGATGCAGGACCGATGATTGTGCCCGACGCGGGATACGGCCGAATAGCGGCAAGCTTAATGGGGTCCGATTTTCCCCCAATGAGCCACCGCTCCTGCCGCTGCCACCGCCCGCAAGGACAGCGGCAGCCGGCGGACTCGCCGCACTCGACACGACGCTTTGCCCTGAACCCGTCGTGTACACGCTTGACAGGTGCAGCGCCGATCTTTATAAACCCTTTGGTTAATTAACTGAAAGGTTAAGTACGTGAACCGATCCCCGACGCTTGCGGCCGCCAGGCTGCCGGCTTCCGGCAGCGACGCTCTGAGCGCCGTTTTCATGGCACTGGCCGACCCCACGCGGCGCGCCATGCTGCGCGCGCTGGCGCAGGGCAAGCGCACCCTGACCGAGCTCGCCGCCCCGCTGCCGATCAGCCTGCCGGCCGTGACCAAGCACCTGCGGACGCTGGAACGGGCCGGTCTGGTGTCGCGCAGCCGGCAGGCGCAGACCCGGCCCTGCGCGCTGCAGGTCAAGCCGCTGAAGGACGCCGCCGAATGGATCGCCCAATACCGAACGGAATGGGAGTCCCGGCTGGACCGGCTCGACGCCTTCGTGGTCGCGCTGCACGAACAGCAGACAGCCCGGTCCCCGCCTCGCGCCAGGCGCCCGACCCAAAAGTCATCCACGCGCAAGTCCCGATAAGGAGCAGATCCGTGAATTCCGCGCTGCCGTCCCTCGCGTTGCCGCTTGACCCCGAATCCACCGACACCGTCGCCGCACCGGGCAGTGCGCTGATCGTCCAGACGCGCCTGATCAAGGCGCCGCGCGCCCGCGTATGGGCGGCCTGGACCGACCCCGCGCAGCTTGGTCAATGGTGGGGCCCGAAAGGCTTTTCCGTCACCACGGAGCTGTTCGAATTCCGTGTCGGCGGCCACTGGGTGTTCACCATGCACGGGCCGGATCCCGATCCACGGTCCTCCAATCCCGGCGGGCCGCGCGACTTTCCCAGTCACATCGTCTGGACGCGCATCGAAAGCGGCGCTCACCCCGGTGGGGCGGGCATGCCATCCGATCCCTGGCGCCTGGACTACGAACACCTGCAGGCCGACTCGATCGACACCGCCATGTTCAAGACCGCGGTGAGCTTCGAGGAGCAGGGCGGCCACACGCTGCTGAAGTGGCGGGCCGAATTCGGCAGCGTCGAGCTGCGCGACATGGTGGTGCGCGACTACGGCGCGGCGCAAGGCGGCCGCGAAACCACCGCGAGACTCGCGCATCACACCGAAGGCGACGGCTTCGACGCCACCGGCTCCGCGCAGGGTTTCCCGCTGGTGCTGTCGCGGGTGCTGCCGGTGCCGCGCAGTCTGGTCTGGCGCGCCTGGACCACGCCCGAACTGCTCAAGTCCTGGTTCTGTCCGAAACCCTATGGCGTGGACCGCTGCGAAATCGACCTGCGGCCCGGCGGCCGCTTCCACACGCACATGTTCGGGCCGGATGGCTGGGGCAGCGACAACGAGGGCAGTTACCTCGAGGTCGTGCCGTTCGAGCGCCTGACCTTCACCGACCTGCTGCTGGCGGACTGGGCCCCGGCCGCCACCGTGGCTCTCGGCTTCACCGCCAGCATCCAACTGCAAGACACCGGCGGCGGTGGCACGAAGTACACCGTCATCGCCCGCCACGGCAGCGCCGAAGCGCGCGCGCGCCACGCGAAAATGGGCTTCCACGAAGGCTGGGGCAGCGCCACCAGCCAGCTGGTGGAAGCGGTGAAGTCGCTGGGCTAGCCGGATGGCCGACCGCAATCCAGACCCCCCGCGATTTGAATTGCGACCGGCCGGGCCGGCCGCCGCCGGTGCGATCGCGGCGCTGCACGCGGCCAGCTGGCCGTCGTAGCGCGGATCGCTGACCGACGACTATCCGGAAAACGGCCTCAGCGCCGATCGCAAGGCACCCTGGTTCGAGCGGCTGCACCATGCTTCGCCGTCGCAGCGCGTGGTGCTGACGCATCGACCCGATCGGCTGCTCGGCTTCGCCTGGGTCTTCCTGGATGTAGATCCGCGGTTGGGCAGCCTTCCCGACCACATTCAGGTCGAGGCGCAGATGCGGCGCCATGGCCTGCGGCAAGGCCGCCACGCACTAGGCAACCGCGCCATCGCGCCGCAGGCCGGCGATCTCCGCTTCTGAGAATCCCCAGGCCAGCATGATCTCGTCCCGATCGCCACCCGGAATCGGCGGGCCGCATCGAACCGAAGACGGCGTGCGGCTGAATCGGGGCGCGGGCGCCGGCTGCAGCACGCCATCGACTTCGAGGAAGGACTTGCGCGCCCGCGTGTGCGGGAAGTCGACGGCCTCAGCAGCGTCGAGGACTGGAGCGAAGCAGACTTCCCTGCCTTCCATCACCCGACACCATTGCTCCCGCGTTTTCGTGCGGAAGATATCGGCGAACTGGCGGCGCAGAGCCGGCCACGATGCGCGATCGAGCTGGTCCGGCACCAGGGCCGGGTCGAGTCCGAGCACTTCGAGCAGCTGATCGTAGAACTTGCGCTCGACCGGGGCGATGGCGACATACTTGCCGTCACTGGTCTCGTAAACGTTGTACCAGGGCGCGCCGCCATCGAGCAGGTTCGACTCGCGCTCCAGCACCCAGCGGCCGCTCGCCATGAATGCGTACTGCGGCGTCAGCAAGGACCCGATGCCGTCGACCATGGCCGCGTCGACGACCTGGCCCTGCCCGGACACCCTTGCCTCCAGCAGCGCCGACACGATGCCCAGTGCGAGGTACAGTCCGCCGCCCGCATAGTCGCCGAGCAGATTGATGGGTATGGCCGGTCCGCGGTCGCGCGAGCCGATCATCGCCAGCGCACCGGTGACGGCGAGGTAGTTCAGGTCGTGGCCGACCGAGTCGGCCAGAGGGCCCTCCTGCCCCCAGCCGGTTCCCCGGCCATACACCAGCCTGGCGTTTTTCTCCCAGCAGGCTTTGGGCCCCAGGCCCAGGCGTTCCATGACGCCGGGCCGATAGCTCTCGATCAACGCGTCCGCCTGCGCGGTCAATCGCATCGCCACGGCCTGCCCCGCCGGCGACTTCAGGTCGACCGCCAGGGACTTGCGGCTGCGTGTGGTCGGGTCGAAGCGAGGCTCCTTCTTGATGCCCAGACCATGTCCCGTGGTACGGGCAATGCTGACGATCTCGGCGCCCATGTCCGCCAGCAGCATCGCGCAGAAAGGCCCGGGACCCACGCCCGTGAACTCGACCATGCGGATGCCGGCCAGTGGTCCGGTGCCGCGCTTGATTGCCATGTTGCGATTCCTCGGGTGATCGAATGGCTAGCCAAGTTGCTGCAGCTGCGCAGCCTCCTCGCGCAAGCGTTCGGGTGAGCCCATTGCCTGGTACGCCCAGGCGATACGCTTGAACCAGAAATGCAGTCCGAGCTCGTCGGTGATGCCGATGCCGCCATGAACCTCGGTGGCAGCCCGCGAGACGAAACGGGCGGCCTCGGCGATATAGGCCTTGGCATGCGCGCAGCACAGCGAGGCATCGGCCAACTGCTGGTCCAGCGCATAGCCCGCGTACCACAGCAGCGCGCGGCCCGGCTCGAGCTCGGCGGCCATCTCGGCGCACAGATGCTTGACCGCCTGGAACGACCCGATCGGGCGCCCGAACTGCTCGCGCACCTTCGCGTACTCGACGGCCTGGTCGAGCATCTTCCAGGCGGCGCCGAGCATGTCGGCAGCGAGCACCACGCGGGCGGCATCGGCAAGCGTACGCATTGCGCCCGCCGCGGGCGCGCCCAGGCGCTCGGCTGCCACACTGTCGAAGACCAGCTTCGCGGTCGACCGCGTGCGGTCCAGCGTGTCCAGGGGCACGATGCCGAGGCCCGGCGCACCGCGGTCGACCAGGTGCAGGCCGTCATCCTGGTCGGCGACCAGGAATCGCTGCGCGCCGGCGGCGTCGACCACGAACCGCGCACAGCCGTGCAGCCCGCCGTCCCGGTACGACACCCCCGCGCCGGCGCGAGCGCCGGCCGTGCGTTCGGACACGCCCACACCGATACGCAGCTCGCCTGCGGCGATGCGCGGCAGATACTGGTCCTTCTGGGCGTCCGAGCCTGCGGACGAGATCGCCAGCGGCGCCAGCACCGCAGAGGCGAGGTAAGGCGCGGGCACGACGTACCGGCCGAGCATCTCCGCCACCAGGGCCGCATCGAGAACGCCGAGTCCGAGCCCGCCGTGCGATTGGCCGACCAGCACGCCCGACGCGCCGAACTCGACCAGACCCTGCCAGAGGTCGCCCGCGAACGCATCGGGAGTCTCGGCATGGCAGCGGATGCGTGCGAGCGGGCTGAACGAGGCCAGGGCCCGGTCGAGCGAGTCCTGAAGCTGCCGCTGTTCGCCGGAAAGGCTGAAGTCCACGTCCGGTCCCTTTCCTACGGAGCACGCGCAACGTTGGCGAGTTTCGGCTCCCGAGGCATGCCAAGGCCGCGCTCGGCAATGATGTTCTTCTGGATCTGTGCCGTGCCGCCGCCGATGATCATGCCGATGTCGAACATGTTGCGCCGTGGCCAGACTCCGTGCGATCGGGCCTCCTCGCTGTCGGCAGTGAGCAGGCCCATCTCTCCCATCACGTCGACCGCCAGCGCCGATAGCTGGAAGTTGATCTCGCAGGTCTGCAGCTTGACCAGCAGGCGCGGCAGGCCGGGCTCATCGCCCTTTGCCGACGCCGACAGCAGGCGCATGCCGTGGTATTGCATCGCCAGTACCCGCCCCTGCAGCTGCATCGCGCGCTGCCGCAAGACCGGCGAGTCGATGGCCCGCACGCCATCGACGGTCTCGGTCTTCATCAGCTCGAGGATCGCGTTCATGCGGGCCGCGGAAAAATGCGGGTCTGCCAGCATGCCGCGCTCGTGCTTGAGCGTCGAGTTGGAGATGGCCCAGCCCTGGCCGCGCCCGCCAACGATCTGGTGCCGGGGCACCCGCAGGTCGGTGAGGAACACTTCGTTGAACTCGGCGGCGCCGGTCATCGTCTTCAAGGGGCGGATCTCGATGCCCGGGGACCGCATCGAGAAGATCAAGTAGCTGATGCCCAGGTACCTGTTGGGCGCGTGGGGCTCGGTGCGCACCAGCGCGAACATCATGTCGGCCCCATGCGCGGTGGTGGTCCAGATCTTCTGGCCGTTGATGACGAAATCGTCGCCATCTTCCACTGCGCTCGTCTTCAGCGAGGCCAGGTCCGAGCCCGCGCCGGGCTCGGAGTAACCCTGGCACCAGACGATCTCGCCGCGCAGCGTCGGCGCGATCCATTGCCGCTTCTGCGCCTCGGTGCCGTGCTCGAGCAGCGTGGGCACCAGCATCGAGATGCCCTGGTTGACGAGCCCCGAGGGCGCCCTGGCCCGGGAGAACTCCTCGGCGATCACGTGCGACTTCAAGATGTCGGGTTCGGCGCCGAAACCGCCATACTCGCTGGGGATGGTGCGCGCGGCGTAGCCGTGCTCGATCAGCCGGGCCTGCCAGGCGCGGGCTTCGGCCGTAGGCCGGTTCACGCCGAACGGCTTGGGGAATTGGCCGGCGTGGCTTGCGAGAAAGGCCCGCACCTCGCGCCGGAAGGCCTCGTGCTCCAGGCTGTAGTGCAGGTTCATTTCGATGGCCTGGCCTTTTCTTCGGCCACGCGCGAGGCCGCAAGCGCCTGCAGGCGGTTCAGATCCGGCTTGGCGTTGGGCCCACGCCCGATCGGCGAGACGATGACCGTGCGCGGCGCCTTGTACGAGGCGAGCTTCGTCTTGACGAAGGCAATGATGTCCGCGCTGCGAATCGTGGCGGCCTGTCTCGGCTCGACGATGGCGACGACCGACTGCCCGAAGCGCTGGTCGGCAATGCCCACCACCACCGCGTCGTAGACGTCGGGATGGCTCTTGAGCACGGCTTCCACCTCCTCGGGGAACACCTTCTCGCCGCCGGTGTTGATGCAGCCCGAGCCGCGCCCCAGCAGTTGCACCGTGCCTTCGGCGTCCACGGTGGCCCAGTCGCCGGGGACGACGAAGCGCTTGCCGTCGATGATGCGGAACACGCTGGCGGTCTTGGCCGGGTCGCCGTAGTAGCCAAGCGCCTGGCGCCCGCCGATCGCCAGCATGCCGGCCTCGCCGGAGCCGGGGACGACATCCCTGCCATCTTCGGTGATCACCCGCGTTTCGGCCTTGGCCTTGAAGGTTGCGGTCGATGTCGCCTCGCCGCTGGCCGTGACGTTGCGCCCGACCGACATCGACTCCGTTGCGCCGAAAATGTCGTTGATCACGACCTTGGGCATGTGACGCAGAAGCGCCTGTTTGACGTCGGCGCTGAAGACGACGCCGCTGGACATGATAGTGCGCAGCGACGAGAGGTCCCAGCGGCCCGGATTGGCCTCGAGCGCAGCCAGAACGGGCCGGGCGAAGGCGTCGCCGACCCACATCAAGCTGGCCACCCGATCGCGCTCGACCGTGTCGAGAAGGTCGACGGCGTCGAAGCTGCGCTGCCTCAGGTGCGAGATGTGCCCGCCACGTGCAAGTACAAGAAAGCAGGTCAGCAGGCCGGCGCCGTGCATCAGTGGTGCTGCGGACAGGTGTGCGCGGCCGTTGCGGCCGACGCTCCCGCGCACGACCTCCATGTCGGGCGCGTCCGGGTATTCGTCGCCTCGCTCGGTATTGAGGCGCACGAACAGATCGTCCTGGCGCCACATCACGCCCTTGGGCAGCCCGGTGGTTCCCCCGGTGTAGACCAGGATCAGATCGTCGCCGTCGGGCAGCCACGGCACCGGCGGCGCGTTTGTATCGCACGCCGCCGCTTCGTAAGGCGTGGCCCAGGTGGGGCAGGCCCCGCTGCCGTCATCGACCCAGAGCCACAGTCGCACGCGCGGCACCCTGGAGCGGAGCTGTTCGATGGTGCCGGCGAACGAGCCGTGGAAAATCACGCAGGCGACGTCGCCGTTGTCCCACAGGTATGCCAGTTCGTCCGGGCCGTAGCGGAAGTTGGTGTTCAGTGGAACGAAGGAGCCCTTGAAGCAGGCGAGGATCGACTCGAGGTACTCCGGCGTGTTGTAAAGGTACTGTGCGACCTTGTCCTGACGCTTCAGCCCTGCCGCCGCGATGTTCCGTGCCAGCCGCTCGGTGCGCGCATCGATCCGGCCCCACGTGATACGACTTGCCCCATGGACCAACGCAGGCGCGGAGGCGATCTCCTGCGCGACCACCTTGAAGATGTCCGCGAAATTCCACCCCGGCATGGTGATTCCCCCACCGCACGGCGAACGGCGCGAGCCAGTTCGACCTGAGATCAACTGTCAACATGACGTTGACAGAATACTCCGACATCCATCCCCGCTAAGTCTGCGCCTCGCTGGACGCCTGCCTGATCGCCTCGAGCGACGACGGATTGTCGAGCGAGGACAGGTCGCCGGCCGGCAGGCCGCAATACACGCCGCGCAGCACGCGCCGCATGATCTTCGCGGTACGGGTCTTTGGCATCTCGCTGACGACATGCACGCGTGCCGGCCGCAGCGCGCGCCCGAGCCGCTGCTCCGCGTGGCGGCTGACCTGTGCCGCGAACCCCTCGTTGCCGACCGCGGCGCCCCCCGCGATGACGAACACCACGAGCATCTGGCCCTTGGCGGGGTCGTCCACGCCGATGGCGGCGCACTCGCTCACGCCGTCCAGCTCCATCAGCACGTTCTCGATCTCGGCAGGGCCGATGCGCTTGCCCGCGAGCTTCAAGGTGTCGTCGGAGCGTCCGCGCAGAATGAACTCGCCCCTGGCGTTGCGCACGGCCAGGTCGCCGTGCACCCACAGCCCCGGTATGGTGCGCCAGTAGGTGTCGAGATAGCGCTCGTCGTCGTGCCAGAACGAGTTGGTCATGCCGACGAAAGGCTCGCGAACGGCGAGCTCGCCGACCTCGTCGACGACCGGCCTGCCCTGCGCGTCGATGACGTCGATGGCGATGGCCGGACACGCGGTGTTGAAGCCGCCCGGCGCAATCGGCCTGACGATCACGCTCGACACCAGGCCGCTCGATGCCTCGGTGCCGCCCGAGAGGTTGATCAGCGGTGCGACGCCACGGCCGAAGTGGCGCGCATGCCAGGTAAAGTGCCCCGGGTCGATGACCTCGCCGCCGGTGATCAACAGGCGGATCGTCGACAGGTCGCCGGCGGTCGCAGCCTGCGAGTTGGCGGCAAAGCCGCGAATCATCGTCGGCGCAGCGCCGAAGTGCGTGACGCGATGGCGCTCGATCATGCGCGACATGCGCGACCAGTCCGGGGCATCCGGCCCGCCGCTGAAGCACAGCATCGTCGCGCCACGCATCAGCGTGGCGGCGATGATCAGCGCGCCCGCGGCCCAGCCCATATCCGCGGGCCAGAAGAACCTGTCGCCGGGCTTGATGTCGAAGTGGACGAGCCCGTCGTGCATCACCTTGAGCGGGAACCCGCCGTGCGTGTGCACCGTACCTTTGGGCTTGCCGGTCGTGCCGGAGGTGAAGAACACCATCACCGGTTCGTGCGTATCCATCGCCGCGGCGCCGAGGTCCGGCCCCGGATCGATCGAAACCGAAGACCAGGCAATCGACCCCGGTGGCGCCGTCTCGCCGCGCCCCAGCTTCAGGATCAAGAGCTCGACCGGATGGGTCTGCTGCGCGTGCAGCGCGGTCTTGAGCGTGTCCAGGCGCTTGCCGCGTCGCGTGAAGCCCGACGTCATGATCAATGCGCGCGCGTCGCAGGCCGCCAGGCGCGACACGATCGGGTCGACGCCGAAGCCGCTGAACAGCGGCATCACCACGGCACCCATGTACGACACCGCGATCATCGAGATCACCGCCTCGATACCGGGCTCCATCAGGTAGCCGACTCGATCGCCGCGGCGCAGCCCCAGGCGCTCGAGTCCCGCTGCGAAGGCGCGCACGCGCTCATGCAGCTCGGCGAAACTCAGGCGCGTGACCTCGCCTTCTTCGGTTTCCGCCACGACCGCCGGGCGAGCGGCCCATTGCGGATCATCGGCCCACTTGAAGATCGTGTCGGTCCAGTTGAGCCGACCGCCCACGAACCAGCGGGGAAATTCGCGGCCGGCGCCGAAGTCGGCGAACGCCTCGTACGGTTTGGACCAGACCACGCCGCAATAGTCGAGCACGGCCTTCCAGTACAGATC
>Ga0075030_100006029_pt1 | contig 10893 bp, 8 predicted proteins | sample LitLauG_LLR_2012_FD_71393 | JGI IMG/M metagenome (GOLD analysis project Ga0075030, IMG submission 71393) | Freshwater sediment microbial communities from Pennsylvania, USA - Little Laurel Run_MetaG_LLR_2012 | ecosystem: Environmental > Aquatic > Freshwater > Creek > Sediment | place: USA...
GCGGCGGCATTCGTTAGCCCAGGGCGTAAGCCCTGGGAAGGCCCCAGAAAAATAAACAAGCCCCAGAGGGGCGACACCGGGGTGCTCAAGCGTTTCAAAAGAGCGGACCCTTCATCGATCCGTAAGGAGAAGTTTATGAATCCCGTAGATACTGTCGAGACCAGCAAAGCCGTCAACCCCCTCAAGCAGCTCCAGACGTTTGGCCAGTCCATCTGGCTCGACTACATTCGCCGCGATCTTCTGAAGGGTGGCGAACTGAAGCGCCTCATCGAAGACGACGGCCTGCGCGGCATGACGTCGAACCCAGCGATCTTCGAAAAAGCGATCGCCGGCAGCACCCAGTACCAGGACTTCCTCGACAGCCTGTCGAACCGTGCCGATCTCGACGCCAAGGGGCGCTACGAACTGCTCGCCATCCGCGACATCCAGGACGCGGCCGACCTACTCCGCCCCGTCTACCAAAGCACAAAGAAGCGCGATGGCTACGTAAGTCTGGAAGTCTCTCCCTATCTCGCAAACGACACCACGGGCACCATCGAAGAAGCACGGCGCCTCTGGAAGGCCGTGGGCCGCGACAACGTCATGATCAAGGTTCCCGGCACACCCGCCGGCATCCCCGCCTTTCGCCAACTCATCAGCGAAGGCATCAACGTCAACGTAACCTTACTATTTGCCCAGGACGTGTACGAGCAGGTCGCTCAAGCCTTCATCGACGGAGTCGAGAAATACGCGTCCAGCGGCGGTGACGTCAGCAAAATCGCCAGCGTAGCCAGTTTCTTCATCAGCCGCATCGACAGCCTGGTAGACTCCCTGGTCAACGACCAGCTAAAAAAAGAAACCGACGCCTCCCGCAAGGCAACGCTGCAGAGCATCCTCGGCAAGGTTGCCATCGCCAACGGCAAGCTGACCTACGAAGCTTACGAGAACATCTTCTCCGCCCCTCGCTGGAAGGCTTTAGCGGCAAAAGGAGCACAGACTCAGCGCGTACTGTGGGCCAGCACCAGCACCAAGAATCCGAATTATCGCGACGTGCTTTACGTCGAGGAATTGATCGGGCCTGAGACGGTCAACACGGTTCCGCCCGCAACCCTCGACGCTTTCCGTGATCACGGCAAGCCCCGCAAGAGCCTGACCGAAGACCTGTCTGCCGCCCGCAAAACGATGGGGGACCTGGCCGCCGTCGGCATCGTCATGAAGCAGGTAACCGACAAGCTGACCGCCGACGGAGTAAAGCTCTTTGCGGAGGCGTTTGACACCCTGCTCGCGGCCGTCGAGAAGAATTCGAAGCGCGCCACGCCACAAGTCAACCAACAGACTGCAAGCCTCCCTGCCGGCCTCGACGCGACGGTAAAAAAAAACCTTAACGACTGGCGAATATCCGAAAAAGTAAAACGCCTCTGGCAGAAAGACGCCTCGCTCTGGACCGGCGACGACGAAGCCAAGTGGTTAGGCTGGCTCGACATCGTTGACGAGCAAATCGCCCACGCCTCCAAGCTCCAGCAGATTGCCGCCGACGTCAAGAATGGTGGCTTCCGAGATATTCTGCTCCTCGGCATGGGCGGATCAAGTCTCTGCCCCGAAGTCCTCGCCCTCACCTTCGGGCAAACACCGGGCTTCCCACAACTGCACGTGCTCGACTCCACCGACCCGGCACAGATCAAGAGCGTCGAAGCAAAAATCGACCTCTCCAAAGTTCTCTTGATCGTGTCCAGCAAGTCGGGTAGCACACTCGAGCCCAATATCTACAAACAGTATTTCTTCGAGCGCGTGAGAGCGACCGTCGGCCTCGCCAAAGTCGGCGACCACTTCATCGCCATCACCGATCCCGGCTCCAAGATGCAGCAGGTCGCCGAAGTCGATCACTTTCGGCACATTTTCTTTGGTCGGCCATCCATCGGAGGACGCTACTCCGCGCTCTCAAATTTCGGCATGGTGCCCGCTGCCGCCATGGGCCTCGACACCGGAAAGTTTCTGGCGCGCACGAAAGAAATGGTCCATGCCTGCCAGGCGTCAGCCCCGGTTGAGCAGAATCCCGGCGTCATGCTCGGCCTGATCTTAGGAACGGCAGCCACCATGGGCCGCGACAAGATCACGCTCATCACCTCGCCCGGCATTTCTGATCTCGGCGCCTGGCTCGAACAACTAATCGCCGAATCCACCGGCAAGGTCGGCAAGGGCATCATCCCGGTCGATCGCGAAGCGCTCGGCTCCCCGGAGGCGTACGGCAACGACCGCATCTTCGGCTACGTTCGTCTGGAGTCCGCTCCTGACGCGGCACAAGACGCCAAGGTCGCCGCGCTCGAAAAAGCCGGTCAACCAGTCGTGCGCATCGCTATGACGGACACTTACAGCCTGGGTCAGGAATTCTTCCGCTGGGAGATCGCAACCGCGGTCGCGGGTTCCATCATCGGCATCAACGCCTTCAATCAGCCCGATGTCGAAGCCAGCAAAATCGAGACGCGCAAGCTCACCTCCGAGTACGAAAAGAACGGTTCGCTCCCGCCCGAGAGTCCAGTGCTCGAAGAAGCGGGCATCAAACTCTTCACCGACGGGAAGAATGCCGCGGCGCTCGCCAAGGCCGCCGGCACCGATCGCTCCCTCAAAAACTATCTGCGCGCCCACCTCGCGCGTCTGAGTGCGGGTGATTATTTTGCCGTGCTTGCCTATGTGCAAATGAATTCGGAGCACGAATCTCTGTTGCAGAATCTGCGGCATGCCGTCCGTGATCGCAAGCACGTGGCTACGTGCCTCGGTTTCGGACCGCGCTTCCTGCACTCCACCGGACAGGCCTACAAAGGTGGACCCAACAGTGGCGTGTTCCTGCAGATCACCTGCGACGAAGCGCAGGATCTCCCTGTCCCCGGACAAACCTACACGTTTGGCGTGGTAAAAGCCGCCCAAGCCCGGGGCGACTTCGCTGTTCTCGCCGAGCGCAACCGGCGTGCCCTGCGCGTGCATCTGGGCAGCGATGTGAAAGCTGGTCTTAAGAAACTGGCGGATCTAGTGCAACAGGCCCTGTAAGACGACGGTGGAGCGCCGGGCGCCCACGCCCGTCCACCGCGAACGATACAAGAAGGAAAAGGAGCAAGAATGCAACTCGGAATGGTTGGGTTAGGGCGCATGGGCGCCAACATGACGCGGCGCCTGATGCGCGGTGGTCACCAGATGGTCGTCTGGAATCAGACTCAAGATAAGGTCCAGCAACTCGCCGGAGAGGGCGCCACACCTTCGTCGTCGCTCGCCGACTTGGTCGGCAAGCTGCGCGCCCCGCGTGCCGTGTGGGTCATGGTTCCCGCCGGCGATGCGACGGAAAGTACGGTCAAGACCCTGCTCGAGCTGATGAAGTCAGGTGACACCATCATCGACGGCGGCAACTCTTATTTCAAAGATGACGTGCGCCGCTCCAAGATGTGCGCGGAAAAGGGCGTTCACTACGTGGACGTCGGCACCAGCGGCGGGATTTGGGGAATCGATCGCGGCTACTGCATGATGATCGGAGGCCCCAAAGACGCAGTCGCCCGCCTCGATCCAATCTTTAAGACTCTCGCCCCCGGACGCGGCGATCTTCCTCGCACTCCCGGCCGCGAGAAAATGGGTGGCACCGCCGAAGAAGGTTACATTCATTGCGGGCCATCCGGCGCCGGACATTTCGTGAAGATGGTCCACAACGGCATCGAGTACGGCATGATGCAGGCCTATGCAGAAGGCTTCGACATCTTCAAGAACGCCACCAGCAAGGAACTGCCGGAAGATATCCGCTACGACTTGAATCTCGCCGACATCGCCGAGGTCTGGCGGCGGGGCAGCGTGGTCGCCTCGTGGCTGCTGGATCTGACCGCGATCGCGCTGGCCGAGAATCCTACGCTCTCCGAGTACAGCGGTTTCGTGCAGGATTCCGGCGAAGGGCGATGGACCATCCAGGCAGCCATCGAAGAAGCAGTCCCCGCCGACGTACTCTCGGCGGCACTGTACACCCGCTTCCGCTCGCGGCAGGATCATACCTTTGCGGAGAAAATACTCTCCGCCATGCGCCAGAAATTCGGCGGCCACGTCGAACCCAACACTAAATAGCCGCTAGGCAAGAGGAACTGATGGCTCAAACTGAAGCTCAGCCCGCACCCCCAAAACCGCGCGTCGGACGCCTGGCCGATCCCTGTGTCATGGTGATCTTCGGCGTCTCCGGCGACCTCACTCGCCGCAAGCTGATCCCCGCCCTCTACAACCTTGCGAGCCAGCAACTTCTGTCCCGCGAATTTGCCGTCGTCGGGATCGGTCGCACTCCCATGACTGCCGAAGAGGCGCGCCAAAAATATTCCGAAGACTTCAAACATTTTGCCACTGGCGCCATTGATCCGGATTTGTGGGAGTGGTTCGTCCGCCGCCTGTACTACGTCTGCGGAGATATCAACGACCCCGCTACCTACGACCGGTTGAAGGAAACGCTGGCCACGGTTGACCAGGAACATGGCACCCATGGCAACTTCTTTTTCTACATGGCCACCGCTCCCAGTTTCTTCGGCTGCGCTGTCGAACGGCTGGCGCAGCACGGCCTGATGAATGAGGACGACGGCCACTGGCGGCGGGTCATTATCGAAAAGCCCTTCGGCCACGACCTGGATTCCGCCAAGGCACTGAACCAGCAACTTCTGAAAGTCGCCAGCGAACGGCAGATTTACCGCATCGATCACTATCTCGGAAAAGAAACCGTTCAGAATATCTTGGCGCTCCGTTTCGCCAACGGAATCTTCGAACCGATCTGGAACCGCCGCTATATCGACCACGTCCAGATCTCTGTGGCTGAAACCGTCGGCGTCGAGGGCCGCGGCGGATATTACGACACGGCGGGAGCCCTGCGCGATATGGTGCCCAACCACATCATGCAACTGATCAGCCTGAGCGCCATGGAGCCGCCCATTTCGTTTGAAGCCAACGCAGTGCGCGATGAACAGGCCAAGATCCTGCACGCCATCCAGCCCTTCACCTCAGAAGAGGTTCTCAGCAAGACCGTTCGCGGCCAGTATGGCGACGGCATCATGAACGGACAGCGCGCGCCCGCCTATCGCTCGGAACCGGACGTGCCCCCCGACTCCCGCACCGAAACGTTCGTCGCCATGAAATTGCTCATCGACAACTGGCGCTGGGCTGGAGTTCCCTTCTACTTGCGCACCGGCAAGCGGCTTCCCGGACGCAACACGCACGTCGTGATCCAGTTTCGCCGCGCACCCTTCATCTTGTTCCGCGAAACCCAGGTCGAAGACCTGATGCCCAATCAACTGGTGCTCCACATCCAACCCGAAGAAGGCATCTCGCTGCGCTTCGCCGCCAAGAAGCCCGGGCCGGCCATGCAATTGGGCGAAGTCGACATGGATTTCGAGTACTCCGATTACTTCGGGCAAAGCTCCAATACCGGCTACGAACGCCTGCTCCATGACTGCATGATTGGCGACGCGACCCTGTTCCAGCGCGCCGACATGGTCGAGGCGGGCTGGAGCATCGTCAATCCCGTGCTCGACGTGTGGAAGGCGCTTCCTCCGCGTAATTTTCCCAACTATCCCTCCGGAACCTGGGGTCCGAAAGAGGCCGACGAGTTACTCGAGCGCGAAGGCCGCCGCTGGAGAAACTTCGAACAATGATTCTCGCGGGCGACATTGGCGGAACCAACGCGCGCCTGAGCTGCTATCGCCAGGTCAACGGTCATTTTGTCGCCGTCCACGAGGATGTCTTTGCCAGCCGCCAATATCGCAGCCTCGACGAAATCGTCGTCAAGTTCGTTTCCGATAGCGGTGTTCAACCCGATTCTGCCAGCTTCGGAATCGCCGGCCCCGTGCGCCACGGCCGCGTCGAAACTTCGAACCTCCCATGGGTCGTCGAATCGTCCCGTCTGGCGGAAGAACTTCAGCTTCCCTCCGTCAATTTGATCAACGATCTCGAAGCTCAGGCTTGGGGCATCCAGTGTCTGGAAGATTCCGACACCGTCCCGTTGAACCATGTCAAGGAAGCGCCCGTCGGCAACCAGGCCGTCGTAGCGGCCGGAACCGGCCTCGGCGAAGCCGGCCTGTTCTGGGACGGGCGCCAATACCAGGTGTTCGCATGCGAAGGCGGCCACTGCGACTTCGCTCCCCGCAACGAACTGGAAATTGAACTCCTGCGCTACCTGCTCACACGCTTCGGACACGTCAGCTACGAAAGGATCGTCTCCGGCCCCGGCCTGGTTAACGTCTACTTGTTCCTCAAGGACACGCATCGCGGTGAAGAACCGAAGTGGCTCCATGACGAAATCACCACGGGCGATCCCGGCGCGGCCATCTCGCGTGCCGCTTCATGCGGAAAATCCGCCCTCGCGGAGCAAGCACTCGATCTCTGGATCTCCATCTATGGCGCAGAAGCCGGTAATATGGCACTGAAGATACTGGCAACCGGAGGCGTTTTCCTAGCCGGAGGAATCGCGCCCAAGATTCTTTCCAGGCTCTCCGGGCCCCTCTTCATGCAGGCCTTCCTTGGCAAAGGCCGCATGCAGGCATTGCTCGAGGGCATCCCCGTACGCGTGATCACGAATCCAAAAACCGGCCTGCTGGGCGCCGCTCGTTACGCGGCCAGCCAACCGGGATGATTTTGTAAGTGTAGGGCGGACGCTCCTGTCCGCCCAATGTGTGCACTGGCAAACCCTGACGGCAGCCTTGCTGCAGTCAGCAGGCGGACAAGAGTGTCCGCCCTACACAAAAATCGTATGCCGCGAGAAATTCGGATCCTAGCGACTCCCGCCGACCTTTTCAACGCCGCCGCCGAGGAATTCGTCCGCGTCGGCAAAGCAGCGATCGCCGCCCGCGGCCGCTTCACCGTCGCGCTCTCGGGTGGCTCGACTCCCAAGAGTCTGTATTCTCTCCTCGCGGCAAAATACGCGGCTTTCGACTGGCACCACACGCACCTGTTCTTTGGCGACGAACGCCACGTCCCGCCCGATCACCCCGACAGCAACTACCGCATGGTGAATGAGGCATTGCTGACCAGGATCTCGATTCCCGCCGAAAATGTCTTTCGCGTAAAGGCTGAGAATCCAGACGCAGCAGCAGCCGCCCTCGAATACGAAAATGGCCTGCGCCGCTTCTTCGCGCTCCGCCCCGGCGACTTCCCGCGCTTCGACCTTATCCTGCTCGGCATGGGTCCCGACGGCCACACCGCGTCCCTGTTCCCCGGCTCCGAAGGTTTAAAGGAGCAATCCTGTCTGGTGATCGCGAACTGGATCGAAAAATTCAGCGCCCACCGCATCACCTTCACGTTCCCCGTGCTGAATCACGCCGCCGAACTGCTGTTCATGGCCGCCGGACCCGACAAAGCCGACATGGTGCGCAAGGTGGTCGAAGGTGAGAACACGACGCCCTATCCCTCCCAACAAGTGCAGCCTATTGACGGCGCATTGTTGTGGATGCTCGATGAAGCGGCGGCGGCGAAACTAAGACGGTAAGCGGGCTGGGGGGCCGGCCCACCTTTTGGCATCTCTAAGACTGAGGCTGCCCCACCCTTGCGTTTTTTGCAAGGGTGGGTGACCGACTGGACCTTGCAATCCCGGTCATTCGCTGAATTCCCACCCTTGGCAAAAGGCGCGAACAGTGGGGCAAACTCGGTCAAAGGGGCCAGCCCCGTCCTCTGTCGTCGGGCGCCCAAAACGATAAACGACAAAGGAATAAGACACTCTGTTCCTTCGGAACGCTGCTAAGCAGCTGCGCGCCGTGGATAGCGGCCCATGATCCTGCGGACAAACCCGTGGAAGCGATGGACGCCCCCGCTCCCCGGCAGGAACATAAACGGACACTCCCCTGGCACCACCCGGATCCCGCGCTCCTCACAGTACTCCACGGCTTTGGGGCTCACGGAGCCTTGTCCTGTCGCCCGGTACATCCAGACAGTGCGCACACCCGCATCGAAGCAGTCGCGTACCACGGACTCCGTCACTTCTGGCGACGTCATCAACAGGACGGCCTCGACCGAAGGCTCGATCTCCTGCACGCGGCCAAAGCACCTGCGCCCTCCGACCTCTCCAAGGTTGGGATTCACGGGTACGACATCGTACCCGCAGCGGATCAGCTCTTCGAAAAGTTTTACGCTGAGATCCGCAGGATCTCGAGAGATCCCGACGATTGCCATGCGCTTGTGCGCCAGGAATTCCGCAATGCTTTCAAAAGATGCTCGCATGAGTTAGCGCCTCCAGTCCGTTCATTCTGTGCTCGCCTACCAGCACGCCGCACACGTGCATCTGCGATTCTCTACTTTCCCGTGCGCAAAAATCTGTGACGTTCGAACTTCCTCGTGTGACGCTGAGGCACACTCACCCCCTCCGCGACTAAGGCGCTCAGCTTTGTAGGTCTCCTCACCGGTACCCGCCAAAAGGGTTTGTCATTTTGTGAATTTTGAATCATAGTTGGGCAGAATATGGCACGCCGCGCCGGGTTATTCCTTGCAGTCTTGGTGTGGCCGCTGCTGGTCATGGTGTCAGCGGGTCTGAGCGCCCAAAGAACCACCGCCGACCAGGCAGTTGAGGTTACGCGCGACTCTTTGCTCAAGCAGGCGTACAGCCTCGCCAGCGGACTGCCGCCTGCAGATAGGGCTGAGGTCATGACGCGCATCGTGGCCGTCGCCCGGCCCGGCTCGCAGACTTTGGAGCCTTGGATTCACGAACTGTTCGCCCTTGGCTCACAGCTCGGCGAAACGGATCGCGATGGTCCAGAGGCAGCGGGAGCGAAAGCCATGTCGCGCATCGCACCGGCAAAAGCCCTCAAGATGCTGGACGGTATTCAAGAGCCGCATCTCGAACCCGAGCAGCCTTACCGTGATGCACGAGCCGAGGTGGCCGGAGCCGTCTTCACCGCCGCCTACGCCAGGCTCGGAGCGGGGATTCTTCCCGAACTGCGTGCGCGCGCGCAACGCATGGGGAACACCTGCCAATATCCGTATCTCGCTTGGGCGCAGATGTTTCGCTTACTGCAGAATAGCCCGGCCGGCCGGGCCTTTCTTCGGCCGGCATTCGACGATGCGGTATCTGCGTACCTGCAAAGTGTGGCGAATGGCCCCGCGGAAGAAGACTTCCGCCAGTTCATGGCAGCAACGTGGCGGCTGGTTCCCTACGACGTCGCGCACCCAGCTGCCGCGAGAGCCGTAGAGCGTCTTCGCGCACAAGCAACCGAAAAACCTGAAGGCACTCGCACTCTGCGCATGTTCACCGCCAAAGGAGAAGCTGACTTCTACAATCCTGGGCAGGTGAGGTTTCTCCGCTTTGTGAATGAGGTCGTCGCGCCGATGGACTCTCAGTTCGCGAACAGTCTTCGGAACTCGGAACCGCTGTTGAACCAGCCGGCTCTGCAACCCCAAGCCGGTGTCGACGTGTTCGTTCCCGAGGTCGTCCCAACTGGCGACACTCGTTCCCTACCCTCGGTGCCGGTGCAACGCTCGGAAGCTATGATGCGGGCCGAATATTTGTCCAAAACAGACGTGCATGCTGCCATCGCTTATGCGAAAGGCATCAGCGATCCCCTTAGTCGATGCGAGGCGTTGACTGCGATAGTCACCGGCCCAGTTTTGGCGGGCGCAATCGGCCCGACGTCGCTCAATGCCGACGTTGCGAAGAATGTTGTTGCGCAGGCGGAGCAAAGTGCGGAGACAGTTGCCGGTGCGCCAGGGCGACTACTGGCTTTCGGCCATGTTGCGCAGGCTGCGGCGACCATCAAAGACAACGACCAGGTCGCACGTGCGGTGGGCCTTGGGTTCCCGATCGGGTCGCAACTACTGAACGATGCCAAGGCCCGTGCTTCGACCCCTCGCGAAGTCGTGATGTTCTGGCTGCAGCATATGATGACGTACCTCGCCATCGCCGATACCCAATCTGCATTGGCTAATGCTCAGAATGTCACCGATGCGAAACTTCGCGCCCTGTTTCTGACCGAGGTAGCCGCGCGTTGGCACGAAGAATCCGGGCAGGCTCGCTAGTCATTATGTTGCGGTTGTCTGAGCTTTGGGTATGGGCGACCCGCGTCCTGTAGAAAGGGCTCCAGCCCTACTAGAAAGGGCACCAGCCCTACGCCGCGAATCCCCGCCCGTCGCCGATCTCGCGCAGACCTTCTCCGCGGGCATGTTCGAAGAGTCGAACCTTGTGGCGGGAATGTTCGAATTCGTGGATATCGGCCCACACCTCCGCTTGCCATGCCATCTCGTGAGCCGCCGCCTCCCCGCAAGTGGCGCAGCGGGTGTGAAAGGTCACGCCCGGCCTCGGTGTGGCCGGCACATCCTGTAGTTCGATAAACACACACCGCACTTCTTCAATTTCGTCGTCCTCCCCCAGGATGTGCTCATAACGCAGCAGGTATCCGAAGCCTAGCTTCCGGGCTTCTGCCTCGGCTTCTTCGCGGGTGTGGAAGGGCCCGTATTCCGCTCGCAGTTGCTCGGTCGAATCACACGCCATCCAGAAAGTATCCTTGTGAGCCATGACCTACCTCAGTTTTGGGGGTTCAACTGATCCAGCTGGTCGAACGGGTCCACAAGAAAATGAGCAATTTCATGACCGGGGCTGAAGGCAATGCGTGCGCTTTCACGCAGACACCAAAACAGTCATCTTACGAAGCTACGGTTTTGAAAACGTGCTACTTACCGCGGCGAGCCTGGAAGGCTCGTCGCTCGCCCGGTTCCTCGAACCTCGGAGGCTGTGTGAAATTCGTTTCCGTCAGAGAGAGCGAGAACGAGAATTTCACCCAGCCAGCCCAGCTTTGCGACCACAGATTCTGCCCACGTCGCACCTCCACCCCAACCCCCGAAAAACTACACCCAGCCCGTTCTGGGATTCTGTTCGACGGACACCCCCGAACAGCCCGTGACGTCTCCGCGCACCCTGGCAGGCTGCGGAAAAAC
>Ga0075030_100006030_pt1 | contig 10893 bp, 10 predicted proteins | sample LitLauG_LLR_2012_FD_71393 | JGI IMG/M metagenome (GOLD analysis project Ga0075030, IMG submission 71393) | Freshwater sediment microbial communities from Pennsylvania, USA - Little Laurel Run_MetaG_LLR_2012 | ecosystem: Environmental > Aquatic > Freshwater > Creek > Sediment | place: USA...
GCCGACCTGCAACGGCTGAAGCGCGATACCGAGATGGGTCGCGCCATCGCTGCAACTTCGGGGACGATGCCTGCGGCACAGGACACTGCGCCAGCCATGCCGCCTCCCTCGCGGCACTCGGGTTCCTCGCCAGCGATGCCTGCATCATCGAGCGCGGTGAAGGTTGCCGAAGTCCCAGCGGCGGGCAGCAAGCTCTGGAAGATGCTCATCCCCGTCGCGGCGCTGATTGTGGTTGCCATCGCCGGCGTGTTCTACCTGCGCTCGCGGTCCACCGCGACGTCGCCAGCGACAGCAGCAACGGCGCTCACCGAGAAAGACACCGTCGTGCTCGCGGACTTTACAAACTCCACCGGCGATCCGGTGTTCGATGAGACCTTGAAGCAGGCGCTGTCGGTGCAGCTTTCGCAGTCTCCGTTTCTCAACATCCTGTCCGACCGGAAAATCGGCGAGACGCTCCGCTTGATGGGACGTCCGCCCACCGACCGCGTCACCGCCGACGTCGCCAAGGAACTTTGCGTGCGCACGGCCAGCAAAGCGGTGATCGCCGGATCGATCTCGAGGATCGGCACTCAATATATCGTTGGCTTGGAATCCACCGCCTGCGCGAATGGGGACTTGCTTGCAAAGGAGCAGTCCGAGTCTTTGACCAAAGAAGGAGTCCTCAAAGCTCTCGATGATTCGGCATCGGCGCTGCGCGCCAAACTCGGCGAGTCGCTCGCCTCGGTGCAAAAATTCGACGTTCCGGTGGAAGCGACCACGCCATCTCTGGAAGCGCTCAAGACTTACAGCATCGCCATCACTACATCGCGGACTCAAGGTCCGGCGGAAGCCATTCCGTTCTTCAAGCGCGCGGTTGAGCTAGATCCCAACTTCGCCATGGCCTATGCCGGGCTTGGCCTGTGTTATGGAAATGTCGGCCAGACTACGCTAGCGACCGAGAGCATCCGCAAGGCTTACGCGCTGAGCGACAAGATCAGCGAACGCGAGAAATACCGCATCACGGCTCTTTATTACTCGACCGTCACCGGAGAGCAGGAGCAGGCGACCAAAGCCTATGAACTGTGGGCGCAGAGTTATCCCCGCGATTTTGTTCCGCACGGCAACCTGGCGATCCTCTACAGCAATCTTGGCCAGTACGACAAGGCGGCGGAGCAAACCCAGAAGTCGATAGAGATCGACCCCAATACCTTGATCGGCTATGGCAACCTGGGCGGTTTCTATGTCGCTCTCGGCCGCTACGCAGAGGCCAAAGCGGAGTTTGACCAAGCCGTGGCGCGAAAGTTTGATGGCGGCGATCTTCGCTTGTGGCGTTACCTGCTCGCATTCCTGCAAGGGGATACCGCGGCCATGCAGGAACATTTCAACTGGAGCGCCGGCAAGCCTGCCATCGAGGACGTAATGTTCAGCGCCCAGGCTGATACCGAGGCGTACTCCGGCCACTTGGTCCGGGCACGCGACTTAACGCGCCGTGCGACAGACTCTGCCACTCGCGCCGACGCCAAAGAAACCGCCGCACTATGGGAAGCCCAGGGCGCGCTGCGAGAAGCAGAGTTTGGCAACACGGCGATCGCCCGCCAGGACGCAGATGCTGCGCTGAAGCTTGGCCCCGGACGCAACGTAAAGATTCTTGCCGCTCTAACCTACGCCCGCAGCGGTGATACTGCGCATGCACAGCGACTGCTGGATGAATCCGAGAAAACCGATCCTCTTAATACAATGATGAAGATCTACTGGCGTCCATGCGTACGCGCCGCGATCGCCCTGGACAAGAACCCAACCGCTGCCTTGCAGTCGCTCGAGGCCGCCGAGCCCTACGACCTCGGCTCGCCTCTGCCTTTCCAGGTGGCCACTATGTATCCCGCTTACCTTCGCGGCGTGGCCTACCTTGCCACGCACGACGGCAACTCTGCCGCCCGCGAATTCCAGAAATTCCTCGATCACCCGGGCGTGGTCATCAACTATCACCTTGCCGCTCTCGCGCATCTTGGGCTGGCCCGCGCCTATGTGTTGCAGGGCGAAACCGCTAAAGCCAAGGCCGCTTACCAGGATTTTCTGAGTCTCTGGAAAGATGCCGACCCTGACGTCCCCATCCTGAAAGAAGCCAAAGCCGAGTACGCGAAGCTGCGATAGCTCGCCAAGACTCCTGCCTTCGCCGTTTGACTTTCGCGTCCAAAAACAGCACCATTCGCGGTGCAAAAGCGCCATTTCTGCTGCCCCGGAAACTGTGCAATCGCCGCCTAAGTCGTAGAAACGAAACGCCAGTGGGAAGCCGAACCCTGTGCATAAAAACGTATGTAAGTTGCTGATAATAATACACTTAAACTCGATCACTAAATCGATTTAGCTTGCCCGTGGTGCGACCGGTTTTGGGGCTGATCTGTGGCCTGATGGAAGGCCACTGAGCGGCCCAGCGGGCAGGGAAACGCCAACCGAGGGCATCGCAGCCAGCGATCAAGCCAGCCAAGTCCAGCCGATCCCGACGTGGCGAGTTCCGACGTTACCCTATAACGTGGTTAGCCCTATCCCCTGACGTTGATCTTGGAGAACGACAGCACCGCCCGCCCCGAGATTGGGCGTCCCATGTACATGGCTGGGCGGAACGTGGTGAAGATCAGCATGCGTTTTACTTCCGGCAGGATGCGTTGGGCGTCGCCGCCTTCGGAAAGAATGCGGTAGTCGTCCACGCGTCCGTTGGCGTCGACGTAGGTTTCCACCACCAGCGAGTCGGCGTTGATGGAGTTCATGGTCAGGCCGAACGCGCTGGGCTGCAGTTCCGGCGCGGTGTTCAGCATCAGCGGCACATCACTGCTGCCCGCCTGCAAAGGCGTAGGGAGACCCACGACGGCCAGCGCGAGCGCGAAAATCACCAGTGCACTAACCAGTCCTGCGGTTGCCGGCACCATCACGGCATTCAAGCGATTGGCCAGCCGAACACGAAAGCCTTCGAGTGGGCGCTTGCGAGACGCGGCTTCACGCGAAATCGCCAAACGCAGTTTCAATCCCAGGTCTGCGGGCGGATTGGGCCGCGCTCCTCTTCCCAGCGAACTCACGAGCAGCGACTGGGTCCGGCGCAAAAGCTGGTACTCGCGATGGCAGGACTCGCATTCGTCCATGTGCGCCTGCAGGGCGTGCATCTGCGCGCCGGAAATCATGCCGTCCAGGTAGAGCGAGAACATCTGCCGCGTCCGCCGGCATGTCAGATTCCTCATGATCATCGCTGTTTCATCGCCCATCATGGCGTCACCTCAGCCCTGCGGTCCACCGTGGATGCCGGTCTCCCAGCTTTCTCCTGCAAAGGGCGCAGTCCCATTTCCTCACCCACGCTTTCCACGTAGGCAGCGAGCCGATCCTTCAGCATGTCGCGCCCGCGGGTCAGCCGCGATTTCACCGTCCCCAACGAAATCTCCAGCACTTCGGCAATTTCTTCGTACGACATTTCTTCCAGATCGCGCAGGATCACGGTCGTGCGATAAGGCTCGGGTAGTTTGTGCAGTTCCAGATCGACCCGCCTCTGCACTTCGTGATGCGCCGCACAGTCGAACGGAGAATCGCGATGATCTACGAGTTGGCGCGTCATGCCGCAACCATCGGTCGCGTCGGACACGTCGATCGCGGTTTCGCGCGCCTTATGGCGGAACCACCAGCGCTTGCGATTGGCGGCCTCGTGCAGCGCGATACGATAAATCCAGGTCTTCAGGCTCGACGCTCCGTGGAAATGCTTCATCCCACGGAAGACTTTGAGGAACACATCCTGCGTAGTATCGGCTGCGTCGGCGGCATCGCCAATCATGCGGTAGACCAGCCCATAGACCGGCCGCTGGAACTCGCCAATCAGCCGCGCATAGGCCTCTTCCGACCCGGCTTTCAGCTCCGAGACGATTGCGGCTTCCTGCTCCCGCACGCCGATCGCGCTTGCCAGTTCACCCAAGGTGGTCACTCCCGCCATCCTGCATCCCCTTGATTATAGGCCCGTTCCGCAAGAAACCAACCTGCCGGTGCTACCCAGTTTAGACGCCGAAAGGGGGCGCAATGTTCCCTGGCCAACAAGTCTCTTGTTTGGACGGACTTAGTGAGCGTGATCGGCCCTGGACGCCCAGCCCGGCGCCTCCTGGCGAGCGAATCGCGTATCCTCATCGGAACCGCATGTCAGCAACCAGGGCACTCACGGGACTCCGCATCGCAGTCGGCGTCCTCTTCCTCATCTTTGGCGAATACAAAGTCTTCGGAACGCAATTCACCATGGGCGGCGGCTTCCAATACTGGATCAATCGCTTCATCAGCGATGGGGCGTACCCGTTTATGGTTCCAGTGCTGCAGAATTTTGTGCTTCCACACGCGCGCTCCATCGCATTTCTGGTGGCGTTCGGCGAGTTGGCGATCGGATTGGCGCTGGTGATCGGGATCTGGGTGCGGCCGGCGAGCATCTGCGGCTTCGTCTACATGATTACTTTGCTATTCTCCGCGAACTATCCTGGACCGCACGCAGCTTTCTGGCAGTATTTCGGAGCTTCACTGGAACATTTGGTCCTGGCGCTCTGTTTAGCAGCGTTTGCTTTGACGAGGCGGGAAGATATTCTGTCTCTGCGATCTTTTGTTCGCCGTCGATAGCAGGTCAAGGAGTACTGGCACGCATGGCACGCGCTGTGGCTACCTTTTCGACGATCCCCTCCAGCGCCGATAGCAGCGGAGCACCGCCGCGTTCGAGATCGAGATCGGATTTTTCCAGAAAGGCGAATGCGCCGTCTTTCTGCAAACGCTCCGCATTTTTCTGCGAGAGTCCGCTCAACACCACGACGGCAATGTCGGCGGTCTCCGGATTGTTCTTCAGGCGCTTCAGCACTTCCGGTCCAGAGAGTTTTGGCAACATCATGTCCAACAGAATGATGTCGGGTTTATTTTCGGTGGCAGCGCGCAGCGCTTCCTCTCCGTCTACAGCGGTGCAGACTTCATACTTTGCACGAGCCAGTATCCGCTCAGTCGCCATGCGTAGAAACGTGCTGTCTTCCACGAGCAGGATCTTAGTCATGGTTCCAGTGATGCCGGTCCGGGCCCGAAGCACGAGGATCGTGCGCCCTCTGTGCTTCATCGGCAGAATCCGGGGAAAGTCCAGCGGACAGGGGTTCTCTTAGGCGAGCAAATTAGTCCACGGCCAGGAGGGAAAGAGGGGTGAACTACTTCTTCAGAATCTTGCCAATTGCGGCCAGCAGGGAAGTGTGGCCCTTGCTGAGCTCGGACTTCTCAAAGAACCCGGCCGCTCCATCTTTTTCAAGTTGCTGCGCATTCTTCTGCGAGAGGCTGGTGAGTACGATTACGGGGATGGATGCCGTGGCGGAGTCGGCCTTGAGCGCCTTCAGCACGTCGGGGCCGGATATTCTGGGCAGCATGATGTCGAGCAGAATCAGCGACGGCAGTTGCTCCCGCGCCAGTCGAAGCGCCTGTTCGCCATCTTCAGCGGAGGTAACCTGGTATCCGGCTTGGCTCAAAGCCCGCTCGGTCGAGACGCGAATGAACTTGCTGTCTTCTACCAGGAGTACTTTCATGTCGACCAGTGTACCTTGCCGCCGGGCGATCCCCGCCTGCTGCGGCGCCACTAGTATGCGCCTGCGGACGCCTCCGCGGCGTTGACCAGCCGGATACCGAAAAACTTGTAACCAACTGCTTCCGGCCTCGTAAGAGAAGGTAGAGACGCTCATGGACACGCTCCAGCGATTCGCGCTCGGTGAGGTAGATGCCTTCGAGGAGTTGGTCCGGCAGTTTCAGAGTGATGTCTACGGCTGGACGGTGCGCATCGTGCGCGACCCGGGCATCGCCGAGGACCTGACCTCGGAGACTTTCTGGCGAATCTATCGAGCGCGACAGCAGTTCCGTCCGGATGGAAATTTCGGGGCGTGGGCGCGGCGCATTGCGACAAACCTGGCGCTGGATCATCTACGGCGCAAACGTCCCGAGCAGGGTTTTGAGATAGAACCGGCGGCTGCGCCGGAACCGGACAGGCTGGTGCAGCGCGAAACGCAGGAAAAGATTCGGCAAGCGTTTTACCGGCTGCCGGCCAAGCTACAGCTGGCGGCAACATTGGCGTTGGTGGAAGAAAAGCCGTATGCGGAGATAGCCGACGCGCTAGGAACATCGGTGGGTGCGGTGAAGACGCGGGTTTTTCGCGCCGTCCGCATCCTGCGCAAACAACTGGATCACCTTGGGCTTACGCCTGAAGGAGCAATGAGGGCAAGAAAATGACCGAACACGAGATGAACGAGCACGAGACCCAGCAGATTCGCGAGATGCTTCAACAAGCCTTGCCAGCCGTGGACACCGAGCTTCGCCGAGACCTGTGGCCTGCGGTGTGGCGCAAGCTCGACCAGCGCCCCGCGCCGGCGCCGTGGTATCGCGCGCCTGGGTTCAGTGTGCCTCGGTTCAGCGTTCCATGGTACGACTGGGCGCTGATCGGCCTGACGGCCAGCGTGTTCGTTTTCTTCCCGCACCTCATTCTGGTTTGCGCGTACCACCTTTAGAACGGAGGCTCTATGAACAATCATCCTTATTTGCGTGCATACATGGCCGGAATATCGGTGCCGACACCGATATTGCTGGTGATGCTGACCGTGTTCATCATTGCGCGGTTTGTGTTTCAGGTTCCGGTGCCGATCGAACGCGTCATCATTTTTCCCATGGCGGTCGTGCCGAACCTGTTCGGCTTCTGGAACATGGTGCATCAGGCCACACGGTCGCGCACCCATCTGCCGCTGGGCATCCACGGCGCGATTCTGCCTTTCCTTCTGGTGCCGGCGGGATTTCTGCTCGCCCGCGGCCTGGGCTTCGTCGAAGCCACTGGCCACGGAGTCAATTATTTCGGTGCGTTCGAAGTTGGCTATGCAGTTGAGGCGCTGAGTTTCGCCGTAGCCGTGATCATTTATTACCTGGTGTGGAAATATCTGATCGGTTTCTTCAATCAAGTCCTGGGCATTGCCGAGTAACGAAAAATCGCAGACTTAACAGGAGGTTGTATGGCGCAGGGAGAAACTGCTATCGCAGGTGTGACGGCGGACCGCTATCGGCAAGTCGCCAGCCCGCTCCACACGATTCTGGTGCTCGCGGCGTTCGCCGGCTGGTCCTACTGGTTCAAGGTTCTTGCCGATCATCTCAATGCGGCGGCGAATCCTCACCGCGTGCCGTTTTATCTGTTCACCATTCTCGCTGAATGGATACTGTTCGCGATTGTATTAGTGGGGGTGCGGAGCCGCGGCGTGCCGGTCTCCAGTGTTATTGGAGATCGGTGGCACTCCGCGCGCGAAGTGTTGCGCGACATCGGCATCGCCCTCGGGTTCTGGATCGTTGCGGTGGGGATGCTTGAGGGCGTCGGCTGGCTGCTGCGCATTTCCGATGAGGGCCACGATGTACAGGCCATGGTGCCGCACGGCGGCGCGGAGATAGCAGCCTGGATCGCGCTCTCGCTGACCGCCGGCATTTGCGAAGAGACCGTTTTTAGAGGCTACCTGCAAAAGCAGTTCATGGCCCTGACGCAGAGCGCTCCCGCCGGTATCCTGATTTCTGGCATCGCATTCGGCACCGCGCATACGTACCAGGGCTGGCGGATGGTGGTTCTGATCAGCGTGCTGGGAACGATGCTCGGAGTTCTGGCCTACTGGCGCCGCAGCGTTCGACCGGGAATGATCCTCCACACCTGGCAGGATTCGCTGGGTGGAATCGCAGCCGGGTTGATGAGGCACTAAAGCCTGGCCGCGAAACAATGCGGGCGTTCGCCCCTAAGGAGACAGGAGGACCTATGACACGCGCACAAACTGCAAACGGTTCGGTGGCCGGGAACGGAGATCGATGGCCAACCACGGCAGCTTCGCTGCTGGTTGGCGCCGCTTTCTTCAGCTTGTGGTTCTGGTTGCTGCCGCAGTGGCTCGGCTTCCGCGTCGAAACCGCAGGCGCGGCAAACTGGCGATGGCTGGCCGCGCTTCCGTCCGTGCTGGGGTTCGCAGTCGCCCTGCGCTGTGTCTGGGACTTCGGTTGGACTGGACGCGGGACTCCGGCCCCCATCGCTCCGCCGCAGCGATTGGTCGTGGTCGGCTTCTACCGCTACGTTCGCAACCCTATGTATGTTGGCTTCGCAACCGGCTGGATCGGGCTGTGGGTGATCTTCGGCCACGCGAACTTAGCTGCGATTGCAGCCGTGACCGCGGTCGCGCTGGGTGTACATCTGTTCGTGATGTTTTATGAGGAGCCAACCCTGCGCAAAAAATTCGGCTCTGACTATGAGGAGTATTGTGGCAACGTCCGCCGCTGGTGGCCGCACTTGCGCCCCTGGAACCAGCAACAATAGAGACGAAATTGCTTTGACGCCGGGGTTTCATTGACTTGTCCTGCCGCACCCACTAAGATTTCCCGCGAGTGATCGGCCAGACCATCTCGCACTACCACATTCTGGAAAAGCTTGGCGGCGGCGGCATGGGAGTGGTGTATAAAGCCGAAGACACCCGCCTGCATCGTTTCGTCGCACTGAAGTTTCTTCCCGATGAAGTAGCCCGGGACCCCCAGGCCCTGGCCCGCTTTCAGCGCGAGGCGCAGGCCGCTTCCGCTCTGAACCATCCCAATATCTGCACCATCCACGACATCGGCGAGCAGGATGGCCAGGCGTTCATCGCGATGGAGTTTCTCGATGGCGAGACTCTCAAGCATGTGATCGGGGTTCGGCCGCTGGATTTGCAGAACCTGCTCTCGCTGGCCATCGAGATCGCCGATGCCCTCGACGCGGCCCACGCCGGGGGGATTGTGCATCGTGACATCAAGCCGGCGAATATTTTTGTCACCAAGCGGGGACACGCCAAGGTGCTGGACTTTGGACTGGCCAAGGTCACGGCCTCGAACTCCACGAACGCGAGCGAGGACACCCGCACCGAGGCCGACGTCGCCCACCTCACCAACCCCGGTACTGCAGTGGGCACGGCCGCCTACATGTCTCCCGAGCAGGCACGCGGCCGCGACCTTGATCCCCGCACCGACTTGTTCTCCTTCGGCGCCGTCTTGTATGAGATGGCCACGGCCCAGCTGCCATTCCGGGGATACACGACCACTGATCTGTTCGACGCGATCCTGCACAAGACCCCGGTCCCGGCCATACGGCTGAATCCCGAGCTCCCCGCGGAATTGGAGCGCATCGTCAACAAGGCCCTGGAGAAAGATCGCGACCTGCGGTACCAGCACGCTTCCGACATGCGTGCGGATTTGAAACGACTGAAGCGGGAAGTAGAGTCCAGCCGAACCGGAACTCCCATAGCCGTGGATGCCACCGCACGTCCGTCGGACACAGTCGGCGCAACCAGTTCGACTCCTTCCAGCAGCAGGAGAGAGACCGCACATGTCTCCGGGCAGGCTTCAGTGGCATCCTCTTTGGGGGTCAACTGGAAGATCCTTGGTCCTGTCGCAGCGGTTGTCGTCGCCGCGCTGATTGCCGGAGGTTTCTACTGGCGATCGCATTCCGGAGCCTCAGGGTCAAGCTCCGCTCCGCTCACTGAAAAAGACACCATCGTTCTCGCCGACTTCGACAATAGAACTGGCGACACCGTATTCGATGACGCCCTCAAGCAGGCCCTGGCCGTTGATCTTGGACAGTCCCCATTTCTAAACATCCTCTCCGACCGCCGCGTCGGCGAAACTATGCAACTGATGGGGCGCAAGCCCGGCGACAAAATCACCGCGGACGTTGCCCGCGAAATCTGTCTCCGCACCGGTACAAAGGCCCTGCTTAAGGGTTCCATCTCTGGGCTCGGCACCCAATACGTCATCGGCCTCGAAGCCGTCAACTGCAACACCGGCGACGTGCTCGCCAAGGAGCAGGGCGAAGCCTCCAGCAAGGAGGGGGTCCTCAAGACCCTCAGTGTTGTCGCCACTACCATGCGCACCAAGCTCGGGGAATCACTCGCCTCGGTGCAGAAGTTCGACGTTCCCATAGAAGCCACGACCTCCTCGCTCGAGGCCCTCAAGGCCTTCAGCATGGGCGTCAGCGTCGCTCGGGACAAGGGAGCGGCCGAGTCCATTTCGTTCTACAAGCGCGCCATCGAACTGGACCCAAGTTTCGCGACTGCCTATGCCTTGCTCGGCCTCAACTATGCAAACCTCGGGCAACCCAGCCGTGCCGCCGAAAATCTTGAGAAAGCCTACCAGCTCCGCGATCGCGTCAGCGAGCGCGAGAAGTTGCGTATCTCCGCCAACTACTACTACATCGTCACCGGCGAACTCGAAAAGGAAGCCCAAACCTACCAGCTTTGGATGCAGAGCTATCCCAACGACTTCGTTCCTCACGGCAACCTGGGCGCGAATTACTCGGCCCTCGGCCAGTACGACCAAGCCCTGCCCGAGCTCAAACTGGGCTTAACGCTCGCTCCCGACAACCAGACTGGTTTCCAGAACCTCTGCCTCGTCTACCTGGGCCTTGGTCAGGCGGATAAGGCCAAGGCGACGCTCGACGCTGCCGCCGCGCGTAAGCTGGACGCGGCGTCCCTGCATCTCATGGCTTACTACCTCGCCTTCCTTCAGAACGATGTCGCAGCCATGGCCCAGCACGTCGCCTGGGCCGCGGGCAAGCCCGGCGATGAAGATCCTTTTCTTGACGCGCAGTCCGACACCGAGGGCTATTACGGCCGCCTCCCCGCAGCTCGCGACTTCGCCCGCCGCGCTGTGGATTCTGCTGTCCGCTCTGACTCCAAAGAAACCGCCGCACTCTGGCAAGTCAATGGCGCTCTCCGTGAAGCCGAGTTCGGCAACGCCTCCCAGGCCCGCCAGGCAGCCAGTGCTGCTCTCGCCCTCGCCCCCGGACGCGACGTCAAAATGCTCGCCGCTCTCGCCTTCGCGCGATCCGGCGATATTCCGCACGCCCGCGCCCTCGCCGAT
>Ga0075030_100006032_pt1 | contig 10892 bp, 10 predicted proteins | sample LitLauG_LLR_2012_FD_71393 | JGI IMG/M metagenome (GOLD analysis project Ga0075030, IMG submission 71393) | Freshwater sediment microbial communities from Pennsylvania, USA - Little Laurel Run_MetaG_LLR_2012 | ecosystem: Environmental > Aquatic > Freshwater > Creek > Sediment | place: USA...
AAATTCCTGAGTGACTATCAGGAACGCAATCCGCTTCCTCTGGTTCTCGCCGTTGGTCCGGCAGATGGATTCAGTACGGCCGCGCGCGAGTCAGCGCAGCACCAACTCTCGTTGGGGAGAATGACGCTGCCCCATGAGCTTGCCCGGGTCGTTTTGCTCGAACAAGTCTATCGAGCGTTCACGATCCTGAAGGGACATCCTTACCACTGCGGTCACTGAGTGCGATGCCACACTGCCGCTGGAACTAGTAGAATCAACGTCGCCTAAGTCATGTCCGATATCCGTCGCGGTCTGATCATCGTGAATACTGGTCCCGGGAAGGGGAAAACCACGGCCGCCATGGGCACCGCACTGCGGGCTGTTGGTCAGGGTATGCGCGTGCTCATGCTTCAGTTCCTGAAGGGATCGTGGCACTACGGGGAACTGGATGCGGTGAAGGCATTTGGCGACCGGTTCGTGATGAAACAGATGGGACGGGGATTCGTGAAAGTGGGAACGGAAAAACCCGACCCTGAGGATGTGCGAATGGTGGAAGAAGCGTGGGCGGAAGCGGAGAAGGCAATCTTCTCAGGCGAATGGGATTTGGTGATTCTCGATGAGATCAACTATGCGATCAGCTATGGCATGCTCGACCCGGCCAAGGTGGTGAGCACGCTGAGTCGAAAGCCAGAAATGGTGCATCTCATCTTGACGGGACGCAACGCGCACCCCACAATTGTCGAGATTGCCGACACGGTCACCGAAATGCGACAGGTGAAACACGCCTACGACAAGGGCGTAATGGCGCAGAGGGGCATCGAGTACTGAGCGGCGCTTGGGCCAGTTCCGACTGAACACTGGCAGCTGAGAAACTTTCTTTTATGGCCTGGTTTAAACGCCAATCCGGCGAGTTGGACACGTCGGGGGAAAAGACTGTCCGTACCGAAGGTTTGTGGGTTAAGTGCGAAGGCTGCCGGCAAGTCATCTGGAAAAAAGATCTGGAAGAGAATCTGAATGTTTGCCCGAAATGCGAGAAGCACTTTCGGGTTGATGCGCGCACCCGCCTGGCACAACTTCTGGACAATGGCGAATATGAGGTCTTTGACTCCGACCTGGCCTCAACCGATCCGCTGAAGTTTGTCGACCTGAAGCCATATTCTGCACGCCTTCGACGTGCGCAGAAGGAGACTGGGCTGCCCGACGCCATCATCAACGCGGAAGGCAGAATCGAGGGGCGCCCGGTGACGACCAGCGTCATGGAATACGGCTTCATCGGGGGCAGCATGGGAGCCGCCGTGGGAGAGGCGATTACACGGGCCGTGGAGCGGGCGCTGGCCACACGCGCACCTCTGATTATCGTCTCCGCTTCCGGCGGGGCGCGAATGATGGAGGGAGTGATCAGTCTGATGCAACTGGCCAAGATTTCCGCCGCTCTGGCACGCCTGGACGACGCAAAGGTGCCTTACATCTCGTTGATGACCGACCCAACCACAGGGGGAGTGACTGCGTCGTTCGCCATGCTTGGCGACCTGAACATCGCCGAACCCGGAGCTCTGATCGGATTCGCCGGGCCCCGGGTGATCGAGCAGACAATTCGCCAGAAGCTGCCGCCAGGATTTCAACGCAGCGAATTTCTGCTGGAGCACGGGATGCTTGATGCGGTCGTGCCTCGCAAGGAACTACGGCCTTACCTGGCCCGCGCGCTCGCCTTCATGGCCGCATAACAGTTCTTGATTCCCATGACTTATAACGCTGCAGTTGCGAATATGTTTGCGCTGGGCCACGAGTTGACGCTGGCACCATCGCAAAAATTTGATCTCGCGCACATGCGCGTTCTGTTGGAAGCTTTGAGTAATCCGCAAACCTGCTTCCCGGGGGTGCTGATTGCCGGAACCAACGGCAAGGGATCGACGGCGGCGACGCTTGCTTCGATTCTGCAGGCTTCGGGCTACAAGACGTCTCTCTACACTTCGCCCCACCTGGTGCGGCTGAACGAGCGCATCCGAATCAACGGGAAGGCCATCAGCGACGATGATTTCGCGGCCCTTCATGGCAAGGTTGACCTGGCTGCAGAACAACTGGCGAGAGAAGGGAAGCTGCCATGGCATCCCAGCTTTTTCGAGATGATGACCGCGATCGCATTCAGTTATTTCGAACGGGATCGAGTGGACCTGGCGGTCCTTGAAGTTGGCATGGGCGGGCGCCTCGATGCGACCAATGTGATCGAACCTCGGGTTAGCGTAATCACAGACATCTCGCTTGACCACCAGAAATACCTGGGCGATACGATCCGTGAAATTGCCGCGGAGAAGGCCGGAATTCTGCGCTCCGGGGGGAGCTTCGTGACTCTTCCGCAGTCGCCAGAAGCTAACGACGTGATTGGCAACACGGCCATGCAGATCGACGCGCGGGCGATCAGCGCCGTCCCTTACGTGCCGCCTGTTTCTCCGGCGAGCGCACAGTATCTCGATGCGACGGTCTACCGATATCCGCTTGAAGTGGGCGGCCAACGGATCGAGGTTGTGACGCCGCTTGTCGGGCGCCACCAATTGCGCAACGTGGCGCTTGCCATCGCCACTGCGGATGAGCTTCGGGCCCAGGGCTTTCGAGGCATCACTCCGCAAGCGATCGAGCGCGGCATTCGCCAAACCCGCTGGCCGGGCCGGTTTCAGGTGATTCCAGCAACTTCCGGGTCGGGTGAGATGGTGCTCGACGCTGCGCATAATCCGGCCGGAGCCTGGGCACTCCGTGCGGCACTTTCAGAGCGATACGGGGACCGACGACTGGTGTTGCTTTTCGGCGCCATGCAGGATAAAGCCATTGCTGAAATGACGGAGATTCTTTTCCCGTTGGCCGCGAAGGTGGTCGTTACGCCGGTGGACCATCCGCGCAGCGCGACAGCGCAAGCCATTCAGGAAGCGGCTCACCGCACGGGGTCGGACATGATGGTGTCGTCCGGTTCGACCGAAGCGTTGCTGCGCGCTCGGGCGCTTGCCGGGGCAGAAACTCCGATCATCGTATCCGGGTCGATTTACTTGATCGGAGAGATCATGCGCGATCTCGAGATTCTTCCCTGCTAGGGTCATGATTCTGGTTACTATTTCCCCTACAATAGAGGCGTGGCTGAACTGGACTCACCCGCGGAGCCGATCGAGAGCACGCTCGATAAAGCGGAAATAACGCAACCGAAGAACGAATCGTCTGCGAAGCCAAGCGGTGTCCCTGAAGGCGGAGCCGGTTTGCTCAGTCGCCTGCGTTCCTATTTCATACTTGATCCGCTGATTTGGCTCTACACGCTGGCGCTGGGCCTACTGGCCATCCCTCTCGGCGCATTCGATCGTTCCGGACGGCGGTTGCATTGGTTCGCACGGGCATGGTCCTGGCTGATCATGAAGACGATCATGTCGCCGGTCCGCGTGCGCGGTTTGGATGAGATCGACGTTTCGAAAGCGCACGTTTATGCCGCCAACCACGCTTCCGCGCTGGACATTCCGGTTCTGTACGCCAATCTGCCGTTTCAGTTCCGCATAGTTTTCAAGAGCGAACTGCTGAAGTATCCAGTTGTAGGCTGGCACCTGCGGAGGTCTGGACAAGTCTGTATTGACCAACGGAATCCAGCAAACTCAATCGGGAGCATTCGCTCGGCGCTGAAAAGCTTAAGGGCCGGGATGCCCCTGGTCATTTTCCCGGAAGGCGGCCGCACTCCCGATGGCCGCATTCAGTCTTTCATGGCAGGAGCGTTCTTCCTCGCCATTAAGGCGCAGGTGGATGTCGTGCCCGTGGCGCTGGTGGGAACATGGGAACTCCTGCCCATGGACACCTACTACATCAAGTGCCGATCCTTGGAACTGCGTGCCGGCAGGCCGATTTCAACTGAGGGCATGACGCTGAGAGACCTGGATCAGTTATCATCGCGCGTGCAAAGAGCCCTGGAAGCTCTTTACTACGAAGATCACAACCTGCGGGTGCAGACCGAAGCCCGGACCGCCAATTGACCGTTTCGAACTTACGCCGGAGAAAATCCATGAAAATTGCCATACGGCTTCTGCTCTCTATCGTCGTTCTGCTTGCTGTGTCCTGGGCCGACGATGATCGAGAACACCACCACCACGAAGATCTCAACGAGGCGCAGCTGGGTACGGTCCATTTCCCCGTCTCCTGCACAGCGGCCCAGCAAACTCCTTTTCAGCGCGGGGTCGCTTTGTTGCATTCGTTCTGGTACGAGGAAGCTCAAAAAGAATTCGAGCAGATTGCCAACGATGATCCACCGTGTGCCATGGCGCATTGGGGCGTCGCCATGAGTTTGTGGCACCAATTATGGAATAGGCCGGACGACAAAGTGTTGGCTCATGGTCTTGCAGAGGTACAAGTCGCAGCGAAAGGCAAACTGTCCCGCCGCGAGCGCGAGTACGTAGACGCCGCTCGGGTGTTCTACGAGAACAGCGGCAAACTCGACCACGACGCGAGGGCGCGCACATATGCCGATGCCATGCGCAAGCTGCACAATGATTTTCCTGACGACCATGAAGCGGCGGCATTCTTTGCACTGTCCCTTCTGGCTTCTGAACCGGATGAGGACCCAACCTTTGCAAACCGCAAAGAAGCCGCTGCAGTCTTGGAAAAACTTTTCGCCATCGAGCCCGACCATCCCGGCGTGGCGCACTATCTGATCCACAGCTACGACAAGCCACAGCTGGCCGAGCTGGGCCTGCCGGCCGCCCGCCGGTACGCTCAGATCGCTCCCGCCGCGCCGCATGCTCTGCACATGCCGTCCCACATTTTCGCGCGTGTGGGCCTGTGGGACGACGATATCAAGTCCAATCTGGCTTCAGTCGCAGCTACGCGAAAGACCGCTGCCATGCACATGGGTGGCGAGGGTCATCAGTTTCACGCGATGGATTTTCTGGTCTACGCTTACCTGCAAAACGGCCACGAGGCCGACGCCGCGAAAATAATCGAGGAAATCAAGACCATGCATCACATGGATTCGATGTATGGATCGGAGTTCGATCCACAGACCAACGCGCTCTCCGAGTTTCCTGCACTCTACGATCTTGAACTCCGGCGTTGGGCTGACGCCGCGTCGCTGCAGCCTGTGGAGGGAGCTCTACCCGGAGATTTGTCAATTACCTACTGGGCGCGAGCGATCGGGGCCGCGCGCAGCGGCAAGGTCGATCAGGCCCACAAAGATCTCGCCAGGATGGAGTCGATTCAAAAGGAACTGATGGCGAAGAATCGCAAGGGCCTAGCTGACTCAGTGGGCCGCGACCGTGCCGAAGCTGCCGCATGGCTCGCGCACGCTGAAAACAAGAGCGACGAAGCGCTTAAGACTCTAGGCGATCTGGCGGATCGAGAGGAAAAGCTTGGCGATGAGCCGCGCGGTATTCCTGCCCGGGAGATGCTCGCTGACATGCTCATGGAAATGAACCGGCCACAACAGGCTTTGGCGGCATATCAGGCGGACCTGAAATTCAGTCCAAACCGCTTCAACGGCCTGGCCGGAGCTGCGAGCGCCGCGGAGGCCGGTGGTGACAAAACTTTGGCGGCCAGCTATTACTCTCAGTTGGCCAAGACTTGCGCAGACTCTTCATCACCGCGACCGGAATTGGCAAAGGCGAGGCAGGCAACTCAGAAGCAAGCCGAGGGTGGGAGCAATTAGCGAGGAAAGTAGACGAGCTTGATCGCCAACGCGGTCATCATGCCTAGCGCCCCGAGCAGCGCGTTGTATTCGCGGTGCTGTAGGTAGAGCGCCTTCGAAAACGTGGATCGGCCATCCAGGTCTGGGTTCGCGGTGAGCCTGGGCAGCAGACGAGGTACGTCTCGCGCGTAGTTTTCGAATTCAGGGAACCGGCCGCGTAGAAATTCCTCTTCCGAATGGATGACGGGCAAGTAAATCGCCAGCAGCATCGCCACAAATAGAAAGCCGACCCACCAGCTCCGGGCGGCTACTGCGAATCCGACGGCAATCAAAATTGAGCCCAGATATAGGGGATTACGAGTATGCGCATAGGGGCCGCTGGTCGCCAGCGCCTCGTTCTTCTTCACGTGCCCAGATGCGAGCGCGCGCAGCCACAATCCCATCGCTGCGATAATTGCTCCCGCAGCCATAGCCGGCAAATTCGGGTGCGCCAGCCAAAGGTAGGCAGCGGCGCTGACAAACCCCAGAGGCACTCGAATTCTGCGAGCGACCCGTCCCCAATTCAACAAAGTGTGCTCTCGTCGGTCATTTTGTCCCCAGTAACTTTTCCGCGGCTTGCACAACATCTTCCGGCCGAATCTTTATCAATCCTGGATCCGCTTCCGCGCGTCTGGCATGGCTGGTGACGCTTGCCGGATCGCGCAATACGGTGCTTCGCGTTCCATAAGGACCGTTGCGCGCGGGATCGGTCGGCCCGAAGAGGGCAACAACAGGAACATTCAATGCCGCCGCAAGATGCATAGGGCCGGTGTCGCCGCCTATAAACAGCCTGGCTCGCCGAAGCAGAGCAATCAGTTCTGAGATCGAGCCTTGCATAGGCTGCGCCGCACCTCCACTTTCCCGCACGACGACACACGCCAGGCCCTCTTCGCCGGGACCGTAATTGACGACGCTGGGCAACCCAGAGAGCGCCAGTTGCCGTGCCACGCGCCCGAATCGCTCCGCTGGCCACTGTTTTGCCCCCCAGCCTGCGCCAGGACTGATGACAGCAAAACCGTTTCTCGTCAGTTCTCCCAGACGCGAATCTATGGACTCTTGTACTTTTTGTGAGTGCGGCAGTTCAGTATTCTCGATAGCAAGCCTGCGACCCGCCAATGCTTCTGCCAGCGAATGCCACTGCTCCACAACATGCCGCCCATGTGTTCGAATCTTCCGATTGTAGAGCCACGCGGCCGGGCGCTCCCACGCCGCATCAGAACCGTATACGAGTGCCGCGCCTGACCAGCGCGCGAGCGTGGCGGAGCGGATCGCACCCTGAAGGTCGAGCGCGACATTGTAACCAACAGAACGAACTTCCTTCCACGCATCCGAAATCTGCCGCATGGTTTGCCGCGAGAGCAATAAACGCCGCCATTCCCTCAGGCGCACGGTGTGCACCCAGTGGGGAACCGGCTTTTGCGGCGTGCGCGCGCCGTGCCGCGGAGCCGCGGGTGCGCACAGTAGCTCGGCCCAACGTTCCTCAAGCAACCAGCCAATTGTGGTTGACGGAAAAGCCTTGCGCAGCGCGCAAACGGCGGGAAGCGAGTGCAGAACATCACCCATAGCGCTCAAACGCACTATCAGCAGCCGTTCTGGAGGCACGCTGGCGGGATCCGTGGCTTCGGGGGCACTTTGTGGCGTGGCGCTCATGCAGCGGTTTGCTTCATTTTCGGTTTTGCGCGGGCCGCGATTTCAGAATTTCTGTGGTCGAATGATTCTTGGCATCGCCGACGATTTCGACCCGCCCGCCGTGTTCGGCCATCGTGTCGCGCTCCGGCACCGACCCCGCCGTGTAGTCGGTTCCCTTGGCCTGGACGTCGGGATGGATTTCCCGGATGATGGCGCGCACGTCCGGCTCTGGGAACACTACAACGGCGTCAACGCATTCCAGTGCCGCCACGATCTCGGCTCGCTCTTGCTCAGGCATGGCTGGACGTCCCTCGCCCTTCAGCGCCCTGACAGATGAGTCAGAGTTCACCGCGACAACAACTTTGCCACCCAACGCCTTTGCGCCCTGCAGGTAGCGGACGTGTCCGACATGGAGAAGATCGAAAGCTCCGTTGCACAGAACAATTGCGTTGCCAGTGCGCTTCCACTCTTCAACGCGCCGGCGCAATTGCTCGCGCCCGACAATCTTTTCGGATTCCGTCAATGCGATCTGATCACCGGTGGCGCCTTTTCAAGTGCGTGCAAAAGCTCTTCGCGCGACACGGTCGCCGTACCGCGTTTCATCACCACGATGCCTCCTGCATAGTTTGCCAGGAGGGCGCCTTCTTCCGTACTGCCTCCGGCAGCAAGCGCCGCGGTGAATACTGCAATCACCGTGTCTCCCGCGCCGGTGACGTCGGCCACTTCATCCGAACCGAAGATTGGGATGTCCAACGGTTTCTTCCCATACTCGAAAGCAACCATGCCGTCGCGACCGCGCGTAATCAGCAGCGACTTGAGTTTCATGCCTGACATGACTTGGTTTCCAGACACGATCAGCCTTCGCCAGTCTTGCCCGATGCGTACTCCGAGCGCCTCCTCGACCTCCGGTTCGTTAGGTGTCGCAGCAGTTGCGCCTACATATTGCAGCAACCGGTGGCGGGAATCGAGCACCAACGGAACAGTCTTGCCCGGGCCTTTCCGCACAACGCGGAGAATGGCCGGTGTCGCCGATCCGTAGCCATAATCGGAGACCAGCAAAGCATCGGAGCGTGCCGCAGCGTGCCGCGTCATCTTCACAAGCTTCTTTAGAGCGTCTGGAGAGGGTCCGTGTTCTGGTTCGCGATCAAGGCGGACGACCTGCTGGCGCGAAGTATGGGTCATTCCAGCGAGAATTCGAGTCTTCGTTACGGTCGCATAATTCTTGTCTTTCAACATTCCACTAACGGGGATGTTTTTCTTTCGAAAATACTCAGTGAGCATCCTGCCGGGCAGATCGTCACCGATCACTCCCACTGGTACAACTTGCACTCCCAGATCCGCGAGATTATTCACTGCATTTGCTCCACCACCCGGAACCACAGACCGTTCCCGGTGTTTCAGAATCAACACAGGAGCTTCGCGCGATACACGATCAATCTCGCCAAACACAAATTCATCGGCCACGAGATCACCCAGAACAGTCACCCTCACGCTGGGGAATGCGTGAATGATTGCCGCCAGGCGCTCAATCTTCTGTGTACTCTTCATCCGCGTTATCGAACCTTTTTTCGCACCGATTCTCTCATGAACGCTGTCGCCGCTTGTTTACCCTCTCAAGCATCGCATCGATCGCGGGGCTTGCGTTCATCAGTTCCATTGTCACCCGCGCAACGACGAGCGACTCCAGACTGGCCGCTAGCGAGCCAAGATTGACAACGTCTTTTTCGGTGGTGACATAGGCGGTGCTTCCGCTCTGCGCCTTCAAAGCCACAAGCGAGCTGACATCGCCTTCGGTATAGGCGTGATGATCGCTGAAGATTCTGGTCGCCGCCGTATTGACCCCTCGGGCACGCAGCTGTTCCAAAAATCTTTCCGGCCGCGCGATTCCGCAAAAAACGATCGGATGTGCAGGCACATCCGCCAATTCGATTCCTCTTCTGATCCTCCAAAGGACCTTGCCCACTGCCTCGGTTGGCGCCGGAGATTCCCCCTCGACGACAACTGCATCCGCCCTGGATAATGCCCGCAGAGGTTCGCGCAGCCTCCCGGCCGGCAAGAGGCGATCCCTCGTGTCACCTGGACCCAGCATCACGATGTCAAAGTCCCGCGCGACCTGCCGGTGCTGAAATCCATCATCTAATATGTGGAGTTGCGGCCCGAGTGCCGCTTCGGCAAACTGCCCCGCGGCAAAGCGATCTTCTCCAACCACCACCGGAACTTGCAATCGCCTCGCAATCAGCAACGGCTCGTCGCCGAAGTCTGCTGCCGAGCCGTTTGGGTCAACCAGTCGCACTCCCCGCGTGCGACGTCCATATCCCCGCGACAGCACGTCACACTTCACTCCCTGCTGCCCGAGCATTTCGGCGAGCAATATAACGAAAGGCGTCTTCCCGGCTCCGCCCACCGACAGATTGCCCACGCTGATCACCGGTCCCGTTAACCGACTGGTATGTCTGCAACCGCGGTCGTAGGCCGCGTTCTTCAGCGCCAACGCGCCACCATATATGGAAGAAAGTAGATTCACGAGGTCAGTCCTGTTGCCCGCTTGTCTGTCCTGCGTCGCGGCCAGCTTGCAGCAGTTTTGCCAACGCGTCAGCTGTTCGCAGCACAGCACCGGTTTGCATTTTCATCGTTTCGGCAGCGCGCGTTCCCAGACCCCGCCTCTTCGGCTCGTTGGCTAACAGGTCCAGCAACTCCAACGGCAATTCGGCCGGACCCACCACTCGAACCGCATCGTGCCTGCGAAACAGGTTCACTATGTCTCGAAAATTTTCCGTATGATTGCCGACCACGATCGCGATTCCATGCTGTGCCGGTTCAATGATGTTGTGGCCGCCTCGTGGCACCAGGCTTCCACCCACAAAGGCGACGTCGGCCAGTCCATAGATGGAAGCGAGCTCGCCAATCGTGTCCAACAGCAAAACTCCACCGGCGAGGGAGTTACCGCTCCATTTTGACCTTCTGACATAAGCCATCCTCATCTGGCGAAGCAAGGCCTCAACCTCGCCACTCCGCTCCGGGTGGCGAGGTGCCAGGACCATGACCGCGCGCGGATGCTGAACCAGGAGATTTCCGAATGATCGCAGCAACAGCGGCTCTTCACCCTCGACCGTGCTTCCGCACACTACAACTGGTCCGGCTGCATCTTTCTCGAAGGCAGTCTTTAGTTCGTGAACGATCGGGGGAGTAACCGGCAGCGACTGGTCGTACTTCAGGTTGCCCGCCACCGTCACCCGGTCAGGCTCCGCCCCGATTTCCGCTAATCGGACTGCGTCCTCTGCGCCCTGTGCCAAGAAAAGATCAACATTGCAGAGCGTCCGCCGTAGCAATCCCCTGAATCGGCGGTAGTTGGGATACGAGCGATCAGAAATTCTCGCATTTACAACTGCCACTCGTGCGCCACTAGCTTTCGCGAGGCGCAGAAAGTTCGGCCAGAACTCGGTCTCGGCCATGACCACGAGCTGCGGCCGGAGTGTATTGAGATACGGTCGGATAGCCAACGCGAAGTCCACCGGGAAGTAGAAAACATTAGCAGCACCGAATCGCTTCCGCGCCATTTCTTGTCCAGTATCGGTGGTGGTGGAGACCACGATGCGAATGCGCGGAA
>Ga0075030_100006033_pt1 | contig 10892 bp, 8 predicted proteins | sample LitLauG_LLR_2012_FD_71393 | JGI IMG/M metagenome (GOLD analysis project Ga0075030, IMG submission 71393) | Freshwater sediment microbial communities from Pennsylvania, USA - Little Laurel Run_MetaG_LLR_2012 | ecosystem: Environmental > Aquatic > Freshwater > Creek > Sediment | place: USA...
GCCCGACCCCGTGTCCGACGGGGAGGCGGTCAGGCCGTCGGATCCACCGTCACCCCCACGCCGCCAACAGCTCGTCGGTGGTGGTGAGCGTGGCGATCAGCGGGAACGTGTTGTCGAGCACGGCGTCGGCGTACTCGTCGGGCAGCCCGGCGACCGTGTCGCGGGGGACCACCACCTGGTAGCCGAGGTTGCACGCTTCGATGGCGAGGCCGAGCACGCCCAAATTGACCGACACGCCGGTGGCGACGACGGTCTGCACCGCCAGGCTGCGCAGCCACGTGTCCAGTGCGGTCCCCGAGAAGGGGGACACGCCGTGCAGCCGTGAGCACACCAGGTCGGACGGCTCGGGTCCCAGCTCGTGGATCAACTCGGTGGGCGGCGTGCCCTCGAGCAGGTGGTCGGGATTGCGCACCATGGCTGCGATCAGCTGGCAGTTGACGGTCGACCCCACCCGGTCGGCCCGGAACTCGGCCGTGCAGTGCACCACGGGCACGCCGATCCGGCGGGCGGCGTGCAGGAGACGGGCCGTATTGGGGACCACGCCCACCCGCTCGGCGGCATCGGCCAGCTGGGGGAACGAGGTCAGGTCGCCGATGACGCCCCGCTGGATCTCCATGGTGAGGACCGCGGTCCGTCCCGGCGCCGCCAGTGCGGCCAGGTCAACGGGCACGGCCGGTCCTCACGACCCCGAGGCGGTGCGGTCGCCGCCGCTGTCGGACTCCACGGGTGCCCCGGTCACGATGGCGGTGGCCCACCGGTAGTCGGGCTTTCCGCTCGGGGAGCGCTCGATCTGGTCGACGACGTGCAGCTCGCGGGGCACCTTGTAGCCGGCGATGTGGTCGCGGCAGTGGGCCTGGACCGCGTCGAGCGTGGGGACGAGTTCGCCACGCGGCTGAATGATGGCGGCGACCCGTTGGCCCCATCGCTCATCGGGAGCGCCGACCACGATGGCGTCGAGCACGTCGGGGTGGGACCGCACGGCGGACTCGACCTCCTCGGGGAAGATCTTCTCGCCCCCGGAGTTGATGGAGACCGACCCCCGGCCGAGGAGGGTGATGCTGCCGTCCTCCTCGATGGTGGCGAAGTCACCCGGCATCACGTAGCGGACGCCGTCCACGTGGATGAACACCTCCGCCGTCTTGACCGGGTCGTTGTAGTAGCCCACCGGGATGTTGCCGGTCCGGGCGATCTTGCCGATGGTCCCCGAACCGGGCACCACCGGGCGCAGGTCCTCGTCGAACACGACCGTGTCGCCCAGGACGCTCACCGTGGGGCCGCTCTTCATGGCCGTCCCGCCCTTGGTCATGGAGGCCATGCCGTTGTTGCCCGACTCGGAGGACCCGATGGCGTCCACGATCACGATGTTGGGGAGGTGCCGGAAGAACTCGTCCTTGACCGGGGCGCTGAACAGGGCGGCGGACGACGTCACCGCCAACAGCGACGACAGGTCGTAGTCGGCGCCCGGCTCGTCCAGGGCCTCGATCAGCGGCTTGCCCATGGCGTCGCCGGTGATCATGACCGAGTTGGCGCGCTCCGAGGCGACGAGGCCCCACACCTCGTGCGGGTCGAACTTCGGGACGAGGATCGTCCGGTTGCCCACGAAGCTCTGGCCCATGATGCACCACTGGGTGGCGCCGTGCATGAGTGGGGCGATGGGGAGCAGGGTGAGCTGGCCGCCACGGCCCTTCTCCACCATCTCCTCGGGTGACTGCACGCGGGTGTTGGTGGTCGGGTCCACGCCACCGCCGAGCGCGTAGAAGACGTCCTCGTGGCGCCAGACCACACCCTTGGGCATGCCGGTGGTGCCACCGGTGTAGAGGATGTAGTAGTCGTCGCCCGACCGTGGGGCGAAGTCGCGCTCGGGGGAGCCGGCGGCGAGCGCGTCCTCGTAGGGGACGGTGCCGTCGCCGAGGGGGACGCCGGAGTCGTCGTCGATGCCGATGACGAGGCGGAGGTCGGGCAGGTCGGGCAGGAGCGCGGTCACGTGGGGGGAGTACTCGGCCTGGTGCACCAGGGCCACCAGGTCGGCGTTGGAGAAGAGGTAGCGGAGCTCCTCTTCCACGTAGCGGTAGTTGATGTTGATCCACACCGCCCGCAACTTGAACACGGCCCACGCCGTCTCCACCCACTCGACGCTGTTGAGGGCGTAGATGCCGACGTGGTCGCCGGGTCCGACGCCGTGGGAGGCCAGATAGTGCGCCAGTCGGTTGGCCCGGGCCTCCATCTGGGCGTAGGTGCGGCGCTCGCCCGCGGCCACCAGGTACTCCCGGTCCCCGTATGCGTCGACGGCGGCCTCGAACATGTCGGCCAGGTTGAACGTAGTCATCGCGCAGATAGTAGAACAGGTTTCTGTTCCTGCGGAGGGCGTGTGGCCGAGGTGGCGCGTGGGCCACGCCCGGGACGGTTCCCGGACGGTGTGCACGGCGCCGACCAGGGAGGATCCGGGAGCTTCGCCCCACCCTGCACCCGTCGGGCCGCCGGACTCAGGCGGGGGTTTCGCCCGAGCGCGGCAGCTCGCTCCCGACCGGGCTGCGCAGCTCCGAGGGGTGCTGCAAGCCGGCCAGGCTCTCCCGCACGGTGCGGACGATGCCGTCCTCGTCGAGGCCGAGCCGGGCCAGGATCCGGTCCGGCCGGCCCTGGGCGAGGAAGCTGCGGGGGACGCCCTTGGTCACGACCGGGGGACAGGTGCCGAGCGGGACCGACAGGCGGAGCGCGTCGGCCAGGTACATGCCGGCCCCTCCCTGGCGGACGCCGTCCTCCACCGTGACCACGAGGGCGTGGCCGGCGGCGTCGGCCAGCATCGCCGGGTCCGGACGGGAGACGACCCGCGGGTCCCACACGGTCACGTCGATCCCTTCGTCGGACAGTCGCCGGGCGGCGGCCTCGGCCGGGCCCAGCATCTTGCCGACGGCCAGGATGCACACCGACCCGTCACCCTCGCGCACCCGGCGGGCATTGAGGCCCGAACCCTCGGCACCGGGCACGACGACGGGGGCCGGCGTCTTCGGGAACCGGATCACCGACGGGCCGTCCAGGGTCAGTGCGGTGGCCAGCATGGCCTCGACCTCGGGGGCCGACGACGGGGCGAAGACGGTCATCCCCGGGATCGAGAGGCACAGCGCCATGTCCAGCACCCCGTGGTGACTCGGACCGTCGTCACCGGTGATGCCGGCCCGGTCGAGGACCAGGACGACCGGGACCTTGTGGAGTCCGACGTCCAGGTTGGCCTGGTCGAAGGCCCGGGAGAAGAACGTGGAGTAGACGGCGACCACCGGACGGAGGCCTGCCATGGCCATGCCGGCCGCCGCGGTGACCGCATGCTGTTCGGCGATGCCGACGTCGACGAACCGTTCGGGGAAGCGGGCTTCGAAGGGCAGGAGTCCGGTCGGCCCCGGCATGGCCGCGGTGATGGCGACGATCCGGGGGTCGGCCTCGGCGTGGATCAGGAGGGCACGGGTGAATGCGTGGGTGTAGGTGGTGAGCGGAAGGTCCTCGGCGATCTCGGCCCCACCGACCGAGAGCGATGCGTTCTGCAGGACCGGTGCCGCCGGGGGGGCGTCCGGACCGTCGAGCGCAGGCGGATCCGGGACGGACGCGGTGACCTTGACGTCGTGGAGTCGCTGGACGTCGTCCTGCTCGGCGGGGGCGTAGCCCCGTCCCTTCTGGGTCAGCACGTGGACCACGATCGGGCCGGGCCACTCGGCGGCGTTGGCCAGGGCCTGCTCGAGGCCGCCGATGTCGTGGCCGTCGATCGGTCCCACGTAGCGGATCCCCAGGGCCTCGAAGAAGGTGTGGGGCGTGACCACCTCGCGCAGGGCACTGGTGAGCCCGTGGATGCCGGAGTAGGCCAGCTCTCCGACGCCGGGAAGCTCGCGGAGCAGGGTCCGCAGCCGCTGGCGTGCCTGCACGTAGGCCGGGCTCAGCCGCAGGTGGGTGAGGCTCAGCGACAGCTGGGAGACGGTCGGGGCGTACGACCGGCCGTTGTCATTGAGGACGATCACCACCCGCTTGCCAGAGTGGCCGAGGTTGTTGAGGGCCTCGTAGGCCATGCCGCCGGTGAGCGCGCCGTCGCCGACCACCGCCACCACCCGCCGCTCGCTGCCCTGCAGCTCGAGTGCGGTGGCCATGCCGTGGGCGTAGCTGAGGACGGCCGACGCGTGGCTGTTCTCGATCCAGTCGTGCTCCGACTCGGTGCGGCTCGGGTAGCCGGAGAGCCCGTCTTCCTGGCGGAGGTGCGTGAACTGGTCCCGCCGGCCCGTCACCAGCTTGTGCACGTACGCCTGGTGTCCGGTGTCCCACAGCAGCAGGTCGCGGGGGGAGTCGAACGTCCGGTGCAGCGCCAGGGTCAGTTCGACAACGCCCAGGTTGGATCCGAGGTGCCCCCCGGTATGGGTGACGGCATCGACGATGAACTCCCGGATCTCCTGCGACAGGACGGCGAGCTCGTCGGGGGTCAGCGTCCGGAGGTCGGCCGGACTGTCGATGTGTTCGAGGATCATGTGCGGGTGTGCCTTTGCCGTCAGGCTACCAGCGCGGGCCGCACGGCAGGTCTGCGAGGAGGGCCGTCGCGGGCGCACGGTCGGGGCGGCCGGGACGGCTCCGGGATGCACGGCCGGGGCGCCGCGGACGACCCCTTCCTCCGGCGCCCGGGGCGTGGGGGAGGGCGGAGGGATCCGACCCCGGAGCACCGGTTCAGCGGGGACGCAGGAGCCAGGCGCCGCCGGACCAGGAGCCGCCGGACCAGGAGCCGCCGGACCAGGAGCCGCCGGTTCAGCGGGTGTTGGCCAGGAACGAGTCCCGGTCGACGATGACCCGGACCAGTTTGCCGGCCGCCACCAGGCCACCGCCCTCGGACACCGACAGGGTGAAGACCAGTCGGCGCCCCTCGATGCGGTCGAGCGTGGCCTCGGCCCAGACCGTGCCTCCGATGCCGACCGGCACCAGATGGTCGAATTGCAGGCGCTTGGCCACCGAGGTCCCGTTCTCGGGCAGGTGGCCGTCGATGGCCAGGCAGCTGGCCTCTTCGCACAGGGCGATCAGTCGCGGGGTGGCGAGGACGGGCACGGAGCCGGACCGGAAGGCCTCCGCCGTGTCGGCCGCCGTCACCACGAGTTCGATGCGGGCGGACAGACCGGTGCGGGGAGCCACGCCGGTACGATACGCGACGGACACTGACGTCGGCCACCGGGTGCTGCGCCAGGAGTGGAGCGAGGAGGCCCCAGTGATCGAAACCCCCGTGTTGGAGCGGGTGCTGTCGGAGGCGCTGCGCAACGGCGGCGACTTCGCCGAGGTGTTCGCCGAGGACCGGTCGAACTCCTCGGCGGTCCTCGACGACAAGCGGGTCGAGGAGTTGGCCTCGGGCCGCGAGCGGGGCGCCGGCATCCGGGTCGTCTCGGGCGACACCACCGGGTTCGCCCACACCGCCGACCTGAGCGAGGACGGCCTGCTGCGGGCCGCCGAGGCGGCGTCGGCCGTGGCCCGTGGCGGCGCCGGCGGCGCCCGCACCATCGCCCTCGGACCGGCGGTGACCGAACGCGGCGACCGCACCGGAGGTCGGACGGGGTCCAAGTCGGACGCACTCGAGCTGCTGGAGCGGGCCGACGAGGCCGCCCGCGCCTCGGGTGCCGGGATCTCCCAGGTCCAGGCCGGGTTCGGGACGTCGACCCGCCGGGTGCTCATCGCCAACTCGGACGGGCTCCTGGCCGGTGACGAGCAGGCGCGGACGCGGTTCTCGGTGTCGTGCGTCGCACTGGGGGACACCGGGATGCAGACCGGCTACGAGACGGCGGCCCGCACGCTCGGATTCGAGCTGTTCGACGAGGTGTCGGTCGAGGAGCTGGCCCGCACGGCGGCCTCCCAGGCGCTGGCCAAGCTGTCGGCCCGGCCGGCACCGTCCGGCGAGCTGCCGGTGGTGCTGGCCGGCGGGAGCGGTGGCATCCTCTTCCACGAGGCGTGCGGACACGGCCTCGAGGCGGACCACATCGTCAAGGACGCCTCGGTCTACACGGGCAAGGTGGGCCAGCAGGTGGCCAGCACCCTGGTCACCCTGGTCGACGACGGCACCGTGGGGTCGGAGTGGGGCACGTTCGGCGTGGACGACGAAGGCCGCCCGGCCCAGCGGAACGTGCTGATCGAGGACGGGATCCTCACCGACTACCTGTGGGACTACCTGCGGGCCAGGAAGGAGGGACGGATGTCGTCGGGCAACGGCCGGCGCCAGTCCTACCGGGACCTGCCGATGGTCCGCATGACGAACACGTTCCTGCTCCCCGGCGACGCCGACGCGGACGAGATCGTGGCCCAGACGCCGCGGGGCGTCTACGTGGCCAAGCTCGGCGGTGGCCAGGTCAACACCACTACGGGTGACTTCGTCTTCGGCACCACGATGGCCTACCTGATCGAGGACGGTGTCATCACCGAGCCACTGCGGGACGCCAACCTCATCGGCAACGGCCCCGAGATCCTGCGGCGTATCGATGCGGTGGCCACCGACTTCTCGATGACGCCGGGCACCTGCGGCAAGGACGGGCAGAGCGTGCCGGTCGGCTGCGGTCAGGCGACCATGCGGCTCACCGGCGTGACCATCGGCGGGACCGCCGAATGAGCGCCACCACGGAGGAGACGCACGCGGCCGGTACCGGCACCGACGGGCTGCTGGCCCTGGCCGAGCGCGTGGCGGGCTGGGCCCGCCCGGGCGAGGAGGTCGAGGTCTACGTGGCGCGGGGCACCGAGACCGAGGTCCGGGCCTACGAGGGGGAGGTCGAGTCGCTGACGTCGGCCACCTCGGCCGGCATCGGGATCCGGGTGGTCACCGACCATCGGCTCGGGTTCGCCTGGGCCGGCTCACTGGACGAGTCGGTCCTGGGGGAGACCCTGGGCGAGGCCCGGGACAACGCCGCCTTCGCCACGCCCGACGAGCACGTGCGCCTGGCCGTGCCCGACGGGGTGCCGGCGGTCGAGGTCGACCTGTGGGACGACGGGCTGGCCGGGATCCCCACCGCCGCCAAGATCGAGCTCGCGCTCGGACTCGAGGCCCGGACCCGGGGGGCGGACCCGCGGATCCGCCAGGTGGACTCGGCCGACTACGGCGACGTGTCGGCCGAGGCGGCCCTGGTGTCGACCACCGGCATCCGGTCGTCGAGCCGCAAGACGTCGGGCTACCTGTCGGTCAGCGTCATCGCCGGCGAGGGCGACTCCAGTCAGACCGGCGGGGGGTTCAGCGTCGGCCGGGGCTTCGACGGACTGGACCCGGACCGGGCGATGGACGACGCCGTGTCCCGGGCCGTGCGCCTCCTGGGCGCCACCAAGGGCCCGTCGGGGCGGTCCACGGTCGTCTTCGACCGGCGGATGGCCACCGCGCTGCTGTCCATCGTGTCCTCGGCGCTGTCCGGCGAAGCCGTGGCCAAGGGGCGCTCGTTCTTCGCCGGTCGCGTCGGCGAGCAGGTCGGGCACCCGGGCCTCACGCTGGTCGACGACCCGACCGACCCCCGTGCCTACGGGGCGGCCGCCTATGACGCCGAAGGTCTGGCCTGCCGGCGCAACGCACTCATCGAGGGTGGCGTCCTGCGAGGGTTCCTGTACGACACCGTGTCGGCGTCACGGGCCGGCGTGGCCTCGACCGGCTCCGCCGTGCGCGGCGGCTACGCGGGAACACCCGGGCCGGGGTGCCGCGCCCTGACCCTCGCCCCCGGACCGGAGGGATACGACGAGGACGGGGTGCTGGCCGCCGTGGGGGAGGGGCTGTTCGTGCAGTCGCTCACCGGTCTGCACTCGGGGGTCAACCCGATCAGCGGCGACTTCTCGGTCGGTGCCGAAGGGCTCATGATCCGGGGCGGCAAGCTCGCCGAGCCCGTCCGCGAGATCACGGTGGCGTCGACGCTGCAGCGGATGCTGCTCTCCCTCGAGGCGGTCGGTGCGGACGTGGAGTGGCTCCCGGGCATCGCCGCGGGGCAGACCCTGGCCATCGGCGACATGCAGATCAGCGGGGCCTAGGGAGTCCCGCCGACCGGATGGCGGTCCACCCGCGGCCGGGGTGACGGGAGCGTGCCGGGGTGTCCGGGGCTACTTGATCGACGTCTGGGCCGCCGTCGCCTTGGAGCAGGCCGCCAGGGCGTTGGGTGTCGAGGTGTAGTAGATCGATCCGGTGATGGAGACGCTGTAGGGGCCGCTCGTGGGGGCCGGCACCTGGCCGCCGGTCCACAGCGGCGTCCCTCCGGTGGCGCCCGAGGTGGAGCCGGCCGCGGAACCTGCGCCCGCCGCGGCGCCGGCCGCGGCCTGGGCGGCGGTCGCACCCGACGTCGACGCGCTCGCTCCCGTGGTGGAGCTGAGCCCGTACGACAGGACGAACTTCTGGATCACGAAGAGTCGGGGGAACCCGTCGAGACCGTTGATGAAGTCGGTGACCTGGGCGTAGTCGCCGTGGACGGTCAGTGTCGTGGGCACCGCAGTGACTCCCGCCGGAGACGTGGACGTCCCTGCCGCCGGGGTGGGCGCTGCCGAGGTCGAGCTGCCGCTGGTGGCGGTGCTGGCCCCGGCGAAGCCGCTGAACTGGTCGAGCGAGACACCGGACGAGCCGGCCAGTGCGTTGAACTGGTTCTCGAAGCTGGACTCCTCGGCATCGATGTCGGTCGGGCTCTGGACCGACGGGATCTGCGTGCTGATCCGCTGGAGGTCCGCGCAGTTCGACGAGAGCTTCTGGCCCTCCGACTGGAGCGAGGTGAGGCGGGCCTGCAGGGTCGACTCCTGCTGCTGGAGCGTCTGGCTCTGGTTCTGCAGGCTCGACAGCTTGGAGTTCTGCGGGGCGATCAGGGCGACCCACAGGATGATGGCGACGAGGAGTGCCCCGCCGGCGATCATGAGGGGCATGCGGTACTCACGGACCGTGTTCATTTCTGGCTCGCATTCTTGCTGAGGCTCGCGGCGGGGGTGATCGACACGTTGAACGGGAACGAGATGGTGGAGTCCGGGTTCACCGACGTCGGACCCTGCAGCGGGTTGGCGAAGTACTGCGAGCCGGAGACGGCGTTGATCCACGCCTCCGAGATCGACAGGCTCGGCCCGGGGCCGCTGACATTGAGGGCGATGGACCCGATTGCGGCCGACTGGGTGCCGGTGGCTGCACCCGACGCGGAACCAGATGCCGAACCCGACGCCGACCCCGACGCCGACGCACCGGTGGCGGTCAGCTCGCTCCCGTCGAAGCTGTGGACCTGCGCGTTGACCGGGGTGATGGCGATGAGGTTGCTGAGCGCCAGTGGCCAGTCGACGGCGGAGTTGACGACCGAGGCCCGCCGGGCGAGTCCCCGGTTGTAGGCGTCGTTGGCCGCCACCACCAGGTCGTACTTGGGAACCTGGGCGTTGAGCGAGTTGATGTTGGCCTGGAGGTCGTTGACGTTGTTCTGGGCGTTGTGCACCTGGAGGAACTTCCACCCGCCGAAGACGACGAGCAGCGCGATCACGACGATCGAGCCGACCAGGGTCCGCTCCTGGATCCGCCTGATCCGTGCCTTCTGCGCCACCTCCGGCGGGAGCAGGTTGAACTTCTTGACCGCCTTGTCCGGTTCCGGCAGAGCCAGACCGATCGGCGATGCGAGCACCGGGGCGACCTCCGCGGCCTGCTCGGGGGCGAGGTCGAGCTTCGACACGTCGACCCGGTCGAGGGGGGAGCCGACGGTCACCGGGATCCGGACCTGGGCCTCGAGCATGGGGAGCAGGCCCTCGAGCTCGGACCCGCCGCCGGTCACCAGGATGCGCGACACGGGCAGGCGGTCCGGAAGCGATGCGAAGTACTGGATCGAGTTCCGGATCTCGTCCACCAGCTCGAGCATGCTCGGCTCGGCGATGCGCCGGGCCGCCTGGATCTGGGGCGAGTCCTCTTCGCCGAAGCGGTACTTGAGGGTCTCGGCGTCGACGATGGGCACGTCCAGCGAGGCGGAGATCGCCGCGGTGGTGGCGTTGCCACCGGAGCCGATGGTGCGGACGAACTGCGGGCGCCCGCCCTGATGGACGACGACCACGGTGAGTCCGGCACCGATGGACACGATGGCCTCGGGCTGCTCCCCGGACGTGGCGGTGGCGCCCACGGGTGCGCCGACCGCGCCCACGGCACGGACCAGGGCCGAGGAGATGAGATCGACCCCGTCGACGGTGAGTCCGGCCCGCTCGACCGTGTCGATCACCCCGTTGACGAGGTCGACATGGGCGGCGGCCACGAGGACCCGCCGCATCTTGGCGCCTTCGTCGTTGGTGTAGTCGCCCAGGACCTGCGACGACAGGATGGTCTGGTCCGGGGGGAACGGGATGACCTCTTCCGACTGGAAGCGGACCGCGCTGTCGACCTCGTCGTCGGGCACGTAGGGGAGGTCGATCTCCCGGGTGATGGCACGGAGTCCTGCGATGCCCACGATGACCGAGTTGCCGCTGAACTGCCCGTTCTTCCAGAGCTTCTGGATGGCCTCGGCCACCGAGGTCATGTCACGGATCTCCCCGTCGACCAGTGAGCCGGGCGGGAGCCCGACCTGGCCGTAGGTCATGAGGACGGGGGTGGACTTCGAGGTGTCGAGCTCGGCGGCGCGTACGGCGCTCGTGCCGATGTCCAGACCGACGGTCAGGCGTGCCATGTGTCTCCAGTCGTCGACTCGGACGGGACGTCCACCCCGGCGGCGTCACGGGGGGCGGCTCCGGCTACCCCGTGCTCAGGACGCAACGCAGTGGATTCCATTGTTCGTCTCCGGTCCTTGGTGGTACATCAGTGCATTTCATGGCCGGGCAGGCCTTGCAAGGAGTATCGGATGCCCGGCCCCCGACCTTGAGCGACCCGATGGAAGACGGCCGGCCACGTGCGGGGCAGCCGTCCGGGGAAGGCGCCCGCAGGGGGAGACGGGGCGTTCGAG
>Ga0075030_100006036_pt1 | contig 10888 bp, 7 predicted proteins | sample LitLauG_LLR_2012_FD_71393 | JGI IMG/M metagenome (GOLD analysis project Ga0075030, IMG submission 71393) | Freshwater sediment microbial communities from Pennsylvania, USA - Little Laurel Run_MetaG_LLR_2012 | ecosystem: Environmental > Aquatic > Freshwater > Creek > Sediment | place: USA...
GCCGAAGCCGGAGGGAGCAAACGGCCGCCAGTTGCTGGGATTCACCAGCGCGCCGCCCACCACCAGGAACGTGAGGATGGCGCCGATTTTGATGGCGACCATGACGTTGTTTGCCTTGGCCGACTCGCGGATGCCGCGCACGAGCAGCACCGTGAGAATGAAAATAATCAGAAATGCCGGAACGTTGAAGTAGGCGCCCGTCCAGTGCCCGGACTCCCACACCGGCGTGGACCACTTATCCGGCAGGTTGAGGCCGAACGACGCTAACTGCGCTTTCGAGTAAGCGGCGAATCCGATCGCCACGACTACGTTGCTGACGACGTACTCAAGAATCAGGTCCCAGCCGATGATCCAGGCGAAAATCTCGCCCAGCGTGGCATACGAATACGTGTAGGCGCTGCCAGCGATGGGGATCATCGAGGCCAGTTCGGCGTAGCAAAGTCCGGCGAAACTGCAGGCCAGCGCCACCAGAAAAAACGAAATCGCGATCGACGGGCCGGCCGCCGGGCGGCCATGCATCAAGATTTGCGAAGTGCTGCCGCCGCGCAGGAAGTTCACGACGATGTCAAGAACCTGTGCGTGCAAAATCGAGGGGGCCTGGAAGTATTCTCCCGCCGCTGCCGTTCCGGTGAGCACAAAAATGCCGGAACCAATCACCGCGCCGATACCCAGCGCCGTCAGCGACCACGGTCCCAAAGTTTTTTGCAGCCGCTGGCCCGGCGCTTCGGATTCCGAGATCAGCTTGTCGATGGACTTGCAGCAGAACAGCTGATTGTCGGACGTGCGGACCGTTGCGGCGGGTTCCGTGGGTTGTGACAAGAGCTTGTGGTCTCCTGAAATCCGGCTTTGGGCGATGGGCGCGTGGCATTTAGCCGAGGGCCAAATGCCAAGCACCTAAAGCCGATTGCCGCCTTACCGCTTGGCCTGTCCGCGGGCCAGTTTCTTTACTTTGGGCTTCTTCGATCCGCGCGCGTAGTCGCGTGGCTTCTTGGGCTTTTCCGCCTTGGCCTTCTTGCGCGAAGCGCGACGCGCTTTCTTGCGTTCTTCCTTGCTGAGTGTTTTTGTGTTTGCCATGAATCCTTTTTGATTGAGTAAATTTGTGATTGAGCAATTGAGTAATTGGAAATATTTTCCAGTTACTCAATTCGCTTCAGCCTCGTTCCAACTGGGCATACTTCTCCACCAGCTTCTTCAAGCCGAAGCGAGGGAATTGTACCGTAATCTTGGCGTCTTCGCCTTCTCCTTCCCGCTGATAGACCGTGCCTTCGCCATATTTCGGGTGCTTCACCTTCTGTCCCGGACGGAACCCGTTCTTCGACTTGGGCGGTTCGGCGGGCGTTTCCGTCAGATTGAACTTCCTTCCGCGAGAGGCGAAAAACTGCGCGATGTTTTCAATGGAGTTGTACGGCTTGACCGGCGACAGCGGGGCAGAACTGCGGGGCTTCGCCCCGCCCGACAGCCGTGGGCTTGCCCTGAGCTTGTCGAAGGAGCGACTATCTCCACGCATCCCCTGCTTCCAGCTAGCGCTCTGATCTTCGTCTTCGTAAGAGTAATGCGATCTCTCCTGGTGCGCCGCGGGGCTTGAACCCGCCGCACGGCCGGGGGCGGCCGCCCCCACGCGTGACCTGGCGACTCCCAGGGGCTCGATCAACTCGGAAGGAACCTCGTCCAGAAACCGCGACGGAATGCTTGCCTCCGGCAGTTCCGTTCCGTAGCGCCGCCGGTACACTGCGCGCGTCAGGATCAACTGGTCCATCGCTCGGGTCATCCCCACGTAGCAGAGGCGGCGTTCTTCCTCAATGTCGTCAGGCTGCATGAGAGTGCGCGAATGCGGGAACAAGCCCTCTTCCATGCCGCTGAGAAAAACCAGAGGAAACTCCAGGCCCTTGGCGGCATGCAGGCTCATCAGTGAAATTGAAGAACGCTCGTCATAGTCGTCCGTGTCGGCGACCAGCGCAGCATGGTCCAGAAATTGGTCGAGCGTTTCGCCCCGATCGCGCGAATCCATGGCGGCATTTACCAGTTCTCGCAAGTTCTCGATCCGTGAAACCGCCTCGGGCGTGTCTTCCGCCTCCAGTTGCTTAATGTAGCCGGTGCGATCAATCAGAAACTTGAGCAAGTCGGCGGCGGAAACCGTGGGCACGGGAAAATCGGCCGGGGCGGATTCATCCGCGGACTCGCTAGGCTCCGCATCGCTGGACAACCGGGAGCCTGCCCTGAGCTCGTCGGAGCGGCGGCTGTGCCCACCTGGTTCTTCCTGAACGTCAGCTTCGGCTGCGGCGCCGAAATCAAAGCTGGCATTGCTACCAAACTCGCTCGGATCAAACGCCGCCGCATCGCCCGCATCCGACTCCGGAGCGCTTTGCGGCTGCACATCCGCCGTCGCCGCCATCTGCTCGGCAAACGAACCGGCCAGCAGCGCGCGACCGTCCTCAATCAACTGCTGAAAATTCTTCAGTGCCGCCAGCGCCCGCTGCGGCAGCAACTGACGCCGCACCGCTTCGCCCACGGCGCCCCACATCGAGAGCCCCGTTTCCAGGGCAAGCTGCTCCAGAACGTCGAGCGTTCCCTTGCCAATGCCGCGCGTCGGCGTGTTGATCACGCGCAGAAGAGAAACCGAGTCGTCCGGATTATGCACGACTTTCAAGTAAGAAATCAGGTCTTTGATCTCGGACCGCTCGTAGAACGAGAACCCGCCGACCACTTTGTACTTCAGTTGATAACGCCGCATCGCCTCTTCAAACAACCGCGACTGCGAGTTGGTGCGATAGAGCACCGCCGTGCGTGGAGTTTCGCCGCGATCCATCGCTTCGCGAAGATATTTTGAGATCGAATCGGCGACGAACAGCGCTTCGTTTTCGCCGTCGGGCGCTTCGTAGTAGCCGAGCAGCGCGCCGCCCTGCCGCGAAGTCCACAGGTTCTTGCCTTTGCGGCGCAGGTTGTTGGCCACCACCGCCGATGCGCCCGCCAGAATGTTCTGCGTCGACCGGTAGTTTTGCTCCAGCCGGACGATCTTGGCTTCCGGGAAGTCTTGCTCGAACTCCAGAATGTTGCGAATGTCGGCGCCGCGCCAGGAGTAAATCGACTGGTCCTCGTCGCCCACCGCGCACACGTTGTGCCGCGCACCGGCCAGCATGCGCATCAGCTCATATTGCGGACGGTTGGTGTCCTGATATTCATCCACCAGAATGTATTGAAAGCGCCGGTTGTAGTAGTCGCGTACATCGGCCGACGATTTCAGCAGGCGTGTCGCCTCCAGCAGCAGGTCATCGAAGTCTAGCGCATTGGCGCGCAGCAGTTCCTTCTTGTACTCCTGAAAAATGTGCGACACTTTTTCGGTGGCCGGATCGCCGGACTGCAGGTAGACCTCCTGCGGATCGAGCATGTGGTTCTTGGCCCATGAAATGCGCGACAGCACCGAGCGCGGCGTGAGTTTCTTGTCGTCATTGATCCCCAGCCGCTTCAAGATCGATTTCACCACCGACTGCTGGTCGCTCTCGTCGTAGATGACGAAGTTTTTCGTATGTCCGATGGGCGACTGGCCGGGCCTGGCCGACGGAATCCGCATCGCTTCAATGTCGCGCCGCAGCACCCGCACGCAGAATGAATGGAATGTGGAGAGTACCGGCTTGGCGACGGTCAGCCCGCCCGCAAGTTTCGCCACGCGCTCGCCCATCTCCGCCGCGGCTTTATTGGTAAAAGTCATGGCCAGGATGGATTCCGGCATCACACCGCGATGTTCGATCAGGTGGGCGATCCGGTAAGTGATAACGCGCGTCTTCCCGCTGCCCGCCCCGGCGAGAATCAGAACCGGGCCGTCAGTGGTTTCGACGGCCTCGCGCTGCTGCGGATTGAGTTGATCGAGAAAAGACAATGCGGACGCGGCTCCCGAAATGGATGCTTCAATTTTACAGGGGAATGCATCGAACATGACGCATGCAGGAAAGGCGTCCTCGCAGCGGCGGCTGCAAAATACTCAGTTCACGCTAAGAGGCGCGGTAACGCTGCCAATTCTGCCCGTCACATTGTCGCGGACCACGACTCGGACCACGTACTGGCCGGGATCCAGTTCCAGGGAATCTTCCATTGTCAGACCCTTTTCGCGCAGCGGCGACATTTTCGCATCGGGAATGGCGGCGGTCACCGTCTTGGATGTGGCATTGGCCGTCTTGCTGTTCTTGCCGTCAGCCGTGAAGGCGATCGCGGCGACGTCAAAGTTAAACCGTCTCTGCCCCTCGTGGTTTTCGATCGTCACTGCGTCAACCGGAAAGTGGATCAGGAAACCTGCCTTCTTCTTTTCGCCATCGCGGGTAGCGGGAAGCCACTTCATGCTCAGCGGCACGCCGGTCCCTTCGAGAGGCGAGGTCAGCGCGTATCTCATGTCAGTGTCGCGGCTGATTTCCATATGCAGCGTAGCGTTGGTCACAAAAAAGCCTTTGCGGGCGCGAACATCCGTATCCTTTTTATCGACTTTGACTTTTAGTTGCCGCCACCCCGCGCGGTCGTTCCGCATATCCAAATAGTAGGAGGCGAGATAGTACGAAGAAGCATCATCGGCGGCGCGCTGGAAACTTGTAGCGAGATCGTTCGTGTTGTAAAAGGCCTTCCCGCCCGTCATCTCAGCAAATTCGTTGAGAGTATCGATCGTGGACTGCTGCAGCCAGGCCCGGTTGCCCATCTGCCGCACCAGCGCGGAGCCAACTCGGGGCCGTGATATAGACGCATCCCCGATGGGATTGTTGTTGACTAAGCCGCGAACGTCCACCGGGTACACTGAGATCTGCGCGGCTGCCAGCGCATCCATGGCGCGCTCGTACAGCCCAGACAGATATCCTCCCGGAACCGCTGCCGGACTCGAGATTGTGAACGGAAAACCGCCGGTGGCCCAGATCAGAGACTTCCGTCCCGGAATACCAGAAAGCGACCTCGCGATTCCCAAAAAGGCATTCATGGTGGTTTCGATGGCATTCTGCTGTTGGAATTGTGCGTAAATGGCGTCTCCGCGCTGTACAAAGTCGTCGATGGCAGATGTGGGATCAGAATCAAGCGGAATTGAGCCCAAGTCCGAAATGTCGCCGGCAGCAGCGTCAGCCTGCGCATCCAAGTCGACCTCGTGCATCGCCGGCAACTCTCCCCCGGCTTTTTTCAGCGCAGCGAGCAGTTGGGCCGGGTCGCCGGTAAGTCCCTGGACAATCTTAAGGCCGTGGCTGGTGATGATCATCATCGCCAGCACTTGGCCGGAGCTGAGATTGCTCGCCAAATATTTCACCAGCTCGCGGCGGCCCGTCGCCTGATCGAGAAACGGAGTGTTCACGGTGTCGAGCGCGATTACTGTGACAATGTGGGGATCCTGCTCCGTTAGCGTGAGGTTCCTGAACTCCCCCGGCTGCGTTGCCACCACGGGAAGCTTCGCAGCGTTGGGAGTCACTTCTTCAAAACCGGATATTTTCTGCTCCTTGCCGTTTTCAAGAACGTGAAAGTTCTCCCGCGTCATACCGTGAATATGATTTCCGGATTTGTCGGTCACGACGATTGGAACCTGAATCAATACCGCTTGCGTGCGGAATTCGATTCTGCCTTCTTGATCGGCCGTGGTGACAGGTGTTGCGCTCGGGATCGGAAGGCCCGTGTTGGCAGGGTTACCGGCTGATGATGGACGAGGGGTGGAGCTCCGGCCGCCGCCACCATGGGTCTGACTCAAAACCGCGCTCGGGATCAAAGACAGAAACAAAACGGATATGGCGGGACCTCGAAAATACATAGCGAACTCCAGACACCTGCCGACGATTCTAGTCTTTTTGGACGCGGTTGAGCAGAAAGTAAATCGCAACTACGCCGTGATTTAGCCCCCGCACTCCCTGCACGGGCACACTTCCCGCAAATACTGCCACGAGTAAATCCCCAGGTCGTGGCCGTCGTTCCACTTGAACTTCAGCGCGTACTTCCCAACCGGTTCCGCGGATACGGGCCGGGCCTTTTCCTTGAACATCGGTAGCGCGCCCGGGGCCGAACGGACGGCCTCTCCGCGCTTCCTGCCTGACTTGCCGCGTTCCTCCTCGCACATCGCACATGGGCAAGCATCGCGCAGATAGACGAATTCATAGTGCGAAACGTGGCCATCCTTCCAGGTGATGTCTACACCGGCACCGGTGCTGAGATGAACTTTGACGGCAGCGGGGTCGGTGGCGGGCGTGGGAGCTTGCAGTGGCGACTGCATGCAAAAAGTATCGCACGAAGCCTGTCCGCCTACGGCACGGCCTCGGTTAAGCTGGTGGAACTCTTCGCATAGTTCGTGCTGCCGGTATACGCGGCATTAATCGTGAAGAAGCCGGGGAAGGAGAACGAAGTGCTGATCGTCGCCGTGCCGTTGACCAGGGCCACCGTCCCCAGCGAGGCGCCATTGCTGGTGAACTGAACATTGCCGCTCGGAGCCCCCGGAGCCGCGCTGACGGTCGCAGTGAAGGTCACTTGAGCGCCGACGCCGGCCGGATTCAATGAAGACGTCAGCGCGGTGGAGGTCGCGGCTGGAGACACGACCTGCGTAAATACCGGCGACGTACTTGCCGCGTGCGTGGCATCCCCGGAGTAGTAGGCCGTGATCTGATCGTTGCCGCCAGGGAGTTGCGTGGGAGACGTCGTAAACGAACCAGATCCCCCGCTCAACGTGAGCGTTCCAATCTTCGTCGTGCCCCGCTTCAGGTTGACCGTGCCGGTGGGCGTGGTTCCACTGGAGCTCACCTGCACATTGAACTGGACCGCTTGCCCGAACACGGAAGGGTCGGGAGCCGAGGAAGCAATCTGCGTGGTGGTGCCGGAAGTTGCCTGGCCCACCACAACCAGGTGCCCGGCGTTTAGCGCATAAATGAGGCCGTCCCCGCCGATGGAAACTGGAGTATATCCGGCATTCACTCTGCCGCCGATCGAAATGCTGCTGGCGACGGTGCCTCCCTGCTGCACCGCGTAAAGGTTGCCGTTCTCATTGTCGGCGTAGACTACGCCGTTGGCGTCCACCGCCGGTGCATTCACGCAGAAGCCATTGCGCGGATTCTTGGACACCACCTGATATTTCCACTCCGGAACCAGGTTCGAATCGAGCTGCGTCACGTAGTAGGGGCCGATCGGCGCCTTCGGGCACCACGTCGGGTCGCTGCAATACGATCCCACCGGGTAGTGATTGTCCTTCAGTACCACCGAGTAGGTCCCATTGTGCGGATAAACGGCGGGCGTGCTGTCCCAGCCAAAATCGAATGAGGCCAGAAATGAACCCGTCGAGCCGAACTTGAGCAAGTGGCCGCGGGCATAGTTGTAGTCGGTATAGACACCCATCAGGATGCTGCCGTCGGGCGTGACCACCGGCGAACTCGACGCAACATCCTGCAGGATTCCTTCGCCGGGTACATTCTGTCTGGGATCAACGCCTGTCGTGGCTCCGCTGCGGCAACCGCCCGGCTGCCCGTTCGGCGGAAGCAGCACGTTGCATCCGTCATTCAACAAGCCCTGCAAACTAACTGCCCACTGCAGGCTGAGGTCCGCCGTGTTCACTGCGATCAGGTACGAGTCGCGTCCCGTATAGTGCGCGCGACTCACTGTGTAGAGCGTCGATCCATCCGCAGAGATGGCAGGGGCCACGTTGAGGGAAGGGCGCTGTTGGCCGCATAGTACGCTGTGCGGCGTCGCAGTCGGCGTGGGCGGCCACGGGTAGGGCTTCCCGGCAAACGTGCCCAGGCAGTTCAGCGACACGGATGGCAAGTATGTGGAATACGAAACCTTCGTCGTTGTGCCGTCCGGCGCGATTTTGACCACCCAGGAATTTGTCGGCTCTTCATCCCAGGGCCACGCCGGGACCACCTGCATCGCGCTGTAATAAACATTCCCAGCGTTGTCGACGGTGAGCGGGCCGAAGGAATAAATAGTCGGATCTTCCGACGTGCCGAACGGATTGATCTCAGACACCACCGACCCGTCGGCCTGGTTAAGCTGGTAAACCGTGCCACCCCACTCCGGCACGTAGATATAGGGCCCGACCAGCACCGGCTGAAACAGCGGCTCCCAGCCGTTCAGGCTGTGGTTCGAAGGCGAAGTGCCGGAATTCGGGATCGGCTTCCATCCCGAGGCATAGCTCCACAAGGTCACAAGCTGTCCGTTCTGCCACTGCAAAGCCGTCTCGTTCCAGATCTCCTGGTCCCAGGCGTCCGGACCGCAGGGAAACGGCTTCTTCGAGCCCGGAGGATTGCACGGAACATACGTCCCGCTCTTGAAGTTCATGAACACAGTGGATCCGTTGATCAGCGGGACCTGGTAGTGCATCTGCAAATCGCCCTGCTCGGCGATTTCCTGGGTCACGAAGGGATCAAACACCAGATTGGAGAACTTGGTCTGCAACGCCTGCCCCGCCACCGGAACGTTGCCGGTATGCTGCGGGTTGAGCGCCCACTGCGGCCAGGCGGCGCTCTGCCCCGCTGCGCAGAGCGAGCCGGCAAGAAACAAAAACAACGCGATGCAACGAGACTGGTTCATGGCAAGAGGCCGCCGAAAATGGGCTGGCAGCGGGCCTTCTGAGAGGAACTCCAATACCTAGTTCCCTAAGTGTAGCCTGCGGCTGAAAGAAAGCAAGATGCAGGTTCTTGCACTACCCGTTTGACCGCCCTCGGGTAATTCTCTGCGGCCTCTGCGGTAGTTCTCTAAGCACTTTGCGGTTCAAGGCCTTTGACGCCAGGATTCAGAGGCAAAGGCCAAGGCTGGCTGGCGGAGTGCGCTCGATGATTGCCGGAAACGGCCACATTCCTGTAAAATAGGGGTTTCGTAACCAAGTCCTGAAAGGTCCTGGAGTCATGGCACAACAGTGTGAAATCTGCGGCAAGAAGCCGCAAGCTGGAAACCGCATCAGCCACGCCCACAACGTCACCAAGCGGCGCTGGAACGTCAATCTGCGCCCCGTGCACGCCAAGGTCGATGGCCAGGGCAAGCGCATCCGCGTCTGCTCACGCTGCCTGCGCAGCGGCAAAGTCGTCAAGGCGTAAGTTCAAGCCAGCGCGATCACGTCAATTTCCACCGCAACGTCTTTGGGCAACCGCGACACTTCCACGGTGGAGCGCGCCGGCGGCGCCGCGCTGAAGTATTTCCCGTATACCGCATTCATCGCAGCAAAGTCGTTCATGCTCTTGAGGAACACGGTCGCGCGTACCACTTTGTCTAGCCCCGTGCCCGCCGCCTGAAGAATTCCCGACAAATTGCGCAGCACGCGGTCCGTCTGGGCCGAGACATCTCCCTCAATCACCTGCTGCGTGGCCGGATCAATCGCCACCTGCCCGGAAACAAACACGAATCCGTTGGCCTTAACGGCCTGGGAGTAAGGCCCGATGGCCTGGGGTGCGTCTTTGGTAGCGATCACGTCGCGCATAGAGTCACTTCTCGTCGTCAGTAATCAGTAAAGAACAGAGCCACGGCGGCCACAGGCTAACACATGAGGAGCAAACAGAATTGCAAAGGCTTGGATTTCACCGGCAACGGGCAACTGAGAACTGTTCCTAGACCTTCTGCAGCCTCTGCACGTCATACACTCCTGGGATCTTCCGCAGCCCCTGGATGATCGCCTCCAGATGCTTCATGTCGGCGATGTCCATCACCACCTCGACGATGGCCTGGCTGTTGGCGGTCTTGGCCGAAATGTTGCGAATGTTCGACTCCGCATCCCCGATCACCGCCGTGATCTGCTTGAGCATGCCGAAGCGGTCGTCGCAAAACACCGCCAGCTTCACCGGATATGCCGTCGGCGTCGCCTCGTCGCGGCCCCACTGGACTTCAATGCGCCGCTCCGGTTCATACATCAGGTTGGTCACGTTGGCGCACTTCGCGGCATGCACGGCCACGCCCTTGCCGCGGGTCACATAGCCCACAATCGCTTCCCCGCGGATCGGATTGCAGCATCGCGCGCGATAGACCAGCATGTCGCCGTGGCCTTTCACGGTGATGGCGTCGCTGTCGCCGCCAAAAACCCGCCGCATCACGCTGGCCAGGCCGCCGGTCTGCGGTTGCTCCCAGTTTTCGCCGCGCTGGGCAGTGTCGGGCGCCGGCTCTTCCGGCATCAGCCGCGCCAGCACCTGCCGCGCCGAGAGCTTGCCGTAACCGATACCAGCGAGCAGTTCCTCGGCCTTCCCCAATCCATAAGACGACGCGGCCTTCAGCATCTGCTCGTCGGTGAAGTCTTTCCACGAAACGTGATACTTGCGCGCTTCTTTTTCCACCAGCTTGCGGCCAATTTCAATCGCGCGCTCCTGCTGATGCAGGTTCAGCCAGTGCTTGATCTTGTTGCGCGCCCGCGACGACCGCACCAGCGCCAGCCAATCGCGGCTCGGCTGATGCCCGGTCTGGGTCATGATCTCGACAATGTCGCCAGAGTGCAGCTTGTGGCGCAGTGGCACCATGCGGCCGTTCACCCGCGCCCCAACACAGGTGTGCCCCACCTCGGTGTGAATGGTGTAGGCAAAATCAATCGGCGTGGCTTCGCGCGGCAGCACCACCACTTTGCCCTTCGGGGTGAACGTGTACACCTCTTCCGGATAGAGATCGATCTTCAGCGTGGAAAGAAACTCGGCGGGATCGCTCACGTCGCGCTGCCACTCGACCACCTGCCGCAACCACGCCAGCCGCTGTTCGTCCTGCGCTGAGACCGGCCCGTCTTTGTACTTCCAGTGCGCGGCGATGCCATCCTCCGCCATCTTGTGCATTTCTTCGGTGCGAATCTGGATCTCGACCGGCGTTCCGTCGCCGGTGATCACCGAAGTGTGCAAAGACTGGTAGAGGTTCGGGCGCGGCATGGCGATGAAATCCTTGATGCGCCCCGGAACCGGCCGCCACAGATTGTGTACCGTCCCTAGCACGGCATAAC
>Ga0075030_100006039_pt1 | contig 10887 bp, 9 predicted proteins | sample LitLauG_LLR_2012_FD_71393 | JGI IMG/M metagenome (GOLD analysis project Ga0075030, IMG submission 71393) | Freshwater sediment microbial communities from Pennsylvania, USA - Little Laurel Run_MetaG_LLR_2012 | ecosystem: Environmental > Aquatic > Freshwater > Creek > Sediment | place: USA...
GATCCGCGCCATGTCGAGGTTGCGCCGAAGTGGCGCCATCGGGTCTCGGGCGATGAACTGCTGGACCAGCTGGTTGTAGTCGGGGTGTTTGACGAGCAGCGCCTTCAACCCCTGTTTGCTCAGTTGCTGTCGTCTCTTGCCGAACGACACCGATCCGACGTGGAGGACGAAGATGTTGCCGGCGATGAGGTTCGAGAAGCCCGCATGCTCCAGTCGACGGCAGAGGTCGTTCTCCTCGCCGTAGCCGGCCTTGAAGGCCACCTGGTCGAAGTCACCCACTTCAGTCAGGCCCGCGCGAGAGATGTACATGCAAAATCCGATCCCGGTGGGGACCGACACGCGGAGACCCTTGTTGACGACTCTGGCGATCTCGTCGAGGTGGGACCACGTGACCTCGAGCTCGTCGTTCGAGCCCTCCAGCCACACGGGATAGCTCGCGATAGTCGCGTTGTTCGACATCGCGGTGATGGTGCCGACCCGTGGCGACGAAGCGGCCGCTTCGACGAAGCGGTCGAGCCAGTCGTGGAACACCTCGGTGTCGGAGTTGAGCAGGATGACGTCGCGATCGCTCAAGCCCATGGCGCGGTTGCAGGTACCGGGAAAACCCAGGTTCACGGGGTTGGAGACCAGGTCGCCGACGCCGATCTGCGCGAGCCATTCGAGCCACGTCACCAGTTCGGGGTTCGGGGAGCAGTCGTTGATCATCAGCAATCGGTACGGCGTCGCCTGTCGGGCGATCAGGACGCTGAAGATGCAGCGCAGGGTCTCGGCCAGTCCGTCGTAGACCGGAACGATGACGTCGACGACCGGTGGGCCCTGGGGGTCACCCCGCCGAGCGACCGCGTCGATCCATTCGGCTGGCCTCGCGACACCGGGCACCTCGTTCGGGGGAGACAGTTCGGCCAACGGGACTACCGGTGAAGTTTGCGGTCGATGACCCGCTTGGAGCGTTTGGCGAAGTGGTAGCCCTGGACGGCGAAGGGCCGTAGCGGCTTGAGCAGCAGCCGATAGGTGCCGGCGTACACGCGATAGAGCGGCGACTGGAGCTGCTTCTTGGCCTTGGCGTAGCGCAGCTCGTGCTCGTAAAAGGCCAGCTCGACCGAGTGCAGACGGAACTTGAGGAGCTTGATCTCCTCGCGGGCCTCGGCTAGTGCTCGATCGACCGCGTCGTCGCTCGACGGATCAACGTTGGAATCGCTCATTGGAAGTGTCCACTCGTCCTTGTTTCGTTGCCGCTGCTCGAGATGCTATCGCCCAGCGGATGGAACCTTCCCGGCGTCGGTGAGCACCGGTATTGGCTCTGCGTCTGTCGTGCGAGCGATGTTGGCCGTTCCGGGATCGGATGCGGCCCTCCGGTAATGTTCTGCCGTGCACCTATACCTGGTCGTCGCGGGAATGACCGTCATCGCGGCAGTCTCCGTCTGGGTGTTCCTGGTGAGCGCGCGGCTGACCTGGGCGAACCGCCTCGGTGCACTCCTCCATCTCCCGTCGCTCGAACGTTTCGAGGCCGACGAGTTCGCCGTGGGCCTGCGAATGGTCCTCAACCGGCTGGCCGGCTTCGAGACGCAGATCCAGGTCCTGATCGTCATTGTCTTCGCGGCTCTCAGCGTCTTCGAAGGCGGCGACCGGACCTACGACCTCCTCAACTACCACTACGTCAACGGCTTCCTGGCCCTCCACCCGGGCTTCCAGAACATCGGCGCATCGGGTATCCAGGGCTTCTTCAACCCGCTCATCGACGTCCCGACGTACCTCGGATACCGGTACTTCTCGCCTGCGGTCGTCCTGTTCGGATTCGGACTGGTGCAGGGCCTGGCCTTCCCTCTGATCTACCGCATCGCCCGGACGATCGGAACGGGAAAGTTGACCGCGTACTTCGCCGCCGGGTGCGGTGCCTTCAGCGCCCTGGCGATGTCGGAGATGGGCCTGTCGCTGGGTGACACGACTCTCGCCCCCCTGATCCTGCTGGCCGTGCTGCTCATCGTTCGCGTCGCTCCCGACTCCCGGGCGACGGTGCCCTTCGTCGCGGCCGGATTCCTGGTGGCGTTGGCGACTGGCCTCAAGCTCACGACGGCCCCATTCCTCTTTGGAATCGTCGCCCTCGTCTGGTTCTTTACCGACTCGGGCCGGCGAATACGGCGTTCGCTTCTCCTCATCCTCGGCGCAGCGGTCGGGGGCCTGATCAGCTTCGGCTGGTGGGCCTGGCATCTACTGCGCATCTACCACAACCCCTTTTATCCGATGTACAACCAGTACTTCCGTTCGTCCTTCGCGGGCGTCGGACTCAACAACGGCGTCGACGACCGGGTGCACGGCGTCGCGGAGTTCTTCTACTACCCCTTCGAGATCATGGTGCACCCCCTGCGCACTGGGGCCGGAGCCATGCGCGACTACGGATTCCCTGTGGTCGAGATCCTGCTGGTGGTAGCAGCTGCCTGGTGGGCAGTTCGCTCGGTGCGCGCCGGGCGACCGCAGAGGGTGTTCAACTTCCGAGTTACTCGGGCGTTGTGCGCCTTCTACCTCGCGACGTACGTGGTCTGGGTGGAGACGACCGGCATCTTCCGCTACATGGCCCCGTTGGAGATGCTCTCGTTCCTGATGATCGCCGTGTTGCTCGGAGACCTCGGGGCCACCTTCGACTTCACGAAGGTCGTGCCGTGGGTCGTCGGCCTCTGCTTCGCCGCGATTTCGCTGACCCAGCTCTCGCCGATCTGGATGCCCCGGATCCCCGCCCCCTCGAGTGAGTTCACGGTCACGCTCCCCGCGCTGCTCAGCGCACCGCGCACGAGCGTGGTCTTCGCTGACGGAGCGCCCAACACCTGGATCGTCCCCTTCCTCTCGCACGACGATTTCGTCACCCGCGTCTACAACTGGCAGATCACCCCATTGATGGCGGGTCTCATATCGTCGAGCATCGCCCGCACCGGCAACCCCGTGGCCGTGTGGACCGACGGCAGCACGGTCCAGGTGATCGACTCGCGACTCGCCCTCGTGAACCTGAAATTGGACACCACGAACTGTGCGACGTTCCAGGGGACGGCCGGGGGTCCGACCTATACCTTCGCCGCGTGCCGGGCCATTACGGTGAGTGGTGGCTGAACATCTCGAGTGACGAGGTGGGCCGAGGATCTCGAGGCGACCGGACGACGTGATGGATCACCAGGTGAGAGCGGGCGAATCCGACGACATCATCCGAACCGTCGACCTCGTCAAGCAGTACCCGGGAATGGACGGTCGGGCGCTCGACGGGCTCAACCTGGCCGTACGCCGGGGCGAGATCTTCGGACTGCTCGGGCCTAACGGGGCCGGCAAGACGACGTTCGCCGGCGTACTCACGACGCGGGTGGTCCCCACTTCGGGTTCGGCCTTCATCGCCGGAATCGACGTCGCGCGCCATCCGGCGCTGGTCAAGCAGATCTCGGGGATCGTCTCCCAGCAGAACACCCTCGACCGCCAGTTGAACGTCAGGGAGAACCTCTACTTCCACGGACGGCTGTTCGGCATCGCGGCCAAGGAGTCGCGCCGGCGGGCCGATGAACTTCTCGAGCGCTTCTCACTGGCCAAGTGGGCCGAGCAGTCCGTTTACGCCCTTTCCGGCGGCATGGCCCAACGTCTGATGGTGGCCCGGGCGATCTTCCACAATCCCGCCGTGCTCTTCCTCGACGAACCGACGGCGGGACTCGACCCGCAGAGTCGACTGGCCCTCTGGGACCTGCTCGGTCAACTCAACCAGGCCGGTCAGACGGTGATGTTGACGACGCACTACATGGAAGAGGCCGATCAGCTGTGCGATCGGGTCGCCATCTTGGACCGTGGTCAAGTACTGGCCCTCGACACTCCGGAGAACCTGAAGAAGCTCGTGGGCGCGGACACCCTCGTCAACGTCAAGGTCGCTGACCAGGCCGAGCGTTTCGCCACGGTGGTGGACGCCGGTTTGGAGGGAGTAGTCGCCACCAGGGTCAACGGCAACTCACTCACCATCGAGACTCGCGGGGCCGACCGCCTCGTGCCCCGGATCGTCGCCCTCGCCGAGGCGTCGAAGATCGACGTCCTCGACCTCTCGGTCGCCCAGCCGAGCCTCGAGACCGTGTTCATCAACCTCACCGGCAAGGAGTTGCGAGAATCATGAGCCTCACCTCGGGCATTGAATCGGCACCCACCCGCAGCGTGACCGCGGCGAGCCGTACCGCCCTCGGGGCGCTCATCCTGCGCGACCTCGTCGTGCTGCGAAAGTCCATGGGCGAGTTCGTGCTGCGCACGCTGATCCAGCCCTTCCTGCTCTGCTTCGTCTTCCTCTTCGTCTTCCCGAAGATCGGGCAGGCCATCGGGGGCTCTCGTGGCCGGGGTGCTGGCGACTTCGCCACCGTTCTCGTGCCCGGCGTCGTGGGCATCTCGGTCATGTTCCAGGGCGTCCAGTCGATCGCACTCACCATGGCCCAGGAGTTCGGCTACACCCGTGAGATCGAGGACCGGGTCCAGGCGCCGTGCCCGATCTGGCTCGTCGCCATGGCGAAGGTCCTCTCGGGAGCGACCCAGGGTCTGATAGCGGCCGTGATCGTCTTTCCCATCGCGGCCGTCATCCACGCCGGCGGGGTGCGCGCCAATCTCTCCCTGCATTGGCTCATCATCCTGACGCTGCTGCCAATCGCGTGCGTCGCCATGGCGGGTCTAGGCCTGACCCTCGGCACCAGTTTCGAGCCCCGCAACATCGGTTTGATGTTCGGGTTCGTGATCCTGCCGATCACCTTCCTGGGTGGGACGTACTACCCGTGGACCCAACTGGCCCCCGTCAAGATCGGCGGATTCCACTGGCTCCAGACGCTGGTGCTGATCAACCCGTTGGTCTACGTGAACGAGGGGATGCGCGCGGCCTTCACCGACTCCCCCCACATGCACCTCTACGTGATCTATCCGGTCATGATGGGATTCGGCGGGTTCTTCATAACGCTCGGACTGCGCAACTTCCGTCGGCGCGTGCTCTCTTAGACGGGGCGCTCGAGTGCGTCGGTAATGGTCGGGTTGGTGCGCAACGACTATCGTGACTTCGTTATGGTGCTCTCGGACCGTTCGATAAAGGAAGCCTTGGCGGCGGGTCGTATCATCATCGAACCCCTGGACGAAGATTGCGTGCAGCCTTCGTCGGTCGACCTGCACATCGACCAGTACTTCCGGGTCTTTCGCAACCACTCCCAACGCGTCATCGACGTGCGCGAGGCCCAAGAGGACCTCACCGAGCTGATTGACATCGGCACCGAGGAGCCGATGATCCTGCACCCTGGAGAGTTCATGCTGGGCTCGACCATCGAGCGAATCGCCATCCCCGACGACATCGTCGCGCGCCTTGACGGCAAGAGCTCGCTCGGCCGGCTGGGCCTCGTCATCCATTCGACCGCCGGCTTCGTCGACGCCGGGTGGGACGGCCACATCACCCTCGAACTGTCCAACGTCGCGAACCTGCCGATCACGCTGTACCCGGGTATGAAGATCGGTCAGATCAGTTTCTTCGAGATGACCACGCCCGCCGACCGGCCCTACGGATCGTCGGGTCTGGGGTCCAAGTACAAGGGGCAGCGCGGCCCGACGCCGAGCCGCTACTCGGAGAACTTCAAGACATCGTGACCGACCTCGTGAACAGGGGACCAAAGTGCTAGCTCGCATCATCATCGGACTCGCGGTGACGGTCGTCTGTTTCGCCATCGCGGGGCGGCGCTTCTTCTGGCTCTCCAAGCTCATCCGATCCGGCCAGAGCGCGCCGCGACGCTGGCAGGGTCTGCGAAAGGTCAGCGAAGCCGAGGTCGTCGAGGTGGCGGGCCAGCGCAAGCTGCTGCGCTGGACCGTGCCGGGAGTCGCTCACTTCTTCACGATGTGGGGATTCACGGTGCTCATGACGACGATCGTCGAGGCCTACGGATCGCTCTTCTCGCGCAACTTCCACATCCCCCTGATCGGCCAGAGCAACTGGCTGGCCTTCGTCGAGGACTTCTTCTCGACCGCCGTGCTGGTCTCGCTCGTCGTCTTCACGGTCATCCGCATCAAGAACGCGCCGTCGCGCAAGGACCGCGAGAGCCGCTTCTACGGCAGCCACCTCGGAGCGGCTTGGGCCGTCCTATTCATGATCTCGATGGTCATCGTCACCCTGCTCGTCTACCGTGCCGCCCAGATCAACACCGGACACTTTCCGTTCAGTCGCCCGGGGCTGGGCGCAGTAGGTGGTTCAGCTCAGTACAACGTTGTGGCTTTCTACGCACATTTCGCATCGCCGTGGGCCTTCGCATCGAAGATCGTCGCCAGCTGGCTGGCGCCCCTCGGATACGGCGTCAACAGTTTTCTCGAGGCGGTCTTCCTGCTCGCCAACGTGGGGGTCATCGCCGGTTTCCTCGTCTTCGTCTCGTACTCCAAGCACCTGCACATATTCCTCGCGCCGATCAACGTCGGCGTGTCGCGGCGTCCCCGCGCCCTCGGCGGACTCGACAAGACCCCCGACATGGATATGGAGCACGTCACCGAGGACACGGTGTTCGGCGTGGGCAAGATGGAGGATTTCACCTGGAAACAGATGCTCGACTTCGCCACCTGCACCGAATGCGGGCGCTGCCAGTCGGTCTGTCCCGCGTGGACCACGGGCAAGCCCCTCAGCCCGAAGCTGCTGATCATGGGACTGCGCGAGAACATGTTCGCGTCGGCCGACCGACTGCTCTCGGGCGAAGCCGGGGACGTCGCGACGCTGGTGCCGACGACGATCGACCCCGACGTCCTGTGGTCGTGCACCACGTGCGGCAGCTGCGTCGAGCAGTGCCCCGTCGACATCGAGCACGTCGACGCCATCATCGACATGCGCCGCTACGAGGTGCTGATGGAGTCGCGGTTCCCATCCGAGGCCGGTCTCCTGCTGCGCAACATGGAGAACCAGGGTGATCCCTGGGGGCTCGGCTCCTCCAAGCGCACCGAGTGGTTGTCCGCGCTCGACTTCGAGGTGCCGATCGTCGACGGTCCGATCCCTGACGACATCGAGTACCTCTACTGGGTGGGCTGCGCCGGGGCGCTCGACGAGCGCGGCCGCAAGCAGGTCGAGTCGACGGCGCGCATGCTGCACCGGGCCGGGGTCACCTTCGCCATCCTCGGGCCCCGCGAGTCCTGCACCGGCGACCCGGCGCGGCGGATGGGCAACGAGTACCTCTTCCAGGAGATGGCCAAGGCCAACATCGCCACGCTGCACGAGGTGAAGGCCAAGAAGATCGTCGCCAGCTGTCCGCACTGCTTCAACACCCTGAAGAACGAGTACCCGAGCCTCGGCGGGGAGTTCGAGATGATCCACCACTCCGAGCTGCTCAACCACCTGGTCGCCGCCGGTCGCCTGGTGCCGGGCGTCGCCTACACCGGGACGGTCACCTACCACGACCCGTGCTACCTCGGTCGCCACAACCGGGTCTTCGACGAGCCGCGCAGCGTTCTCGACGCCATCCCGGGCGTGCGCCAGGTCGAGATGGCGCGCCATCGCGAGAAGGGTTTCTGCTGCGGCGCCGGCGGCGCACGCATGTGGATGGAGGAGAACATCGGCAAGCGCGTCAACATGGAGCGCGCCAACGAGGCTCTCGGCACCGGCGCGGACATCGTCTCGACGGCCTGCCCCTTCTGCATGATCATGCTCGACGACGCCGTGAAGGCCAACGGCAAGGGCGACGAGGTGTCCGTGATGGACATCAGCCAGGTCGTCGAACGCTCGCTGCAGGGCTGAGGCCCTCGCGTTTCGCGAGGATTTCTTAGTTCACACGGCCGAAACATCGCGCTAACGATTCTGAAATCCTGGGTTGGGACACTGTTGCGAACAACTTGAGGTCAACGTCGCCCTCTCCTAGCAATTAAAGGAGTGGATGTGCTTTTCGCAGCGACCAACATCCCGTATCCCACATGGTTGAATCCGGCGGACAACACGTGGCAGCTCGTAGCGGCGACGCTCGTGGGCCTCATGAGTCTGCCGGGTCTGGCCGTCCTCTACGGCGGACTGGTGCGCAAGAAGTGGATCGTCAACACCATGCTGATGGTGTTCGCGGGCTTCTCGCTGACCCTGATCGTGTGGATGCTCTGGGGCTACAACCTGGCCTTCGGCCCGCAGTCGCACTTCGGTCCGACCGGGTCGTTCTGGAGCGGCTTCATCGGCCACTTCACGCCGCTGTCGACCGCCGGGGCCGAGCAGGGACAGGCCGTCTCGGGCGCCAACACGCTCATCCCCTTCCACTACTCGACCTCGACGCTGGCCTACTTCCAGTTCGTGTTCGCCGCGATCACGCCGCTGCTGTTTCTGGGCGGTCTGGTGGGACGACTCAAGTTCAAGGCCTGGCTTTTGATCGTGCCGCTGTGGATCACCATGATCTACTGCGTGAACGCCGCGCTGCTCTGGGGCGGCGGCTTCTTCGCCCAGAAGGGCGCCGTCGACTACTCGGGCGGCTACGTCATCCACCTGAGCGCCGGGGTGGCCGCCTTCGTCGGCGCCGCGATCCTCGGTCCGCGCCGCTGGCAGGACCGTGAGAACGCCTTCCCGAGCAACCTGATGATGGTCGCGGTCGGGGCGGGGATCCTCTGGCTCGGCTGGAACGGCTTCAACGGTGGTGACCCGTTCTACGCGGGGGCCGACGCGGCCAGCGCCGTGCTCAACACCAACGTCGCCACGGCCGTGGGCGTCATCGTCTGGCTACTGATGGACATGCTGTTCTCCAAGCAGAAGAAGCCCACGTTCCTGGGCGCGATCAACGGCATGCTCTGCGGTCTGGTCGCGATCACCCCGAGCGCGGGCTGGGTCAACGGGACCGGCGCGATGATCGTCGGTCTGGTCGCCTCCTCGATCGTCTGGGTCGCCTGGAACCACCTGTCGAAGGTCCGTCCCTTCTCCAAGGTCGACGACGCCCTGGGCGTGGTGTACACCCACGGCATCGCCGGACTGGTCGGCGGACTGCTGGTCGGCCTACTGGCCGACCCGGGCATGGTGCAGTACGGCGTGGGCGGGGCCCACTACAAGGGCCCCGGGAGCTTCTCGGTCGGTGGTTGGTTCTTCACCCACTCGTTCCACCAGCTCTGGGAGCAGTTCCTCGCCGCGTGCTGGATCATCGGCTACACGGCCGTGGGCACCGCCGTCGTCTTCTATATCGTGAAGGTCGTGGTCGGTGGTCTGCGTGAATCCGAGGAGACCCTGCGAATCGGGGACATCGCCATCCACGAGGAGGAAGCCTTCCCCGAGCCGACCTTCGGTGAGCCCGTGGGCACACCGAGCCACCTGCACAGCGACAACATCTAAGGAGTAGGACATGAAACTAGTTACCGCAGTCGTTAAGCCCTTCAAGCTCGATGAGGTGAAGTTCGCCGTGAAGCAGGTCGGGATCACGGGCATGACCGTGGCCCAGGCCCGGGGCTTCGGCCACACTGGGGGCCACATCGAGATCTACCGCGGCAAGGAGTACGAGTTCGACTTCGTCGACAAGATCCGCGTCGAGATCGTCTGCACCGACGAGTTGGTGGACGAGCTGATCGACGCCATCGTCGGCGCCGCGCGCACCGACACCGTCGGTGACGGCATGGCCTGGGTCACCGACATCGAACACGTGGTGCGCATCAGGACCAACGAGCGCGGTCCCGCCGCCTTGTAGGCAGTTCCTCAGCCGGCCTGGCGTGCGACGGCTTCGGCCGCCGCCGCCGCGGCCGCGGGGTCGCCGAGGTAGTCGGCCTCGAGGACGGTCAGCTCGTTGTCGAGACGTATCCGGTAGGGGATGCCCGTGGGGATCTCCAGTTCGGCGATCTCCTCTTCGGGGATGTTCTGGAGCACCTTGCGCAGCGCGCGCAACGAGTTGCCGTGGGCGACCACGATGACCGCCCCGCCGCGCACGGCCTCGCGGCGCAGGTCCTCGGCGATGACGTCGCGGAAGTATGGGGTCACCCTCGCCACCACGTCCTTCAGGCACTCGGTCGCGGGGATGAATTCGGCGGGCACGTCGCGGTATCGCGGGTCGAGGTCGCTGCGGCGTGGGTCGCCCTCGGGCAGCGGCGGCGGGGGGACGTCGTAGGAACGGCGCCAGAGTTTCACCTGGTCGAGACCGAACTGGTCGGCCGTCTCCTTCTTGTTCTTGCCCGTGAGATCGCCGTAGTGGCGCTCGTTGAGCCGCCAGCTGCGTCGCACCGGGAGCCAGGATCGCTGAGCGGCGTGCAGGGCCATCTCGGCCGTCCTGATGGCGCGGGTGAGCACCGACGTGTGCAGCATTCGAAGGTCGAGGTCCGTCTCGGCGGCCAGGAGCCGCCCGGCTTGTTGCGCCTCGACCTCGCCTTGGGCGTCCAGGTCGACGTCGTGCCAGCCCGTGAACAGGTTGAGCTCGTTCCAGACCGAACGGCCGTGGCGCAGGAGTATGAGATCTGGCACGTGGCCAGCGTATCCCCACCCGGGGGCGGCCCTTCCGTCGGGATAGCCAGCAGAAACCGGTTATGGCAAGGGAAATCATCATGTGTCAAAAGTCCTATACATTTTCTTGACAAGATAGGACTCAACTCTGTATTCTTGACGTTGAGTTCTGGTCGTTCGGAGAGTCCGGATGAGCGGAGACAGAGTCAAGGAGCATTTCATGGCAAAGGCAGTCGGAATCGACCTGGGGACCACCAACTCGGTGGTCAGTGTCCTCGAGGCGGGCGAGCCCGTCGTCATCCCCAACGCCGAAGGTGGCCGTACCACGCCATCCGTCGTCGGGTTTTCCAAGACCGGTGAGGTGCTCGTCGGTGAAGTCGCGAAGCGTCAGGCGATAACGAACCCCGACCGGACCATCCGTTCGGTCAAGCGCCACATGGGAGAGAACTGGAGCGTCGACATCGACGGCACCAAGTACACGGCCCAGGAGATCTCGGCGCGGATCC
>Ga0075030_100006040_pt1 | contig 10884 bp, 8 predicted proteins | sample LitLauG_LLR_2012_FD_71393 | JGI IMG/M metagenome (GOLD analysis project Ga0075030, IMG submission 71393) | Freshwater sediment microbial communities from Pennsylvania, USA - Little Laurel Run_MetaG_LLR_2012 | ecosystem: Environmental > Aquatic > Freshwater > Creek > Sediment | place: USA...
TCTTCCCCCGTGGAGCGTTGGATGAATCCATATCCTTTCGCCCCGTTGAACCACTTCACTGTACCTTTCTCTCTCACGGAAAAAACTCCTTTCACTGATCGCGAAGAATGATTCTCCGGCATCTCCGATCGTCGCCCCGGTCGACCGAAGCCCCCCTCAAAGAAGCCGGTAGAATTTGGTTGAGCCTGCGTTGCACAGAAGAAGCCCCAAAAAGGAAAAGACTCCTATACCGCGCCGCACCGCACGTGCCTTTCGCGGCGGGAACTTTCGGAGTCCGACAATTTGGTGCTTTTGAACCACACACAACAGACGTCAACCCTTACTGGTCTCACCACCGGACCACTTCCCGGTTTGAGCATGAGATCATAAGCACTATTAAAACGATTCGCAACTAGAATCTGTAGCAAATCGCAACATGACTTCCGGTCATCAAAAATAACTTTAACACGGATTAAGAAATGTTCAGAATCCCGTACAACTGCCGCCCATGGCCCGATTCCAAGCCTCTGATAGGATTAGAATTCCATGTCCAACCCATCCGTCCCGGCGTCGCCCAAGGCCGAATCCCCTCCAACGCCACGGCCCCCGCGTCCGGCGCCTGGTCGGCATCCGGGCCTGGTCCTTTCCACCGTCAAGTACCTCATGCGGACCGACGTCCACACTTTCGCCTTCTCGGTCGCGGCCAACGCCATTCTCTCGTTCTTCCCCTTCGTCGTCCTGATGATGACCCTCATCCGCCGCGTCTTTCATTCCCGGGTAATGGCTGACCTGGTGGTCGAACTGCTGCGCGACTACCTTCCCGCCGGCCAGGATTTCGTCATCCGTAATCTCAACGCCATGGTGAACTCCCGTCAGCGCGTACAAGTGTTCTCGCTGATCATCCTGCTGGTCACTTCCTCAGGCGTGTTCTTGCCGTTGGAAGTGGCCCTGAACCGCATCTGGCGTTTCGAGAACAATCGCTCTTATGTGGGCAACCAGCTGATCTCGCTCGGCCTGGCCTTCGCCTGCGGCTTGCTGGCACTGCTCTCGATCGCGCTCACAGCCGGCCCGGTGGCCCTCATGCAGTTTCTGCTGCGCGGCTACGGCACCGGCTTCGTCCGCCTGGTCGGATTTCTGGTAATGAAGATCTTTGCCATCGCTGCCAGTATCGCCATCTTTTTTCTGATCTACTGGCTGCTGCCCAACGGGAAGGTGCCGACGCGCGCGGTGCTGCCGGCGGCCATCATCATGGGATTGCTCTCCGAAGCGCTGAAATACGCGTACATCCTCGCGCTTCCGTGGCTGAATTTCCAGGAAGTCTACGGCCCCTTCGCCCTCTCGGTAAGCTTGATGTTCTGGGCTTTCTTGACCGGCCTGCTGTTGCTCGCCGGCGCCAACTTATCCGCCGAAGAACATCTGCAGCATTCGTTATAACGACTGCTGGAGGATTTCAATCGTGTAGAGGCACGCTGGAGAACGGAACTCCCCGCCTGCGGTTAATGCGGCAGATGATGTTCTCCAGCATTTTAGGCAGCAGGTTGACTCCCCGTACTGGCATCAGGGAATTCTTCTCGATGTAGTCCTCCGCTCCCGCCGCGATCAGTTTCTCCCGGTTCTTGTGCGACAGGCTACTGACCACCACGACCGGAATCTCTGCCGTCGCGGGCTCACTTTTCAGATGCTTCAGGACATCCGGTCCACCCATTTTGGGCAGAATCATGTCCAGCAGAATTAAATCGGGCTTGCGCTCGCGCGCCATTTGCAGCGCCGATTCTCCATCTTCGGCGCAGATCACTTCGTAGCCCGCCCGGTGCAGAGCCGATTCATTCTCCCGCCGGATCGGCAGACTGTCCTCGACTAAGAGAATCCTCACTTTTTTCCTCTCCTTGCTGTTTTCCCTATCGGCGACTTCGGGCCCGGACGTGAGCCATGCCGTTCTACCCGGCTTCATCATCGGCTAGGTAATGAGACTTGCCGGGTGCCCCATTTCTCGCGCGTTCTTGGCGCGAGAAAGCCTGCCATGAGCCTGTCGAAGGGTGGGGATTTTCGCGGAGAGGATCAAGGCAAAAGAAAAGGCCGCACGCTGTTTCCAGTGCGGCCCTCCTCGCCAGATCAAAAAGGCTACTTCTTCGCCTCGCCGATCGAGAGCAATTCCACTTCAAAAATCAGCGTCTGGCCCGGACCAATATCTTGCCCGGCGCCGCGATCCCCGTACGCCAATTCCGCCGGAATGAACAACTGCCACTTCGAACCCACCGGCATCAACTGCAGAGCTTCCGTCCATCCCTTGATCACCCCGCTCACCGGGAACGAGGCTGGCTGGCCGCGCTTGTATGAACTGTCGAACTCCTTCCCGTTGATAAGCGTTCCGCGATAGTTGCACGTCACTGTGTCGGTCGTTGCCGGCTTCGGGCCTGTGCCCGCCGTCTCAATCTTGTACTGTAAGCCGCTGGGCAGGGTCACGACGCCCTCTTTCGCTTTGTTGGCGGCCAGAAATTCCTCTCCCTCTTTTCGGTTCGGCGCGCCTTCTTCGTGCGCCTTGGCTTCCATCTTCTGACGAACGTCCCCCTGCAACTTCTGGATGACGGCGCGGGCTTCGTCTTCCGTAAGCGCCGTCTTACCGCCCGCCATCGCGTCTTTCATACCTCGCGCGACGAGCACTGGATCCAGTGTCATTCCCTGGCGGTGCAGTCCCAGGCCGAGGTTCATCCCCATGGCATAGCTCTGCTTTTCCTTGTCAGTTTTGAGCGTTAACGGGGCGGCGGCCGTGGTGCTCTTGGCGGTCGTGGCAGTCTTCTTCGTCGCCGTAGTGCTGGCGGGTTTCTTCGCCGCAGTACTGGCCTGTCCGGAGGCCGCCTGGCCCGAAGCTGGTGGATTGGTGGTGGCTGCAGGAGTCTGCTGCGCCGGGGCGATACCCAGCAACATCATCCCCGCCGCCAGGAGCTGCAGCATGAAGGTGAGCGATTTTCGCATAGACCTGTATTGTCCCATTCTGCGCGAGAGACAGCAAACATCTAGAGCAAACTCGTGCCCCAGGAGTAACTTTTTTTCGGGAAGCAATGTGGGGACAGCCGCCTCGGCTGTCCAGCCGAGCGATCGCCCGCGGCGCCTGATACGGTGCACCAAGACCGAGCCGTGACGGCAGTCACAGATGGGTGTGATGGCGTTACGCGCGGCCAGTTTCCGATTGACATCCACATATTTTCCGTCTACTTTTTCCGGGCGGGTGGCCCACCCCTTCCAGCGGAGCCCTTTGTCGACCTCATTCCCACTGTGGGTGCCCCATCCTTTCGCGTTTTGTGCGAAAGGGTGGGCGGCGCGAACCTCAACTCCCGAAATCCTAAAATGAGGTGTGGGTCCGTGGTTCCCACCCTTGCAAAGAACGCAAGGATGGGGCACCCGCTTTCGTGGCGCTGTGGGCAAGATCGAAAGCCTGGGCCACCCGCCTCATATTCATAAACCCAACAGTGGGAGAAAGTCGGGGATTCGGATTCCAAAGGGCGCGCCTTCTGAATGCGTCTTCGGAAGCCCGCGCGGCGACTGCTGGGTGCCGGGTCAGTTTGGATCGCGGCTCACGAATGCCCACAGCTTGAAACTGACCCAGTACCGGCCGCTGGTCGAGATGGAAATGCTTCCAGCGAAAAATTTATAATTAATGGGTTTGAAAAGACAACAGGTTCTGTATCGAACTAATTCTTAGGACGGAGTAGCGCCTTGGCTTTTCCCATTAAGATTTGCAGTATCTGTGGAGAAGAGTTTGAACTGAAACCCGACAAGCCGGGTTTCGCCAACCAGTGCCCGGAGTGTAGCGCCAATGAGCCCGCCGCAACCGAGACGAAGCCCCGCAAGGACGCCGTCCAACGCAAGATTGAAAGCGAAGCCAACCAGGCTCGCAGGGAAGCGATGCGGAACCTTCTGTATCGCAAAGATAGCTGACGGATCGCCCCGGCTTGCCCTTTGAGACAGCATCCGACGAAAGGACGGGCTTACATCGCGAAAACTAGTTGCGCTCCAGCATCCACACGTTCGCCGTGCCTCGCGCCTTCCACAACGCCAGATGCTTGCCGTCGGGCGCCGGAATCGCCCAGCCCAGCATCGTGTCGGAATCTTCGAGCATCGTCCTGGTGTGCCCTTCGAGATCAATGTTCAGCAGCGCCCACTTTCCGGTGTTGGTGAAGGCGGGCGCCCACAAACTCCGCCCGTCGGCGGCGAAGTCGATACTGCTGATTCCCGCCCAGGCCTCCGCCGTGACCGTGCGCTTGCTGCCGTCTTCGAGCGAGGAAAAAGTGATGCTCGGATCTTTTTGCACTCCCTCCCGTTTAGAGGTCGCCAGAATTTTCCCGTCGGGTGACAAAGTCCAGTTGTACGCGTAGGCGGGTTCGTCCTTGATTTTGAGTTGAGGAAGTTCCTCGCTCTTGCCAGTAGCCGGGTCGAACCGGAAGAACGACATTTCGTCTGCGCTTCGCGTGTCATAGAGGCATAAAGTCGACGGAAGCCGGGCGCATTGCATGTTGCCCATACCGGCGCGCTGCACAACCAACCGCGGCGGCCCACCCGAAAGCGGTACTTCCATCAAACGACTCGCCAAAGTCGATTCGCCCAGCTTCGGCCAGATCACATACAAGACCGACGAATTATCCGGTGTCAGCCGCGGCCCCATCGCCGCATCGTTTCCCCCAACCAAAAGCTCCGGAACAGATTGGTCGAGCCTCTGTTTGAAAACGTGAAAGAGCCCGTCGCGATCCGATGCGAACACCACGGTTTTGCTGTCCGGCGTCCAGGCAAACGGATAATCCCTTCGCTGGTCCAGAGTCAGCCGCTCCTGGGGACCGAGTCGCGTTCCGTCCGCGTTCAGTTCCGTGATGTACACGTCCGGATTCAGGGAGTACTTCATGTAGGCGATTCGCTTGTCATCCGCGGTTGCGCTGATCGCGGCCACATCATCCGGCGTGGCGGTCAGCCGCATCGGAGATCCGGTAATATGTCCGCGCGAATCAAGCTGCACCGACCACAGGTTGGAGTCTTGCTGATTTGGCCGCGGCTCAGAAACCGAGTAGATCAGTTGGTTGTCCTGGGTCCAAACCAGTCCGGGACCAAGATGTCCGCTGTCGGTCTCCGTATGCATCAGGGCGTGGCGGCTGGCCGAAGGCAGAATCGTTTCATAACGGCCGTTGCTGAGAGTAAGGATGCCAATATTCGTGGTCACCTCGAACTCCGCCGACTCGTAGCCTCCGTTCGTGAAAGCGATGCGCTGCCCGTCCGGCGACCAGGCGGGCGCACCGTACATGGACCGCTGTCCAGCCAGCAGTCGCCTGGGATGCTCTCCGTCGGCCTGCATCACCCACAGTTCTACGTCGAGTTTCGGACCTCGAATGAACGCGATCTGCGAACCGTCACGCGAAACCGCGGCCTGTCGCCCATTTTCGATCAGTTTGCGCGGCGATCCACCCACGATCGAGATTTGCCACAGGCTTTGAGGCGCAGTTGGCGCCTCCACCAGCGTGACCAGTAGCCGGATTCCGTCCGGATACCAGGCCACCGGTTCGGGCGAGAAGCCCTTCGGTAGCCAGAGTGGGTGGACTACTCCGCTTTCTGTCTCACGCAAATAGAAACCCGTATTGTCGGAGAAGGCGAGGTACTTGCCGTCGGGCGAGATCGCCGCCCCGAGCACCGGATCGTCCTCAGGATTTGCCGTCAGCCTCCGCTGCTGAACCTGCATCGGCCGGCGCGGCCAGCTGGTGAAGACTGCTCCCGCGATCGCGCCAATCAGCAAAATCAGAAGCGTCGTCGCCAGAATCCACAACCGCCTCTGTGCAACCGAAGGCTGAGGAGGATGGGAAATGGCTGGCGCGGCAGTTGGTGCGCCGACCGGCGCGACCACCGATATCTTTGCACTTGTCCCGTTCACGGGCGCCACAAACCGGTAGCCGCGCCGCGCCACCGTCTCCACAAACCGGGGATTCTCCGCCGAGTCTCCTAAGGCATCCCGCAGCCGGCGAATGGCCGCGTTCAGGCTGTGGTCGAAATCAACAAAGGTTTCGACCGGCCACAGTCTTCGTTGTATGTCTTCGCGACTGACCACCTCGCCCGGCTGCGCGAGCAGCAGCGTCAATACCTGAAAAGGCTGTTCCTGCAGCTTGACCTTCGAACCATTGCGGCGCAACTCGCCCGCCCGCAGATCAACCTCGAAAGTCCCAAATTGAATGGAACGCGCCCCGTTCGCGCCTGCAACTGCCATGCTCCCCACCCACCAATGCCCGCAGTTTTAACAGAATGCGAGCCCCACAGAGTATGTGATGCTCGCGCTTAACTATCTGACGCAACAAGATTTATTTCGTCACCCAGACATGACTTGCGGATTACCCGCAAAGCGTTGAGGTACGCGCTCGCAGCCCCGATGCTCGCCCCACTGTGGGAGGGGAAAGCTCATGCATCGAGGGTTGAAAGGTGTTGTTCTGTCTACCGTCGCCATTCTCTGCGTCTTCGGATTTGCGCCGCCCAGCGTCGGTCAAAATCCACAGATCACTGTTTCTGTCTTTTCTGATGTTCCGGTCTCCGCTGACCTTTTAGGCCGCGCCGAACAGCGCGCGCAGGAGGTCTTCTCCATCGCCGGAGTCGATATCGACTGGATCAATTGCACCCCTGCCGCCGATGGCGCCTCCGATGCTGCCTGCACCAGAAGCTACGGCCCCAACGACTTCGCCCTGAGGATCACTTCTCACGGGTCCAACGCTACCAGCGACAACGCCTTTGGGGTCGCCTTTCTAGGATCTGAGGGACGGGGCCGCTATGCCGACGTGTTCTGGAACCGGGCGCAGGAGTTCGACGCCAGATCCCACGGCCGCCTTGACCAAATCCTCGGCACCGTCATGGCGCACGAGATGGGCCATCTGCTCCTGGGCCTGAATTCTCACTCGATCAGTGGCCTCATGCGGGCCCGCTGGGGAAATGACGAACTTCATCGCATTGATATGGGCGCTCTTCTCTTCCTGCCAGAACAGGGGAAACGAATGCGCTCTCGGATCGCTGACGCGAGTTCTGCACAAGTCTCGAGCGCACCAGACAGGCACGCTGGTTTCGTCGCCCTTCGGCGGGCGGACGGTCGCTCAAGCCAGCCCTGATTCTGGGGTGTCCTTGTTTCTTCTGCCTTCCAGTGGGATAAAGCCAGTTCCAGCGCTTTTTGAGGCTGCTGCGTTGCCTTTTGGGTAGGCCGCCATGGGAGGAAGCACATGGCAGTAGCCGAGAACATTGCAGGCATCGGCCAGCCCGGCGTAGCCCTGAGCATAGTTAGGGTCGATGTCCAGGGCGCTATTCGGGGCTCAATTGAGTAGAGGCAACCGTTCCCGAATAGCGCTCGCAGTACTCTGCCCATCCCGGCTGATTTTGCCCCATCCTAATTTCCGCCGTGGGCCCGATTTTCCACAGCCCTTTGTGACATCGGTCACTGATTTTCCTTTCCTTTTGGGGCTAGTCTTTAGTGTTTCCCGGTCCCGGCGTCCTCCGAGCGGACATCACACCAAAGGCCACTCCCATGTATGGGCGAAGCTGCGCCTGTCTGCTCGCGCTTTCGTGGTTGATCTCGGCGTCAACGTCGTTGCCGGCCCAAGCCGTCCGCGCCGATTCCAGCGGCGATTCCGCACTCCCGTCCTTGTCACCTGCGATTCGACCAGCGCCGGAGCCAATCCACCCAGACTACGTCCGGCGATTGCCGATTCCTCCCGGCACGTTCGGCTTCCCCCAACTCGCTCGTGCCGCAGGAACAATTTTTTCCGGGACCGTCACTGCTATCGCGCGACATCCGGCCAATGCTGGCCAGTCGGTCGAAACCGTAGCCATCACTTTTCATATAGAACAAGCCATCCGCGGAGCTGTCCCCAGCGAGGACCTGACGATCTCCCAGTGGATCGGCCTGTGGTCAAGCGGCCAGCGCTACCGCGTCGGGGAGCGTGTGCTGCTCTTTCTTTATCCCCCCAGCAAGCTGGGGCTTACTAGTTGCGTGGGCGGAGGCATGGGCCGCTTCGCGATCGATCCCTGGGGTCGCGTCTTGCTTTCCGCGCAACATCTTTCTGCTTTCCGAACAGATCCCGTCCTCGGTGGGAAGTCGCGGGTGCGTCTCCGCGATTTCGCCTGGGCGGTGCAGCGGGCCAGTGAGGAGGAATCGGTACCGTGAGCGAGGACGTGACCATGAAAAACCGCATGGCATCTACCGCTTGCTCGCTCCTCCTCAGGCTGGCCCTGACCGTGGCCATTGTTTTCGTATTCGCTCTGCTGTCCCGCGCGGGCGGTCCTAAGTGCGTCGCCGGCACCAACTACTTCGATCCCACCATGACCGGGCAACCGCTCGTCTGGCCGCAGGGCGTGATCACCTACTACACCGATCAGGGCGACCTCAGCCCGATCCTGCCCAATGCCTCGGCTAACACTTTTGTCGCGAACGCCTTCAGCTTATGGACAGCGGTTCCGACCGCGGCTCTCACCGCGACCAGCGGCGGTCAACTTGCCGAAAACGTGAACGGCTCGAACGTCACCGTCAACGCCAACGGCACCATCTCCATGCCCTCCGACATTCAGTCTTCGGCGACCGGCACGCCGATCGGTGTGGTCTACGACTACGACGGTACCGTCACTGATGCCCTGCTCGGCGGCGGCGCCGGCGATTCCAGCCAGTGCTTCTCCAACGCCGCGTTCGGAGGAAACGACAACTACGGATCACTTGCCACTTACCAGCACGCCTTGGTCGTAGTAAACGGCCAGTGCGCGCAACAGTCTTCGCAGTTAGTGGACGTCGAATACCGGCTGGTGCGCGTCCTGGGCACGCTGCTCGGCTTGGGATGGTCGCAGGTTAATCCCAATGTGATCACCGGCAAACCTCCGGCGACCTCCGACGATTATGCTGGCTTCCCCGTGATGCATGACATCGACCCCGCCAGTTGCTCCCCCATCACCCGGTGTTACCCCAATCCTTACCAGCTGACGATGGATGATGCCGCCGCCATCTCGCGGCTCTATCCGGTCACCGCGCAGAATGGGTCGAACTTCCCCGGCAAGCACGTCTTCGCTACCTCCACCGCGCGCATCCACGGCTCGGTCTGGTTCACCGATCGCTTCGGCAACCGCACTCAGCCCATGCAGGGAGTGAACGTCGTGGCCCGGTGGATCGATCCCACGACGAGGCAGCCGTCACGGAGGTACGCGGCGTCCTCAGTCTCAGGATTCCTTTTCACCGGCAATGAAGGTAATCCCGTCACCGGCTTCAACGACCAATTGGGAGAACCCTATGACGAGTGGGGGGCGAACAGTTCCAGCGTGGAAGGATTCTTCGATCTGGCCGGCTTGCAACTGCCCGCCGGAGGAGGCGCGCAGTATCAGTTGACGGTCGAACCACTTGACCCCATCTGGGCTGCCGACGTGGGGCCGTACGCCCCCTTCCTGGTCACACCCTCCGGGTTAGCCCAGGCTGTGGTGCTGACCGTCAGCGCCGGTCAGGATGTGCAGCAGGACATCCTGATGCAAGGCAGCGCCCAGTCGGTTGTGCCGCGAACCTCGTCACAAACCTGGAGTTCTCCCTCTCCGATTCCGTCCACAGGCGACTGGATGGGATCGCTGAGCGGCTACGGCGATGTGTCGTACTTCCAGGTGCAGGCACAGGCCAACCGCACGTTGTCAATCGCGGTGAAAGCGCTCGACGAATTCAGTAATGCCAGCGAAGCCAAGTCGCAGCCGGTAATTGGGATGTGGGCAGCTTCCGATCCGCAAGGCAGTCCGCCGCCAGCCTTCACTCCTTCTTCTTTCAATTCCATGGCGTTTGGCGTCACCCGCCTCGACGCCCAAGTCGCCGCATCCGCCAACTTCCTTGTCGGGATTGCCGATCTGCGTGGCGACGGACGTCCCGACTATCACTATGAGGCAAGTGTGCTCTACGCCGATTCCGTATCGCCTTCGCGAGTCAGCGTCGCCGGAGGCCCGATCACGGTCCTGGGCACCGGTTTCTCCCAGGGACTCACCGCGACCGTCGGTCGCACCGCGGCGGCACCGCTCACCATCGATGCCCAAGCTGCCATCCTGGCGGTTTCTCCCCAGGGCGATGGCGTGCAGAACCTCACCCTTACCGATCCGGGAACCGGCGGATCGACGACCATCACCAATGCGCTGACCATCGGTGCCGCGGCCAGTGACAATATCGTCCTGGTGAGTGGTGGGCTCAATTCAAACACTCCCGTCGGCACGCAGGCGATATCCCCCGTGACCATCCGTGTGCTCCAGAGTGACGGCGTCACTCCGGTTGCAGGCGCGACCCTCGGCTGGAGCGCGACCAACAGCGTGCAGCTTTCCGCCTGCAGTGGTTCCTCCGCATGCACCGTCGCGACCGATCAATACGGAGAGGCCTCAACCTGGCTGACTCCGGCTATGGCCGGCGCTGCGACCGTAACCGCGACTCTCGCTCCCGGCGTCTACAGCCAGTCGAAGTCGGTCAGCGCGACGCTCCAGGCCACCGAGTCCACCACCTCTGATGACGTTGGAGTACTCACGCCGTTCGTGTGGATTGCGCAGGGTGCAACCCTCAGCGTCCCGCTAACCGCGCGAGTTGTCAGCATGGGTACGCCGCAGAACAACGTGACGGTGAACTTCACCAGTTATGGCTCAGGCACGCTGAGCGCCGCAAGTGCGCAGGCTAATGCTAGCGGCTACGCCACGGTCAACCTGTCTCTCACACAGTTCGCCACAATGTTTCGAGTCGTTGCCTGCGTCGCCAACACTACAACCTGCGGCCAGCCTTTTGTTGGTACACCCGTGGCGGCGTCCGCTCTGCAACTGCTGCCCGTCGCGGGCGCGGGGCAAATTTCGACCGGGGCGCCTTTCCAACCCGTGGTCGTGCGCGTGACTGATTCGTCCTCTCCACCAAAC
>Ga0075030_100006041_pt1 | contig 10884 bp, 8 predicted proteins | sample LitLauG_LLR_2012_FD_71393 | JGI IMG/M metagenome (GOLD analysis project Ga0075030, IMG submission 71393) | Freshwater sediment microbial communities from Pennsylvania, USA - Little Laurel Run_MetaG_LLR_2012 | ecosystem: Environmental > Aquatic > Freshwater > Creek > Sediment | place: USA...
TCGGGTGGTGCGATGTTGATCGAGATACCGATTTGTGCGTACGACGCGGCCGAAGCGGCCAGCATCACCAGTGCGAACAGTGGTGATCGAATCGAGGAGATGAGACGCATTATGTTTTTCCTGCCGGTCCATCCTTCGCCTGCCCGGTGCTGCAGATTCTGCTGCGGGTTGCGCGGATTGAGGGGCGCATTCCCGGACGACGCGAGCTAGAAACTTTTACTCGTCCGCAAATGTTCTGTCTTGACCCTCTCATTTCGGGAGTGCTGCCGTCTGAGCACAAGTGCTCAGTTCCGCGCGGGCCCTCACAAACTGGACTGACGTAGTGAGCAGTTTTGACCAGTCCTCGCGCGCCGCAGCATTCGACAATCGGGTCGCTGAGTCCAAATCACGTCGGCTCCCAGACCGGAGCGCATGGAGGCTTCCATGAAACTCTTACTGTTCGCAGGACTTCTTCTCGTAGTGCTGGGGGTCGCATCCCTTGTTGTACCCATTCCCCACAGCGAGACTAACGGCATCAAGGCCGGAGATCTGAATATCGGGGTACAAACCACTCACAGCGAGCGTGTCTCTCCGATCATCAGTGTGGTGCTGATCGCCGGTGGGATCGCGCTGGCGGTTGCCGGCAAACGCGGCCGCCTGTCGGGCAACTAGCTGGGACTCTTCTTCTACCAATCCCCTCTCTCGCATCCCCAGGGCACTGGCCCTGATTTAGCGAACGGCCTCTGTGCACTTTTGAACAGACCCGCAGGGACCCCGCCTGTATACCTTGTGCAGTATGGCCACAAATGCGACCTTGCTCTGCATACACCGGGATCCCGCCCAGCTTCGCCTGCTGCGGGAAAGTGGGTATGAGCTGTTGATCGCAACCAATGGCCACGACGGACTTCGGCTGTTCATGTCAAATTCGGTGGACGCCATCGTGATCGAGTATCATCTTGGCCTTCTGGATGGCGCAGTCGTGGCCACCGAGATCAAGCAGGTGAGACCGCAGTTGCCGATCATCATGCTGACCGAGGATCTGGAATTGCCGGACGGAGCGCTCAACTCCGTCGATGCGGTGGTCACCAAATCCGACGGTTTTCGCTTTCTGCTGGCGGCCATCCAGTCGGTGCTGAATGTCCGGACTCAACCGCCCGCGGTCAAGGCCAGGGCACAGACTCCGGCACACCTGCGTCGCACCGGCAGGTCGCGCGAATGGGCGGACCGCGCACCGGGCCCTGCCCTCAGGCCGGCTGCAGACCCTAAAGAGCTGCCGCTTTCTCCAACCGAATGGGACGGTATCCGGAGCGGTGCGATCCACTTCTGATCGCGCCCGTTCACGCAGCCCGTCGTCCGCTGATCAGATTGATGACGAGCACGATCGCCGCAACCACCAGCAGCAGGTGGATCAGTCCGCCGGCCACATGCAGGCTGAAACCAAGAAGCCACAAAATTAGAAGCACGATGAAAATTGTCCAAAGCATTGATGATCTCCTCTACTTACTTCTTGTCCTGAGCTTGCTGCTCAGGCTGAATTTCCCCAAACGACTTCCCGCACTCCAGGCAGAATGGTTTTGATCGCGGCGTGATTAATCCGCAAAACGGGCACATCCGCTGGGACCGTACCTCACGCGCGACGGGCGTAAACATCGCCACCACTCTCCCCAGCCACTCCGTCATGAAAGCAAACCGCTCGCGCAAACGGTCGCGAAACGCATGAACCACGGGTGCCATTCCGCCAACCCTTCTATTGCAACTAACTGAGGATGGCAGCATTGCGCCCCGGTTACTGTGCCGGATTGCTCACATCGCACTCGCCGAACATCCTGGGGCCGGAAGTGAGCAATTCAGACCAGCCAATGGATCGCCCATCTGCGATGATGGTTGCAGAGACGAGCACGTCTTCTCCCTCTTTCAGGTCCTCTGAACTAAGTCAGCTATCTGAAGCTTTCTCCTCTTAAGTTCTGCGACTCCTAAAGGAGCAATTTCATGAAGAAAACAATGTCACTCCTGTTAATGAGCATGATGGGTATGGCTGGGACCTACGCGTTCGCGGGTTCGGGCCGGGAAGATTCCGTCGATCGTTTGCAATCGTCCGTCGATGTTTTGCACTCGATCATGGCGACGCCGGACAAGGGCATTCCGGAAGAAGTATTGAGCGGTGCAAAGTGCATCCTGGTCGTGCCGAACCTGATCAAAGGCGGATTTGTATTTGGCGGCAAGCATGGACGCGGTGTCGCGACCTGCCGCACCGCGTCAGGCTGGAGCGCGCCCGCATTTGTCTCGGTAGGCGGCGGAAGCTGGGGACTGCAAATCGGCGTGGAAGAAGTTGACCTGGTCATGCTAGTCATGAACGACCAGGGCCTTCAGCACCTGCTCTCGAGCAAGTTTGAACTCACGGGTGAGGGATCAGTGGCAGCCGGACCAGTTGGCCGTCATGCATCCGCCGGAACCGATTGGAAGATGAACACGGAAATGCTGACCTACTCGCGCTCGAAAGGCGTGTTTGCCGGCTTGACCCTGGAAGGTGCCGTGGTTGAGCAGGACAACGACTCGACGCGCGCCATTTACGGCAAGCGCATGCTGTTCCGCAGCATTCTCTCGGGCAAGGCGTCAACTCCGAAGAGCGCGGATGCGTTCATCAAGGCCGTTTCGGAAGCGGGCCAGCAGTCGAAGGTTGCCGAAGCCAGAGACGACAAGAAGTAATTACGCCAGGCAAGTTGTCGGTAAGCGGAATTCTGTCCTGACCGGCGCCACAGTCGGCTCCGGTTGGGCAACGGAATTTCGCATAGCGACGCCGAAGGGGCCCCGCCCAAGGATATGAAAACATGAAGATCAGTCGTAAAAAGTGTTTTTGGCTCCTGGCGGGATTGCTCAGTCCAGTTCTGGCCCTTGCCCAGTCAGGCGACCAGAACCTGGCGGACTGCAAAGCCGGCCGTGAAACCTGCCGTCGCTCCGAGTTGACTCCCGCGCAAGTGGCGGACATGGCTCTTGCCGCGCACGCGCGCAATGTTGCGAACTGCAGGAACGGATACGACAACTGTGACCGTTCGACGCTCTCCGAATCCGAAATCACGGCGTTGGCGGTGGCCGACCACAAGCGCAACGTTACCGACTGCAATGCCGGCGACCATTCCTGCGACCCCTCCAAACTGACCATCCCCGAAACGCGCGATTCGTCCGCCGCCGAACAAAAGCGCAACCTCGCCGACTGCAAAGATGGAGTAGGCAGCTGTGATCAATCGAAACTGACACCGGCGGAAGCAGGAGATGTGACGAACGCCAGGCGCCAGCTCAATGCCACCGATTGCAAGAACAACACCGGTCTCTGCGATCACACCAAGCTCACCGCTGCGGAAGCGAAAACAGCGGCCGCGGCAGCGCACCTGCGTAACGCGCAAAATTGTGAGCGCGGATGGGACGAGTGTGATCGTTCCCAACTCACTCCGCCGGAAGCAAGGCAGGCCAGCGAGTCGGAACACGCCCGCAACCTGTCTGCATGCAGGAGAGGTCAGGAAACCTGCGATTACGCGCAGTTGACGCCTGCCGAAACCCGGATGCTCGCCGATGCCGAACACAAGCGCAACTACACGGCCTGCCTGAAAGGCTACGGCTATTGCGATATCTCTCGACTGACTGCGGCCGAGGCTACTGTGATTGAGGCCCAGCGCAAATCCAACAATCGATAAGTAATTGTGGTGGCCAGGGACGGAATCGAACCGCCGACGCCAGCCTTTTCAGGGCTGCGCTCTACCTCTGAGCTACCTGGCCATGCTGCGCCGAACTTTCGCGCCGGACACTGGCTTGTTCGCTGCACGCTCGTTGGGGACGGGACTTCGGGCTGCGTACTCGCGGCAGAGACTGCGTGTGGAACGAAGTTGATTATATCAATCGTCCCGGATTCTCTCAAACGCTGGCAGAACAAAGAAACAGGGCCCGCTGGCGCGGGCCCTGTTCACGCTTCCAATCGACACGGCGTGCTTATTCCCCCGCCGCCGTCTTGTGTTCACCCAGCCAGGCAGCCAGATTGCCCGACTGCTTCGCTTTCACGTCGATGCAGCTGTCAATTCGCTCGAGCGACTGCCGATAGGTCCGCTCGGCGGAATCCACTTTGTGCGCCGCAAAGAACTGCGTCACCTGCTCGCGCATCGCTGTGTCGCAGAACGAACTGGTGCTGCCCACGATGGCGCCGGCGGCAAACGGCCCGCCCGCCTTCTGCACTTCGGCCCAGTGCGACTGCACGTAGTCCCACGCCACCTTCTCGCCGGCGCGGTTTCCCATCACAGTCGCCACCAGACCAAGGGAATCCTGCGACCGCACGTCTGGAGACAAAGCCAGGTCGAGCGTCCGGATCAGCAGCTTCGGATCGGTAAATTGGGTAAGCGTGTAGAGGAATCCGTAATACTCCTCCGGTGACTTGGCCTTCTTGGCCGCGGCCAGAATGCGGTTGTAGAGCGCCTCATCGCCAGTGTCGGCGGCCAGCCCCAGCGCGGTGCCCGCCAGTTCCCGGTCCACCGACTGCGGATCGTCGAGCACTTTCTGGGTGACCTTGCTGGCCTGGGCCAGCACTTCCGGATCGCGGCCGCTGAAGCCGAGCGCGCCGAAAATGCGGCCACGCAGGGCCTTCTGCTCCTCGGTGTCGGTAGGCTTCGGCTCCCAACCGATGTCGCTGGCGGCCGGCTGCAGCACCCGCCGCAGCCAAGCCTGGTAAGCCTGGCGGTCGGCATCGGTAACCAGATAACGGTCGACGAAATATAGCCGGCCGAGCAGATCGTCCATCACTGCACGGCTGCGATCACTGGAGAAGCCCTCGGCCAGCGCGAGATAGTCGCCAACCGGCTGGCTGCCCGCCCGCACCGACGCCCAAACATCGCTCTGCAGAGCGATGCGCTCCGCCGGCGACAGGTTCTTCTCCGCGCCAGAAGCCAGGCTGCGCACCGCTTCCTGCTGGTAGCCGGTGCGGTAGTAGCCAGTCGCGCCGGAGTTGGCAAATACCCAGTCCGCACAGCCATCCAGCTTGAACGTCTCTTCCTTCTTGGTGAGCAGCTCACAAGTCTGGCTGGCTTTGCCCGCCGCATAAGACTTCAGGCAAACCGGAACATTCCAGATCTCGGGATTGGAAGCATTTAATTTCTCCGCGTCGTAGAAGAAACGGCGCTGCGACAGCTTCAGGTTCGTGCTGCCGCCCTCGCACTTGAAGGCGACGCTGATCAGCGGCGCGCCCGGCTGTTTCACATACGACGACATGATTATGTCCACCGGCTTCTTGGAAACCCGGGCGACCGTGCCCCAGAAATCCTCTGCTGTGGCGTTGCCATAGGCATGCTCTTTCAAATATTCGTTCGTACCCGCGCGGAAAGCCTCGGGTCCCACGTAAGCCTCAACCATGCGTAACACCGCCGCTGACTTGCCGTAGGCAATGCCGTCGAACAGTTCCAGAATCTGTCCCGGAGTCTCGGCGGCCTGATGGATCGGCCGCGTGTTGACCAGCGAGTCCAGCCCGAGCGAACCCGTGGTGCCACTCGCGTCGTCGAGATCAAGGTTCCATTCCGGCTTCCACGCCGCAATCGGCTTGCTCGACATCCAGGTGGCAAAACCTTCGTTCAGCCAGATGTCGTCCCACCACTTTGCCGTGACCAGATCGCCAAACCACTGATGCGCCATCTCATGCGTGATCGTGACGGCGACGCCTTTCTTGGTATCGACCGAAGCCTGCGGATCGGCCAGCAGCGCCACTTCGCGATAAGTAATGCAGGCGGTATTCTCCATCGCGCCCGCGGAGAAATCCGGCAGGCCGATCAGATCAAGCTTGCCGTAGGGATACTTGATCCCGAAATACTGGTCGTAGAAATGCAACGTGTATTCGGCCGTTTCCATCGCGAACTTCGTCATTTCCTTCTTGCCTGGCGTAACGAAGATGCGAATCGGAATGCCGTCAGCCTCGCCTTCGGTATATTCGAAGTTGCCCACGACGAGCGCGGCCAGATAAGACGACATCTTTGGCGTAGTCGCGAAAGTGACCGTGTGCTTGGTGCCGGGTCCCGGCGTGTCGGACGCAACCTTGGAATTGGAAATCGTGGCCAGGCCAGGATCGGCGACTACCGAAATATCGAACGTCGCCTTGTAAGCAGGCTCGTCGAACGACGGGAACGCGCGCCGCGCGTCCGTCGCCTCAAACTGCGTCGCGGCGTACTTGCGTCCCTGGTCGTCTTTTCCCAGGTAGAAGCCGCGCATCTCGCTGTTCAGTGTTCCCGTGTACTTGAACTGAATCGTCGCCGGCCCCGCCGCCAGTTGCTTCGGCACCGCCAGCACGACCATTTCCTTTTCTTTCTGGAACGTCACGGTCGCCTTCTGGGTCGCCTTGCCGCTGGTGATCGTCGCTTCCTGAATCTCGATGTCGGCCGAATTAAGCGTGATTTCCGACGTTGGCTTCAGCACCCGGACCGCGATCGCCTCTTCGCCGGCGAACTTCGCCTGATCGAGATCGGGGGTCAGCGTAAGTTTGTAATTCTCGGGGACGGCAACATCAGGCAGACGCTGCGCGGTTGCAAGGCTGGCAAGGCACAATAGGGCAGACAGGGCACACACAATTCGTTTCATAAGCTCCTCTGGATAGTGCTGGCAGATTCGTATCGATCGTAACGATAATTTAAGTCGGACGTTCTCCTCTGATGTTACGCAAATCCGACCTCAAAAGTTCTTTTCAAACTACGGTCTGGAGTAGCAAACCGCTCCGCCCGCGATTGTCGTCAGGCACCGGCTGCCGCCGAACCAGTAGGGAATCTCCCGGTAATCGGCGACGTCGAAAACCGCCATGTCCGCATCTTTGCCGGCTTCAATGCTTCCCTTCCGGTCCGCCAGTCGCAACGCCCACGCGCCGTTAATCGTGCTCGCGGCCAGCGCTTCGGCCGGCGTCATCTTCATATGCGTGCACGCCAGCGACATCGCCATCGCCATGTTCACCGTCGGCGACGTCCCCGGATTGTAGTCAGTGGCCAGCGCAACCGGCACGCCGGCGTCAATCATCTTCCTGGCCGGCGGATAGTCGTTCAATCCCAGAAAATAGTTCGCCCCCGGCACGAACGTCACAACAGTGTTATGTCTCGCCAGTGCCGCAACATCTTCAGCGGAAACGTGGTCCATATGGTCCAGCGAAGCCGGATCAAACCGCAGCAATGGCGCGACGGCAGTCTGCGACAGTTGGCCCAAATGCGCCCGCACGTTCAACCCGTTTGCCGATGCCGCTTCGAATACCTGCACCGTCTGCTCGGGAGAAAAAGCCACCGAATCGCAGAACACGTCCACAAACTGCGCGAGTTTTCGGCGGGCCGCCTGCGGAATCATGTCCTTACAGACGATCTCAACGTATTTTTGTGAGCGGCCATGAAATTCCGGGGGGACGACGTGCGCTCCCAGCAGGGTGGGAACGACCTTCCCCGGCCAGCGGCGTGCGGCCTCGCCAATGGCCACAAGCGACTTCAACTCCGACTCGACCGTCAGCCCATATCCCGACTTGGCCTCCACCGTGGTCGTGCCATGCGCCGCCATATCCAGCAATGCAGCCAGAACTCTTTCCGCCAGAAACGTCTTTTCCGCCTTGCGCACACCTTCCAGGCTGGACTTGATTCCACCCCCGGCGGCCGCGATCTGCTCGTAGGATGCGCCTTCGATGCGCTGCTCGAAATCCACCAGCCGCGGCGCAACGAAAACCGGATGCGTGTGCGAATCCACAAATCCGGGGAGAACAACTTTGCCCGCGCATTCAATCTCGGTAACTATCTTTCGATTTTTCTTGAGCCACGGGTCGCGGAGCGCATCTTTCGTTTTGCCCACCGAAACAATCTTGCCGCCCAGGCAGAGCACGGCTGCGTCCTCAACGATGCCGAGTTCGCCCAGATCGCGAGCTCGCCGTGGGCCCTCCGCCGGCCCGGCCAGCGTGAGCAACTGCCCGATATTGGCCAGTAACAGGGCTTTATTTCTTTGGTTTCGCACCGCCGTCAGGTTAACATGCGCTAGTTGCTTGGTTCCCCGACATGGCCAACTGCCCATCCTGCGGCGCGGTTCTTAATGGACGCTTTTGCGCGCAGTGCGGACGTCCGGCTGATCCCAACATGGCCGCCGTCATGGACGTCCCCACCGGGGACGGCACACAGTTCCTTCAACCTCTGCCGCCGCCTCCACGTCCACTCGCGCCGGGCCCTCCTGCTCTGCCCACCGGCCACACGCCTTCCATCGCGTCGGTGCCGAATCCTACGATGGCGGCCACCGACGACAATCGCTTCACCGAAGCCGCCGAGCATGTGCTCAACACGGTCGGCGAACGCACGGTCTGGCAAGGCACGCCCTCCATGCTTTATCTGATCAAACCTGCGCTGGGCTGGGCGCTTTTCATCGCGATCGTGACCATTGGCCTGGCGCAACTGACGATTCCGTTTGATTGGGGCTGGGGGATTCTCGCGCTCGGCGTATTCGCTCTGCTAAAAATTGGGACGGCGTGGCTGCGCCTGCATAACACGCGCTATCGCTTGAGCAGCCAGCGTCTGGAAAAAAACCGAAGGCCTGCTCAGCCGCACCACCGTCACGGTCGAATTGATGAACATCAAACGGGCCGTCATCACCGAACCGTTCCCCTGGCGCATGTTTGGGCTGGGCGACCTGGAACTCGACGCCGCGACCGGCGAACACTGGAAGCTCTACGGAATTCACGACGCGACGACCGTCCGCGATCTGATTCACAGCTCCAGCGGCATCGGTGGCCAGTTGTGGGACCAGCGCAGGTTCGGCAACTGAACTAGCAGCAAGAACTGCAGGTTCACCACTCGATTACGTTCCAGCCGTCAAGATCACCGGTAAGATGCGTGATGACAATTGCTGCTGTGATCGCGATTGCAACGTTTCTCAGCTTCTGACTTGCGCCCTAAAACCTTCGCCGCCGTCAACCGTGCAGCCGTAAGCGACGGCTCCTGAAAAATCACACTCGCCTCCGAGGCTGTCTCCCAAAAAGCGAACGTTTTTAAATCCGCATTCCACAAATCTCGCATCGGCAAAGGATGTACCGCGAAAAGTACAATTCGTAAAGTGGCATTGGCTAAACTTGGCGTGAGTGAATATTCCCCAATACCAATCCAAGTCTTTAAACGAACACCCCACGAAATCAGGGCTGATCACTCCTCCGTCTTTAGAAAAACCACTGAATTGACAATACTTGAAATAGCCATCGCCCCAATCGACAGTCTCGAAGTTCGTTGTGTCTATCTCTGTTGACTTCATGACCCGCTCCGAATGCTGATTGCGTCATTTCTTCCTACGATATCGAAAGGCTAACTCCCCATCGGCACCTTTACGCCGCTCTTCTTCGCAAACGCCTTCGCCTCGTCATACCCCGCGTCCACGTGCCGAATCACGCCCATGCCGGGATCGGTCGTCAGCACGCGCTCGATGCGTTTGGCCATTTCGTCGGTTCCGTCAGCCACGGTCACCTGCCCCGCATGCAGTGAGTAGCCAATGCCCACGCCTCCACCATTATGAATGGACACCCACGACGCGCCCGCCGCCGTATTCACCAGCGCATTCAGCAGCGGCCAGTCGGCGACGGCATCCGAGCCATCTTTCATGCTCTCCGTCTCGCGATACGGAGACGCCACCGAACCGCAATCCAGATGATCGCGGCCAATCACGATCGGCGCCTTCAGCTTGCCCTTCTTCACCAGATCGTTCATGGCCAGGCCGAATTCGGCGCGCTCGCCGTATCCCAGCCAGCAGATGCGCGCCGGCAGCCCCTGGAACTTGATGCGCTTGCGCGCCAGGTCAATCCAGCGCCGCAGAATCTGGTTCTGCGGAAACATTTCCAGAATCAGATCGTCGGTCACATGAATGTCCGACGCCTCGCCCGACAGCGCCACCCAGCGGAACGGCCCGCGCCCCTCGCAAAACAGCGGACGAATATACGCCGGCACAAATCCCGGAAAGTCATACGCGTTCTTCACGCCGCGCTGGAACGCAAACGTACGCAGATTGTTGCCGTAGTCAAACGTTACCGATCCCATCTTCTGCAGGCGCAGCATCCCTTCCACGTGCCGCGCCATCGCATCCAGCGATTTGTCCTGATACGCCTTGGGATCTTTTTCCCGCAGCTCGAAAGCCTCAGCCAGCGTCATGCCGTTCGGCACATATCCGTTCAGCGGATCGTGCGCCGAAGTCTGATCGGTCAGAATGTCAGGAACAACGCCGCGTTCAGCCAGTTCGGGAATCACGTCCGCGCAGTTCCCCACCAGCCCGACGGAAACATTTTCTTTCTTGCGGATCGCGTTCTTCAAAATGCGCAGCGCTTCGTCGAGCGTGGTGACCATGAAGTCGCAATAGCCCGTCTTCAGCCGTTTCTTGATTCGCTCGGGATCAACATCAATCCCCAGAAACGCCGCGCCGGTCATGGTCGCCGCCAGTGGCTGCGCTCCACCCATGCCGCCCATGCCGCCACTCACAATGAGCTTGCCAGCCAAGTCGCCGCCAAAATGCTGCTCGCCTGCCGCCGAGAATGTCTCAAACGTCCCTTCCACAATTCCCTGCGACCCGATATAAATCCACGACCCCGCCGTCATCTGCCCATACATCATCAGACCGGCGCGCTCCAGTTCGTTGAACTTCTCCCAGTTGGACCAGTGCCCGACGAGATTTGAGTTGGCAATCAGCACCCGTGGCGCATGATCGTGCGTCTTGAACACTCCCGCCGGCTTGCCGGACTGCACCAGCAGAGTCTCGTCGTTCTCCAGGTCTTTCAGAGAAGCTATGATCGCGTGATACGCGGGCCAGTTCCGTGCGGCGCGGCCTGTCCCGCCGTAAACCACAAGGTCCTGCGGCCGCTCGGCGACTTCGTCGTCGAGATTGTTCATCAGCATGCGCATGGCA
>Ga0075030_100006043_pt1 | contig 10881 bp, 10 predicted proteins | sample LitLauG_LLR_2012_FD_71393 | JGI IMG/M metagenome (GOLD analysis project Ga0075030, IMG submission 71393) | Freshwater sediment microbial communities from Pennsylvania, USA - Little Laurel Run_MetaG_LLR_2012 | ecosystem: Environmental > Aquatic > Freshwater > Creek > Sediment | place: USA...
GTGTACGCGGGGTACGCACGATGCTAGCACAGCCAAGCAGCAAGCAGAAGGCGGGCCAAAACAATGGACCGAACAGCCCAAAGCACAGCCGCCAGACAAAGATACTTTCCTTTGCAGTGAGCCAGTCTGCCGTATTTTCTCGATATATAGGGTAGTGGGAGTTCCCATGGGGGCCCGCTCGTGAGGCAAATGCGTATCTGAAGGCGGATTTGCGTTCACAGGGGGCGCCGCTTCAGGTTTTGGAGGAAAAAGATGAGAGCACCAGCGCTAATAAGTGGATACAGGGCATTTGCTGTTGTCATCGCAATGTGGCTGCTTGGAGTTCCGGCGGCTATGCGGGCGCAGACGGTAGTTGACGACGGACATGAACTGGTCATCACCTCTTTTCCTGACGGAGCTAACGTATCGATTGATGGTGTGGACACCGGCAAGGTCACGCCAATGGAACTGCGTTGCATCAAGCCGGGACCCCACACGATCACTGTGTCGGTTGCTGCCGCGGGTTGGAACACAGACACCAGAACCATCAACGTCCTGGATGTCGATTCAGAAGGGAGGCCAAGAGACACGCATCTGAGTTTCACTCTATTGCCAATGGTTACTCAAGGCCCCCCAGGTCCACAAGGCCCTCCAGGTCCAGCTGGCGCAAGTGGTGGCATAGGAGTGCCAGGTGCCACTGGCGCAGCAGGGCCTGCCGGACCAGCAGGTCCAAAAGGAGATCCAGGCGCAACGGGAGCCACTGGCGCAACGGGAGCTGCGGGCGCGACCGGAGCACAGGGTCCGGCGGGGCCAGCAGGTCCCACGGGTCCAGCCGGGCCTGCCGGGGTTGCGGGGAGCGCAGGAGGACTGAACGGCCGAAAAGAGTTTCTAACCATCTATCCTGGTACCACGTTCACCGTTCCTGACGGCGTGACCCGGTTGAGCGTAGAGCTCTATGGCGCTGGAGGGGGAGGAGGAGCAGGAGCATTTTCTAACTCCTGCGTTACCGAGGGAGGAGGAGGTGGAGGGGGAGCTTACAGCAGCACGATCCTGACAGTGCAGCCTGGGCAAAATTTGCAAATCCTGGCGGGACAAGGCGGCACCGGTGGTCCAGGTGCGACCCCGGGCAGTGATACGGAAGTCCTCGACTCCAGCAACAACGTACTGGCCGTAGCTCACGGAGGAACCGGGGCTCCCGATGTAAACCCATTGTGCGTAAGTGGCGTTGGCGCTGGTGGCGCTGCGGATCCGAGCGCCAGCATCAGCCACGCCGGAAGTTCGGGCGGACCAGGGGCCTCAGCACTGACGACAGCAAATGCGGGTGGTCCGGGAGGTAAGGGTTTTACGCCTCCAGGATTTCCGGTTTCCCCTAACGGGATATTCGGCAAGGGCGGGGATGGCGGCAGTCAATTTGGCAACCTCGGTGTGAACGGTTATGCGATTCTGAGTTGGTAAAAGAGGGCAGCCATGGAAATCGGCGGGGACCCCCTTTCGACGCGGTTGAAGGGGGGTTCTCTTGTTCCTTTTCTAATTTCCAATTCTTCTTTTCGAGTTGGCCGCTGGCTTGGCGAGCGCAGGTAGCGAAGGTGGGAGCTTGCCCTCCAAGCAAGAGTGATGCAAGAGATGCGCGTAGACGGCGCGGTCGGTGCTGCAGAAGCCCAGCCGCGGGACGAGCAGATCTTCGATTTGTTTGCACACGAGTTCGGCGTTGGGTTTTTTGGTTTTCATAATGTCAGTCCTCTGTCGAGTGAGTGTGGATGCGGCGGCGGAACAGTCCAGTCCCGGATAACGGTTGTGCAGACCAAGTTTTCGAGAGGAACCCTCGGAGGAACGGCCGAAAGGCGCCACAAAAACAAAAAGGGCGAATCGCGTTGGCCACAATTCACCCTACTCATACGGATGCAATGCCTCACGCTTTGGTTGTACCTGCCCGAAGCCTTTATTTCTGTTAAGAGGCGGCTGGCCGGGTTGTCTTTCGCAACGGTGGGGTCTTGCTCTTGTCCCTAGTCTGATTTCCTATTCTGAGTTCCATAAAGTCTCGTCACTCAATGAAATCCAAACAGGGAGTGGCGCGTCTCCCAATCGAAGCAAGTTGGGTTACCGTTTTGGCATCCCAGGTCAACTGCTGTTCTGCGGACGCTCGCGGAGCAGGTAATCTGTCTTTATCCCGCAACCGATGACGCCTGCCTCCAACCGATTCCACGTCAGCTTGCACGAAAGTGTCGCAGCATTTCTAGCAATTCTGCTGATCGCGGGCCTGGGGGCGGGGTGCCGGCGCGCGCAGAAACCGACGCTGGTCGTGACCGAATTACGAATTCCCACGAACGAGACGGACTACCGAGGGCTGGAAGCTGTCATGGTGCGCCCGGATGACAACGTGCCTCACCCTCTGGCCCTGCTGACGCATGGGACCTGGGGCGGCCCGGCGGAACGTTCGCAAGTGACTCCGCTGGCTTTTGTGCCCCAGGCGCGGGAGTTTGCGCGGCGCGGGTGGACCACGGTAATCGTGTTGCGCCGGGGATTTGGCGATTCCGGCGGGATTGACATGGAGGAAGCCGAGGAGTGCAGCCTATCGCCGAACCCATCGTGGTCGACGCAGCAGGCGGCAAAAGATCTTCGCGAGGCGGCTACGTATCTTGCGACTCGGCCGGAAGTCGATGGATCGCGGATGATTGGCATCGGATTGTCCACGGGCGGTTTGGCCATGCTGGGGCTGTCGGCCGACGCGCCGCCGGGAATGAAAGCGGTGATCAACTTTGCGGGCGGCCGCGGATCGGACGGCAAGGATCATGTGTGCAATCCGGACGCGCTCATCCGAACGTTTGGCGATCTCGGCAAGCGTTCCAGGATTCCTACGCTGTGGGTCTATGCAGCGAACGATCATTTCTTCGGGCCGCCATTGGCGCAACAGCTTTACCAGGCGTTTTTGGAAAATGGGGGAAACGTGCGATTCGTCGCGACTGGCCCGTTCGGCGCGGACGGCCATGGGTTGTTCTCCCAGCAAGGTGCGCCCATTTGGACGCCTCTCGTGGATGAGTTCCTGCTCAGCCACAATCTTGTGCTGAGGGACACGTTGCTGGCTGATCCCCTGCCAGACGTGGAAACACCTGCGCATCTTGGGCGCGAGGCGCGGAAACAGTTTGAAGCGTACTTGATGAATGCTCCGCACAAAGCGTTCGCGATTTCGCGCAGCGGGGCTTTCGGGTATAGCTACGGTCAGCGAACTACCGCCGCTGCTGAAGGAAAAGCGCTAGCGAACTGCAATAAGTTCACGTCCGGAGATATTCCTTGCTCCATCGCAGTGATCGACGACGCGAAAGCACCGAACTGATTCCCCACAGATTGGTTATTACGGCCAGACTTTGAGGCTAGCCTTTTCCATTGTAGGCATTTGTGTAGCGGACTCGGACCACCCAGAAAATCAGCAAAATCAGGGGAAGCAACGTGAGAATTAAATACAAAGTCGTGCTGAACAAAACCGTGGGTAGATATTTTCCAACGCCTACGGTCGAAAGCAATCTCAACGGGCGGTTTTGAGGACCCAGGAAAAAAGAGCCTGAGGCGATGAACAGGCCAAAGCACATGCGCCAGAGATGGCGCGCGGTGCGTTTTGCGCCAGCAACGCCTCCGCTCAGGAGCATGCGAACGTCCCCCGCAGCGGCCAGCAGCATCACCGAACCCATGAAAAAGGTCATTCCGACGGGAACTCCATCTACCGAGTTCGCTCCGCTGCGCACCACTTTAAGACCAATCATCCAGGTGAGGATGCCGAGCGTCAAGGGAATCAGGAGCACAATCCAATCCAAACGGCTCGTTTCCCCGTCTCGGCGCCGGGCCGTCAGCCATGCCGTTCCGATCAGATAAACGGTGAGAATCCCGCCGCCGATGTTATTGGGTTGATGCCTGGTGACGGCCAGGTACACTGCGAAGACGCCCATGGTAAGCATGGAGGCGACAAAGACCTTTCCTGCCAGCACATGGCGAGGGGATCCTTTGCGGAAAGTCATCGCCGCGGTCCCGGACAGCAAGCCCAGGGTTCCACCGCAAATATGCACAATCAGTGTGGGCGAATAGGACATTGGCCCTTCTTAAAGATATAACGTGGACAGACACCCCGTTGTTTCACTCCACCGCTATCAGCACTGAACGGGGTTTATACACTTAAGGGAAATGGCCCGTTCTGCTCTCACCGCTCAACAGGTATACTCTGTGTCCTTTTGTATGAACGGGCAAGACAGCTCAGCAAATTACCAGGGGGCCGTCGCATCCTCACGTCGCAAGCCAGAGGATGCACGACTCTCTGTTCCAGGAGGATGTCCGTGAAGAACACTCGAATTGTGGGTGCAACTAGGATAGCGATGGTAATCCTTCTAGCCTCCGCGGCCACACTTCCCTGCGGAGCGCAGATGTCTTCCCCCCATCCGTCCGATATGACCATAGTGAAGGCGGAAAGCGTGGGATTTTCCAGCGAGCGGCTGGATCGGCTGCATAGTCTAATTCAAGAGGAGGTGGACAAGAAACAACTGGTCGGCGCCGTCACAATTCTCGCGCGACACGGGAAGGTGGTGGAGTATCGCACCTATGGCCAGCGGGACGTAGCCAGCGGCTCGCCCATGACGAAAGACGCTATCTTCCGCGACTACTCGATGACCAAGCCGGTCACCGGTGTGGCGATGATGATTCTGTATGAACAAGGAAAGTGGCTGCCATCCGACCCTATTGCGAAATACATCCCCGAATTTGCTCAGCTCAAGGTTTTCAAAGGCGTTGGCGCAGACGGCAAGATGATCCTTGTCGATCCTGATCATCCGCCGACCATGCAGGAACTGATGACGCACTCCGCCGGGTTCTCCTATGGTTCCGGCCACTCTGTTGTCGACGCCATGTACCAAGAAAAGAAGCCGATGCAATCGGCGAACCTCCAGGACATGATCAATAAGCTGGCCACGCTTCCGCTAAATTATCAGCCGGGCAAGGGCTGGACCTACAGCGTCTCGATGGACATCGAGGGCTACCTTGTGGAGAAGCTCTCCGGCCAGACATTGCCGGACTTCATGCGGGATCACATCTTCGTGCCGCTGGACATGAAAGACGCAGGTTTTTTTGTCTCTGGGAATAAGCGATCGCGCTTCGCCACGAATTACCGCGAAGATCCACAGGGACAGCTTGTCGGGACAACGTCAGCAAGTGGTTCGCCAGACTACGCAGCGCAACCCACGGCGCCTTCGGGCGGGGGGGGCTTGGTCTCCACGGCTGAGGACTATTATCGCTTCGCGCAAATGCTCGCTAATGGCGGCAAACTCGGAGACCAGCGCGTCCTGGCCCCCGCCACGGTTAAGCTGATGACCTCGAATCATCTGCCGGCAAATCTTCTTACGGGAGAATTCGGGATCGGGCAGCACATCATGCGGCCGGGCTTTGGGTATGGCTTCAATTGCGCCGTAGTCTTCGATCCTCCTGAAGCTGGCATGCCGGACGGCAAGGGAACGTTCTTCTGGGATGGCGCGGCGGGAACCTGGTTTTGGGTGGATCCAACCAACGATATCGTTTTCGTCGGCATGATTCAGCGAATGCTGAATCCGGACAATCACACGTTGCTCTACCGCAGCCACGCGACCGTCTATCAGGCACTGGTGGAAACTTCGAAGTAACGGCCTGACTCCCGATAAACGCTTACCAGGGGCTAGCCAGCCGCAATCGCCACCAAGTCTTGGCAGTTATTTTTTCAGCCAGCCTTGTAGCTCCAGCCACTCGGCAAACCTGTCGATCCAATGATCTGTGGGGAGGTTTTGCTTTCGCATTCCGAAGCCGTGACCGCCCTTTGCGTACATGTGCAGTTCGGCCGGTTTGTGAGCGCTGGTCCACTTTTCGTACAAAGCGACGCTGTCCGGTGCGAGTCCGAGATTGTCATCGGTGGAAGCGGCGACAAACACAGGCGGCGCGTCCACTGGAACGGGAGAATCCTTAAACCTGCCACCGGCGGCGTAGATCAGGGCTGCGAAAGCGGGCCGGCCATCCGGCGCGTAACCGAAGGCGACTCCGGCAGAGACTGTTCCACCAGCGGAGAATCCGATCGTGCCCACACGATCGGGAGAAACTCCCCAGTCCGAGGCGTGCTGGCGAACGTAGGTGACCGCCGCCAATCCATCGGCGATGGACAGGGGAACGATCTTGTCTAGTATCTCTCGAAATTTCTGCCGGTCTGCAAACAGCGCCGTAAATTCCTGTGTGGCGTCCTCGCCGGTGTGGGCAAGACGGTACTTGAGCACAAAGGCCGTGACGCCTTTTGCGGCCAGGTACTTGGCGACGTCGATGCCTTCGCTGTTGATGGAGAGGGCCAGAAAACCGCCGCCGGGGCAGATGACCACGGCGGTGCCGTTTCGCAACTCCGGAGAAGGCTTGAATACGGTCAGCGTTGGCCTGGTCACGTTAGCGACGACTTCGGTGCCCCAGTTTTTCGAGAAGTACTCTTTCTCAGGATAGTTCTCTTGCTTCGAGCCAGGCGCAGTTCCAGGGTAGAGGGGAATGACATCCTGAGCGGCTCCAAGAGGCGCCAGGAACGCCAGTAAGCAAAGGATTCGAATGACAAATGCTTTCATGGCCGCATAGTCTATCAGAGAGTCGCGTCCGCGGGCTCGGGCATCAAAGTTCGATCTAGCTTCAGATTGGCTACACGGAAGTTACCCTAAAGCGGAGCTAGAGTTTGAACAGTTCGCGCATGCGTTTGACTTGCGAGCGGCCCACTGGAATCTCGGTGTGCTTCTTGTCGTTCATTTTCAGCATGAAGGTAGAGTTGAACCAGGGCACGACTTCCTTGATGTAATGAATGTTCACCAGGAACGAGCGATGCGGCTTCCAAAAAGATTCGGAATCGAGCGCTTCGCCCAACTCTTCGAGCGTCCGGTAATTCGAACTGCCCTCGACTTCACGGGCCATGACGGAAATCGCACCGCGATCGATGGAAGCCCAGATCAGGTCTTCGCCGTCCACCAGGAGCAACTTCTGCTGCGACTTCACAAGTATTTTCACCGGCGGCGTGGAACTCTGCTTCGCCGCGCCCAATTGGCTGACAAGTTGCTCCAATCGCTCCGTAGTTGAAGTTTGCGTCTCCACCATTTTCCGCGCCCGCGCAATGGCCTTGGCAATGCGCGCCTTGTCGAATGGTTTCAAAACGTAGTCCACAGCATTCACATCAAACGCCTGGACCGCGTACTGATCGAAAGCAGTCGCAAAAACCACATGCGGCATCTTCATCTTGCGTTCGACAATCTTTTTCAAAACCCCGAAGCCATCGAGGCCGGGCATCTTCACGTCGAGAAACACCAGGTCCGGGGAATGTTCTTTGATCAGCGAAACAGCTTCCACGCCGTTTTTTCCCTGGCCGATGAGATTGATATCGGGGAACCCCTTCAGCAGAAACGCCAGTTCTTCTCGCGCCGGCTTCTCATCATCCACAATAATTGTGTTTATCGACATTCAGTGGGACAGGTTTTAGCCTGTGCCTCCTCGCCATGGGCCCAAAGGCCGAGTATAGGCGCTCCGCGTCTCCGCAAGCAAACAAGACTGGAGCGCGCCTCTTGCAGTGGCGAATTTCCCGTTTCCCGGTATCATGGGCGGCAGAAACTTAGAGTGCGGTAGTTTGCCTGACTAAAGCGCTTTCGAAACGAGTTCCCGTTTTTTTGCTATTAGGGCGAGGAAAATGAAAAAACATTCAGGTACGCCGCGCGGCAAGACGGCACAAATCCTAAACAGCACCTCCATTTATGAAGGACCCGTTTTTGGCCTCCGGCGCGACGAGGTTATCGAGCCAAGCGGAGTTCGCGCCATTCGTGAAGTGATCACGCATCCCGGTTCTGTCGTGGTGCTACCCGTGCTTCCCGATAGAAGGATCCTGCTCATCCAGCAGTACCGCCATGCTACTCGACAGTATTTATGGGAGTTAGTCGCGGGCCGGATCGATGCGGGGGAAACGCCAAAGACAGCGGCGGCGCGCGAACTTATCGAAGAAACGGGTTATCGCGCGAAGCGTTTACGAGTTTTCATGGAATTCTTCCCCACGCCGGGATTCCTGGAGGAAAAAATGTTCCTGCTGCTCGCCGAAGGGCTGACCGCGGGCGAAGCAGAACCCGAAGAAGACGAGAAAATAATTTCCCGCGCCTATAAACCCAAGGAACTAGAGGAGATGATACGAAGCGGGAAACTGCGGGACGCCAAGTCCATCGCGGGGATCCTCTTTTACTTACGGTTTCTTACGGTTTCTTTCCCCACTAAATCGGTTAACAAGGTTAGAAGCGCTTAAATCGATTTTATAAACGACATAACCCTACTTTTTTTCAGCAGAGGAAGCGATTGTTCTATTGACTCGGCAATCGTTTCTGGTACACTCCGCGCGATTCGTATCTTTAACAGCGTTAGGGTTATTCGCCTGGCGCTGTGGAGCGAAATCTCGAAGTCCCTGTCAGGAGGGAAAGCGAAGTGCAAGGAACTGTGAAGTGGTTCAACAATTCCAAGGGGTACGGGTTCATCGGGCGCGAAGATGGTCCAGATGTTTTCGTACACTATTCCGCCATCGTCGGTGATGGCTATCGCACCTTGCAAGAAGGAGACCCGGTCGAATTTGAAATTGTGCAGGGACCGAAAGGTCCTCAAGCGGCCAACGTCTCAAAGGCCGGTGGCTGAAGCAGCGAGCAATTATTTGGCCGGCAGGGTCGCGCCCCCTGCCGGCCTTTTTTATTGGAAGTCCGCGAAGTAGAGGTTAAGTAGGCTAGGAGGTAAAGGAAAGTGGAACCAAATTGAACCATGCCTAACTTAGGATGCGTCTTGCCTTGAGCGACTTCTATTTGCCTTGGGACTGGGCGGGGTGGGGATACCAATAGGTCTGGTGACAGCGTTCGCAGGCGCTGTCGATCTGCTCGCCGCTCTCGAGTACTTTAGCGGGGTCCTTGGCGTCGGCCGCATTGACCGCTTGCGTGGCGGCGTCGTGCAGACTATGGGCCAGGGCGATCCACGCTTGGCGGTCCTGATTGATTAGTGTTTCGATTTGTTCAGGCTGGAGCTCGATGCCCTGCTCGTTGCGCTGTCCGGGCTTAGCAACGTGGCGGCCAGGAATCTGCAGGAGGTTCGAGGCTTCGAGCAGTTGAATGGCGCTTCCGCGAACCGTGGCCCACTCTTCATCGGAATGAGGCACCTTCTCGATTTTGCCTTTTGTGGTTATGGTCGTTGCGACGGAGTTCCAGATGGTGTCGGCGGCGGGATCAACGAGGCCGTTCATCAAGTCCTTGATTGTTGTTGTGGGACGGTATTCGGCCTCGGGCTTCTGTTTCGCGCAGCTCAAGCAGAACAAGAGAGAAACCAAAGCCGTAAACAATGGGAGCCGTCGCATGAGTTCCGTTCACCGGCAAGCGAGAGACGTGCTTCCGCCGGAAGTTCGAGCGGCGCACAAATATGTTAGTGATCGGCCGGCTGCCCGCGTGCAACCCTTCATTTGGACCCGGAAGGCTGTGCAGCTTTATCCGCGGGCGCTGGCACGTTGACGGGAAGTACAAACCGTTGGCCGTCGCGACTGACCGCGCCGAGGCTGCTCGTGACCGGGCCCGGTAGTCTGAAAAGAACCTTGGGCGTGCCGACCCGGAACGCCGGAGCGGTCTCCACATCAGCGGCAACCATAACGAGGTCGTTGGAATCCAGCTCCAGTGCGCGGAAGAAAATCGCTTTGCCGTCGGCGCGCCAGTGCAGCATGGTGGGAAAGCCGAAAAAGATATTATCACCGAAAACGCCGTCCTTCGACACGCGCCACTTCTTGTCGCCCGCCACCGGCTTAGCGGCATCAAAGGGGCGGACATAAACCTCGAAGCGTTCGGGCTTGGCCTCATCGGAGCGGTAGGCGATAAAGCGGCCATCAGGCGATATCCTGCCGGTGCCCTCATTAAACTCGTCCCGCATGTACTCGATGGGTTTGCGTGCCGCCGAATCGCTCGCAGCTAGCGGGACGAGCATGATGACTCCGCCCGAATCGCAGACGAAGAATTTCCCATCCGCAGAAATATCGCTGAGACCGACAAACGCGCCAGGCGTATAGCGGAACAACACTTCCTCCTTGCCGGTTCCATCCGCGGCTTTGCGATAGATGGGCCAGTCGCCGTCCAGCAACGCGGAAAAGAGGATGTACTTTCCGTCCGGGGACCACAGTGGTGTGGTCTTAAACCGCGCGTCATCGGTAATGCGGGTAGCTTTCGCTGTGTTGATATCGAGAACCCAAAGATCTTCCTGGCCGGTATCGAGATCTTTCTTCATGACGAGCAGGCGATTGCCATCAGGGGAAAAAGCACCTATGGAATACAGGGCCGGCTCGCCGATTTTCTTTACTACTTTTCCTGCGTGATCGAAGACGGTGAGCTGCTGTACCTCCTGGCCGCGGGCCGGCGGAAGAACGATGAAGCGATCCCCATCGGCGCTGATGTACATCAGATCATCCGGAACGGCATTCTTCTGGCGAAACAGCACTGTGGGCTTGCTAAACGAGAAGGATGGCGAAGTGCTGACCTCCGCGGCCATCACGGATTGGTCGCGGGCAATGTAATAAAGTTCTTTGCCGCCATGAACCCAATACCCAGAGCTCAAACTGCCGTCGGAAATCTGCCACGGGCCTGCGTTCACTGCGGGATCGACCGGGCGGACGAAAACCTCCCGTTTTTCCGTCTTGTCCGTCACCACATACGACAGGTAGCGGCCGTCGGGAGAGAAGCGCGGCCTGGAAACACGCGAATCGCCGTGATAGATTTCGCTGGCTTTGCGGTCGGGACCTCCCTCCAGAGGCAAAATGTAGAGAGCGCCTCCTTTAAGATCCGAAATGGAGAAGGCCAGGAATCGGCCGTCCGAGGACCAGCCGGTAAGATCCATGAA
>Ga0075030_100006045_pt1 | contig 10881 bp, 9 predicted proteins | sample LitLauG_LLR_2012_FD_71393 | JGI IMG/M metagenome (GOLD analysis project Ga0075030, IMG submission 71393) | Freshwater sediment microbial communities from Pennsylvania, USA - Little Laurel Run_MetaG_LLR_2012 | ecosystem: Environmental > Aquatic > Freshwater > Creek > Sediment | place: USA...
GGCCGGTCCAACTCCAGCCGTAGAATGCTGGCTCGGAGTTCGATCACAAGACCGTCGACCGAGGGATATTCGAACATGCTCATCGGAGTGGCGCCGCCGTGCCGGAGGCGAAGTCCTCGGCGATTGCACTCAGCGCACCGCTGAGATCGGTTGCGCGGCCTGGCGGGCTAGGGAGCTGTACCGCCCCGTACTCCGAGCTCGGCAGCAGGATCGTCGCATGTCCCGGAGTGGTCACCTCACCTCGCTGGCTCACAGCCTGAATCTCAAGGTCCACCGCCGGACGCCCCTCGGCCGTCAGATACTTCTCCACGATGCTCCCGGTGAGCCATTGTGTATCGCCGACGAAATTGAACTTGCGGAACTCGCAATCGAGTTTCCATAGCCACGCGTCGTCACCCATCCAATCGGTGCACATGTGAACGAGCCAGGTCTCGCGCATTCGCCCGTAGTCGAAAGTGGTGGGATTGCCGGATCGACGAGCAAATTCTGGATCCCAGTGGACGCGCTGCATCACGTCCGGCACATTGAGATCGTCTCGATGAAAGAACCGAGGAATTCGCCGCCGATTGCCGGCACCCAAGCGAAGTGGCTTTACTCCGTAGAGCCCCATCCCCATTCCGACGTGCCAACAGATCATGTCCGTCACCGTCAGTGGGCCCTTGACCATAGGTCCCACGGCGTCCCCTACGGTGACGTCCTCCCAAAGACGAGGCACCGCTCCACGAGGTTGCTCGGACGCGTATTGGTCGTCGATGGCGTCGATCTCCTCGTCCTCGTAGGCACTGAATTTGATGCTGTCGTTCTTCCTCTTCTCACGAGCCCTGGTCCGCTCGGTCCTGATCATGAGGCGATACTGTCCAGACAGCAGCGTTCCTTCGTCGTCCTGGAATGCCTGCCCCGTCCATTCGTGCACCGCGCGTCCGGCAAACTCGCTGGGCTTGTCGAGCACCCCTACGAGGGCATTTCGTCGCCGAACGCGCCGACCGGGGTAAAGGGGGGCCCACCATTCGCGTGCGCTCGCCGAGTAGAAGGCGTGGACTCCACTCAGCGGATCCCCGCGCATCACATTCCGAACTTCCTCCGATAACTCCGCGATTTCGTCTTGACCGATCAAAGAATCACCACCCACGAGAGGCGGCGGGGCAATCACGCCTCCCCAGCGCGTCGTCGCTCCATATGATTCGTCGCTCCAAAGCGGGTTGTCGTCCCCATAAGCCTCCGACACGTGCCGAAAGGCATCGACATTAGGGCACTCGTAGTGCGGAGGAACTGGATGGGGCTGCGGGATGCCGATGCGATTACGCAGCGCGTCGATGGCCTCGTCCGTGATCTGCCCTGGCATTTTGCTCCTCTCCTCCACTGTCTTCTCAGGCACGGTGATCCCGCGAACGGGTTACTCACCACCCCAGGCAGCCACGAGCTCGTAAGTGGAGACAATCGTCGCCACAAGCGCGAGTGAATGCTTGATGACCTGATTCCCGAACTCGACTGGTGTTCCCGCGACGGCGTCGGACACCACCACCACCTGGTACGACCGATTGACCGCGTCGAATACGAGGTTCGGGATGGCGATATTGAGAGACACCCCGACCACCACCACGGTGGTGATCCCACTGTTGCGCAGCAACGAGTCCAAGGCCGACCCGTTCATCGGGCTGAGTCCGTGATACCTCGGGAACACGAAATCCTCCGGCTCCGGTCCCAGTTCCGGAATCGGCCTGACGGACTGCGATCCTGGCCGATTCTCCAATCCCATGCGCCTGGCCATCTCGAAGAGGCGGGAGTTGCGATTGGCTCCCAACCCACCGGGGAGGTTCTCCGCCGTACAGTGGATGACAGTCGCCCCTGCGTTCCGCGCCGCCCGTACGACACTTGCGGCATTCTTGGCCAGGTCCACCTCGCGTGCGGCTTCAGCTAGTGCCCGAAGTCCGGAATCGGCTCCGACCACACCGTTCTGCATCTCCTGGACCAGCAACGCGCAGTGGTCCGGGTCCACCAGGTCGATGATCCGAAGGGCGTCTGGCTGCAGATTCCCCCTGCCACTCATACCGATACCCATCGCTTCTCTTCGAACACCGTGTGCCGGTTGTCGACCTCAGTGATCGACGCTATCATAGCGTCTGCTATGCAACGAGGGGAGCCGACTTCAGTGACCGAACTCGGCCATGGGCACCCAAACCGAGCACTGGCCGAGATTTCGCATCGATCGCTTTTGCCGATGGCTCCTTCGTGCATCAGCATCGACCCCGATTATCCCCGGGGGCCAGGAAGGTGCAACTCGTTGCGTGTGGAGCGCCGGTCATGCATTTAGGACTTGTCCTCGACATGACGGATGCAGGCATCGGCGAGCGGTCGGGCGTCACAGCCGACGACGGAACGCTGTCGTACCGGGAGCTGGCACAGCGGTCCTGGCAGGCAGCAGCGCTATTCGGCAATCTCGACGTGCCAGCCGTCGTGTACGTCGGGGGTAATCATCTGGCGTTTCCAATTGCCCTGTTCGGAGCCGCGGCTGCGGGGGTGCCGTTCGTTCCCCTCAACTACCGATTGAGCAGAGGACAGCTCGACGCTCAGATCGATATGCAACCCGGGGCCTACGTCATCAGTGACGCCGACCTATTGGTGACAACTGCCTCTGAGTTGCGCTCCGATCCGTTGCACTTCATCCAATCGCTCAACTCATGGGCGAGTGCACCACCGGGACCAGTCGATCCTGACCTGCCAGCGATCCTGCTTCATACCAGTGGTACAACGTCAGCTCCGAAGACGGCAGTGCTTCGCCACAAGCACCTCATGGCCTACCTGCTCGGCACGGTCGAGTTCGCCTCCGCGTCGGAGTTTGAGGCGGCATTGGTTTCGGTACCTCCCTACCACATTGCTGGAATAGCGAATCTGCTGTCCAACGTCTACGCCGGACGTCGGATTGTCTACCTCGATCGATTCGACCCGGAAGTCTTCCTCCAAACCATCCGCACTAACCGCGTCACCCAGGCGATGATCATCCCGACCATGCTGTCCCGGCTCATTGAGTTACTCGACGAAGGTGCGGATCCTCTAGTGCCAACGTTGCAACAGCTGTCGTATGGAGGAGCGCGCATGCCCTCCGGCGTCCTTCGACGCGCACTCGAGTTGTTCCCCGAGGTCGACTTCGTAAATGCATATGGCCTTACGGAGACCAGCTCCACTATCACCCTGTTGGATTCCGAAGACCACCGGATCTGTGCAGCGTCAGACGACCCGGCAATTGCAAAGCGCCTGGAGTCGGTCGGCCGACCGGTTCCCGGAATCAAGCTCGAGATCCGAGACGACGATGGATTGCCCGTTGCTCCCTGCCAAACCGGGAACATCTACGTCACCGGTGACCAGATAGCCGGTGAGTACCTTGGAAGCTCCGCACTGGGTAGTGATGGTTGGTTCTCGACTCGAGACCGCGGCTGTATTGACTGCGACGGCTATCTCTTCATCGAGGGGCGCAGTGACGACACAATCATACGTGGGGGCGAGAATATTGCTCCGGCTGAGATTGAGGACGTACTGCTTGCGTTTCCCAACGTCGTAGACGCTGTGGCCGTCGGGCTACCCGATGACGAATGGGGTCAGCGGCTCGCTGCCGTCATCGTCGAAGGATCAGGTCGACCCGTATCATCGGACGACGTCAAGGAATGGGTACGGCGACACTTACGGTCATCTAAGACGCCTGAAACGGTCGAGATTTGGACCGATCTCCCCCGAACCGAGACCGGCAAGCTTCTGCGCCGCGAAGTAGTGGCCACTCTGACCAATGGATAGCGAACCCATCGAGACCAGGGAGAACCTGGCGGCACTTCTTATGAATCACCCGGCAGCCGCCACAGACCCGCTTCTCCACACGGCAACCGAATCGGTCAGCACCGGAGCAGCCCAGCGCCGCGCGGTCGCCATCGCACGCGAACTCCGTGCCGCCGGTGTGCAGCCCGGGCACGCTGTGGCCGTCCAACTCCCCAACGGACCTGACGTGGTCATCTCGATGATGGGCATCTGGTTGGCTCAGGCGGTGTTCATTCCGGTGAATCCCCAGCTTCCGGCGTCGGAGCTCGATGCTGTACTGACACCGACTGCACCGTTCGCCATCATCGGACCCGATGGACTGCGCACGACCGGGAGCGGGAAGACGTACGACCCCGGAACCGCATTCATCCTGTGGACGTCGGGAACAACAGGTCGCCCAAAGCCCATCCTGCACACGCATCGCGCCTATCTCGAACTGATCGATCGCGTACTTGGGTCCCTGACCGGATCAGGGGGCCGCACTTCGACGACCCCGTCACCCAACCTCATTCCGGTCTCACTCGCCCTCAACGCAGGAATCTACAACTCACTATTCGGCCTTCGGGCGGGCGCTCCGCTTGTGATCATGGACCGATTCGACACATCGACATTCGCATCCCTCGTTCGTCGATTCGAGATTCGATCGACCGTCCTGCCGCCCGCGGCTATCACGATGCTAAACGATGATCCCGAGATCAAGGACCTCTGGCCCCTCAAATACGTCCGGAGCATTACGGCACCCCTCTCACCTTTGCAGGCCCGGATGTTCACCACTCGATACTGCGCCTTCGTGCTCAACAGCTACGGTCAGGCGGAGATTGGCGAGGTTGTCGGCTGGACCGCTGCCGACGCGAAGGCACATCCCGACAAGATCGGGGCGGTCGGGCGGCCGCACGCCGGGGTCGAACTCAAGATCGTCAGCGACAACGGCGACCTGGCCGGGCCCAACCAGGTGGGGCAGTTGTGGGTTAAGCCGCCCAACATGTCGACCGGTTACGCATCGGACGACGACCTGGCGGACCGGATCGACTCAGATGGGTATCTCGCCACCGGTGATCTGGCACGAATCGATGAGGACAATTTCGTCTGGATCGAGGGACGACTCAGCGACGTGATCAATCGCGGCGGAAACAAGATCTTTCCGGATGAGGTCGAAGAGGTGCTTCGTCTAGCTTCTGAAGTTGACGACGTCGCAGTGGTGGGTGTGCCGGACGAGCGCCTGGGTGAGATCCCGGTCGCATTCGTCGTGTCGAAGGACACTCTCGACAGCACTGGGCTCCAAATGCACTGCCGCGAGCATCTGGTCCCCTACAAGGTTCCGGTCGAGTTCCACAAGGTGGAAGTGATCCCTCGGAACGACGTGGGCAAGGTACTGAGACGCCAATTGTCGGCCGGCTACCGGGGCTGACCTGTCGAGTGCAGTTCGCATACGGCATTCCTCTGACCTGCCCAATGAGCTTGGAGATTGCGGTCTCCGTTCCGGAACTCGCAAGACAGGTTGAATTGCAAGGTTTCCATGCGGGCTTTGTTACCGAGCATCCGATCCCCTCTTCGCGGTGGCGCGAGCAAGGTGGACACGACGCACTCGATCCATTCGTGGCTCTGGCGGCGATGGCCTGCGCAACATCCACTCTTCGTCTACTCACCAATCTGACTGTCGTTCCCTACAGGAGCCCCTTTCTTCTGGCCAAGGCATCGGCAACGCTGGACGTTCTGTCCCGCGGCCGCCTGATACTCGGAGCTGGCGTCGGCTACCTGAAGTCCGAGTACGCCGCGCTGGGCGTGGAGTTCGAATCGAGGAATGCTCGATTCGAGGAGTACCTGTCTGTACTACGGCAGGCGTGGCGCGGAGGCGCAATCACCATAGCGGGGGAGTTTGTGAGCGCTCGAGATGTCGTCGCGTACCCGCCGACGACTCGACAGCCCGGCCCACCCATCTGGCTCGGCGGGAATAGCTCGCTGACACGTCGACGGGTCGTTCGTCTGGCGCAAGGGTGGATGCCACTCCCAGCCCCGATCGGACCAGAGACGTCTCCTGCCCGTTTCGCCTCAGAACTCTCCCCACTCCTCGAGGATCTCCGTTCTCTGGCAGCTACAGCCGATCGCACCGAGCCGATCGACATCCTCTGCGTGCTGCCCTCGACCGCACCGGGTTGGTCATCAGATCAGTCGGTCGAGCTGGTCGAGCGGTTGACGAATATGGATGTCACCTGGTTGGCGGTCAACGGCGAAGGATCGACCCTCGACGAGGCCTTTGCCTTCATCGATGACTTCCGTAGCAACGTCATCGGTCGCGTGTAGCACCACTTCTCTCGAGGGCAGCCATCTGCAACGCGCGTTGTTCGAACTCCTCGAAATGAGTCGTCTCCGGCTCAGGACTTGCCCACGCCACAGCATCGACCAGGGGACCGAGTCATGATTGGCGGAGGATGACGCCGGTCCGGCTCGCCGACACCAGCACGGTACTCGCACCGTCAATCTGGTTGACGGACGTGCCTCGCAACTGACGAACGGCCTCGGTCGTCAGATTGAGCCCATGGATATAGCCCTCACCGATGAGCCCGCCGTTGGTGTTCGTCGGCAAGCTCCCGCCCGGTCCAAGATTTCCGTCGGCGACAAACCCCTTGGCCTCGCCCGGCCCACAGAATCCGAGCCCCTCGAGTTGCATGAGAAGTATCGGAGTGAAGGCGTCGTAGATCATAGCCACATCGATGTCGCCACGACTGACGCCAAAGCCTTCGAACAGGAGACTTGCCAATGCCACGGAGCCCTCCATCACGGCGAGCTCGGGGCGATAGTGATTGCTGGCGATCTCCTCCTCGAAGATCGCAGCTCCGGCAGCCGCTTCGATCGTCACAGGTTGGCGGCTGTCCTGGGCTCGGTCTTTGCGAGTGACCACCACGGCCACTGCGCCATCCGTCTCCTGGCAACAATCGAACAGCCGAATCGCAGGTTCGGCTATCCATCGCGACTCTTGGTGATCGTTGAGCGTGATCGGCCGGCCAAAGAAATGGGCGTTCGGGTTGGTGGCAGCGTAGGACCGGAGCTGGACGACAGCGCGCCCGAAGTCCTCGCTGGTCACTCCGTAAACGTGCATGTACCTGGTGGCATTGAGCGAGATCCAGGACGCGGGAGTCATCACCCCATATGGAGCGCACCACTGCATCGCAGTTGATCCAGAGTGCGACGAAGTCGCACGACCGCCCATGGCAGCGCGACCAAATCGTTGTCCAGATCTGGCCTTGACCGCCCGATAGGCAACGACCACGTCCGCCACACCCGATGCCACGGCTGCGGCGGCATGCAGAAGCACACCTTGGGATCCGCCACCACCGTAGGGAACTCGGCTCGAGAAACGTATTCGATCCGTGCCGATTGACCGGACCAACTCCGTCTCCTCGACCGGGTCGATGGTGTAACTCACTAATCCGTCAACCTCGCCCGTCGGTATTCCGGCGTCGGCCAGTGCAGACACGATCGCCTCCGAAGCCAGCTGGGTCTCACTCCGTCCCGCTTCCTTCGAGAATTCGGTCTGCCCGATACCCACAATCGATGTCGCTCCCGCGAGAAGCGGGCGCGTCATGACCCACCCCTTCGGACGAACACCGGCACCTCCATACCGTCACATGTGTCTTCGAAGCGCACTTTCACCGGCAGTCCTATCCGCACATCGTCATGATTGACATCGTTGAGCTCGGACAGGAGGCGAACTCCCTCATCCAGATCCACCAGCACGGCGACGATGGGGTAGTTGAACATCGGAAACTGCGGATAGTGGAGAATGGAGTAGCTGTAGACAATCCCATTCCCCGAGAGTTCGACGGTGTCGTGTTCGATGGAATGGCACAACGGACACATCGGGCGCGGAGGGTGACGCAAGTTCCCACACGACCCGCAGCGCTGTGCCACCAGGATTCCGTCGGCGGCCGCGGACCAGAACTCCTCGTTGTCCTCGGTAATGATTGGGGCTGGCCGGATCGGGTCGCTCATGATTGGTCGGGCCCGGACACAGGGGCGTCCAACACGGCCTTGTCGTTGATCAGATCTTCGATCTCGGCCGTCGAGAATCCGAGTTCACCCAAGATCAAGGCAGTGTGCTGACCACACATGCAAGGGCCCCGCTGTACGACGCCCGACGACGGGGACAGATCGATGAGCAGCCCCGGATCCTCGAAACGGCCCACGCTGCCTGACCAGGTTTCCGACACCAATTTATGGGTACGGGCTTCGGGATCATCGAACAGGTCCCTGCAGAACTCCTCGTTGACAATCTCTGCCGGCACGTCGAGCCCATCGAGCGTCTCCAGCCATGCATCTGCCGGACGCTCCTTGAATACTGCCTCCAGATCCGTCGTTAATCGGTCGGAATCCTCGGACATCACGATCGTTGTGCCTACCGCTGAACAGAGCCGTTCCTGCTCGTCGCCCGAAACCGCTGCAACAAACAGCCACTGCCCATCCCCACATTGGTACAGGCGGTAGAACGGCCCCAATCCGTATTGTTCGCCATCAACGTGTGCCCAATTACCCGGGGTCCCATTCTCGTGGATCCAGGCGTACGAGGTATGGAGAAGCCCTGCGTTGACGATCGACGTGCTGACTTCCTGGCCTTCGCCCGTCCGGTCACGATGGTAGATGGCGGCAGTGATCGCAATTGCGGCTAACAGCGCGTTACCGGTGTCGCCCATGTTCGACCTACTCCACAAAGGTGGATTGCCGGCATCACATGCTCCGTCCTCCCACTCAGGTCCGGTCAGCGCCGCGATGGTCTGGTCCGTACCCGGCAGGTCAGAACGGGGACCCTTCTCGTAGCCCCGGGTATTGCAATAGACGAGGCGTGGATGGCGGGTCTGGAGAGATTTGTAGTCGATTCCTAGTCTGGCGGCCGCTCCCGGTCGCCAGTTCATCATCAGGACATCAGCCGTCTCGATCAGTCGGTCGAGCACCTGGCGACCGCCTGGGCTCTTGAGGTTCAATGCGATGCTTCGTTTTCCCCGATTGGTTCCGAGACCCATGTGGGTTCCGTTCCAGTAGGAGTCGTACAGTGCATTCACCTTGATGACGTCGGCACCCAAGTCGGCGAGGACTCGTCCGGTGAACGGACCGGCAACACCGAGACCCAGATCCAGTACCCGAACACCCTCCAGCGGATGGTTGAGCTCTCTCTCAGGGCGGGAGTCGTCCGATTCCGATGCCTGAGCACGTTCCACTAAGGCTTCCGATCGCACCTCGTCCGTGTGCTCGCCCGCATGGGGGCTCGGTCCCGATACTTCCCCGGGGGTCCGGGAGAAATCGAGGAGTACGCCAGCGTGCCGAATGATTCCTACGTCAGGGTCCTCTACCGACACCACGCATCCGTCGGCCAGGAATGCCGGGTCAGCGAGCGACTCGCCGGGTGACCGCACGATGGTCAATCCCACCCCGGCAGCCTCGCCGGCCCGCTCCCACTCGTCGGCCGGGAACTTCTTGAAGGCATCCACGAGCAACGGGTGCAGAAAAATGCCGGTGAGCAATCCGTCCGTCTCCATTGACACCCGGTCGGGATCGTTCCGATAGGTATCGTCCAGTTGCACAGCCTCGAGCCGATCACCTTCGGCGGCGGCAAGCACCCATCTTGGCCGAATAGTCCAATGATGGATCCAGCGGCCATCGGCGCACTCATAGAGACCTTCGATCGAGCGTGAGTCAACCGGCCACATCCAATACAGCGGAGCGTCCGGATTCTCGACTCTCTGCCAATTGAGGCACACTGCAGCGAGCGCTCCCTGCAGCAATGAAGTTGCAACCCGCTGGCCCTTTCCGGTGATCTCCCGAGCGCGAAGAGCAGCCGAAATACCGAGGGTTGCGAGATAGGTGGCGCCGACACTCGGCCACGGTGTCCGCGGGAAGATCGGCCCAGGCCGGTTGGCCCCGCGCACCAGACCTTCGGGGGGACCGATCTCGGGTTCCGGGCCGGGCCGGCCGCAGATGTACTCCATCGCCGTACCGCGGCGTCCCTTCTGGTCGAAAAGCAGTCCGGTCCGCGCTGCCACTAGTCCGTCATATCCAGTTCGATCGCGATGATCCGGGTGTTCGCCGTATCCCGTGATCGAGCACGCCACGATCGACGGGTTGAGGGCACTTAGCTGGTCGTGATCGATTCCGAGCCGCGTGGTCGCACCAGGGGAGAACGAGTCAACGACCACATCCGCTCGTTCGGCCAGCGTTCGGAAGACAGCCAGATCAGCGGCTTCGCCCAGGTCGAGACGAGCACTCCGCTTCCCCCTGTTCCACACCCGGTAGCCAGACTGTGCCGCATACGGGTCTCCGCCTGGCCGCTCGATGCGCGTTACCCGGGCACCGTTGTCCGCCAGGAGCATGGTCGTCATCGGTCCCGCGATGCCCCACGAAAGGTCAAGCACCTCAAGTCCGTCAAATACACCTGCCATGGTGGCGACTCCCCTCAACCCCTCCGCGAATCCACTCTGCATTGCACCATAGCACTTACTATATCCATGTCATCGGGGCAAACCGACGACGTGGCCATGCAGATCAATCCATCGGACGATTCCCAACGGAGCTGGCACGGTGCCTCGCAGCTTCCACCTTGAGGAGGCGGCGCGAGCCTCGCGTCCGACCAAACTGGGATTGACTCAAGCTCCACCACGCACAACGCCAGTCCCTGGCTACAGGTTCCACACCCGGGTTGCATTGCCCGAGAGGATAAGCTCGCGCTCGTCTTCCGGGATACCTTCGAACTCCTCCGCGACGATCTTTCGCGAATTCGGCCAACTCGTCACAGGATGGGGGAAATCCGTCGACCACATGAGGTTGCGGACGCCGAGAAGGTCCCGGACTCGGTGGAGACCGAGGCTCTCATCGATGAAGGTGAGAAATACATTCCTGTGGAAGTACTCGCTGGGCAGTTCTGAGATTGCCGGGTATTGATACCCCTGTCGCTTCATCATGTCGTCGACCACATCCAACCACCACGCAACCCAGGTGAGGCCGGGCTCGACAAATACCACCTTCAGGCGCGGAAACTTCTCGAACACTCCACCCATGATCCACATGCCGAATGCTTCGGCGGTCATCAAG
>Ga0075030_100006046_pt1 | contig 10881 bp, 3 predicted proteins | sample LitLauG_LLR_2012_FD_71393 | JGI IMG/M metagenome (GOLD analysis project Ga0075030, IMG submission 71393) | Freshwater sediment microbial communities from Pennsylvania, USA - Little Laurel Run_MetaG_LLR_2012 | ecosystem: Environmental > Aquatic > Freshwater > Creek > Sediment | place: USA...
CACTTACGCTGGAGAGCAAAACCTGTCCGGTGGCACCGGGATCGGCATTGTCAGCGTCAACGGGAACTACGCCCCATCGTCATTCAGCGCCATGGGGACCGGCGGCCAGCCGGGACTGCAAGGTGGAAGCGCTGTGGCGCTGGGCGGGGTGAGTGTGCAACTGGGAGGGTTCAACACGGCGACGTTGCTGATGCGCGCCAGCCAAGCCTACTCGGAAGCAGCGAATCTGAAAGGGCGCTTGAACTTCCCGGGCACGAACCTGGCGGTGATTAACGCGGGCAGCGTCATCACGATCGTCGACTCGAACCCGGACAAGACGATTGCGACGCCAAACTACCGGCCGCCGATGGATGCGGCGGACGTGTGGGTGGGAGTGGACAACTCGGGAAGCCGCTTGAACTCGGCGCTCGCGTTTGGATCGCCCACGTCGATTTCGAACTACATCAACTCTCTGCCGGACGGCCTGAACTACAAAGAGCGACTGACCGCGGCATTGAAGTCGTTCACGGTGCCGGTGCAGGCTCCGACGATCAATGCGACGACCGGGTTTCAGGTCGGCGGGAGCTACGGGGCGAGCGGGCAGTGCCTGATTTCCACGGGGAGCGGAAGTTCGTGGGGGGCGTGCAGCGGGGGAGCGTCGTCACCCCTGACGACCAAGGGCGACCTGTTTGGTTTCGGTAGCGCGAACGCCCGCATTCCGGTAGGGACGGACGGACAGTGTCTGGTAGCGGACTCGACCAACGCGGTGGGGATGAAGTGGGGTTCGTGCGGGACAGGAACGGCGGGAGGAGCGCTGGATTCGGCGGTGGTGCACAATACCGGCACGGAGACCGTGGGAGGAGACAAGACGTTTACCGCGAACGTGACGGTACAGGGCGCGATGCTGGTGGCGGGGTCGTGGCAGGTGGAGAGCACGGGTCCGACGACGCCGATGACTGGGGGAGCCGGCGATTCGAAGGTGGGATTTGATTCGGATGGAAAGCTGAAGGTGTCGGAAAACGGCGCGGCGGTGACGGAAGTGGCGAAGGTGAGCTCGAGCATCACGGGCAACGCGGCGACCGCGACTTCTTTCGCATCGGCTCCGACGAAGTGTTCTGCTGGCCAGGCGGCTGCCGGCGTGGATGCCAGTGGAAATGCACAGGGATGCTTTACGCCCAGCGGGGGAACAAGTTCTCCGTTGACTACGAAAGGCGATCTTTGGGTGTACGGCACGGCGGACTCGCGCATGGCGGTAGGTGGGAACCGGTCGTGCCTGGTAGCGAACAGCTCGAATGGGTACGGCATGGTGTGGGCTTTCTGTGGGACGGGTTCCAGCACAACTAAGACGGCTAATTACACTCTGACCGCGGCTGACGATAAGTTGCTGTTTATCTTCACGGGAAGCAACCTAACCGCGACGCTGCCGGCGGCGATTCCATCCGGGTCGGCGGTTTCGGCGTGGTCGGTGACGCTCGAGAATACGAGCGCGACGCCGCTCACTGTGTCGCCGAACGTGCTGACGCTGGATGGGTCGGCCGCAAGCCTGACACTGAACCAGTACCAGTCGGCGACGATCTACACGGATGGTGCGAATTACTTTTCGCAGCGCGGTATGGGCGTGCCGCCGGGGGTAGACGTGAACGCGTCAGGGCAGGTGACAGTGACGCACCTAGCCTCGGCTCTGCCGGTGGCGCAGGGGGGCACGGGCTTCACAGATACGACGTACCAGGGGAACACGCACAAAGTGGCGACGGCATCGGGGACGTTTGCGAGCGGGAACCTGCGCGCGAGCGATGCGAACGGGAACGAGGTGGACGCGGGAGTGGCGCCGACTGCCTCCAATGTGCCGTTTATTCCGTTCAACGGGTACAACACCGCCAGCACGCCGAACACGCCCTTCTCGACATCGGCCAACGTGGGCGGACTGTATGGGTTCATCATCCCGTACACGATCACGACGTCTAAGTTCGCCTACAGGGTGAACACGGCGGACCCCGGGTCGGCTAACTATGGGGTGGGGATCTACAACTCAAGTGGGACACTGCTGCTGAGTTACTCGGTCCCGGCCACCACTTTCGCTGCGAGCACAGGAATCAAGAGCGGCACGTGGACGGTCAACAGCGGGACGACGACGCTCGCACCGGGTAAGTATTACGTGATGTTCACGTCGGGGTGTACGGCGTCCTGCGCTAACTTCACGGTTAGCGGGTCGACTGCGGCTACGTTTTATTCGAACAGCGCGTTTTCGATCGCCGCGGGGGGAAGTCTGCCGGCGACCATCTCTGCTCCGACGGGATATCTGGAGAGTTTCGGGGCACAGGTGCTGTCCATGGTTTTCGAGCCATAGGCGGTGGTATCGATAGGGCGGGAGTGTCTCGGGTATGGGGCGAGGGCGGGACGCCCTCGCGACAGCCGGCAGGATGCCGGCGCTACACAGGGCGCTTCTCGACTGCAACGGCTCGTATGAAGGCAAGCGTTAGCTACTTCTAAATATCGCACGGTATCGCGATAGACAACTAATCTCATTTCTTACAACCCCGGCTTTGGCCGGGGTTTTTCTTTGGAGCCTTGATGCGCAAGGTACTGGTTATCGTGGTGATGGCGCTAGCGTCGTCGGCGCTGGCGGCCACGTACTACGTGAGTTCGGGCACGGGCGACGATGGGAATCCGGGAACCCAAGCGCAACCGTGGAAGACGTTCAGTGGCGCGGGCAACCACGTGAATGGCGGTACGTTCGCGGCCGGGGACGTGATCCTGTTGAGGCGCGGCGATGTGTGGAACGAGTCTCTGATTCCGCCGTCGAGAGGGACGAGCGGGAGTCCGATAATTTTTGACGCATACGGCACGGGAGCGCCACCGGAGATTTCCGGGAAGCGGGATCTGTCGGGATGGACGCTTTACTCGACCAACGTGTGGAGCGCGCCGGTGACCAGCGGAAGCGTGGCCTATGCGATCTTCAATTCGGTGTGGGGGCAGAAGCAGGCGGCGCTGGGATCCATCCTGCACGATCGCGATTTCATGCTTTATAACAACGCGCTGCTGGTGTACTCGCCGAGCGCGACGAATCCTGCGACTTACTACGGTACGGTGTCGGCGATTGTACCGTTGAATACATCGGGATCGGATCAGGGGATCTATGTCAATGGAAAGACCTGGCTTACCTTCCAACATATAAGGTTGAGCTGGTACGAGAACTTTGGGGTGTATGTCGCGGGGGCGTCGGATCACCTGGTGTTCGCCAATATGGAGGCGGACGGCATGGTGCCGGCGGGGAATTTTCCGCACGGGTTCTATGTGAACGCGGCCGGCGCAACGGACATCAGGCTGTACGGCGATGCGGCGCACTTGAACTATGACGGGATTCGGGTAGATGGGGTAGCGGCCGGCGCAACGGCGACGGCGGTGACGGTGACGAACTGCGCGGGGTACGGGAATCGGGATAGCGCGCTGGTGGATAACACGGGAGGCCACGTCACATATTCTTACTCGCACTTCTACGCGAATGGTACGGGCGGGATTGAGTCGATCGATGCGGTGGGAGCAATCGCGGGACCGGAAAACATCGCGGCAGACAAGGCGCCGAGCGTGCAGGCGTTCGCGCGGTATCCGGCGCGCTTCTCGTTTACGGTGGACGATGTGGGGCTTTATGCGGGGAGCGACAGCTTTGTCGATACGCTGATCCCGGTGTTTAATGTGCGCGGTCTAAAGATGAACGCGGCGGTGGTTACGGGCGCGACGGGGGTGAGTTACAGCACGTCGGATGTGGCGAGCTGGGTGGCGGGGGGACACGAGGTCGATTCGCATTCGTGGTCGCACCAGTACTTCACTGATCCGGTGTATCTCGCGACGAATCACGTTTACAACAGTTCCAACCCGACTCCGGCAACGGCTTTCTCGCTGCGGTATATCGGGACGGGGACGGCGGCGACGCTTAGTGTCAGCGGGGGCTTGCTGACTACGACGGTGAGCGGTGGGCCGGGCAGCGAGAATCTGAATGTGAACCTGGCGACCCCGGCCTACGACACACTCGACGAATTAACCGCCTATGTCTCGAACAACTATCCGGGCGGGTACTCGGTGGTGAAGTGGGCCACGTTGCCGCAGATGCGTGGGGCGGCGCATTCGATCACTCTGGCGAACGTGACAGGACAGGATATTAAGACGGCAGCTTACGGGTTGCAGTTTGATCCGACCCGGGCGGTTACCGGTTTGATGGCCGACGAGGTGGTGCAGTCGCGGACGTGGCTGCAGTCGAACATCAGCGGGCTGTCGAATGTGAAGGTGTACGTCTACCCGGACGGAGTGACCGATCCTGGGTTTGAAGCGGCGGTGGTGGCTGCGGGATATGAAGGCGCGCGGGGAACGCTGTCGATGTGCGGGTCGGGGATGGGACCGTGCAGCGGGGCGAATGCGTTCGTGAGTTACGCGACGGGGATCAATGCGCAGAACATCACGAGTTTGACGCCCCTCGGGTGGACGAACTACGCGAACCTGACGCAAGCGCAGATCGACGCCAGGGTGGGGGCGCTCATCTTCAGGGCGCGGGCGTGGGGATATCCGGCTGGGCTGTTCGTGCACGCGAACGACTATCCGGATTCGGCTACGGCCGCGACGAAGACGGGGTGGCTGCTGGATTCGATCGCCGCGCACGGCGGGACAGTGACGCGGACAGACGCCATGATTGAGGCGGTCCTGGGGATGTCGCAGATCAGCGGGACGACCAAGTACGTGACGCCCGCGACGGGCAGCGTGAATCTGGCACCGCTGGCTGGGTCGGCGACCACGCGGGCGGGAACAAATCTGGGGGCAACCTATAACGTCGACCTGCTGGGGAATCCGCGGGGGGGTGCGTGGGATATCGGGGCGTACCAGACGCTATGGTCGAAGCATGGGAGCGGGTCGGGCTCGGGATATTTCAGGATTGGCGGTGGACTGCCAGGAGCCGGGACGACTGAGAACGCGTACTGCGGAGCGGGGGATGTTGCGCTGTTCGGGGCAACGGATGGTCCGGCGGCGTTGCCAACGGATTGCACGTATACGGCGATGGCGGCAACACCTTCGCCGGGCGCGGTGCATACAGTGGCCGTGGATTGTTCGGACCTGCAGACGCAGATCAACAACGCTGCGGCGGGAGACACGGTTGTGATTCCGGCGTCGGCCACGTGCGTGGGACATTACACACTGCCGGCGAAGACCGGGGCGGACCGGAATCACTGGACGACGATTCGGACGGATGCGATCTCGAATCCGAGTTTTCCGGCGGAGGGGGCGCGGGCGACGCCGTGTGAGATCAACCAGACGACGGCGGCGAGTTATCCGGCATATGCCTGTCCGAACCCTGGGGTACGCATGCCGACACTCTCCGACAACGCGGCCAACACGCCGACCGTCAACGCGGATGGAGCGAGTTATTACCGGCTGATCGGATTGAACATCACGAAGCAGGACGGCGTGCTGGAGGCGTATTCGCTGGTGACCATGAATTGGGCGGACCACATCATCCTGGATCGCAGCCTGGTGCACGGATCGAGCAGCATGGCGCTGGATACGAAAGCGGGGATCGGGTTGAAGGGGACACACGTCGCGGTCCTCAATTCGTGGGTGTATGACATCGACTGGAATACGGCGGACGGATACGCGCTGAACGGCGGGATTGGAACGCAAGCGGATGAAGGGCCGGTGAAGGTCTACAACAACCTGCTGGCGGGGGCATCGGAGACGTGGCTGATCGGCGGAGGTGCGCGGGTGGCGTGGCCGCACGATTACGAGTTCCGGCGGAACCTGTCGATGAAGCCGCTCAAGTGGATGCGGGCGATCGGCGCTACGAATGCGACGGTCAACGACAAGAACCTGGGCGAGTTCAAGGACGGCCACCGGGTGCTTTACGAAGGCAACGTGTTCATGAATGACTGGGCCGGGCAGGGCGACCAGCCAGGCGCAGCGTTGCTGGTGATCCCCAAGAACCAATCGAACGCGGTGACGACGGGGTTCGTGAATACGAGCGGGACGACGATTTCGTGCTCGGCGGATGCATCCGGGACGGCGTGCGCTACGGGCGCGGGCTGGTGGGGGCAGAACATCACCAGCGCATCGCGAACGGGCGGAGTGCTGACGATCAGCGCATCCGCGAGCGGATGGCCTTCGACGTGGATTGCGGGGAATCCTATTTATGTGCAGGGGCTCACGGGGGCGTGCGCGGCATTCAACGGCCAGCAGACGATGGCGACGGTATCAAGCGGACAGGTGACGGTCGCGCTGCCGGGGTCGGATGTAACGTGCACGGGTCTTCCGGTGGCGGGAGCGTTGCTGCAAGACTTCACGGTGTCGACGTGCGCACCGAACGGATGCCGGTTCGGGACGCCGGCGGGATCGTATCCGCCGTACCACATCGTGTCGGTGGTGGACAGCGAGCACCTGACGGTTGCGGAAGACCTGGGGGTGCAGACCGGGAAGACGCAATGGTCGTGCCGGCCGGGGCTGAGTCCGAATGCGCGGGTGCAGGACTTCACGGTTCGCTACAACAAGATCACGCATACGACCAACGTTGGGATCTCGCCGACGAACTCGGGGTCGGATTGCGGGGACGAGAACCAGGGGTCGGCGAACTTTTCGATTCACGACAACGTAGCGGATGACATTGATGGAGTGTTCTGGGTCAACATGCACGGATGGTGCTGCGGGCGCGGCGGCGAGGGAATCAACATCGGCGGGGGGTTCAGCACGCAGTCGGCGTGGATCCACGATGTGACGATAGCGCACAACACCTTTGCAGGAATTCGGACCTTTAACAATGTCCCGCCCACCTATGCTTCGCTGATGTCGAGCGGGCTGAGTGTGAGCGACGGTCTGAACCGGCGCTACAACGTGAGTTACATACAGCGGACGAGCGGGATAGCGACTTACACAATCGGAAGCAACGCGTTCAAAGCGGGCGACACGATCGACGTGGAGTCGTTTATTTCCGCTTATGACCCGTTCAACGCTCCGGCGGCGTACTTCACGGTGTTGTCGGCGAGTCCGACCACGGTGAGCGTGGATCAGAGTGCGGCGTGCGGCGGGGGTATGTGCCCGGACGTGGCGTCCACGAAGGTGACCGCGACCACCACGGGGTCCGGGTACCTGATGGCATGGCCGGCAACGGAGTTCGTGAATGTGCACTGGACCGACAACATCGTGCCAGCGCCGTTCAAGTGGATGAACTACGCGCAGCAGCAGATTTCTGGGGGCGTGACGGCCGGCCTGCAGTTGAACATGTGCGACTCGGTGAGCCAGCAGTGTTCCTGGGTGTTCACGAAGAATCTATTTGGGACCGCGCTGTGGCCGGGGTACGGGCAATCCACTGGGGGGCCGTTCCCCTCGTCGAACCAGACTTGCGGAGCGTCAGGCGCGAGCTGCTTCATTCCGGACTTCTCGGGATTGTTTAAGTCCTGGGGAAACGGGATGGGCGCAACCGACACGAACGACTACCACCTGGCGGCGGCCAGCTCTTACAAGGGGCAGGCGACAGACGGGAGGGATCCGGGAGCAGACATTGACAAGGTGAACCTGCTGACGTCGGGCGTGACCGGGCTGGGATTCTCGTATGCGCCGCTGGGCATCGCGACTTCGTCGCTCACGGCATGCACGCACGGAGTGTACTGCGAACAACAGTTGGCGATTTCGGGCGGGGCCTCGGGCGCGAGCGGATTTGTGTACTGGACGCTGACCGGGGGCACGCTGCCGGCGGGGATGACGTTCACCGGGGACGGTCAGAAGCAAGTTAATGGCGGGTGGAAGGTCGGAGTTGCAGGTAACGCGGGATGGTTATGGGGCACGCCGGCGGCGGCGGGCAGTTATCCGCTGACGTTTCAGGCCGAAGATGCGGCGCACCAGAGAGCGAGTGTGAGTCTGACGCTGGTGGTGAACTAGAAAGAGCGCGGTGACGAGATGAGGGAAGTTGGGGAAAACGAGAAAGCGGTGGGTGTGGATCGAAGTAAGAGTTGGGCCGAACCTGGGGAAGGTGAGATTCGATGGCTGACCTTTCGGTATTGAAAGTCTTCGGATTGCATCTGAATGCCCGGAACGCCCGGTTCCAGCTGCCTTACACGGGCGAGCCGGGAGAGGAACTGCCACCCCAAATACGGGACTGGCTGATCGGAACCCTGCTGAAGGTGCGCGACAAGAAGAGGGGGCTGGTGAGGCTGATCCCGAACCGGGCACAACGGGAGTACGCGAAGAAGTGCACGAAGCGGAATATCGTGCTGAAGGCGCGGCAGCTTGGGATTACCACGTACGTGGCGGCGCGTTTTTTTGTGCAAACCATCACGCAGCCCGGGACGCTGACGGTACAAGTGGCGCACAGCCAGGAGTCGGCGGAAGAGCTTTTTCGGATTGTGCGGCGCTTCCTGGAGAACCTGCCGGGAGGCGGCGGCGGCGCGCTGGTGCAAGCGCGCTCGAACGTCCGCCAGATCAACTTCCGGAAACTCGACAGCGAGTTCCGGGTGGAGGCGGCGGACGAAAACGCGGGGCGCGGGCTCACCATCCATCATTTGCATTGCTCGGAGGTAGCCCGCTGGTCCCGCGGCGGGATAGAGGCGCTGGCTTCGCTGAGGGCGGCAGTGCCGGCAAGCGGGGAGAGCGTGCTGGAGTCGACTCCGAACGGGGCGGGCGGCGTTTTTTACGAGGAGTGGCAGCGGGCGGACGAAACGGGCTACACGCGGCATTTTTTCCCATGGTGGTACGCGGATGACTACAAGCTCAAGTTCGAGAACCTGACGCTGAGCGCGTTGAACGACGAAGAAGAGGAACTGGTGGAGCGGGAGGGGCTGACGAAAGCGCAGATCGCGTTCCGGCGGCTCAAGTGGGCGCAAATGAGAGGTATGGCGTCGCAAGAGTTTGCGGAGGATCCAGTGTCGTGCTTTCGAGCGTCGGGGGAGAGCGTGTTTGAGATGGAGGCGATCGAGCGCGCGTATCACGGGTGCGGCGAGCCTCTGGAGATGCGCGACAACCGGCGGCTGCGGATCTGGTTTCCGCCACAGAAGGGCAAACAGTACATCATCGGGGTAGACCCTGCGGGCGGGGGATGCGACGGCGACTACTCTTGCGCGCAAGTGATCGATCGTGAAACCGGGATGCACTGCGCGGAGTTGCACGGACACTTTCCTCCGCGGGAGATGGCGTTGAAGGTGGTGGAACTGGCGACGACGTACAACGACGCGCTGGTGGCGGTGGAGAGAAACAATCACGGATACGGCGTGCTGGCGACGGTGCGGGGGCAGGGCTACCTGAACGTCCACAAGGAAGGCAAGCAGGACGGGTGGCTGACTACGGCGGTGAGCCGTCCGGCGATGATCGAGAACCTAGCGGAAGTGCTGGTGGCGGCGCCGATGCTGTTTCACAGTCCCCTGCTGCTGAACGAATGTCGAACGTTCGTGCGGCAAGCAGACGGGAACACAGGGGCGGCGCTCGGGGCACACGATGATTCAGTGCTGGCGATGGCGATTGCGTACGCAGTGCGGCGGGCGGTGGCGGGAGATGTGCATCGCAGGGGACTGGAGGTGGCGAGCCTGCGGGTGGGAGAGTGACGGGGCTTGGGTTGGGTACTCGAGCAGAAACACAAGGTCCCCTTCGGCTTCGCTCAGGGCAGGCTCTCGACTCCGTTCGGCTTTCGCCTCACTTCGCTCGGGATGACAGATGTAAATAGAGTGGAAGATGCGGAACGCTCTCTAATCGCATGTGATCCGCGAGCGCCGTTTCTGTTCGGGTTGAACTCTCGCGGGGTGCGCTGGATCACAGATGGATGGACATCGTCGGGGTGGAATGGGGTGAGGGCGAGGACGCCCTCACGACAGCCGGCGAGACGCCGGCGCTACCTGGGCGATTGTGGCGATCCAACACGTACGGCGGATGCGGGGCGGGGCGCAGGGACACCTGCTGCGCTGCGACGACGGGCACTACTACGTGGTGAAGTTCCGGAACAATCCGCAGCATTTGCGGGTGCTGGCGAATGAGTTCCTGGCTACGAGACTGGCGGAGCGGGCGGGGCTGCCCGTGCCGGTCGCGGAAGTGGTTGAGGTTGGGGATTGGCTGGTGGAACACACGCCGGAGTTGAATATCCAGCTGGCGCATCAGACCATTCCTTGCCAGGCGGGGCTGCAGTTTGGGTCGCGGTTCGTGGTGAGTCCGCCATTCGAGGGGCAGGTATTCGACTATCTGCCGACGGAGATGCTGGACCGGGTGCGGAATGTGGAGACCTTCGCAGGGATGCTGGCCATGGATAAATGGACCTGCAACGCGAACGGGCGGCAAGCGGCGTTCTGGCGGAAAGGGCGCGAGAAGAAATATACGGCGACGTTCATCGACCAGGGATACTGCTTCAATGCGGGAGAGTGGTCGTTTCCGGATTATCCGCTGCGCGGGGTGTATGCGCGGAATGAAGTGTATGACGGTGTGGCGGGATGGACGTCGTTTGAGCCGTGGTTGTCGCGGATTGAGCGGATGGAGGAGGATGCCATCTGGGCGGCGGCGGGAGAGATTCCTCCGGATTGGTATTGCGGAGAGTGGGAGGAACTGGAACAGCTGGTGAAGAAGCTGATCGAACGGCGGGCGCTGGTGCGGGAGTTGATTTTGGGATTCCGGATGTCGGCGCGGAGGCCGTTTCCTCGGTGGAGAGAAGATGCTTAGGAAACATCTTAACCACAGGGGACACAGGGGGACACCGAGGAAAGCAAAGGCTTTTGACAGCAAAGTACGCTGAGGTCCCGCGAGGAACGCAGAGAAAGACTTAACCACGAAGGACACGAAGGTTTCACGAAGGCAGCGAGTGAAGGGCAAAGGCTAAGAGCTGATGGCTGGTTCTGAGAAACACGAGCTCGGATTTTTCCTGCTGCGGTATGTGCCGGACGCGGTGAAGGACGAGTTTGT